>Ga0207683_10002659_pt1 | contig 15607 bp, 14 predicted proteins | sample KBSM73metaG_FD_184333 | JGI IMG/M metagenome (GOLD analysis project Ga0207683, IMG submission 184333) | Miscanthus rhizosphere microbial communities from Kellogg Biological Station, Michigan, USA - KBS M7-3 metaG (SPAdes) (version 2) | ecosystem: Host-associated > Plants > Roots > Rhizosphere >... | reverse complement strand
GCCGCCTCGCTTCCCGAATTCACGAAGAAGACGTTGCTGAAGCTCGGCGGAAGAATGGTCTTCAGCGCGTCGGCTGCCGCGAATGCATAGGGATGGCCGATCCTGAACGGCGGTGCATAGTCGAGCTCCGTGATTGCCGCAGCGACGGCATCGACGATCTCGCGACGTCCATGTCCGGCATTGACGCACCACAGCCCGGCGGCGGCGTCGAGCACCGGCCGGCCTTCCGGCGTGAAGTAATGCATGCCCTCCGCGCGCGCGAGCAGCATTGGATCGGATTTGAATTGGCGGTTGGCGGTGAATGGCATCCACCAAGCGGACAGGTCCACGTTAGAAGCCCTCCTGCGCCGATGCTGGCAGTTCGCGAACGCCCCGTCCAGTTGGCGGCAACTCGTGGGGCCCATCCGAGGGAGCGGTGAGGTGGAGGGCCAAAAGTCAAAGCGGACTCCGGCTAAGGGGGCTGATCCTATCCCAAATCCCCTTTTAGTTCTTGGATTGGCGGCAAGCCCCTCCACCTGGCCAGCCTGCCCAACCTGCACCCTTCACAAATCGGCCTGGCTTCAATCGCGTCGGCTGGCCGTCCTTGAGCACCTGGACACCGTTGACGAACACTCCGCTCACGCCGGTCGCGTACTGCATGGGCTTTGCAAAGGTTGAGTGGTCAGCGATTTTCGCGGGATCGAACAGGACGACATCGGCCGCCATGCCGGCTTTGAGCGAACCGCGATCGCGCAGTCCCAGGTTTTCTGCGGGAAGGGATGTCAGACGCCGAATGCCTTCGGCCAGCGGCACCACTTTTTCATCACGGACATACTTGCCGAGAAAGCGCGCGAAGTTTCCGTAGGCACGCGGATGTGTGCTCGTCTTGAGGAACACGCCTTCGGGCGCGGAGGCTTCGCCATCCGAGCCAAAGCTTACCCACGGAATCGCGGCCTCCCGACGGACGTTGTCCTCGCTCATCAGGAAATAGATGGCGCCCGCGCGACCTTGATCGGTGCTCACATTGGCGGAGACGGAGGGATTCGAACCCTCGGTACGGGAATCCCCCGTACGGCGGTTTAGCAAACCGCTGGTTTCAGCCACTCACCCACGTCTCCGAGTGCGGCCCCCTTGCAGGAAAGGGGGGCTATATAAGCGCAAATCCGAAGCTTCAACCTGAACGGCAGCTATTTCGAAATCGCGTCGATCCGCATGACGAGCTTCATCTCTTCGTCCGGCGCCAGGACCCGCATGCCGAGGTCGGGCCACTCTTCCTCGGGCGCGTTGAGGGCGGCGTTTGCGTGGGTCACGGGCTCAGCGACGAAAATGCCGCCCGCGGCCGGCGAATAGAGTTGGAAGAAATGCGCGTCGGACGATGTCAGGCGGACGTCGTACGGCCAATCGGGGTCGGCCATCAGCGCTTCCCCTCCCCAGCCCCCGAAGCCATTGTCCAGGTCCTGCCCGCAGATTGACCGATTGCTGAGGTCGTATCGTCCTTCGGCAGGGACCCGATCGACCGGGAGAACCTTGGCGTCGATGGTCCATGCCTCACTGACTCTGGTCGCGATCCGGGTCTGCGGTCCGCACGGGAAATAAGGATGGTGCCCAAGACCGCAGGGCATCGGCTCATCGGATCGGTTCCTGCAGGTCAGCGCAGCGCTAAAGCCGCGTTCGTCCAGCGCGATCTCCTGCCGCGCCTCGTAGGACCACGGCCATTCGCCGGCTTCATGGTGGAAGCTCAGCACCGCCTTGCGCTCGTCCGAGGTCTCCACATCCCAGTGGCCAAGCCATCCCTGGCCATGCAGCGGGCTCGGATCTCCCGCCATGTTTGGAGCCAGGACGACTTCACTCCCCCGGAAGGTGAAGCGTCCGTCGCGGATACGGTTGACGAAAGGAACGAGCGGGAAGCTCGCGGCGTCGAGGACCTTTTCGAGGCCGCTGTGGCTTTTGCGCAATATCGGCCGCCAACCGTCCTCAGCCATCCATTCGACTGCGGAAATCGCACCGCCAATTGAAGGGCTTAGGGTCAGCCGCAGCTGGCCGGCGACCAGTACAATCTCGCCCTCGCCGTTCATTTTCCTGACTCTCTCCTGTCCGCCGGATTCACAGGGCGCAACTTCGCTGGGGATAAATCCCGAAAGCTGATTGCGCCGGGAATCGCGCCCAAGTTATTAACGCGCCAGGGACCGGGGAGGGTCAATAATGAGCAGACGCGTCAAGGACTTCGTCGACGTTTCGGACCAACTGTCCCTCGACGATCTCATCGCCAGGCTTAAGGAAATCCGCGACGACCTACCGGCGGACGCCGAGGCCGAGCTGCAGATCCGAGGAGACGAGGTGTTCGGCCATCGAATCACCATCTCCTATCTCCGCGCCCAGACGGACGAGGAAGCGGAAATCGAGAAACGCTATGCCGACGCCGCGCGCGAAGCCAAGGAACGCGAGCTCGAGCGGCTTCAGTCGGAGCTTGGCGTCGTTTGTTATGCGGCGCCCGGCAAGCGAGGAACGCTGAGGATCGTCGCCTGAGGCCTCAGGCCGGGCGGAAATTCAGCGCAAGCCCGTTCATGCAGTAACGGAGCCCGGTCGGTTTCGGTCCATCGTCGAACACATGGCCGAGGTGCCCTGCGCAACGGGCGCACAGCACTTCGGTACGCTCCATCATCAGGCTGCGGTCCGACCGGGTGAGAACGGCTCCCGGGATCGCTTTCCAGAAGCTCGGCCAGCCGGTGCCGCTCTCGAATTTGGTGGCGGAATTGAACAAGGAATTTCCGCAACCTGCGCAGACGAATATCCCGCGGCGATGCTCCTTTAGCAGAGGGCTGGTGAATGCTCGCTCCGTCGCAGCCTCGCGAAGGACCGAATATCGGTCCGGACCGAGGATCCTGCGCCATTCGGCGGGGCTATGGTTTACCCTGAAATGAACAGCGGCCGCCGCGCCGCCGGAACGCGGGTAAAAAACTGCACCGCCTACCGCAGCTGCGCCGGCAAGACCGAGAAAAGCACGGCGATCGAATATCATGATTCGAAGTTCTCCTAACGACCCCGTCGAAGGCTTTTTCCCTCCCTAGCAGAAGCAACTGAACCTGAAACGAACGGCGGATTCCGGGTGGAAGCTCGTCGCCACCTCAGGAAAACCCAAACATGGGTATAAGTTACCGGTTATCGGGTCAGTAATTATCCCGATGCACGGCCTTTGGAGGGCCAGATACCCCGTTGGAAGCTCGTCAACGCGTCAAAACAAGGGGGTTCCATCATGGCCGGTCACTTCACGCGCAAGCAGCGTTTCATGCTTGGCACGGCGTTCGCCGGAGTCTGCACTTTCCTCGGCTCCACGCCGGCTTTCGCCGACTGTCTCCCGGACGTGCCCGGAACGACGGTAGTCTGCAACACGACGGACCCGGACGGCTTCCAGACCACCACGAACAGCGTGACGATCCGCGTCGAGCCGACCGCGACAGTGGGAACGGGCGCAGCAACTCCCAGCCCCCTGCTTTCAGCCGGAACGACCAGCGTCCTCAACAATGAGGGCATCATCAATTCGAGCGCGACCGCCATCTCCCTCGGCGGCGGAAGCTCCGTGAACAATGCCGCCGGCGGAAGCCCGGGCGACATCACCGGCAACGTGCTTTTCGGCAATACGACCGGAACGCAGGTCAACACGTTCAACAACCTCGGCACCAACTCGACGCTGACCGGCAATATCGTCTCGACGGGCGCCCTCACGGTGAACAGCGGTGCGGGCTCCACCCTCACCGGCAACATCACCGCCTCGACAGGGCCGCTGATCGTCGTCAACAACGGCGGCACGATTAGCGGAACGATCACGGGCTCCGGCCTTGCCGACTCGGTCACCCTGTCCGGAGGAGGCACGATCGGCGGCGCCATCACGCTCGCCGCTGGCGACGACACGATCACCATCGGGACGGGAACGACCTACAACAGTCCCATCGATCTCGGTTCCGGCAACAATACGCTGACGAACAACGGCACGCTGAACGGAAGCGTGACGGCAGCAGCCGGTAACGACACGGTTACCAACACCGGCACTCTCGTGGGCGCCGTTTCGCTTGGCGATGGCAACAACACCCTCACCAACAGCGGCACGCTCACGGGTAACGTGACGGTTGGCGCCGGCAATGACACCGTAACCAATAGCGGACCGCTTACGGGCAACATCGCGCTTGGCGATGGCAACAACACGCTGACCAACAGCGCAGCGATCACCGGCAACGTCACGGCCGGGGCTGGCAATGACACGCTAGCTAATACGCTCGCAACCGGGACGGTAACGGGCAACATCGATCTCGGCACCGGCACGGATGCGATCAGCAACCTCGTCGGCACCGGCACGGTCAACAGGACCGGAACCGGAACGCTGACGCTTAGCGGCAATAACAGCGGCTACACGAACGCCGGCACGGTTCTGAACATCAATGGCGGCGGTACGGTCTCGATCGGTGATTCGAACGACATGTTCACCGGCGGCATCACGATGGCCAACGGCACGCTGCAGACCACGGGCGTTGCAACGCTCGCGAACGCCGTCACGCTCGGCGCTGGCGGTGGCACGTTCAACACCGGGGCGGATCTGACGCTCAACGGCATCATCTCCGGCGCCGGCAGTCTCACCAAGACGGGGACTGGCAACCTGACGCTTACCGGAACCAACACGTACACGGGCGGAACGACGATCTCGGCCGGCACGCTGACCGGCACGACGCTCTCATTACAGGGTAATATCGTCGACAATGCCGCACTTGTGTTCAACGATGCAGCCGGCGGCACCTATGCCGGCAACATCTCCGGAACGGGCACCGTAACAAAGTCCGGCGCAGGCACGGTGACCTTCACCGGCAACAACACCTACAGCGGCAATACGCTCATCAATGGCGGAATCCTTGCGGTCGGCCCGACCGGGATCGGCGACGCGTCTGCAGTAACGGTGACTGCTCCTGGCGCACTGCAGCTCAATGCCAATGAGACGATCGGAAGCCTCGCTGGCAACGGAGGCGTCACGGGCAACTTCGCGCTGACGACCGGCGGGAACAACGGCAGCACGACCTTCTCCGGTCCGCTGACGATCGGCACGCTGAACAAGGCGGGCACTGGCACATTCACCCTGTCCGGCACGGGCACGTTGACGACGGGCATGAACGTGAACGCGGGCACGCTGGTCATCGGCGGCGCCTACACCAGCCCGGCCAATGCCGTCGCGAGCGGTGCAACGCTCAATGTCCTTGCGACGACGGGCGCGCTCACGGGCAACGTGACAGCTGCCGCTGGATCGACGACGATCATCAACGGTGCGGTGACCGGCAACGTCACCAACGCCGGTGCGCTGTCGGGAACGGGTACCGTCACGGGTGCATTGACGAACACGGGCACATTTAGCCCGGGCAATAGTGGCCCCGGCATCTTCCGCGTCGTCAACGGCCCATTCACGCAGACTGCTGCGGGCACGCTGGCCGTGGACATCACGCCCAGCAACGTCGCGGGCACCGGATACGACCAGGTGCTGGTCACGGGCGCCCCGGGATCGGCCGCCCTTGCCGGAACGCTGGCGGTGTCCCTGGCGAACGGCCTCGGCACTCCCGCCGGTCCATACGTCGCGGGCAACACCTATGACGTGGTCCGGGGCGTTACCGTCGCCGGTAGCTTCGCCAGTGTGACCGGCAACGTCCTGTCGCCGTTCATCACCCTGACGCCGACGGGCATCGTCTCGATCACCGGCGGGCAGGTCTATCGCCTGACCGTGACCCGGACGCCTTTTGCGACCGGCATCGGCTCCGGAGCCACTCCGAACCAGATCGCGACGGCCAATGGCTTCCAGGGCCTCGTGTCGGGCGCGACTGGCGATGCCGCGGTTCTTGTCGCCGGTGTCGATGCCATGACCGCAGCGCAGGCTCAGGCGTTCTTCGATGAAGCGAGCCCAGAGCCCTACGGCGCCTACGCGCGCTCGCTGCTGAACACGGGCGAGCTCTTCTCGAGGCAGGTTCACCTGCAAATGCACGAGACGCCCAACATGCTGCCTGGCTTCGATGTCTGGGGCCGCGGCTATGGCTTGTGGGGTAACGGCAAGGGCCGCGACTATCGCTTCGGGTCGGACATCGACACCTGGGGCGCGACCGTGGGCGCGACCTATCGGTCCGGCCCGTTCTACGTGGGTGCCGCTGGCGGCATCTCGAAGGACAAGGTCGACTATGATCTCGGCAACAGCAACGGCCACAACCAGAGCTGGCAGTTCGGCGTCTACGGCGGCTACGCGTTCGGTGGCGGCTTCAGCGGCGACCTGCAGATCGACTATATCCACGGCAACATCAGTGCCGACCGGGATATCGCGGTCGCCTCGATCACCAGGCATGCCGAGGCCGACACCAACGGCCACGAATGGAAGTTCATCGGCACCGTCGGATATGACTTCGACCTGTCGGGCATGAACCTCCGGCCGTTCGTCGGGATCGACTACACCACCGGCAAGGTCGACGGCTTTACGGAGGTCGGCGCGGGTGCAGCCAGCCTGACGGTCGACGACATCAATGCCGACCGCACGGATCTGATGGTCGGGTTGGACCTGAGGTCGAATCCGAACGCGAAGATCTCGCCTTATGGTCGCCTGGTGTGGCGTCATAACCTGGACAGCCAGCACGACACCGTGACGGCCCTGTTCAACGGCAATACGGCCAGCACCTTCTCGGTCAGCGCCGTGACGCCGCGAAACGACCAGATCGACCTGGATGCCGGCGTCAACTACCAGGCAAGCCCGAGCTTCGCCGTGTTCGCAGGCTATCAGGGGACGTTCCGGAAGGACCTGAACAGCCACGGCTTCTCGGCGGGCCTCAGCTACTCGTTCGGCGCCGCGCCGCCGCCTCCGCCTCCACCACCCCCGCCGCCACCTCCGCCGCCGCCGCCTCCGGCGACGCAGACGTGCCCGGACGGATCAGTGATCGAGGCTACGGCGACCTGCCCGGCACCGCCGCCGCCACCCCCGCCGCCGCCACCGGCGCCGGAACGCGGCAACTAGTCACCCGAGCTCGGTTGGATCGGGGCGGGGCGGAAACGCCCCGCCCCTTTCCTTTTGGGCTGGCGCGCAGCGCTGGGCGTCGCGAACGTGAGAATTTGGGAAGTGGCGGAGCGGGAGTCCGCTGAACTTGCGTTACTAATTAATTGAAAGAGCTGACACTTTTCAATGTACTTGTCAGGCAACCCCACACCTGCCCCCACAGCGCGGAGCCGCGAGGGCCAGCGATTTGGCTAATGTCTGCTTTCGACCCATTGCAGACATTAGCGGAATGTTCAGGTCGAACGATCCTCGGTCGCATCGCGTGCTCTAGCCGCACCTAAAAACGCCAAGTCCCTCAATTCCTGTAGGGCTTCCAATTTTGATCCGCCCTCGGCGGCTTCGGCTTCCATTGCGTGCTGAGCCAACCGCGCCAGCTCTGCAAAGTCGTTCATGATCTGATTTAGGATGACGTTGGACGCTGACATTTTACGCTTTCAAAGGGAACGGCCCGCTTCAAACATTGGGAGTTCGAGGCGGGCCGTTCGGGCACGATCCCGCCTGCGACAAGCGGAGTATTGCCCCAGCGATCCTAGGATCGATTTTGTGATCCGATTTGCCCAAACACGTCAAACGTTTCTGATTCAGTGACAGCATCGCCTGGAGGGGCCGCTTCGTGAAGTCCGGCAAGAGCCCTTTCTTATGCCAATGCCGCAAGCAAGACTCCGATTGCACCCACCCCCAAGAGAAGCATCGAGGCGCGATGTCGCATGCTTCGACGCCAGCTGTCGTAAGCGGCCACGTTGACGAAGTAAGTGTCGGCCGCCTCCTCGATGACTACCCCGGAGTTGACGAAGCGAGCGAGCATCCGGCGATGCAAACCCCTCTGGGGGATCCAGGTGACGGCGCTGTTGGCATTCACAGCGTTGCGCTGGAGGAAGTAGGAAATCACGTCCCTACGAGCCTTGCCGACGACGGCGGCGGCAGCCGTTGCCATGTACTCATCTCCTACTGTTGAAATGATTTAGTGAGACGTATTGGCCAGTTACCATATCGCATAGAGATTGTAGGCTGCATGCATCAGGATCGGCGTGACGACGGATCCAGACTTCCATCGCGCCAGCCCTAAAAGCACGCCGTCGACGACGATGATCGCGATAACCGTCCAGCTATAAGAGTAATGAAGGAGCGCCCACGAGAGTGCTGTGATGGCAATTACTAGCGGCATCGCCAAGCGCTCGCTCAGCCAGTGGAAAATGAGGCTTCGAAAGACGAGTTCTTCAGCGACAGGGCCAAGCCCGCAGACCGCGATCAGGCGAAGAACCGAGGCCAGGTAAGGCGCCTTTCTCCAGGGTTCGAAATCCCATGGCCCCCGCCAATCGACGAACATATCGCTCGCGATCATCCAGGCCATGTAGGCAACGAAAAATCCAAGGAGCGGACGCATCGAAGGTCGAACAAATCCGAACTTCTCGGGAGCATAATCCCGCGACCTGCGGATCCGCGCGAGGGCCAAGGTAACAACTGCGGCGGCAATTCCCACTTTTGTTGCAGCCGATGCAATCGCGATCATCTCAAGCTCCGAAGTAACCTTTAGGTTACATGTAACCTTAGCGTTACTTCCGTCAAGGCTTGATTCTTATTTGTAGCCTCGGTTCTCAAAGAGGCGGGACGCCGCCCAACATGCCGTTCGGAATGCTCCTATTAATTCTCGCGGGGTCTGCTTTCGACCGAAACTGGACAGTGAGCTGGGCGCTGAGTCGGGTGGCCCCTTAGAAACTAGACGGCGTCCGGCTCGGCAGCTTCGCGCGCGAAAAAGATGACGACTCGCAATCCGTCGTTCGGCGCAGAATGGACTTCTAGTTCAGCCTTGGCATTCTGTTTCAACGATTGAGCAATCACAGCGCTGAGCTTGCCGGATTGAGGCCAGGTTTGCCCTTCCGGCAAGCCAACACCGTCGTCGGCAATGACGACCCGGCACCCCATATCAGTGACTAGACTCGATACTGAGATAGTGCCGCCGTCCCGCCCCACGAAGGCATGCTTGAGTGCGTTTGTCATAAGCTCGTTGACAACCAGACCCGTCGGCATGGCAACATTGATTGAAACCGGCCAAGTGTCGACCTTTAGGTTGAGGCGGATACCCTCGACCGCATGCGCCTGCATGACGGACGACGCGACCTGGCTCAGATACACGCCAAGGTCGATCCCATCGCTTGCACCTTCTCCGGCGAGAAGGTCATAGAGGATCGCAAGCGCCTGGACTCTGCCGGCCAGACGGTCGAAGCGGTCGCCAGTCTCGCCGTCAGGAACGTTGCGAGCCTCCATACGGATCAACGCCGTTATCATTTGGAGATTGTTTTTTACGCGATGCTGCAATTCGCGAAGCAGGACGTCCTTGTCGCGCAGCAGCTGAGCATATTGTTCAGCAGCACTCGGGTCGCGCTGCCCGATCCTCGACAAGGCCACGAGGCGGAATATAGGCACACCCTCATCGCTCTCGATCGTGTTCGACCAAGCATCGACGTCGACGCAGTCGCCGTCCCGATCGATGGTGAAGGTCCCGATATATTCCTGGTCGCTTTGAACAGCCTCGCTTAACGAAGTGTCGTCACCTTGCGCTGCCGCGACGCCCGGGAGGACTCTCCAGTCATTGCCTTGGATTTTCGCCGCGGGCTGGCCGGTGAGGCGTTCGAACTCTAAATTGCAGTAAAAGATGGCTTCGGATGCGCCAACGTCGGACACGGCGATTGCGACCGGGACGTGATCGAGAAACTGCTTAAACCGATCGCTTTCCAGAGCATCGGCGAGAGCCGGAGTAGCGAGAAGCTGCTCGATGCCCTCGGCGTCGGTGTTCTCGTCCATGTCCATGTGTCACGGCTAACCACATGAGTTCATAAGAGACAACCAGCCAACATTTGGTTGGAATCGGCAAGCAGGCTGAGTTCTGGGTCGGGTTTGACCTTGAGCGAACCAACGTACCCCAGGGTTTTCGCTCGAGTGTCCGATTCCGCCTCAAAGCTGACAGCAGGTTTCGGATCGTCGATTGCGGCCGCCCGGCCCGTTTCGCGATAGCAACGCCGTTACATAATCAACGTTAGGAAGGAACGTCGATTAGCGAGCCTAGTTAGCGGCGAATGGAAACAGCCGACCTGATCAAAAAGATGCGTGCACGTGTCGAGCAAGCTCGGCGCCTTGCCAAATACATCAACGACCCGCGGACGACCGAGGCGCTGTTACTAATGGCCGAGGAAGGCGAGGCCGATATTCGAAAGCTAGAAGAAGAGGGTCGGCATCTCGAGCACTAACGTCTGCTTTCCACCCATTGCAGACATTGGCGATCCACCCATTGCGGACGTTAGCTTGACGTGCTCTCTCGTCATCGGGGGAGCGTGAGCATGCAGCAAGTTTCTAGTGCAGTAGTCGCGGATGTTCCGCAGCCCTCAGTAGCTCGAGCCCCCCGGCGAACCCCACGCAAGCTGCATAGCTATTTCGTTGCATTCGCCGTTGTGTTCGCAGCGATCGTGCTAATCGGATTTTCCCGCACCTTCTTCCTGCCGATGGCACGCGGCACGCTGGCAAAGCCGTTGATTGTTCACCTGCACGGCGCGTTCTTCTTTACGTGGACGGGGTTGCTGTTCACGCAGGCGGTGTTGGCCGCCACAAAGCGGCTGAGACTGCATCGCAAAGTGGGCTCGATCGCCGGCTGGCTGGTTCTTCCGATGGTTTTGCTCGGCACTATCGTTGCGACGCGAGATACGGTGCACGACTTCAAGGCTGGCGATGGGGCCGCGGCATTGTCATTCTACTATGGCGAGCTCGCTGACTTGGCGATGTTCGGTCTGCTTGCGGGAGGGGCTATGCTCCTTCGCCACAAGCCCGATTTCCACAAGCGTTGGGTGATCCTTGGCAGCCTGGGCCTCATCGGCGCCGCGATCGGCCGCATTCCAGAGATCAGCAGCTACTTTTTGTACATCTACCTGGGTCTGATCGCATCGGTCGCAGCGTATGACCTGGCCAGCCGCCGTGCAGTTCATCTTGCAACGATGTCCGGTGCCGCTGTTCTCTTGCTTCTGGGTCTTTCAGAAGAATGGATTGGCGGCACAGCTGTCTGGCTAGATGCAGCCCACCGCCTACTGGGAGTTTAGCGGGCTCGGAATGTCTGCTTTCCACCCATTGCCGTCATTAGCGCCCTGGCTAGGATGAGCCTGTGGCGGAGGATAATCCGAGTTTCATTGGCGCGGCTTTGGGGAACTCCGGCTGCGCCGCAGTCGCGGGCGGTGTTTGGTTGCTCGCGGCACTGATGCTGCTGCCCGGCATCTGGGTTGGCCTCGCTTATGGTTACAATCTTTCCGAGTGGCTTTCCCTGCTGCCCTATCCGGCGGAAAGCGAAGAAGTCCTTCCATGGTTTGGAAGGATCATTCCCCTAGTGGTCCTCGCTTGCGCGACCCTGTTTCTCGTTGCCTATGCTTTGCGGAGCAGGCCCCCCACCGACTAACCTAAATGTCTGCTTTCCACCCAAATGGACACTAGCGGCCTAGGTCCGCCTTCGACCCCTTCGTGCCTTTAAGGGCGGCAGCCGTCAGAGCATTGCCAGGTGTCTATTGTCGAAGACACCGCCATAATCGTTCTTGATCTCGACCTTGCGTTCCACGGAATCAAGAATGGTCTCGGAGAAGTCAACGCCGGCGAGCGTGGAGCAACTCTTGAGGTTGCCCGGAGAAAAGACGTTTACCTCTAGGATCTTGTCACCGACGATGTCGACGCCGACGAGGAACATGCCGTCGGCGATGAGCTTGGGCCGGATGATCTCAGCGACACGAAGCTCAGTCTTGCCTATTTCGACCGCCTCCGCTTTGCCGCCCGCGTGAATGTTGGAGCGAATGTCGTCCTGGGCGGCGACGCGCCGAAGCGCGGCATATTTGCCGCCGACCTCGAGCGGCCTGCCGTTCATCAGAAACAGGCGGATGTCGCCCTTTTTCGCTGCCGGAATGTATGCCTGGCAGATGACGTAACCGTCGCGGAAAATCGCCTCAGTTATCTGGTTGAGGTTGCGAGCGTTCTCTTGGTCGAGCTTGAATACCCCTGACCCGCCGGAGCCCTGTAGGGGTTTCAGGATAATGTTGTTCCTGTAATCCTTCGCGAACGCTTTAATGTCGCGCTCGTCGCGGGTGATGATCGTCTCCGCGCGAGCTTCCTCGGGAAAGCCCTGAAAGTAGAGTTTGTTGACCGCCTGCCCAAGGCTCGTCGGGTCGTTAAGGACGAGCGTTCCCCGCCTGGTTGCCTCACGCCCGAACAGGATGCCCGCTTCCGCGCGCCACGGCGCCGTGCTCGCATCGAGCGACGGGTCCGAGCGGAGCCAGAGCACGTCAACCTCGTCGAGGGAGACCGCATCGGCCTCGGTCTCGGTTTCTTGAAGGGCCTTGAAGAAACCTTCGCGGCTCGCCCATTTCTTGGTCGGCAGCCGGCGGACGTGTGCGCGCAGGCTGTCATCCTTGCCCATCATGAAGTCGGACGGGGTGATGTACATCACCTCATGCCCGCGCTTCGCGGCCTGATGGGCGAGGACCGTGGTCGTATAGCCCGGAAATTCGGTCGCGATGTCGTTCACGAAGAATGCCATCCGCATCAAGCTGGCTCCAGTTCAAACAAACGGTCCAGACCGATGTCGGACGTGAGCCGGGCAATCCGGCTCTTCGCTTCGGGTCGGTTCAAATAGGACGGCAGGAAAGTCGGAGGGTGAACGAGACCGCGCTGCAACAGTTCCTCGATCGCGGGCACGTCGGTGAGGGCAATCTTGCCGAGCCAGAAGGGCGCCAGCGGTCCCCCCGAAGCGATATGCGTGACTATGGCGCGGAAGCCTTCGAGATAGATGGCGTCCTTGGCCAGCCCCCCTGAACGGTGCACCCGAGTTGCAATGCTGAATGCTCCTCCGATCGAGAACCCGAGGTCGCGGCGAAGCAGGCGATAAGTCTCCATGAACTCCGAGCCGCGCTGCATGGCATCGACCGCGACGACCCGCGCCGCGAGGAGGCGGAGGCGGGTGATGCTGAGCCCGCCGACGGCCCATTCGGCGAAAACCCCGAGCCCTTCCTGGATCCCTTCGTACTTCGCGAGGCCGGAACGGAAGATCGACAGGCCCTGGGCGGCGCCGTTGATGTAGGTCAGGAGATGCGTCGAGACTTCGTGCGAGAGCAATGCATCGAGCCGAGCTGCTTGCATCGCGGTCGCTGAACCGACCAGCAGCCGGTTGCGGCTCACCATCAGGCCGGCGACGTCGTCGCGGACTTCCACCTTGGCGTCGAAAAGAGCATCGCTGCGATTGTACGATCCGATAAGGTCGCTCGCGGCAATCGCGATGTCGGGCGCGGCGACTATCTTCCCTTTGGCCGCGCGAGGGCGGGGCATGTCGAGCAAGCGTCGGGCATCTTCCAGAAGGCTACCCTGTACCGAACCGTAGAGAAACATGCTCGCCGGGCGGAAGGACGGCGTGTTGCGCGTGGCCAGCATGGTCAGCTGCGCGTCGATCTCGTGCCTTTTGTCGCTGAACAGGCGCGCGAGGAGCGGGTCTTCCAGGCGGGCAAAGTCGAGACGGTACAGCCGGCGCTTCACTAAATCGGGATCGACGGTGAGGGGGCGATAGCGGAATACCGGCGCGACCTGCTCGCCATCGGCGATGAATTTCTCGAGCGCGACGGTAATGTTGATCGGCGATACCGACAGCAGGAAGTCGAAGCTCGACGTGATCCGGCCGAGTTTCTCGTCGGCGCTCAGCGCGGCCTTGAGCAAGGCGCTGCGGCCGAGCGAGCGATAATGCTTGGGCGCGCGGCTGCTGCCGTCGTCGAGGTAGGCGCAGGCGGTGCGCAGCAAGGCATCGCCGCAGGCAACGGCGAGCTCGTGGGCCAATTGCGGATAGACCCCGCCGCCGTCACGGCGATGGATCTGAGGAAGGCTGATCAGCATCGGATCGGTTTGATCGGTGACGCCCGCGAGCGCGGTCACCAGCCAGTGCTCGCGAGGCAATGACTGGGCGATCACGTCCGGGCGACGAAGATCGATCTCGATCGATTTGAGCGATTCGATCAGGACATCGCGCGCTCGATGCTCGCGGGCCGATCTGCCGCCCGAGACGGTCGCAACGAAGGGGGTGAGGTGGGGGCTGGCTTCACCTTCGGGCGGCTGAGCGAGGTCGTCGAGCGCAACGACCAGCAACGGCATCCCGGCGCGGCCCAATTCTTCCGTCAGTTCCACCAGCAATTCGAATGCGGCCGTGTCGTCCGGACCTGCGTCCCAGACGAGATAGGCAGGACTGTTGAGCGCGACCCGGCGCGCGATGCTCGCCGACGGATCTTCGTCGCCGTGGCGGCGATGCACGACGACGAAAGGCAGGCTGCGATCGAGGTGTAGTCGACCACTCGTCCCGACCTTGCTCCGTCTCGCCCCGCGACGGTCGAGTAGCGGAATTGCAGCGGGGTGCGAACTGGCCATCAGTGCTTCAGAAGCTCCGTCGCAACTTCGGCGCAACGCGAGATGAAGTCGCGCATCGCCTTTAGCTCGGCCCGGTCGGGTTCGCCCGTCCATTCGTCCATGAAGAATTTCTTGAACTCAAGCGCGATCGCGCAACCCCTGCCCGGATAACAATGGTGGACAAACCGGGTCTGCTCGCCCTTGCCCTGGAAGGCGACATTTTCCCGGACGTCGAGCCTTCGGCCGTTGAAATCGAAGTCCCTCATTTCCTCCATCAGTGGATCAAGCAGGAAAGCCCACTCGGTACGCGGCATCGAGAAGGTGCCGATGTTGATGTCCGGCGCTTGGTCTTGCGGCGTGGCGGCGGCGTCCGGGCCGTCTCGCCGATGATTGTAGCTGTGGGCGTCGATCAGGACGAAGCGGCCGTGCTGCTCGGCCATATCATCCAGTAATGCGCCGAGCATCCGGTAATAGGCCGCGTGGATCGCGAGGGAGTCCGCGACGAGCGCCTGGTCAGGTTCGCTCCGCCATACCTGCAAGCCCCAGCTTTGCTCCGGCGTGCGATAGACGGCGGTGTCCGGGGCCCGGTTGAGATCAAATTCGAAGCGTGAGCGATGAACCACGATGTGGGTGGGAACCCCGGTGACGGCCTGGGCCGTGAAGGGATCCTCTTCGCGGAGGCGATCGACGTCGGGGAGGGTCATCACTTCGGCGACGGCGGGCCTGAGGTCGTGGCCGTCATGGATCGCAGTTGCCAGTACGGGGCCGGGCCCGCGGGTCACCGTCCACCACCATTCGCAAGGCGCAGCATCTTTCATGAAGGTACAATCGGATGAACGCTGTTTCGGTTGCGCTGTAGAACGACAAAGCGGCCTTGGACGCTCTTCCGAGCCTAAGCACGGGTCCCGGCCCCGTGTCCTGCCGTCAACCGTAAGCCGGAGCCTGCACCGACCAACCTGGAGCGCCGGCGAACAGACCGCCTGGCATCGGGTTCATACCCCCGGAAACTGTCGTTGGATCGTGTCTGTCGTCGATCCATTGCAGGCGTCGGCACATGAGTTTGACGAGGACCATTGGGCTGAGGCTTCACCGACCTGTAGGCTCCAACTGTAATGTCCGGTTTCGACCCAAAGCTGCCATTGCGCCCTCGAACCCAAAGGCCGA
>Ga0207683_10002655_pt1 | contig 15618 bp, 14 predicted proteins | sample KBSM73metaG_FD_184333 | JGI IMG/M metagenome (GOLD analysis project Ga0207683, IMG submission 184333) | Miscanthus rhizosphere microbial communities from Kellogg Biological Station, Michigan, USA - KBS M7-3 metaG (SPAdes) (version 2) | ecosystem: Host-associated > Plants > Roots > Rhizosphere >... | reverse complement strand
CTTCAAAAAAGTTTGTGACCTTCATCCTGAAATCAAGACGGAGTATTCAGTTGGGAGACTTTGCGTTGATTATGTCGCGGACCTTTTGGAGCAGCACTTCGGGATGCACGGGCTTGGCGAGCAATTCGAAAGTGTAACCGCGTTCTTTTGCGTCCTGCAGCATGTCTCCTGTGGACGCCTGGCCGGAGAAGAGAAGTACCGCACAATCAGGCATCTCTGCGCGGATCTTGATAGCTAGCTCGATTCCGTTCATTACCGGCATGACGACGTCGCTGATGAGCAACCGGGGAATGACGCTTCGGCAGATCTCATAGGCTTGCAAGCCATCGTACGCAGCCTGGACGACGTAGCCCTTCGAGCGGAGAATCAACGCGAGGGTGTCGGCGATACGCTTTTCGTCGTCGACGACGAGAATGTCCGCGGTCTGCTGCTGCCCGGTCGGCGTCATCTCGCTCAGGAAGATCCGCGAGGTTACCCCGAAGCTGGCGTCCGCCAGGTCGTTGTTGAACACCTGCGGGTAGCCGCCGTTCGCGGTCGCGGTGACGCAGCCGGTGGTGCAGCCGGGCGGCAGCTGGGTCTGCCCCGCGATGATGCCCGGGTTGCCCTGGTAGAAGCTCTCGCTGACCAGCAGGTTGCCCGGGATGATGCCGCCGCCGAAGCCGGGCAGCGCTGGGCTGGTGGCCCGGGCCGGTCCCGCGGCTGTCGCTGCCACGAAGGCGGTGCACAGAACTGTCAGGGCGGCGGCTGCGCCCGCCCGCGCTCGCATGGTCATTCTGGCTCCTCCAGGCCCGGATCCGATATCCCCCGAAATCAAACCGGCGCCGGACGTCCCGCAGGCATCGGCCAGATGAACAAAGGATGCCAAATGCCCATCGGTTGCAATCGATCGCATAGTCGCGGGGCATCATCCGGCACGCCGCACGCACCCAGTGGACGACGAGGATCCCGGCCAGCCCCGGATGGTCACCAGCGGGTACGGCTGCGACATGTTTACCGGCACCCTTGGCGGGCATGCGACCTTCTACCACCCCGGCGACAACCCGGGTTACCTGTCCTTCGCGGGCTGGATACCGGACCGGTCGGCCCGCCGCGCTCGAACCGTAACGCCAGCACCGCATCGGGTAACTCCTCAGCCGGACGCGATCTCGCGAGGAGGAACGCAGTGACAGACGTCAAGCCGACCACGACCGACGCCGGCGCGCTGGTCGAGAGCGACGAGCACTCGCTGACCGTAGGCCCCGACGGCCCGGTTCTGCTCCAGGACCACTACCTGATCGAGCAGATGGCCAACTTCAACCGTGAGCGCATCCCGGAGCGGCAGCCGCACGCCAAGGGCGGCGGCGCGTTCGGGCACTTCGTGGTGACGAACGACGTCAGCGCCTACACCAGGGCGGCGGTGTTCCAGCCTGGCATCCGGACCGACACCCTGATCAGGTTCTCCACCGTGGCGGGGGAGCGGGGCAGCCCGGACACCTGGCGGGACCCGCGCGGCTTCGCCCTGAAGTTCTACACGTCCGAGGGCAACTACGACATGGTCGGGAACAACACCCCGGTCTTCTTCGTCCGCGACCCGATGAAGTTCCAGCACTTCATCCGCTCGCAGAAGCGGCGCGCCGACAACAACCTGCGCGACCACGACATGCAATGGGACTTCTGGACCCTGTCTCCGGAGTCGGCGCACCAGGTGACATGGCTGATGGGTGACCGCGGCATCCCGCGGACCTGGCGGCACATGAACGGCTACAGCTCGCACACCTACCTGTGGATCAACGCGGCCGGCCGGAAGTTCTGGGTGAAGTACCACTTCAAGACCGACCAGGGCATCGAGTTCATGACCCAGGACGAGGGCGACGCGATGGCGGCGTCGGACGGCGACTACCACCAGCGTGACCTGTTCGACTCGATCAAGCGCGGCGACTTCCCGAGCTGGACGCTGAAGATGCAGATCATGCCGTTCGACGACGCCAAGACCTACCGGTTCAACCCGTTCGACCTCACCAAGGTGTGGCCGCACGGCGACTACCCGCTGGTCGAGGTCGGCCGGCTCACCCTGGACCGCAACGTGAGCGACTACCACACCGAGATGGAGCAGGCCGCGTTCGAGCCGAACAACCTGGTCCCCGGCATCGCGCTCAGCCCGGACAAGATGCTGCTGGCCCGCGGGTTCTCCTATTCCGACGCGCACCGGGCCCGGATGGGCGTCAACTACAAGCAGATCCCGGTGAACACGCCGAAGGTCCCCGTGCACAGCTACAGCAAGGACGGGGCGATGCGGATGGTCAACGCGTCCGACCCGGTGTACGCGCCGAACTCCAAGGGCGGCCCGAAGGCCGACAGCGAGCACTACCGGCCGGACTACTGGCACAGCGACGGCGACCTGGTGCGTTCGGCTTACACCCTGCGCGCGGATGACGACGACTGGGGCCAGCCCGGCACCATGGTCCGCGAGGTTCTCGACGACGCGGCCCGTGAACGCCTGGTCGGCAACATCGCCGGCCACCTGCTCGAGGGCGTGACCGAGCCCGTCCTGCAGCGCGCCTTCCAGTACTGGCGCAACGTGGACAAGACCCTCGGCGACCGCGTCGAGCAAGCCGTCCGCGCCGACCAGGGCTAACCCAGGTCACACCGGCACCGTCAGCATCACCATCCGCGCGCGCCGGTCCGACCGGAACGCCATGAAACCCCGGATCCAGTGCGTTCTTACGCCGTGGAATCCCGGATCCATTGCGTCCGGCTAGCGTCCCGCAGACGTCCGTGGGGCGGTCAGCGAGGCTGGTTTTCGGCTGCGACCGCGACCGGCGCAGTCGGCGTAGCCTTCCGGGCGGACCGGGACCGGGAGACCGCGACACCGGCCAGGCAGAGCGCACCGCCGGCGATGGTGAGCCACCGGGGCACCTGGCCGAGGATGAGCCACGACATGAGGACGACCAGGCCGGGGACCGCGTAGGTGGTGGCGCCCATCTTCCCCGAAGGCGTCCGCGCCAGCGCGTAGGCCCAGGTGGTGAAGCCCAGCATGGTCGGGAACAGGCCGAGGTAGACGACGTTCAGCGTGTCGCTCACCGGGGCCGAACCGAGCTGCGACACCAGCTGCCCGGCGAACGGCAGGCACGCCACCGTGCCGGCGAAGCAGCCGAACGTCGTCACCTGGACGGCCGAGGCGCGGCCGAGGGCCGGCTTCTGGAACACCACGCCCGCCGCGTAGCAGACGGCCGCCGCCACGCACAGCATCACGCCGATGACCGAGGCGCGGCCGCCCCCTGACCCGGAACTGGCCGACTCGGCGACGCCGACGACGATCGCGCCCGCCAGCGACACGGCCATCCCGGCGCCCAGCCGCCGCGGGAACCCCTCGCGCAACAGCCAGCCGCCGAGCAGCGCGATCAGGATCGGGCCGACGGTGACGACCATCGCGGCCGTGCCGGCGTCCACTTCGCGCTCACCCCAGTTGAGCGTGATCATGTAGAGCCCGAACCACAGCACCCCGGAACCGAGAATGCCCGGCCATGCCGCCCGCGGCGGCCAGCCGTCCCCGCTGACCAGCCACATCACGCCGAGCGCGAGCGAGGCCACGAGCAGGCGCCCGAGCGCGAGCGCGCCCGGTGAGAAGTGACCGCCGGCGCTGCGGATCGAGACGAAGGCCGAGGCCCACAGCACCACGGTGACCGCGGCCGCCCCGGCGGCACGAGAGTTATCGCCCACGCGGCCAGGCTAGGCGCCGGACGTTTCGATCCCTGGCGAAAAATGGACGTCTAGTTGTGAGGTCCTGCCCCCAACCAAAACTGACGAAGAATCGCCAACCGCCTACCGCATTAGCTGAGGCTGGCCAGGCCCATCAGGTCCGTGCAGGTGGTCCCGTGCAGCGAGACGAACACCATCAGCACGCTGTCGCACGAGCGGCAGCGGACCACGGTGCCGAGCCCGGGCCGGTACACCGCGAGCTCGGCCACCACGCTGACCGCGCCGCAGCTCCCGCAGGTACTGACAGCCATGGTCATGTCCGCGCCGAACACCTCGGCCAGCAGCCCGCCGATCGCGTTGCCGTCCAGCGTGCTCTCGTCCACGTCAGCCTCCCGTCGTCACTGGCCCGTCGCGCCGAAGCGTTCGGTCTTGACCCGCCCCGCCGGGTATCCCAGCCCGACCAGGCCGGCCGCGACCGACTCGACGAAGCTCGTCGGCCCGCAGACGTAGGCCAGCGGCCGGTCCGCGGCCGGCCAGGCCACCTCGGTCAGCATCTGCCGGTCCACCCGCCGGGCGTAGCCGTGCCACTTCGGCGGCTGGGACCTGGTCAGCGTGTGGATCACCTCGACGCCGTACGCCGGCATGTCGAGCTCGGTGGAGTAGATCACGTCTTCCCAGCTACGCGAGGAGTACAGCAGCCGGACCGGCACGGAACTCCCGGCCAGGGAGCGGTACCGCAGGATAGCCCGCAGCGGCACCACGCCCGAACCGCCGGCCGCCAGCAGCAACGGCCCGCCGGTTTCCGCCTCCCAGACGAAGTACCCGCCGATCGGCCCGCGCACCTCGAGCTGGTCTCCGGGCCGCGCCTCCTCGGTCAGGTAGGGCGAGACCTCCCCGTCGTCCAGCCGCTCTACCGTGATCGCGAGCGGCTCACCCGGCGCCGAGGCGATGGAGTAGGCCCGTTCGGCCTGATAACCGTCGTCGGCGGTCAGCCGGATGTCGACGTGCTGGCCCGCTCGGTGTCCGGGCCAGTCCGGCACCGATAGCGACAGAGTGACCGCCGAAGCCGTCTCCCGGGTGACCCGGCCGACCGTGGCGGTCTGCCAGGTCAGTCGCCCGCGTACCGCTGTTCCCGCCATGGGTCTCCGTATATGTGGTAGCCGTAGTTCTCCCAGAAGCCGGGCTCGTCGGTGTCGCGGAGCCGCAGCCCGCGCACCCACTTGGCGCTCTTCCAGAAGTACAGGTGCGGGACCAGCAGCCGCGCCGGGCCGCCGTGTTCGGCCCCGAGCGGAGCACCCTCGTAGTTGAATGCCACCCAGGCCTTCCCGCCGAGCAGGTCGGCCACCGGCATGTTCGTGGTGTAGCCGCCGTCGCTGAAGGCCAGCGCGTAGCGGCTCTCGTACTCCACCGCGGCCAGCAGCACGTCGAGCGATACGCCCTGCCAGGTGGTGTCCAGCTTGGACCAGCGGGTCACGCAGTGGATGTCCGTGGTCAGCTTCTCGGTGGGCAGGGCGCGGAACTCGTCCCACGTCCAGCTCTTCGGCTCGCGCCCGCCGGTGATGGAGAACGACCACCTGTCCAGAGCGGTGTGCGGCGTCGGCCCGGCCGACAGGACCGGGAAGTCGCGGGTGACGTACTGCCCGGGCGGGACCCGGTCGGCCGGGGCCGCCTCGCGTTTGCGGTGAAAGCCGCGGGAGACCGGACTCATGCCAGCAGATTATCCCGAACGGGCCTGGTTCACGCCGAGGCCAGCAGATATACGTTCAGCCCGATGATCAGGGCCGTGACCACCCCCGCGGCCGCCACCACCAGCCGCCGGTTCACCAGTTCCCCCATGAGCTTGCGGCTGCTGGTGAAGAACAGCAGCGGGACCAGCGCGAACGGGATGCCGAACGACAAGAAGACCTGGCTCAGGACCAGCGCCTTGGACGGGTCGAAGCCGACGCCGATCACGATCAGCGCCGGGATCATGGTGATGGCGCGACGGGCGAAGACCGGGATCTGCCGGTGCAGGAACCCCTGCATGACCACCTGGCCGGACATGGTGCCGACGCAGGAGGAGGCGAGCCCGGACGCGAGCAGGGCAACCCCGAAGATCAGCCCGCTGTGCCCGCCCAGGTACTGGTTCAGGCCGGCGAAGACCTGCTCCAGGTCGTCGCCCACGCCGAAAAGACCGCGCGAGTGGAACACCGCCGCCGCGGTGGCCAGCATGGCCAGGTTGATGATCCCGGCCAGCCCCATCGCGATCGAGATGTCGATGATCTCGTACCGGAAGATCTTGCGCTTCGCCGCCGGGTTGGCGCCGACGAGCCGCTTCTGGGTCAGCGAGGAGTGCAGGTAGATCACGTGCGGCATCACGGTGGCGCCGATGATCGAGACCGCGAGCAGGACCGACTCGCTCCCGGCGAACTGCGGGACGAACATGCCGTGCACCACTCCGGCCGTCGACGGGTGGCTTCTGAGCAGGTTGAGCACGAACGCGAACACGATCACCGCCACGAAGCCGGTGATCGCCGCCTCGAGGCGGCGGAACCCCCAGACCTGCAGGCCGAGGATGATGAACGCGGCCACGCCGGTCAGCAGGGCGGAGACCCACATGGACAGCCCGAAGACCATGTGCAGGCCGAGCGCCGCGCCGACGAACTCGGCCAGGTCGGTCGCCATCGCGACCGCCTCGGCCTGCAGCCACAGCAGGACCACGGCGCGGAAAGGGAGCTTGTCGCGGCAGACCTCGGGCAGGCTGCGGCCGGTGGCGATGCCCAGCTTGGCGCTCAGCGACTGGATGAGCATGGCCATCAGGTTGGCCGCCAGCACCACCCAGAGCAGCGTGTAGCCGAACTGGGCGCCGCCCGCCATGTTGGTAGCGAAGTTGCCCGGGTCGACGTACGCCACCGCGGCGATGAACGCGGGGCCCAGGAACGGCAGCACCGCCCGGACCCCGCGCCGTTCGCCGGACAGCGCCCGCTCAGCCGCCTCGATGACGCGGGCTTCGCCCGGCAGGGCGTCGTCGCCCAGCGTCACCTGGCGGTCGAGCGGGACGGTGTCAGTCAACGAGGTCAGCTACCGAGCTCAGCCAACCGAGGGACCGAGGCCGAGGGACTGCGGGGTGCTGGAGTCGGGGGACGGCTGGTGCAGGCCCTCGTCCAGCGACCCGTACTCGGTCATCAGCGCCGCGCTGCCGCCCCACGGCGTCTGCTCCTCGGCGACCAGGGTGTTGGTCGTGAGCAGCAGGCCGGCCACTGACGCGCCGTTCTGCAGCGCCGAGCGGACCACCCGCAGCGGGTCGATGATGCCCATCTCGATCATGTTGCCGTGCCGGCCCGCCAATGCGTCGAACCCTTCGTCCGGCCCCATCGTCCGGGTCTGGGCGACGACGTCCGCCGCCTGGTAGCCCGCGTTGGCCGCGATGAAGTAGGCCGGCTCACCCAGCGCCCTGCGGACGATGTCCACGCCGGTGGCGTAGTCGCCGGTGACGCTGAGGCCGTCCAGCACGCTCTCGGAGTGCAGCAGCGCGGCACCGCCGCCGGCCACGATGCCCTCGGCCATCGCGGCCCGGGTGGCGGACAGCGCGTCCTCGACCCGGTGCTGCAGCTCCTTGAGCTCGGCGTTCGTCGCGGCGCCCACCCGGATCACGGCCACCTTGCCGGACAGCGCGCCGATCCGCTCGTTCAGCACGTCCTCGTCGATGCCGAAGGTGGCCCGCTCCAGCTCGGCCCGCATCTGGTTGAGCCGGAACTCGATCGCGTCCTTGGCGCCGGCGCCGTCGATGATCGTGGTGTTGTCGGCGTTGACCCGCACCTGGGCGGCCCGGCCGAGCTGGTCGGCCGTCATCGTCTCCAGGGTGAACCCCGAGTGCTTGCTGTACACCTCGCCTCCGGTCAGCGAGGCGATGTCCTCCAGCTTGCGCAGCCTGCGGTCGCCGAACCCGGGCGCCCGCACCGCGACGCACTGGAAGATCCCGTTCACGTGGTTGTGCACGAGGAAGCTCAGCGCGGTGCCCTCGACGTTCTCCGCGACCAGGATCAGCGGGCGGGGCGCCCGCATGATCTTGTCGAGGATCGGCATCAGCTCCTGCACCTTGGTGATCTTCTCGCTGCACAGCAGGATGTAGGGATCGTCGACGATCGCCTCGAGGGCCGCCGGGTTGGTCACCATGTACGGCGACAGGTAGCCGTTGTCGAACTGGAAGCCCTCGACGAAGTCGACGGTCATCCCCGGCGTCGCCTTCTCTTCCACGGTGACGATGCCGCCGTCGCCCACGGTGAACAGGGCCTTGGCGATCACGGCGCCGACCGCGTCGTCGTCGTTGGCGGAGATCGCGGCGACCCGGGCGTAGTCCTCCTCGGTCTTCACCGGGTGGGCCACGCCGCGCAGGTACTCGACCAGGTGGCCGACGGCCAGGTCGATGCCCCGCTTGACCAGCACCGGGTTGCCGCCCTTGCCGATCGACTCCATGCCCTCCCTGACGATGGCCTGGGCGATCACCGTGGCGGTGGTGGTGCCGTCGCCGACGATGTCGTTGGTCTTGATCGCGGCTTCCTTGACCAGCTGAGCGCCCATGTTCTCGAACTGGTCCTTGAGGTGAATCTCCCGCGCGATCGTCACGCCGTCGTTGGTAACCACGGGCGTCCCGGTGATCTTCTCCAGGATGACGTTGCGCCCCTTGGGGCCGAGAGTCGACTTGACGGCCTCGGCCAGCTGGTCTACGCCAGCCAGCAGCAGGCCGCGAGCTTCAGCGCCGAAGCGCAGTTCCTTGGCCATGAATACTCCTAAGGGACGAGGATGGCGCGGCCGCGTACGCGGCCGGCGTCGAGGTCGGCGAACGCGTCGGGCGCGGCGTCGAGCGGGTAGGTCTTGGTGTGCAGGGTGACCTTGCCCGCCTGGGCCAGCGCCATGAGTTCGACCAGGTCATTGTAGGTGCCGACGATGTTCCCGATGATGTTGCGCTCGGTGGAGATGATGCCCAGGGTCGGGATCTCCAGGGTGCCGCCGTAGCCGATGACGTAGTACGAGCCGGCCGGGCGGGTCATGTTCCAGCCGTCCATCTCGGCGCCCTGCTCGGCCACGAAGTCGAGCACCACGTGCGCGCCCTGGCCGCCGGTCAGGTCCTTCACCGCGTCGACCTGCGAGCCGTCGCCCACCACGGTGTGGTGCGCGCCGAGTTCCGACGCCAGCTTCAGCGCGTCCGGGTTGCGGTCCACCACGATGATGGTCGTGCCGGTCAGCTCGGCCAGGCACTGGATGCCGATGTGGCCCAGGCCGCCCGCGCCGATGATCACCGCGGTGGTGCCCGGGTAGAGCAGCGGGAGGGCCTTGCGGACCGCGTGGTAGGCGGTGATGCCGGCGTCGGCGAGGGCCGCGACGTCCTTGGGCTGCGTCTCCGGGTTGAGCTTGATGCAGGCCCGGGCCGAGGTCAGCAGGTACTCGGCCATGCCGCCGTCCCGGGACAGGCCGGGGAACTCGCTGTTCTCGCAGTGCATGTCGTCGCCGGCCCGGCAGGCGTGGCACAGGCCGTCGGTCGGCGTGGGGTGCAGGATGACCGTGTCGCCGACGGCCACGTTGGTGACCGCCGAGCCGACCTCGTGCACCCAGCCCGCGTTCTCGTGGCCGAGGATGTAGGGCAGCGGGGTGCCCATCGCGGCGTCCCACTGCCCCTCGATGATGTGCAGGTCGGTCCGGCAGACGCCGGCCCCGCCGATCTTCACGATGACGTCGAGCGGGCCGCTGATCTTCGGCTCGGGCACGTCGTCGATGACCGGCTGGCTGTGGAACTCGTGCAAACGGACGGCCTTCATAGGTCCTCCTCGACCTGCTTCGCGGTTTGAAGTTCAGTGTTCTCCAGAGTCGTCGGGAGGCGGCGTTTCTCCTTCTCCCAACGTGTTGTTGTATCTGTGCCGCAGCATGCCGCGGCAGATGCCGGAGTTCGCCTCGATACTTACCCGGGTGAGCCTGGCCTTGCGCAGGTGCAGCGGCATGGCGTCCGCCGTCACGCGCTCGCCGGTAACCGGGTCTATGACCAGCGCGGCGTCGTCCCCGGCCGGCAGGCCGAGATCGGCGCGCCGCCCGCGCAGGCGGTCGAGCGCACGAGAAGGCGGCAGCTCGCCAAGGGTCATCGCGAGCAATGCCGCCGGGTCCTTACCTGCCGCCAGCAGCGGCCGGCAGACCTGATCAGTGCCTGCCATCACCGCCTTGCGCAGGAAGTCGGCACGCAGCCCGTGCAGCTCGCTGACGGCCTCGCCGTCGAAGGTCTGGACGAAGCCGGCCTGGGCGGCCACCCCGTCGTTGATCACGTCGGAGGCGAAGTGATCCTCCAGCACCACCTCGGCGCGGCGCACTCCGGGCAGCGCGGACACCGCGTCGTAGGCGTCGGCGACCATCAGGTAGGCGAAGTTGGGCGCGCAGAAGTAGGTGGGCAGCCGCAGCCGGACCTGCGCGTCCCCGGCCGCGGAGACGGCGCACGACACCACGAACCCGAGCGAGGTGATCGGCTCGTCGAGTTCGGGGTCGCGCACCGTCTCCAGTGCCGCGAGGGCCGCTTCGGCCCGGGCGGATCGCGTCGTGACGGGAGCCGTCATGCCCAGCTCATGCCCCCGCGACCGGCTGCGGGCTGCCCTCGCCCAGCACCTCGTGCGCGCCGGGCGTGCCGGCCTCGGCGGGCAGCTGGTACTCGGCCGGCACCTCGATGCCGTAGAGAGCGGCGGCGTTCAGGCCGAGGATCTTCTTCTTGCCCGCGACACCCAGCTTCGGGAACTCGGCGTACTCCTCGCGGTCCGGCATCTCCCAGTCGACGAAGCCCTCGATCTGCCACTTCGGCTCCCAGATGCCGTAGTCGCTGCCGAACGTCATCTTGTCCTCGCCGACCCAGAACAGCAGCTCGCCCATGACCTTGTTGAAGAAGTACGGCCGGGCGTGCATGAGGCCGCCGATGACCACGGACAGGCCCGCGTACACGTTGGGCTCCTGGGTGGCCATGAAGCAGAAGTCCTCGATCCGCGGCAGGCCCACGTGCTCGATGATGAAGTTGAGGTCCTGGAAGTCGGTCGCGCAGTGGTCGATGTCGGAGACGTCGAAGGCGTCCTTGTCCAGCGGCCAGATCGTCGGGCCCTTGTGCACGTGGATGTTCTTGATGCCGAGGTTCTGCGCGGCCTCGAGGAAGCGGTACGCGGCCGGGTCGCTCAGCTTGTACCCGCGCGAGCCGTTGTTCCACTCCGCGGTGTAGAGCTTGACGCCCTTGCAGCCGTACTCCTCGACGTTGCGCTTGAGCTCCTCCAGGCCCGCGTCGCCGTCGCGCGGGTCGAAGTTGGTGTTGTAGATGAACTTGCCCGGGTGCTTCTTCCCCATCTCGTTGTTGCGAGCAGTGGTGTTGAAGCCTTCCTTGTACCATTCCTTCAGGTTCGTCGGCTGGAAGATGGCCACGTCCACGTGCCCGTCTTCGAAGACGTCCTTCATCAGGTCGTCCTCGGAGTACTTCTGGAAGTGCTCGATCGTCCAGTGCGTCTCCGGCGGCCCGAGGCCCTGGTAGGCGTGGAAGCATTCGATCCAGCCCTTGGCGTACTGCTCGGCGCCGGGAACCCAGTTGTCCGGGGCAGCATTCCAGTAATGCATGTGTGAATCGACGATGAAGTACTTCTCGCCGTTGTGCTCGTACAAGGCGCCTCCTTCAGGGAGCTGGTCATGGCACTGAGCCGGTGGATCACCGGCTCAGCGTCACGGGAGCAAACACCACATTCCGTTCGTACCCGCGCGGCGCGGGGAATGTCCAGCCCGCGCCGCGCGGGGATCAGTCGGCTACGACCGCGCGGTCAGGTCGAAGCCGAGGTCTTCGGCCGCGTCCTCCGGGTTGGCGAACATGATCGTCTTGTCGTCGTGGTGGATCATGCGGCCGTAGTGGGTGGACATGTTCTCCTCGAACTCGGCCGCGTCGAAGTAGCCCGGCTCATACCCGAGCGCCTCGGAGACCTCGTCGTAGTCGAGCTCGAACATGCCCGTGCCGTCGACGCGGATCATCGAGGGCAGGTAGGTGACCTTGACGTTGGGCTTCTTCGCCAGCACCTGGGCGACGACCGCCCCGACCTGGTTGTTCATCAGCGTGAACCCAGCCATGTTCGAGGCCGTGTTATTGGACTTGAACGGGCTCTCGGGGTGTTGGAAGGTGGTCACTGGCCCAGCTCCTTCGGTGCGTCGAGGTTGACATCGTTGAGAATGCCGGCGAACCGGTTCTTGGCGGCGTCCAGCGAGTCCTCGAAGCGCGGCGGCTTGGCGTCCGGTAGCGACCACAGCGACTGCATCGTCCGGGCCGCGGCCAGCGCCCGGCCGGTCCAGGTGGACAGCCAGCCGCTCAGCAGGCCCTTGTTGTGGTCGGCGAACTCGCGGTCGTTGGTGAGCAGGTGGAAGATCGGGATCGTGTAGCGCAGGTCCCGCTCGGCGAAGTCGTACTCCTCGGCGCCGATGACCGTCGGGGTGCAGAAGTCGCCGTTGCGCGGCGCAGCCTGCATCACTAGGCGGCTCCGGAACAGCTCGCCCACCAGCGGCTCGAACACGACGTTGGCGGCGAAGATGGCCTCGCACCAGTCGTCGATGGCGGTCAGCTGCTCGGCCACCTCGCGGACGCCCTGCCAGGCCGGGTCCTCGTTCCAGGCGGTCAGGTGGGCGGTGCCGTCGAAGCCGTCGACCTCCTCGCTCAGGGTCAGGTTGTAGAGCGCCAGGTCCTGGGCCGAACGGATCCGGTGCATGCTGTTCACCGAGATCGCGTTGTTGTGCATGTTGGTGGGCGCCCGCCGGTTGGCGTTGGCGAACAGGTAGAGGCCGAGCCCGTGGTCCACGTGCATCCACGCGCCGACGTGCGACTCGACGAAGCTTACCCAGTTCCGGCTCCACTGGTCGAAGGCCTTGGTCTGCCGGGCCACGTCGATGTTCTGGTTGAGCTGCCTGACCACGTTCGCGTTGTAGCGGTAGAGGGTGAGTTCCCACTCCTCGTTCGGGTCGCGGAACTCGTGCCAGCCGTGGGCCGGCCAGTCGTAGCCCTTGCCGCCCGAGCCCGGGAAGCGCTCCGGCTCAGGGCGGTCCGAGCCCCACGCCTTCAGCGCCGTCCAGTCCAGCGGGTAGCCGCCGCGGCCGTCGGAGAATCCGTACAGCCAGCCCTGGGCGAGGTAGTGCCGCGGGTCGGGCTGGACCTCGACGGTCACGTCCTCGTACCGGGTCTGCTTCCGCTTGGCGGGCGTGTAGTAGTTGAAGTCCCGCTTGGTCGAGTCCGGGAAGTTCTTGGCCCCTGCCTCCGCGTCGGTGAAGACCGGCTTAGGGACACTACGCTCCGGGGTCGTCTCTGTCATGATCTCACTCCTGCGGGTTACCAGTGGTCGTGAACTTGTCGTAGTAGATACGCTTTTCCTCCACGCCCAGCGAGGCCAGCAGCGGGAGCGCCGCCTCCACCATGGGCGGCGGCCCGCAGACGTAGGCGTGCGCCCCGCGCAGGTCGCTGGCGTGCCGCTTGACCACATCGGTGATCAGGCCGGTCTCGCCATCCCATTCCTCGTCGTAAGCCGGCTCGGACAGGGCCGGTATGTAACGGAAGCCCGGCAGCATCTGCTCCAGCCTGCGCAGTTCGGGCTCGAAGCAGAGGTCCTTCTTAGTCCGGGCGCCATAGAAGAAGGTGGCCTTGCGCTGTAGTCCGCGTTCGGCCATGGCCCGTAGCAGCGACAAGACGGGCGCCATGCCCGCGCCGCCGCCGACGAACACCAGGTCGTTGTCGCCCTCGCGGAGGGTGAAGACGCCGAACGGCCCGGTTATCTCCAGCCGGTCGCCCTCGGCCATTCTCTCCGCGAGGTACTTGGAGAAAAGCCCGTCGTGGTAGACCTTGATGACGAACTCAAGCAGCCCGCTCTCGCGGCTTGAGGTGTTGGCCATCGAGAAGGAACGCACCGCGCCGGTGTCCGGGATCTTGATGTCCACGTACTGGCCGGGGAAGAACTTGATCTCGGTCGGCTCGATCAGCCGCAGCACCAGGTGCCGCATGTCGTGGGTGACCGCGTCCTTGGACACTACCTCCGTGACGGCCTCCTGGATCGGCAGGCCGGAACGGATCATCTCCTCGTCGTAGTTGAGCAGCTCGATGGTGAGGTCTTCGTAGGCGTGCGCCCGGCACAGCAGCGTGTAGCCCTCCTCAAGCTCGAAGTCGGGCAGCGCGAAGGTGGAGTACTTGTCGAGCTCGATCTCGTCGCCGTCCAGGACGAACGACTTGCAGGAGGCGCACTGCCCCTCCTTGCAGCCGTGCATCAGCATGACCCCCTGCTCCTGCGCGGCCCGCAGGATGTTCTGGTTCTCGCTCACCTCGATCTCGATGCCGACCGGCTCGAAGCGGACGACGTGCTTCTCGGCCATAACCCCCTCATCAGGGCTGCGCAGGGACGGTAGAAGGCAAATGAGCGCGGTGGTCAGAGGGGGCGGCCCGGAAACCGCTAACCGGGCTGCCCCCTCCGCTGCCTAGCCTCAGCTGTTAGCCGGGGCCGGACGGCCGGCCGGACCCTGCCGGTTGTAGTCAGCCTTGAACGCGGCGCGCTCATCCGCCGTCATGGCGTTGAGCAGTACGTTCGGGCTCTGCACCTCGCCCATCCGGCGCAGGTGATCCAGGGTCCACATCTTCTTGGGATCCAGGTTCAGGTGCGGCTGGGCGGTCATGGTCTTGCCGTCGTCGCGGACGTAGCCCATGTCGGACACCACGTCGGCCCAGTTCCAGCCGTGGTACAGCGTCTCCCATTCGCGCTTGCCGATGAGCTGACCCATGTTGGGCGTCTCACGGCCCATGAAGGTCGGCCGGAACGCCGTCTCGTCGGTCCACTGGCATTCCTTGTGGCAGTACGTGCGCCACTGCCCGTCGACCTCGGCCATCGTCATGTCCTCGCGGACCAGGCACGGGACCATGCAGGTCCAGCACCGGTGCGGGTACACGTAGTCGACGTTCTCGGCCACGATCGGGTGGTGCCCGTTCGGTATCGACAGGCGGTTGTAGTTCTCCCACCACTTGCCGTACTTGTCATACCAGCCCGGGTACTTGTACTCGAACCACTCGAAGTCCTCGTCGGTCATCGAGTCGATCCGCCAGTAGTTGGCGAGCCAGCCGGTGGCGAAGAACTGGGCGACTTCGTGCACGTAGCCCTTGTTCCAGATCTGGTTCCACGCTTCCTCGATGAGGTCGTGCGGAATGACCAGGCCGTACTTCTCCAGCGGCACGAGGTAGCTGCGGTAGTAGTCGTCGTAGATCCACCGGCGCCACATCTCGGCGTAGGACTCGCGGTCCTTGCGCCGGTCCTTGGTGCCGTACTCGATGAACGTGCCGATGGCCGCGTCCACCACGCGGTGGTTGTTCCACCACGCGTAGCGCAGGTCGCGCTCGAGCAGCTGGTGGTTGCTCTCGTCCGACAGCGCCATCAGCAGCGTGGCGTAGCCGTTGGAGATGTGCCGCGACTCGTCCGACTGCACCGAGTGGAACACGGTGGGCAGCAGGAAGTCGCCGTTGGCCGCGGCCTCGGCCGGCATGGCCACGAACAGCGTGTTCGTGAAGGCCGTCTCGGCCACGATGGTCAGGTAGATCGACGCCGCGGTGATGGCGTCACCGGTGATGAAGCCCTCGGCGAACTGCCGGCCGATGGTCCCGCAGTAGTCGTTCTGGAAGTTCCGGAGGCTGTTGTTGAAGCCGGCCGGGTCGATGTAGTTGTTCATGTACAGGCGCTTGAGGTTCTGCTGGATCGTCGAGTGCCGTACCTCGTCGATCATCTGGATCGCCTGGCCGTTGTGCAGCTCGGGGTTGGGGACCGTGCGGAACAGCAGCGGCATGGCGCGCGCCGCGGAGATCTCCGGCAGCGGGATGATCGACAGGAACAGCTTCTGCCATTCCAGCCACCGCTCCTGCACCTGGCGGAACATGTTGCCGCGGATGGCGCCGTC
>Ga0207683_10002652_pt1 | contig 15626 bp, 18 predicted proteins | sample KBSM73metaG_FD_184333 | JGI IMG/M metagenome (GOLD analysis project Ga0207683, IMG submission 184333) | Miscanthus rhizosphere microbial communities from Kellogg Biological Station, Michigan, USA - KBS M7-3 metaG (SPAdes) (version 2) | ecosystem: Host-associated > Plants > Roots > Rhizosphere >... | reverse complement strand
TTCCGACCGCGAGTTCAAGCAGACGGTCGATCGCTATATCGGAGAGTTCGAGCGGCTGCTCGAGGAAGTGTCGCAGGGCGACCGCGGCCAGGCGCAGGCGCGCACCTATCTCACCTCCGACACCGGCAAGGTCTACACCATGCTGGCGCACGCCGCGGGGCGGTTCGAGGGCAACGGCTGAGCCGGCACGTCAGGCTGGAATCAGAGGGCGCGGTGCAAGCCGCGCCCTTTTCTTTCACTCGCGGTTCTGGCATCGCGGCTTCATGGCGTCGCTGACAGTCCGCACCGAGCGCTGGCCGATCGCAGGCAGCTTCACGATTGCGCGCGGCGCGAAGACGGAGGCCGCCGTGGTGGTTGTCGAGATCGCCGACGGTGCGGTCACGGGGCGCGGGGAATGCGTACCCTATGCGCGCTATGGCGAGACGATCGAAGGCGTAACGGCGGCGCTCGAAGCGATGCGCAGCGCGCTCGGCGGGGGTCTCGACCGGCAGGCGTTGCAGGCCGCAATGCCGGCGGGCGCCGCGCGCAACGCGCTGGATTGCGCGTTTTGGGATCTCGAGGCGAAAGCGAACGCGCAGGCGGTCCACTTGCTGGCCGGGCTCCCGGCGCCGGGACCGGTGGTAACCGCCTACACGATCTCGCTCGGGACGCCCGCGGCGATGGCCGCGGCGGCGGTCAAGGTATCGTCGCGAAAACTGCTCAAAGTGAAGCTCGGCGGCGACGGCGATCCCGAGCGCATCCGTGCGGTGCGCAAGGGCGCGCCGAACTCTGAACTGATCGTCGACGCCAACGAAGCATGGCATCCCGACAATCTTGCGGCCAATCTCACCGCCTGTGCCGAGGTCGGCGTCACGCTGGTCGAGCAGCCGCTGCCGGCCGGCAACGACGCGGCGCTCGCTGCGATCAAACGGCCGATCCCGGTATGCGCCGACGAAAGCGTGCACGACCGCGAGTCGCTGCCGTCGCTCGTCGGCAAATACGATGCGGTCAACATCAAGCTCGACAAGACCGGCGGGCTGACCGAGGCGTTGGAGATGGCGCGCGAAGCTGAACGACTCGGATTCTTCCTCATGGTCGGCTGCATGGTGGCAACGTCGCTGTCGATGGCGCCCGCGATGCTGCTCGCGCAACGCGCGCGCGTGGTCGATCTTGATGGACCGCTCTTGCTTGCGCGCGACCGCGAGCATGGGCTGCGCTACGAGGACAGTCTGGTCTATCCGGCGACCGCGGGGTTATGGGGCGCGGCCAGGATTATCTTGACACCATAGATTGTATCGATAGTCTGTTTGGTTGGGTAGCAGAGGTTTTTCAGCATTTTCCCACCGGCGCGCTCCGATGAAAGTTGCGTTGTTCCTGGATGTAGATCGCACGTTGACGAAGGACTTTATCCAACACGTCTATGCATGCCGACTGGGATGCGAACCGGAATACTCACGGCTTGAAGAGAAATTTCAGAACAAGACTCTCAACTCGATCCAATTCGGGGATGCCATTATCGAGCTGTTTGCCTCCGTGGGATTTAACAGCTCCAAGTCGAAAGAGTTCTTTGAGAGCGTCGATCTCCAGCCTTGGGCCGACCACCTGCTGAAGCTTGAAGTCGACAAGTTTCTGGTTTCAAGCGGCCCCAGTTACTACATCGACAAGCTTGCGTCCGAATTCAATATACCCAAGGCCAATGTCTGCCGATCCGAGTATGTCTTCGACAAGGCCACGGATTTGCTGAAGTCGTGCAAGGCAATCAACGAACAGCAGAAAGCGGAATTCGTCCGAGCCAAGCTTTCAAACTACGACATTTCGATTGGAATCGGGGACAATCTCGAATTTGACGGACCTTTCGTCTCGGCCTGCACCATCCCGCTGATGACTGTGCCAACCGAACGCTACATCTACGTGCCGACGTTCAACCTCGCGGTCACGCTGATCGAGAAGATTTTGCAGCTCAAACGTGCCCCGAACGAACTGCACCTCGACAAGATGAAGATCGGCGACCTTCTTGCATCCATGACGATCAAGTCCTGGTCGGTGTTGATCAGCGCGACGGGCGCGATCCTCGGCCTAGGCGTTACGATCGGAAAGTTCTGGAAGTGAATGAGCCGTCACTTGTTGCCGGACGGCAAGCAGGGGAAGAAATGCCAGCACTACAATCGCCGTCATCGCAAGATAAGACAGCGATCCAAGATGGCTATAAAGGATTCCGGCGACTCCTGACGCTGTCGCCATCCCGAACACGTTGATCATTGCCATGTCGCCCTGTTGGGCGGCGCGTTGCCCGTCGACCGCGTTGCGGCTGAGATAAGCCATCGTGCCGAGAAGCGTCGCGCCGAACGAGAGCGCGTGCAGCAACTGGAGCGGCGCAAGCAGGACGAGCGGCGGATCGAACGCGGTCGCAGTCCAGCGCACCACGGCGCCTGCCGCGCCGATCAGGATGAGCGTCACGGGCCCGATCGACTTCGGCAGGCGCGGCGCCAATGCAAAAAGTACGATCTCCGCCGCGACGCCGAGGGCCCACAGGACACCGATGGTAATCCCGCTGTACCCTTTGGCGCTCCAGTCGAGCGTCGAGAAGGCGTAATAGATCGCATGGCTCGCCTGGATCAGGCTGCCTGCGGCCGCGATGGCGAGAAAAGCCGGTTGGCGCAAATGGTGGTGCGTCGCGCTGCGTTGACGCGCCGGCCCCTCGCGCGGCAGCCGCACCAGCAGGAACGCAGCCGCCGCGACCGCGCAGTTGCCGGCGAAGATCAACCAGATGAGGTTCGACGGCGCGAGTACGCCAAGCAGCAGGCCGCCGGTCAGGTTCGCCGCGATGAAGGCGACCGAGCCCCACAGCCGCACCGGTCCGTAGGCGCGCGCGCGCAGGCTCAGGCCTGTCAGCCCATAAGCGTCGATCAACGGCAGCAGCGGGGCCGACATGAAGCCCAGCACGGCGGCGGCGATCAGGATTGGCACGAAGCCGCCGACGGCTCCGAGCAGCGCGACCGCGCACGCGGTGGCGAGCGCGGCCGCAACGATGGCGCCGTTGAGCGTGCCGTGACGGTTGGCGAGCCGCGTGACGGTTGGTGTGGCCGCTATTCTGACGATCTGGTAGGCGGCCAGCACCATGCCGATCGCCGCCGGGTCGAGGCCGCGCGCCGCGAGCCACACCGGGAACAACGGAAGCTGCCACCCGGCGGCGAGAAAAATCGCTGCATAAACAAGCGCCAAGCGCGGGGCGAAGCGGTCGTTAACGATTGCCGGGCCGGGATGTGCCATTAAACTGATCGTGACGATTCGTGCGGTATTTGTCGCGTCATTCCCGAAAGTCTGGATCACGGATCATTCCGGATGGCGAATCTCCCTGTCCCCGCCAATTTGAGCGAAGCCGACTACGACGCGATCGAAGGCGCCGTGATGGAGACCGCGCGCGGGCGCTGGTTCCTCGCCGAATATGCGCGCCGCAACCGCCATGCCGATACCACGATGCTGCTCAAGGCGCTCGACCGCATCGAGGGTGCGATGCGCGGCGAGCGCTCGGTCGAACCCGTGGAGCGCATCCGTTTCGATCTCGTCGAGATGTCCAAGGCGATCGCGCGCACCAAGGCCGAGATCGCGTCGATCAAGCCGGACGCCGATCACCACGGCAAGTTCGGCGAGGCGAGCGAGGAACTCGACTCCGTCGTGCAGGCGACCGAGGCCGCGACCTCGGATATTCTCGCTTGCGCGGAGCGCATCCAGGAGATGGCCTGGACCTTGCGCGAGCAGGGGGTCGAGGGCGAGGTCTGCGACCTGCTCGATGCGAATGCGACCGAGGTCTACACCGCCTGCTCGTTCCAGGACGTCACCGGCCAGCGGACCCGCAAGGTGATCCAGGTGCTGCGCTATCTGGAAGAGCGCATCAACGCGATGATCGGCATCTGGGGCCTCGACGGCACGATGGCGGCGGAAGCGGCCGAGAAACGAGCGGCCGATGGCGACAAGGCGCTGCTCAACGGACCGGCGCTGCCGGGGCAGGGGCTCGATCAGGCCGATGTCGATATCGTGATGGGGCCGGCGCGCAGCGAAACGCCCGCGCCGCCACTGCAGCCGGCCGACGACGTCGCGGCGCACGACGACGTGATCGACGCGGGCGTCGTCGACACGCCGATGAAGACGCCAATGGCCGAAACGCGGGCAATTGATGCTGACGTGATGGATGCCGAGCTGATCGAAGCCGAGCCGTTGGCCGCACCGCGCGCGCAGTCAGATCCACTCGCGCCGATCATGGCGCTAAACGCGGACGAAAAGGTCGCGCTGTTTAGTTGAGGCAGCGAGCGGCGTGCGCCAATTGTCATCCCGGCCAAGCCGCGCCACGCGCGGCGCGAGCCGGGACCCATATTCCACTCATCGGGGTTGGTGCTTTCATGGAGCCCGGCTCTTCCCCGGCTCAACGCATAGCGCGTCGCAGACGCGCGTAAACGCGCTTATGGGTCGGCCGGGATGACACCGGCAGGTAGCCTCACGCCACCAGTCTGCTGAACAACTCGGGATCGACGTTGCCGCCCGACAGCACGGCAACGACGACCTTGCCTTTCACGTCCACCCGTCCGGCAAGCAGTGCCGCAAGGCCAATGGCGCCGCCGGGCTCCACCACCAACTTCAATTCGCGGAACGCGAATGCGACCGCGCGCGCGACTTCTTCATCGCTCGCCGTGATCCCGTCGCCGATCAACGCGCGATTGATCGCGAAGGTGATGTTGCCGGGCGTGTTCGACATCAGCGCGTCGCAGATCGTGCCGCTCATTCGCGCATTGTGCTCGTGCTTGCCGGACCTGAACGAACGCGCGGTGTCGTCGAATCCTTCCGGCTCGGCGGTGTAGATCTTCACGTCCGGGGCGCGCGCCTTCAGCGCGAGCGAGATGCCGGCCGCAAGTCCGCCGCCCGAGGCACCGATCACCGCGATGTCCGGTTTCAGCCCAAGCGCGATCAGGTCTTCCATGATCTCGCGGCCGGCCGTACCCTGGCCTGCGATGATGAACGGGTCGTCGTACGGTGGTACCAGCGTGGCGCCGCGCTTCTCCGCGAGCGCCCGCGCGATGCCCTCTCGGTCTTCCTTGTCGCGATCGTAGAGCACGACTTCGGCGCCGAATGCGGCAGTGCGCTCGCGCTTCGGGCGCGGCGCGTCGGCCGGCATTACGATCACCGACGGCATGTCGAGCAGCTTCGCGGCGTGCGCCACGCCCTGCGCGTGATTGCCGGAGGAGAAGGCGACGACCCCGCCCGCGCGCTTCTCGGGCGCGATCGAAGACAGCTTGTTGTAGGCGCCGCGGAACTTGAACGAACCGGTCCGCTGCAGCGTTTCGGCTTTCAGGAACACGCGCGCGCCGGTCGCGGCATCGAGCACCGGCGACGATATGAGTGGCGTGCGCAACGCCACGCCGGCAAGGCGGCGGGCCGCCTGTTCGACATCGGCCGCCGTTGGCGGCGCCACGGACTCGATTGTGTTTGCCATGAGTGGACGGTAACGCCGCAATGCGGGCCGAAGCAAGGCCGGCCGCGCCTTTCGCACAGTGGGCGGTCAGGCCGCGCGCGAGGCGACCATCGGCACGGCCGCATCGAGATTCATGTTTTCGGTCCAGGTCACGATCTCGAACCGGCCGTCGATGTGTTCGACGATTGCGGTGCAGCTTTCCACCCAGTCGCCGCAATTGAGATAACGCACGCCGAATTGCTCGTGGTCCGCGGCGTGGTGAATATGGCCGCAGATCACGCCGTCGGCGTGAAATCTCTCGGCTTCGGCGGCGAGCGTCTTCTCGAAATCGCCGATGGAATTGACGGCGTTCTTCACCTTCAGCTTCGCCCATTTCGACAGCGACCAGTAGGGGAAGCCGAGGCGGCGGCGGATCGTGTTGAAGATGCGGTTCATCCCGATCGCGAAATCGTAGGCCTTGTCGCCGAGCAGCGCGAGCCAGCGAGCGTTCTGCACCACGAGGTCGAATTGGTCGCCATGCGTCACGAGATAGCGTCGCCCGTCGGCGCCCTCATGAGTCGCTTCCTTCACGACTTCGATGCCGCCGAAATGCGTCCCGTAGAAATTGCGCAGCACCTCGTCGTGATTGCCCGGAACATAGATGATGCGCGCGCCCTTGCGCAGCAGCTTCTGCACCACGTCGTTGTGCGGCTGCGGCCAGTACCAGCCGCCCTTCAATGCCCAGCCGTTCACGATGTCGCCGACCAGATAGATCGTCTCGGCATCGTATTCCCGCAGGAAGTCGAGCAGGCGGTCGGCCTGGCACCCTCTGGTTCCCAGATGCACATCGGAGATGAACAATGCGCGATGGGTCCGCAAACCGTCGCTGTCCTTCACGATCACGGCGCCCTCTCTCCCATGCGGCTTGGTGACTGATTTGTATTGCAGATCAATGACGCTGGTTTGCCGAAGCCGCGCGGGCCGCTATTGTGCCGTCCTGCTTTTCCCAGGGTGCTTCCGCCCGTCCAAATTCAGGAGTTTCTCATGGATCTCGGCATCGCGGGCCGCAAGGCCATCGTCTGCGCATCGAGCCGCGGGCTCGGCCGCGCTTGCGCGCACCGGCTCGCGGAAGCCGGCTGCGAGGTCGTGGTCAACGGGCGCGACAGAGCGAGAACCGAGGGCACGGCGAGCGAAATCGCCAAGGCAACCGGCGCGAAGGTGATCCCGGTGGTCGCCGACGTGGGGACGCCCGAAGGGCAGAAAGCGCTGTTCGCCGCGATGCCGGAGCCGGACATTCTGGTGAACAACAATGCCGGCCCGCCGTTCCGCGATTTCCGCGAAATCGACCGGCAGAAGATGCTCGACGGCGTGACCGCCAACATGGTGGTGGCGATCGAGCTCATTCAAAAAGTGGTCGAGCCGATGTCGAAGAAGAAGTTCGGCCGCATCGTCAACATCACGTCCGGCTCGGTGAAGATGCCGATCGGCGGGCTCGACCTTTCATCCGGTGCGCGCGCCGGATTGACCGCGTTCCTCTGCGGTGTTGCGCGGCAGGTTGCGCCGAACGGGATCACCATCAACTTCCTGCTCCCCGGCAGCTTCGAGACCGATCGGCTCAATCATAACATGGAGACGGTGGCGAAGAATCAGAAGATCACGATCGAGCAGGCGAAGGCTGCGCGCGTCGCGACGGTGCCGGCCAAGCGCTTCGGCTATCCGGACGAGTTCGGGGCAGCCTGCGCGTTCCTGTGCTCGGCGCATGCGGGTTACATCACCGGGCAGAATCTGCTGATCGACGGCGGCGTGTTCCCCGGCGCGTTCTGATCCTGCGCTGCTGCATCTCTCTCCACGAAGAAAAAGAGCCCGGTGCAGGCACCGGGCTCAAGTCTGGAGGTTGGAGAGAGGTCGCAGTGAAGAGACGTGTGGATCGAAACTGAATTTCTTACGAACGGCGCTCGGCGCTCCAAGTGCCGGAGCATTCGCCGGAGGCTGTCGCCCAGCGGCCGCCGGCGTCAGAGCCGGACATGCGGCCGGTACCCGTCGCGCTATGGCTGCCGCGCGAGACCGTGACGGTCACGGCGCCATTCCCGCCGACGCGACCGACCACATTGAACGAGGCCTCGCCCGCATAGCCGACAGAGCCGTTGGTGATGCGCACGGGATAACGATAGGCGCGATCGCAGGTGCCTTTTTCGGTGACGATCAGGACGCTCCAGTTGCCGTCGAAGTTCGCCTTGCCGGAAGCGATCGGGGCCGGGAAAGCCGGGGCCGCCGAAGCCGCCAGGATCGCGAGAGCGGTAAGGGCGCAAGCGGTGGTCTGGTTGAAGGCGGTCATTGTCAGTCCCTGTCATTTGGAATTTCGTTATCGGCTGTGTAACGCACCCCTGTTTCAGCCGAATGTTGCGAGTGTTTCGTCGGTATCGGGTGCTGGTGACTCTGTTTCGCCGAGACGGGGTCGTCTGCCTTGACGACGAGTGGACCCGACGGCTTTCGACACCCGACCCCAAGAAAAAAGCCCGGCTCGCGCCGGGCTTGAAGTCTGGAGGTTGGAGAGAGGTCGCGGTGAAGAGTCGCCAGAAATCCTAAGAGCGGCGCTCGGCAGTCCAGGTGCCGGAGCATTCGCCGGATGCCGCGGTCCAGGTGCCCGAGCCGTCGGCTCCCGACATGCGCCCAGTGCCGGTCGCGCTGTTGCTGCCGCGGGACACGGTGACGATCACGGCGCCGTTCTGGCCGACTTTGCCGGTGACGTTGAATGAAGCGCTACCCGCGTAGCCGACAGCGCCGTTCTCGATCTTGATCGGATAGCGATAGGCGCGATCGCAGGTGCCCTTCTCGGTGACGATCAGGACGCTCCAGCCGCCGTCGAAGCTCTTCGGCGAGGCGATGGGGGCGGACCCAGCCGGGATGACCGTGGATGCCAGGATCGCGAGCGCCGCGAGCGCGGTGGCCGGGCGGATCGTCTGGGAGAGGGTCATCGCAAGCTCCGTTCGTTTTGAATTTCGTTGTCGCCAGAATTAACCCACGCTTGTTTCAGCAGGATGTTGGGTTTGTTTCGTCTGTAACGCGCGGTCGCCCGTTTGTTTCCCAACTGGATGCCGAGTCGCCCGAACGCAAGAACCCGGCGCATGCGCCGGGTTCAAGAATTCTTGAAGCTTTCGTGAGGCTTAGGAGGAGCGGCGTTCGGCCGTCCAGGTGCCGGAGCAGTCGCCGGAGCCGGCCGTCCAGATGCCCGCGCCGTCGGTTGCCGACATGCGGCCGGTGCCCGTGGCGCTGGTCGAGCCGCGGGAGACCGTGACGGTCACGGCGCCGTTCTGGGCAACCTTGCCGGATACGTTGAACGAGGCCTCGCCCGCATAGCCGACCGACCCGTTGTCGATCTTGACCGGATAGCGGTAGGCGCGGTCGCAGGTGCCCTTCTGGGTCACGATCAGCACGCTCCACTGGCCGTCATAGTTCGACTTGGCGAACGCGGGAGCAGAAGCCGGGAGAGCGCTTGCCGACAGGATCGCAGCGGCGGCAAGAGCCGGAATCGCGCGGGAAATCAAGGTCATGGCAGCCTCCAGAGTATCGTTTCGCGGTTAACGCCGTTAACGCGGGCTGGTTTCAGCCGATTCTTGCCGTGGTCACTGTGCGTCCTCTTCGCGGGTCACTACGCGCACGGCCTTTGAATGTTTCGTCGCCCGAGGGTGAACGAAGGTTCAAATCGCCGTGCCCGGTCTGGAGCGCGCCGGCTGCCACCGAAACGCCTCCAGGCCGCCATTACGGCGCGGGACCGGTTGAATAATGTTAAATTACGAAGGACTGGCCGCCAGTTACGAGGCGGTCCGGAAGGACATAGTTAACCGTGGGTTTCCAGCGGAGTACCAGCTTACTTACTTTCCGGCTGACAGCGATCCGCGCAGGGCCTCACCGACTTCGCGGACGAACGGCTCACCGGTCTTGCCGCGGGTCACGCCGTTCTCGAACAGCCCCTTCATGAATTCGGTGTCGAAGGCGCCTTTGCCTTGCTGGTCGGCCCCGAGCGCCGGGTAGGACAAATAGAACGGGACGCCGTCCCGCTTGGCCGCCCCGTAGGCGCGATCGATGTTCATGCGCAGCATCGACTGCACGCCGACCGCGATCGAATGGCCGAGCACGAAGATCATCGAGCGATCGGTCATCTGGAATTCCGGGCTGAGGCGATTGTTGGCGATGAGATAAAGCGCACTCGCCGGAATCTTCGTCGCGCTCGACGTGTTCAGTATCGATTCGGGTGCCACAAAGAGCTGCGCCGAGAGGCCGCCGTCAGCATGCATCTCCTGCGTCTTCTTGCCGTTCGCCTCGACGTCGATCATCACCGGCGGAAACAGCCCCGGAATGGCAGTCGAGGCGGCGAGGATGTCGCGAAACAGCTTGAGCGAAGCCTCGTCACCCTTCGCGGCGATCGCACCCATATTCCAGACGACGCCGCGCTGCGCATCGAGATTGGTGGTGGCGACCAGCAGCCGGCGGCCGGCCTTGTGCCCCTCGGCGACCTTTGCCAGCAACTCGGACGTCACTTCCTTGGCGATCAGCCGCTTGAGCGGCCAGGTATCGACCAGGCTTTCAGGCGTCTTCACGTCCTCGAAAATGTCGCCGGCATTGTACTCGGTGTAGGCGCGTTTGAGCCCGGAGTCCTGCGACGACCCTACGAAGGCGTACGGCGCCATCAGCGAGCCGGTGCTGACCCCGGTGACGACGGAGAACTCAGGGCGCTTGCCCGACTCGGACCAGCCGTTGAGCAGCCCCGCGCCAAATGCGCCGTCGCCGCCACCGGTCGACAGTACGAGCCACGGCCCTGGAGTCGCCGGGAGGACGGCCAGGAAGTCCTTCTCGGAATCGGCCCAGAACCGCGCGTCCGGCACCCCGGGTATGGTCGCGGTGGCCTGATCGTCGGCGGTGAAGTCGGGCCGCGAGGGCTGCTCGGGCTGCTTGACCTGCTCGGCGGGCGCGCTGCCCTTGGCGAAGCGCGCGCAGCTTTTGGGGTTGTTCGTCGCGAAGGTTGGCTTGCGGCACTGTGCCACGAGACTGCGTTTCGTCGATGCGCGCTGCTTCGGCGTGCCGTCCTGCGCGACCGCGAGATCGGACGGCAGCGTGAATCCGATCACCGGCACAATGAGGAGAGCAGCCAGAAAACGCATGTCGAAATCCTGCAGAGGACAGTGGGGGAAATCACGCCGGGGCGGAAAACGCAATAGCGAGGCGGTTTCGGGCTTTTGTTGGACGCACCTTTCCACGCAACGGTTCAACGCTCAGTGCGCTTGTCGCTTCGATCGAGATGCGCCGCGTCGTCGTAGCCGTGGCGGCTCGAGTAGAACAGCAGCGCCATCAGGCCGCAGCCGACGATCAGTGAGAACACGATGCCGAGCCCCATCGCGAACTGCCCTTCGGGCGGTATCGGCGGTCCTTCGATCGCGGTCCAGGAATGGACCGCGAACCAGACCGATCCAGCCAGCAGCGCAACGAGTGGAACGAGGATCAGGAGCTTGCGCATAGTGGTGATATGGGGCCGCGCGGCGCGAAAGCGAGACGCTGGTCTATTTCGGCTGGACGTTCGGGTTTCCGCCCGGTGACCCGGGCGGCGGGATGACCTTCATCGCGCCGCCTTCGGGGGGCGGCTGGTGCATCTGCGGGTCGACGCCCGCGGGCGGACAAATCACGCCCTTGGACTGGGCGAGCTGATCCGAGAGCGTCCGCTCGGAATCCTTGCCGACCGTCGGCGCATTCCGCCCGGCGCCCGGCGGACAAGCCGCGCCCGGATGCTCCGTGCCCTGCGGCACGGTCGTCGTCTGGGACGCCGCCCCGATACAGGTCGCGCTCAACACGATGACTGAAAGAGTGAACCGCATAACCGGCATCCATTGTGTCTTTTTGTATGTGAGGAAACGCCGCGAAACCGGCGACGTTCCGGCGATTTAACCACGCGTTCAGGAACAAGTTTTCGCCGGATCGGTTGGCGTCGCGAACGCACGCATCGGCGGACAGAAGTTCCGCGGCCCGTGCGATCACATTCAAAAACCGTCGGCCAAGAAAGGAATCGCCATGGGCTTCTTCTCGAAGGACATCAAGACAATGGACGACCTGTTCGTGCACACGCTGCGCGACATTTACTACGCGGAAAATCAGATACTGAAAGCGCTGCCCGAGATGATCGAGAAGGCGACCGACCCGCAGCTCAAGCAGGGCTTCCAGACGCATCTGACCGAAACAAAGGGACACGTGCAGCGGCTCGAACAGGTGTTCAAGATGCACGGCGTCGCGGTGAAGGGCATCGACTGCCCGGCAATCGACGGCATCATCGACGAGGCCGAGGAGATCGCGGGCGAGGTGGACGACAAGCAGGTCCTCGACGCGGCGCTGATTGCTGCTGCCCAAGCGGTCGAGCACTATGAGATCACGCGCTACGGCACGCTGGTCGCATGGGCGAAGCAACTCGGCCGCAACGACTGCGCCTCCGTGCTGCAGAAGAATCTCGACGAGGAGAAGGCGACCGACCAGAAGCTGACCGCGATGGCGGAGAAGTCGGTGAATCGCAAAGCGGCGTAACGGTCTCGGAAAAGCAGGAACCCGCGGGACGCAGGTCCCGCGGGCTTTTCCGTGTCGCCGTCATTCCGGCCGAGCGGAGCGAGGGCCGGAATCCATAACCACGAAATCCTGAAAGGTCACTTGGCTTGCGGCTATGGATTCCGGGCTGCCTCGCTTTCGCTCGGCCCCCGGAATGACAAGTCGTCTAGCGCCGCTCGGCGCTCCAACTGCCGGCGCATGATCCCATCGAGCCGGTGCCGCGCCACTCGCCGCCGCCGGCGGTGCGCGACAGGCGGCCTGATCCGTCGGCTCCCTGCCGTCCAGCCCAGACCCGGACATTGACGACGCCATTCTTGCCGACGCGCCCCTCTACATTGACGGCCGCGCTGCCTTCATAGAAGACCGAGCCGTCCCGGATCGCGAGCCCGTAGCGATAGGCGCGGTCGCACGGTCCGGTATCGGTGACGATGAGCACGCTCCAGTTGCCATCGTAGGGTGTTCGCGCAGCGGCGGGCTCGGGTGTCATTGAGGCGGTGGCGAGAATGAAGCAGCCAGCGAACGAGACGTAGGCGGGGCGCATGCAAATCACCTCGACGGCTTCTGGTCTCCGAAGATGCATACCGGCGGAACCGAATCAAGGCCGCTACGGCATCACCCTCAGCCAAATCGCCAGATCGTGACAATGTCATCCGTCGACAGCGCCGAATTCTCTTACGCCTACAAATCGTCGTTGGTGGGCGCGCCGCTGGAATTCCAGCTCGCGCCTGATGCGCTCGAGTGGCGTAAAGGGGGCATAGCCGGCCGCACACCCTATGGCAGTGTCCGCCGCATCCGCCTCTCGTTCCGCCCGATGACGATGCAGAACTATCGATTCGTCACCGAGGTTTGGCCTGACAGCGGGCCGAAGCTGCAAATCGCATCGACCTCGTGGAAAAGCCTGGTCGAGCACCAGCGGCTCGACGCCGAGTATCGCGCCTTCGTGTCGGAGCTGAGCCGCCGCGTCGGTGCCGCGGGCGGCAACACGGCATTCGATACCGGGTCGCCGGCTTTCCTCTATTGGCCGGGCGTGCTTGTCTTCACCGGCGCGTCGTTCGCGCTCGTGGGGCTTTCGGTGCGCGCGCTGCAGGAGCAGGCTTGGGGTGGCGCAGCGTTCATCGCAGCGTTTTTCGCTCTGTTTCTTTATCAGGCAGGGAACTTCTTCCGCCGCAACCGGCCCGGGACCTACAGTCCCGATGCGGTGCCGCCGCTGCTGCTGCCGAAGGCCTAGGCATCGTTCGATGCCGAACGCCTTTGCCGGCGGGAACGAGCAAGTTCCGGGGATGTCATACTATTCCACGCTCCCCTTGACATCCTACCTGCGTCGGCCGCTTCGCGCGTGGCGCTGTTTATCGCGGCGACATGCGCCAATTCTCATTGGGCAGCTTCGCAAGCATGGCCCGCAAACGTCTTTGGGGCCTCGGGGCATTCGTGTAGCGTAATGATCAGCATGAAGATTTTTCAAGCGACGTAATAATGGAGGAGCAAGCGATGGCGGGCGACGAATTATTTGAGAAGGGCCTGAAGACGCGAAAGCAGGTCCTGGGTGCGGAGTATGTAGACGCCAACCTTGCGGGCTCCGATGAGTTCATGATGACTTTCCAGCGAGCGGTTACGGAATTGGCTTGGGGCTATGCGTGGAGCCGCCCCGGACTCGAGCAGAAAACGAGGAGCATCTTGACGCTTGGCATCCTCGCAGGACTCGGCCGCTTTCAAGAACTCGGCATTTACACGAATGCTGCGTTATCAAGCGGTGTCACCATCAACGAGCTCAAGGAAATCCTGGTTCATATCACCGCCTATTGCGGAACCCCGGCGGGCCGTCAATCATTCCTGGCGGCGAATGAAACCTTGAAGGCTCGGAAGGACTGACCGTCTCGCCACAATCGAACCAAGACACTAGCTTGGTGGCGGAGAAAAAGATGCCGGATCGGGCACTTGCCTTCGGACGCTACCGTCTGGAGCCCCACGGCGGGCTGATGTCCGGGGCCCGTGAGGTGAAGCTCACGCCGAAGGCGCTCGCGCTGCTGCGATACCTTACGGAGCGCCACGGCGAGGTCGTGACCAAGGACGAGCTGTTCGCGGCAGTGTGGGCCAAAACCACCGTTGGCGACGCAGCGCTCGTCACCTGCATCCAGGAACTGCGCGGCGCGCTGGGCGACGACGCCCGGCAGCCCCGCTACATCGAAACCCTCCACCGGCGCGGCTATCGATTCATCGGGAAACCGGCGCCCGCCAAGGATGCCGGCAAAGCTCCGGCGCTCCCCTTGCCGGATCGACCCTCGATAGCGGTGTTGCCGTTTGCCAATATGAGCGCCGATCCGGATCAGGAGCATTTCGCGGACGGTATCTCCGAGGACCTGATTACCGGCTTGTCGCACATCCGCTGGCTGTTCGTGATCGCGCGCAACTCAAGCTTCGTCTACAAGAACCGCAGAGTCGACATGAAAGAGATTTCGCGCGAGCTCGGCGTGCGCTACGTGCTCGAAGGCAGCGTGCGCCGCTCGGCAAGCAGATTACGCGTCACCGCGCAGCTCATCGACGCGATGACCGGCGGTCATCATTGGGCCGAGCGCTACGATCGCGAGCTCGGCGAGATCTTTGCTGTGCAGGACGAAATCACGCGCAGTGTGGCCGGCGCGATCGAGCCTCATCTGCTCGCGGCGGAGGGCGTGCGTGCGCTCGCGCGTAGGGCCGGCGACCTCGGCGCTTGGGAGATGGTCGCACGTGCGCAGACCCAGTTCTGGCGCATGACGCGTGCCGACTACGAGTCCGCAATCGGTCCGCTCGAGCAGGCGGTCGTGATCTATCCGGATTATGCGCCGGCTCGCGGGCTGCTAGCGTACCGCCTCGTCTTCGCGGCCCACATGGGATGGATTGCGAGAGAGGAGGGGTTACGTGCGGCCCGCGAACACGCGCTCCGGGCGATTGCGCTCGATGATCGCGATCCCTGGGGACACAGCGCGCTCGGTTATTGGGCGATGATGGAGCGGCGTACCGAGGAGTCGGTCTCAGCCTTTCGCCGGGCGGTCACTCTCAATCCGAATTCTGCGGCCGCGCACACCAATCTCAGCCATATCTTCGCATTCGCTGGACAGGACCGCGAGGCCATCGCCCACGGCGAAGAGGCGATGCGGCTCAGCCCTCTCGATCCGGAGATGGCGTTTTTTCTCGGTGGCATCGCAATCGCTCACTACATGGCTGGACGATTTTCGGAATCGGCGCGATCCGCGACGGAGGCGTTGCGGCTGCGGCCGGGATTTCAGGGCGCGCAGCGAATGCGCACCGCAGGCCTGGCCCAAGCCGGACAGATCGACGCGGCGCGGGCTTGTCTTGCAACGGCCCGGCGGGAGCATCCGACATTGTCTCTCGATTGGATCAGGGCAAGTGTTCCCTATCAGACCCCCGAGTTAATGGAGCGCTTCCTCGACGGCATGCGAAAAGCGGGGCTGCATGAAGATTAATTGGGTCATTCACGTCGGTTTTGGCCTAACTGCCCGACGTCCGCGTTTCACCCCATTACGACCGGATAGCGGACATCAGTTTTAGTCCGCTTCGTGCCAATGGACTAAACCGCTCGCGCGGTAGACTCGCTGGGGCCGCACGACCTCCCCGATAGCGCAAC
>Ga0207683_10002651_pt1 | contig 15628 bp, 11 predicted proteins | sample KBSM73metaG_FD_184333 | JGI IMG/M metagenome (GOLD analysis project Ga0207683, IMG submission 184333) | Miscanthus rhizosphere microbial communities from Kellogg Biological Station, Michigan, USA - KBS M7-3 metaG (SPAdes) (version 2) | ecosystem: Host-associated > Plants > Roots > Rhizosphere >... | reverse complement strand
CAACAACCGCTCGATGCTCTGGAGCATGCCCGGATCATCTTCAACGACCGCGACCACTTGCTGTCGCATCCGGAAAACCTTGTCTCCCGCAAATCAATGCGCGAAGGAGTCTTGAAACAACATTGATGTCGAAAACCTGAGCGCGCTCTCAGGTGGATACCGTTTTCGGTTCGGTTTCTATGCAAAAAGCGCCATGGATGAAATTTAGGCGACGTCCCGCGATAGCCCGTCATCGACAGTTCAAAACGATGGGCCTTCAGAACAACGAGTTCGCACCTGCGAACTATTTCTCCGGCGCGGGAAAACGGATGCTGGTCGCCAGCGTGATCCAATTCGCGTTCTCGCCGGTGATGTTGCGACCGAGGATGACGTCCATCGAGAACCGGTCGATCGGGCGCCAGCGCAATCCGACCTGATAGCGCGGCTGCCCGACGGTCTTCGGGTCGCCGAGGCCGACCAGCCCGAACACCTCCGCCGTCAATGTCCAGACATTGTCCGGCGTGCGCCAGTCCATGCCGACGCCGTAGGAGAAGAAATGCGTATCGGCGATGCGGTCCCATTGCCAACCGGCGTTGACATTGAGGCGCACCGTTTCGGAGAGGCGCATCGTCGCCGGGATGTAGCTGTAGAAGCCCAGCGTCTCATGCGTGATGAGATCGAATGCCGCGCCGCCCGCGATGGCGACACCGAACTTGCCGATCGCGCTCGGGATCAGGTTGGTCTTGAACTTCGGTGCGGCGAACGTGCCCCATTCGCCGTCGGCGCGCGAGCGCTGAAACTGCACGCTGAGTTCGACCGGACGGGTGATGTTGACCACGCAGGACGGATTGGTGATCGCAAGGAAGTCCTGGTTACTGGCCCAGGAGAGCCACGACTCGACCTTGCAATTGCCGGCCTCGGAGACTTCCGCGGTGTCGACCCCGTAAGCGGTGCCGGCTGCCTCGGCGCGAACAGCAGAAAGCAGCGCGGCGGTGACAACCATCGCGCCAAGCTGCGCCCTCTGCGCGGTCCGGCTCATTCGATTTGCAGATTCGCCCCTACGCGGTCACGCTAACGCAAATGCGGAACTCGGCGTATGGCGCGACGGTCACACTGCGCTGCTATCGCCACAGCCTACTTGCAAATCGTTCGCAACTACATAGAGTCGCGGATGTTGAACGTTACGCAGGCAGGACTGGGAACGCGAGAAGGTCGGCTCGTCGGAATGGGGCACATGCTGCGCCGGTGGCTGGTCGCGCTTGGTGGCGTCGCGCTGAGCGCCGGCTCGGCGCTGGCTGCCGACGAGTGGAAGGACGCTGTCCCGCCGTCCTCCATCGCGACCAGCCTGCCGAACGGCGGCGATCCGGGCGGCATCCGCAAATGGCTGTTCGAACGTGGGCTCACCTACAGCTTCGTGCTCACCAGCGAATCGCTCGGCGATGTAGCCGGCGGCATGCGCACCGGCGCGGTGTTTCAGGGCAAGCTCGAGACCATCGTCAAAGCCGATCTGGAAAAGATGTTCGGCCTGCGCGGCTTGAGCTTCTTCGCCAACTCGTTCCAGATCCACAACACCGGCGGCATCCGCCGCGACCATGTCGGCGGCTTCAACACCATCAGCAACATCGAGGCGTTGCCGACCACACGGCTCTCCGAGCTGTGGCTGGAGCAATCGTTCGGCGACACGTTCAGCATCCGCTTCGGCCAGCTTGCGGCCGACGCCGAGTTCTTCATCAGCGACAACAGCGTGTTCCTGATGACCAGCGACTGGCCGTCGATCACGGCACAGAACCTGCCGAACGGCGGCCCGGCCTATCCGCTCTCGACGCCGGGCATCCGGTTGAAATTCGACCCGAACAAGCAGCTCACCTTTCTCGCCGCGCTGTTCAACGGCGATCCGTCAGGGCCCGGTCCCGAGGATCCGCAGATCAAGAACCGCTACGGGCTGAACTTCCGCGTCAAGGATCCGCCGCTGCTGATGGGCGAGGCGCAGTACCGCTATAACCAGGAAAAGGCCGACACCGGGTTGGCGGGATTCTGGCGGATCGGCTTCTGGCATCACTTCGGCGACTTCGACAGCCAGCGCTTCGACACCAATGGGCTCTCGCTGGCCGATCCGCTGAGCAACGGCATCGCACGCAAGCTGCGCGGCACCAGCGGCATCTACGGCGTGGTCGACCATCAACTCTATCGCCCGCCGGGCGGCGACAAGGACAGCGGCATCAGCGTCTTCAGCCGCGCCGGCATCAGCGCGCCCGACCGCAATCCGGTCGCGTTCTATCTCGACGGCGGCATCGTGTTTTCCGGCATGGTGCCGGGCCGACCCGACGACAAGGTCGCGGCGACGTTCCTCTACAGCAGCATCTCGCGCGACGCCGCGGCGCTCGATCGCGACATGATCTTGTTCACCGGCATGCCGCAGCCGATCCGCGATTATGAGTTCAATCTGGCGCTGGCCTATCAGGCGCAGATCGTGCCGGGCTGGACGATCCAGCCCGCGTTCCACTACGTCTTCCATCCCGGCGGCAATATCCCTGATCCGAATTCGGCGCTGCCGGCCGCCATCAAGGATGCGGCGGTGTTTGCGGTGCGATCCGTCATCACATATTGACGGGGGGCGCCGCCTACGTCCCCGCAGTTGAAGGAAGCATCATGTCCACCGTCGACACCAAGGCCGCGACCACGCGCCTCATGCGGTTTCTCGCGATCGATGGCGTCACCGGCCAGGAGGCGGCGATCGGGCGCGACATCGCTGGGGCGCTCAAGCAGGCCGGCGTGCCGGCGCGCGCGATCCGTCTCGACGACGCCAATACGCGCATTCCGTTGCCGACACAGACCGGAAATCTCATCGCGGACCTGCCCGGCCGCGGGGCCTTGAACAACCAGCCGCCGCTGATGTTCATGACCCACATGGACACCGTGCCGCTGTGCGCCGGCGCGAAGCCGAGGCAGCAGGGCCGCAGAATCGTCAACACGGCGAAGACCGCGCTCGGCGGCGACAACCGGACCGGCTGCGCGGTGCTGGTGACGCTCGCGGCCGAGCTCGCGCGGCAGAAGCTCGACCATCCGCCGATCAAGCTGCTGTTTTGCGTGCGCGAGGAGAGCGGGCTGTGGGGCGCGCGGCACATCGATCGCGCCGAGTTGGGCGACGTGACGATGGCATTCAATTTCGACGGACGCGCCGCGGCCGACATCGTGGTAGGTGCCGTCGGGGCCGACCGCTGGGAGGTGGAAATCTTCGGCCGCGCCTCGCATGCCGGCGGATCGCCCGAGCGCGGAATCAGCGCGACGATGATCCTCGGGCTGGCGCTCGCTGAGATCCAGGCCGGCGGCTGGTTCGGCAAGGTGGTCAAGGGAGACAAGCAGGGCACCAGCAACGTCGGCCCGGTAACCGGCGGCGAAGGCCGGCCGGCCGGAGATGCCACCAATGTGGTGACCGACTACGTGCATGTCCGCGGCGAAAGCCGCAGCCACGATCCAAAGTTCTTCAAGCAGATTACCGCCGCCTACAAGACCGCGTTCGAGCGCGCCGCGGCGCGCGTCAAGAACAGCGAGGGCAAGGCCGGACGGATCAAGTTCAAGGCGCACACCGACTATCATCCGTTCCGCATGAAAGAGAGCCTGCCGGTGGTGAAACGCGCAGCCGCCGCGGTGGCGGCGGGCGGCGGCACACCCAACATCCGCACGACGAATGGCGGGCTCGACGCGAACTGGATGGTTCGTCACGGCATCCCGACGGTTACCTTCGGCGCCGGACAGAACGAGGCGCACACGGTCGACGAGTGGATCGATCTTGGCGAGTTCGAGCGCGCCTGCGCGCTCGCGGTCCGGCTGGCGACAATGCGGTGATCGAAAGGGCGGCGACGAAACGCTCAAATTGGCGGATATTGAAGTTCATTGTTTATTACGCGTTTATGGCGCCGCGCAAGCAATGTGCAATCTGTCGGGCCGATAATCTGAAACCATGCGCGAGTGGTTCTGGATCGGGGTCGTGCTGGCGTTCGCCGTTGGATGGGATATCCACTCATTCAACGGGCGCGTGACGTCCTACGCCATCTCGATGGCGTCAAGCGCGATCCCGCCGCACCGGTAGCGGCCCGTTGACGGCAATCATCTCTTGCCGAGCTGCGCGGTCAGCGCCTTGACCGCTTCGGTGAGTTGCAGGACTTCGGTTTCCCTCAGCTGATCGATCTTCTGGTGCAGCAGCTCGATCTCGAGCTCGGCCTTGATGTTGATCTGATAGTCGTGCTCGGCGGACTCGCGGTCGATGTCCTGCTGGCGGTTCTGGCTCATCATGATGACGGGCGCCGCATAGGCGGCCTGAAACGACAGCGCGAGATTGAGCAGGATGAACGGATACGGGTCCCACTGCTGCACGTAAGCGGTGATGTTGAGGACGATCCAGAACAACAGAACGATGGACTGGATGATGATGAAGGTCCACGAGCCCATCGTGGCGGCAACGGTGTCGGCGACGCGCTGTCCGACCGTCAGCCCTCGCTTCGATCCTTTGGCTCTGCGATGGGCACGCCGCGTGGCGCGCAGCTCGTGGAGCAGATGCTTGTCGTCGTCGTGAAGGTGAATTTTCGACGCTGCGGTCTGCTCCATCTTCGCCCCCTCTGGATCACGTCATGCCGGCTCCGCCGTTGCCTCCGCAGAGGTCACGGGTTCGGCCGGTTCTGCCTTGCGCGGCCCCGGCATGAACAGCCGCGCGAAGGTCGGGATCACCAGCAGGCTGCAGATCGGCGACAGCAGCATGCCGCCGACGATCACACAGGCGAGCGGCTGTTGCACCTGCGATCCGATGCCGTTCGAGATCGCCGCCGGCACCAGCCCGATGCAGGCCGACAGGCCGGTCATGAAGATCTGGCGCATGCGCGTCTCACCCGCCGAAATGACGGCGGTCTCGACATCAGCGCCGTGCTCGAGATTGCGCCGGATGTAGGAGATCAGCAGGATGCCGTCCATCGCCGAGACGCCGAACAGCGAGATGAAGCCGATCGCCGCCGAGATGCTGAAGTTCAATCCCGCAAACGTCAGCCCGAGAATGCCGCCGCAGATCGCGAACGGAATGCCCGAGAGCGCCAGCAGGCTGTCGCGCACCGAGTTGAACAGGCTGTAGAGCAGCATGAAGATCAGCAGCAGGCTCAGCGGCACGATCACGGCGAGCCGCTTCTGCGCCTCGACCAGCGCGCCGAATTCGCCGGCCCAGTCGAGCTTGTAGCCCTGCGGCAGCGGCACCTTGTCGGCGACGCGCCGCTGCGCCTCGGCGACGGTCGAGCCGAGATCACGCTCGCGCACGCTGTATTTCAGCGGCACGAAGCGCTGGCTGTTCTCGCGATAAATGTAGGACGCGCCGCTCTCGAGCTTCACCTCGCCGAGATCGCCGAGCGCAATGTAAGCCGGCGGCGCTTTCGCATCGTTATTGGGCAGCGCGACCGGAATCGAACGGATCGCGTCGACATTGCCGCGAAACTCCGGCGCGAGCCGCACCGTCATGGCGAAATTGTATTCGCCTTCGTAGACGCGGGTGACCTCCTGGCCGCCGATCGCCGCCTGCACCACCGCGTTGATGTCGGCGACCGAGAAGCCGAACCGCGCCGCCTTGGCGCGGTCGATCCGCACCACGAGATTCGGCTGGCCGAGCAGGTTGAACACGCCCGGATCGGTGACGCCCGGGACCTGCGAGATTTCGGTCTTCACGGCTTTCGACAGCCGTTCCAGCTCGGCGAGGTCGCGGCCAAAGATCTTGACCGAGTTCTCGCCCTTCACACCCGAGACCGCTTCCTCGATGTTGTCCTGGATGTATTGCGAGAAATTGAAATCGACGCCGACGAATTCCTTCTCGAGCCGCGTGCTCAGCTCCTTGACCAGTTTCTCCTTGGTCATGCCGGCCGGCCATTCGTCCATCGGCTTGAGCGGCACGAAGAACTCGGCCACGAACGAGCCATCCGGATCGGTCGCGTCCTCGCCGCGCCCTTGCTCGGACACCACCGTGCGCACCGGCGGATAGCTGCGGATGATGTCGCGGATGCGCGCGACGCTGGTCATGCCGGCGTCGAGCGTCACCGTCGGCGGCAACATGGCGCGGATCCACATGTTGCCTTCTTCCAGCTTGGGCAGGAACTCGTTGCCGAGCCGCGAACCGAGCGTGCCGCAGAGCAACAGGAACACGAGCGCCATGCCGGCGGCGAACCGATAATTGCGCACCGCAACGTGGAGCGCGCACGCGTAAACACGGCGGATACCGCGCACCACGAAGGTCTCGACCTCGCTGACGCGAGCCGGCAGCAGCAGCGAGGCGAGCACCGGCGTCACCGTGAAGGTCGCGATGACCGCGCCGAGCAGCGCATACGCATAAGTGCGCGACATCGGCCCGAAGATCTGTCCCTCGACGCCCTGCATCGTGAACAGCGGCAGGAACGCCGCGATGGTGATGATGACCGAGAACAGGATCGCCTTGTCGACCTCGATCGCGCCGATCAGCACGCGGTCGACCTTGGTCACCTGCGAGGAGTCGCCTTCGCCCGGCTCCGGCGGGTGCGCGAGATGGCGGAAGATATTCTCCACCATGATGACGGTGGCGTCGACGATGATGCCGAGGTCGATCGCGCCGACCGAGAGCAGGTTGGCGGATTCTCCGCGCAGCACCGTGATGATGACCGCGAGGAACAGCGCGACCGGAATCGTCGCCGCCACGATCAGCGCGCAGCGCAGGTCGCCGAGGAACACCCACTGGATCAGGAAGATCAGCGCGATGCCGAACGCCAGATTGTGCATCACGGTGCGGACCGTGACGGCGACGAGATCGCCGCGATCATAGAACGGCTCGACCTTCACGCCGGGCGGCAAGGTGCCGTCGGTGTTGAGCGCCTCGACCGCGGCGCGCACGCGCTGCACCACGTCCATGGTGCGCTCGAGCTTCTGCATCAGTACGATGCCGAAGATGATGTCGGTCGTCTCGTCGCGCCCCGCGATGCCGAGCCGCGGCGTGTAACCGACTTGCACCTTGGCGACGTCGGACAGCAGCACCGGCACGCCGCCCTGCTGGTTGAGCACGATGTTGCCGATATCGTCGAGCGAGCCGATGACGCCGAGCCCGCGCACGTTGACCGACTGCTCGCCCATCGAGATGGTGCGGCCGCCGACATTCGAGTTTCCGGCCGAGATCGCCGTGATGATCTGCGGCAGTGTCAGCCCGTAAGACATCAGCTTGTTGAGATCGATCTCGGCCTGGAATTCCTTGGTCTTGCCGCCGAGCACGGACACATCCGCGATGCCCGGCACGGTGCGCAGCCGCCGCTCCACCACCCAGTCCTGGATGGTCTTCAGCTCGGTCAGCGACATCGTCGGCGGACCCTTGAGTTGATAGCGCATGATCTCGCCGATGCCGCCCGCGGGCGAGATCACCGGCGTCACGCCGGAGGGAAGCACCGCATCCTTCAGCCGGTTGAGCGTCTGCTGGCGCACGAAGTGATAGTCGCGCCCGTACTCGAACTGCAGCCGGATGAAGCCGAGCGCGTAGACCGTGTTGGAGCGCAGGTATTTCAGCCCCGGGGTCGACGACACCGCGATCTCGATCGGGATCGTGACGTAGCGCTCGACCTCCTCGGGCGACTGCCCCGGCCATTGGGCGATCAGCTCGATGATCGGCGGCGCCGGGTCGGGATAGGCCTCGATGTTGAGCGTCGTGAACGCCGCGTAGCCGATCCCGAGGAACGCCGCGAACGCGACCAGCACCAGCGGGCGCCGGGCAAGGCACAGGGCGATCAGGTTACGCAACATCGGGTCAGCCGGTCGGCGCGATCAGCTGCGCGATTCGTTGTCCACGAACACGGCGCCGCGTCCGACCACCTGTTCGCCGGCCGTGATCCCGTCGAGCACCTGCACCAGGCCGTCGCGCTCCAGCCCGACCTTGACCTTGCGGCGCTGGAACATCATCGGTTCGCGCTGCACCCAGACGCTCGCCTGCTCGCCGTCGCGGATGACGGCTGCGGCCGGCACGACCGCGCAGGGCTCGCCGCCATTGGTGGTGATCTTGAAGCTCGCGAACATCTCGGATTTCAGCACGCGATCCGGATTGGGGATCTCCGAGCGCACCGTCACGCGCCGCGTCGCCGAATCCGAGGCCGCGCCGACCGCGCTGATGCGCGCCTTGATGACGCGGTCGGGCAGGGCGGTGAGCCTGACCTCGATCTCCTGGCCGACGCGCACATGCACGATCTCGCTTTCGGGAACGGCCGCCTTCAGCCACATCGTCGACAGGTCGGCGATGGAATAAAGCTGGTCGGCCGCGTCGCTGCGCACGTACTGTCCGGGCCCGACCTTGCGGCCGATCACGGTGCCGTCGATCGGCGCATTGATGGTGATCAGCGGATTGACCACGCGCTCGCGCTCGAGCCGCTCGACCTCGCCTTGGTCGCGCCCGACAATCACGCGCAAGCGGTTGCGCGCGGCGGTGAGAGTGCCTTGCGCGGTTGCGAGATCGGATTCGGCGGCGGCGAAATCGTTGCGCGCCTGGTCGACCTCGCGCATCGAGGTCGCCTTGTCGGCGAGCAGCCCGGTCTGGCGGTCGAACACGCGCTTGGCGAGCGCGACCTGCGCCTTGGCCTTGGTGATCCCGTGCAGCGCCGCGATCAGATCGGTCTGCGCCTGCACGACTTCCGGGCTGTCGATCTCGAACAGCGGATCGCCGCGCTTGACGTCGTCTCCCACTTTGGCGATCAGCCGCGTCACGCGTCCCGAGAAAGGCGTCAGCACCACGGTGCTGGCGTCCTCGTTGAACGCGATCTGCCCGATGGCGAGCTTCTGCACGCGGAATTCGGCGGTCTTCACCGGCACGATGTCGAGCTGATGCAGTTGCTCGGCGCCGACCCGCACATTGTCGGGATTCTTCTTGTCTGCTTTCGCGCCGACGTCGATCGCGGCGACTTCGGCTGCCTTGGTGTGCGGCACCGCGAACGTGGCGAGACCGCCCATCGCGCCAAGCAGAAGCGCGCCGATCAACGCCGTGTGCGCGTCGTACTTGCTGAAACTGAAATTCATTGAGTCGGTGCCTCGGGCAGTTTGCGGTTCCACCAGCCGCCGCCGAGCGCCTGATACAGCGCGACGGTGTCGGCAAGGCGTGCGGCCTGCGCCTGGACGCGGGCGAGCGAGGTTTGCAGATAGGCTTGCTGGGCGTTGAGCAGCACCGGGCTCGACACCTGGCCCTGTTCGACCTGGCGGCGCACGAGATCGATGCTGCGGTTGGCGGCTTCTTCGGCTGCGGCCGCGGCGGTGATCGCACGCGCATCGGCCTGCAGCGCGCGCAGCACGTCGGCGACGTTCTGGAACGCGACCAGCACCGTCTGGCGATACTGTGCGGCGGCCTGCGCGGTCAGCTCTTCGGCCGAGCGCTGCTTGTAGAAGCGCCCGCCGGCGTCGAACAGCGTCTGCGTGGCGTTGCCCGCGATGGTCCAGAACAGCGTTCCGGGCGAAAACAGCCGCGCCATCGAGTCCGCGGTGCTGCCGGCGTTTCCAGTCAAGGTGATCTGCGGCAGGCGATTGGCGATCGCGACGCCGATCTGCGCATTGGCGGCATGCAGATTGGCCTCGGCGACGCGGATGTCCGGCCGCTGACGAATGAGATCTGCCGGCAGGCTGAGCGGCAATCTTGGAGGGAGTCCGAAAGATTGCAGTTCAAACGCTGCCGGCAGACCATTGCCCGCAAACCGACCCGTCAGTGTTGCGAGCAAATTGCGTTGCTGGGCGAGTTGTTTTTCCAGTGGCGGCAGCAGCAGGCGCGCCTGCGCCACCGCGGTTTCCTGCGCCACGACGTCGGGCAGCGCGATCTGCCCGCGATCGTTCTGCCGCCGCAGGATGTCGAGCAGTTGCGTCTGGATCTCGATGAGCCGCCGCGTCGCCGCGATCTGCCCGCGCAGCGAGGCTTCCTGGATCGCGGCGAGCGCGATGTTCGAGGCGAGCGTGGTGTAGACCGCTTCGCGCTGGAACGCCGCGACGTCTGCTTGTGCCTGTGCGGATTCAACCGCGCGCCGCGTTCCGCCGAACACGTCGGGCACGAATGACACGCTCACCTGCGGTGTGTGCAGGCTGTAGGTGTCGGCGCCGGACGCGGCGTTGGTCTGCAGCGTCTGCGACGGGGTCAACTGACGGCTCGCGTCGAACGACGCGCTGAGCACCGGGAACAGCGTGGCGCGCAGCGACAGCGCATTGGCTTGCGCCGCGCGCACGGCGGCTTCCGCGGCGGCGAGATTCTGATTGTTGTCGATGCCGTCCTGGATCAGCCGATCGAGCGCGCGCGAGCGGAACACTTTCCACCAGCGCTCGGACACATCCGCGCCGCGTATCGTGGCGATGCCCGGCCCGCCGGGCAGATAGCCTGCGACCGGTGGCGGGGCGGGGGCCAAAAAGTCCGGCCCGACTGTGCAGCCGGCCAGCATGGTCAGCGCCAGCACGGCAGGGATCGCACGCGCGCGCAACGCCGACCCGGCAATCGAACCGACCAGCGCGTGTCGCCCTGCCAAACCCTGATCAAGTGGACCCACTCCCGACGCCCCGCACCCGCTTCACTGGCGAGAAGGCGGACTTCTGCGCCGCCCTTGTGAGGGTTTGGGATTGCAACCGACGTGCCAGCGCCGGTGCGGGGGGTGGTTAAAATATTCTAATTAATTCAATTCGTTACAAGGTCGCCGAATGGTCTATTCAGCGCTTTGGCGGCGATCCGCCAACCGGCTTGTTTTCATCGGCGGATTTCGGCCGATCGGTGCCGGCAAAGCGCTGTCGATCGAGCCCGAGGCGGGCCATTTTCTCGCTCAGCGTCCGTCGCGGAATATCGAGCTGTTCCATCACGGTGTTGATCTTGCCGCCACTCTGCGCGAGCGCGCGTTCGATCACCATCCGCTCGAACTCCTCCACCTGTCCGGCGAGCGATTGATTCGCGCCGCCAGCCGGCGGCCGCGCCGATGCGCCGAGGCCGAGCGCGTAGCGCTCCGCGGCGTTGCGCAACTCGCGCACGTTGCCGGGCCAGTCCTGCGTCATCAGGCCTGCGATCGTCGCAGCGGACACCGGGCGCGGCTCGCGCCCATGCTGTTGCGCGGCGAGCGACGCGAAATACTCGAACAGCAGCGGGATATCGTCGCGGCGTTCGCGCAGTGGCGGCACGATCAGCTCGACGACGGACAGACGATAGTACAGGTCAAGCCGGAATTTGCCCTCATCGCTCGCCTTGCGCAGATCGATCTTGCTCGCCGCGATCGGGCGGATATCGACTGCCACGGTCTGGTTCGAGCCGAGGCGTTCGACCGAGCGCTCCTGCAGCACGCGCAGCAGCTTGCCCTGCATCGCCGGCGGCATCGAGTCGATCTCGTCGAGGAACAGCGTGCCGCCATTGGCATGTTCGAGTTTGCCGGCGCGCGCTTTCACCGCGCTGGTGAAGGCGCCGGCTTCGTGCCCGAAGAACTCGCTCTCGACCATGGTGTCGGGAACGGCGCCGCAATTGACCGCGACGTAGTTGCCCTTCTGGCGACGCCCGAAATCGTGCAGGCAGCGCGCGATCAGGTCCTTGCCGGTGCCGGTCTCGCCGCACAGGATGACGCTCACGTCGGTGCCGGCAAGTTCGGCGACTGAGGAGCGCAGGGTCTCGGCCGCGCGCGAATTGCCGATGATGCGCGAGGCGAGCGTCTGCTCGTTCACGGCGCGGCGCAGCCGCCGGTTCTCCAGCACGAGCTGGCGCTTCTCGCTGGCATGGCGCACGATCTCGAGCAGCCGCTCCGGCGCGAACGGCTTCTCGATGAAATCGTAGGCGCCGAGCCGCATCGCCTCGACCGCTGTCTCGACGTCGCCGTGACCCGTGATGACGACGACCGGCAGCTCGGGATCGACCTCCTGGGACCGGCGCAACAGCGCGAGCCCGTCCATGCCTTCCATCTTCAGGTCGGTGACCAGGGCTCCGCGAAAATCGCGGCTCAAATGATCGAGCGCGGCGGCGGCGTTGTCGTGCGCGACGAGATCGAATCCCGCAAGCTCGAGCCACTGCGTGACCGCCTCACGCATCGACGCTTCGTCGTCGACGAAAAGGACGGGACCGCGATCAGGCATGAAGGGTCTTCTCCCGCGCCATCGCGTCCGCCGTCAGCCGCGGAAGCTCGACCACGATCTCGGCGCCGCCCTCGGCGCGGTTTGCGGCGTGAACGCTGCCCTTGAAGTCCTGCACGATGCCATAGGTGATCGACAAGCCCAGACCCAAACCCTTTCCGACCGGCTTGGTGGTGACGAACGGATCGAAGATGCGTCCGATGAGGTCCGGCGCAATGCCCGGCCCGTTGTCGGCGACGCTGATATGCACCTTGTCGTCCACCGCGCGCGCGACGATCTCGATCGCCGGCTGCTTCGCCTCGGCGGCGGCATCGAGCGCGTTGCGGATCAGATTGACCAGCACCTGCTCGAGTTGCACCGCATAACCTGACACCAGCAGATCCGGCTCCACTGTCGTGGTGAGGCGCACGCCCTCGGCCTTGATCTGGCTTTCGGTGAGGAACAACGCGCCTTCGATGGCGCGCGCGACCTGCACCGGCTCGGGCCTTCCGGGCTCGCTCTTGCGCGCGAATGTCTTCAGATGATTGGTGATCTTCGCCATGCGCTCGGCGAGACCGTCGATCAGGTCGAGGTTCCTGGTGACCTGCTTGCCGTCGCCGCGCTGCAGATAGATCTTCGCGCTCGCCATGAAGGTGCGGATCGCGGCAAGCGGCTGGTTCACCTCATGCGCGATCGCGGCGGACATCTGTCCGAGCGCCGCGAGCTTTCCGGCCTGCAGCAGCTCGTTCTGCGTCGCGCGCAGCCGCGCTTCGGTGCGGCGGCGCTCGTCCACCTCGCTCTGCAGCAACGCATTGGCGTCGCGCAGTTCGCGCGTGCGCTCGGCGACTTCCGCCTGCAAGCGGGCGCCGGCATCGCGCGCCGCCGCATAGGCGCGCTGGCGCTGCAGCACGTAGAGCAGCAGCGACAGCATCAGCGCCGAGATCGCCGCGCCGATAATCGCGCCGTCGCGCTGATCTGCCTCCACCGCCGCGAGATCGACGAAGCGATGAACGGTCCAGCCGAACTCGGGTAGCTGCAGCTTCTGATAGAGGAAGGTATCGTCCTCGTTTTCGCTTTTGAGCTCGACGATGGATTGCGCGCCACGCGCCTCGTGCACCGCGATCTCGATCGCTCTCTTGGCGTCGTTCGGAAAATTAGGCGTCGCGGCTTCGGTCGCCAGATGCTGGCCAATCGCGCCGGGAACGAGGCGGTATCGATATGCGGGCGTGCTGGTCAGGAACACGACGCCGTCCGCATCGGTGATGAGCACGCGCTCGCCCCCGCGCTCCCATGTCGATTCGAGCGTATCGAACTCGATGCGCACGACCGCGACACCGAGCAAAGCGGGATCCTTTATCGCCTCGGCCAGGTAGTAGCGCACGCGCCCGCTGGCCGGATCGACACCAAGATAGCTGCTGCGTCCGGACTCGATCGCCTTCACGAAATAGGAGCGGTCGTTGAGATTGCGGCCGATCATCTGTTCCGCCGCGTGCGATTGTCCGGCCGCAAGGATCAATCCGTTCTTGCCGATCACATAGAGCGCGCGGGTATCGGCCTCTTCGCTGACGCGCTGCAGCTTGGCCTGCACCGGCTCCACCCGGCCAGTGTCGTGCGACTGCGCAAGCGCATTGCGGACATCGGCATCGAGCGAGAGGACGAGCGGGAGGTGGTCCTGCCGGTTGATCTCGGAGCGGACCGCGCTGGCGATCAGTTCGATGCGCGACTCGTTGATCGCCTGCAGCGATCGGAGCCCGTTCTCGCGCCGGACATGCCAGGAGCCCAGCGCCGAAAGCGCAATGAGTGCGCCGGCAGCCAGTGCGAACAGGGCTGTTCGGAAGCGCAGCCGGGTGTCAGTCTTTTCCGTCCTCAAACCAGGCGCCATCCAGCAGGCCCTTAGCACCGTGCGACAAGTCTAGAGCAATGTGCACGGAGCAGGAACCGTGTGTCATGTGCCTGTATCGGCCGAAGCAGCGTGCGTGCAAGCCTTGTCTACAGCGGTTATGCCATGCGTTTTCGAGCGGAGCCGGGGGGATATCATGCTCCCGGCACTGTGGCGTTGGCGAAGAACAGCTGCTGCCCGTTGATCTTGTAGTCGGTGATCGCCTTCTGGCCCTCCGCCGAGATAAGCCAGTCGATGAACTGCTGACCCAGCTCCTTCTTCACATGTGCGTGCTTTTCCGGGTTCACCAGCATTACGCCGTATTGATTGAACAGCCGCTTGTCGCCCTCGACCACGATATCGAGCTCGCCGCGATTCTTGAACGAGAGCCATGTGCCGCGATCGGCGAGCACATAACCGTTCATCGACGACGCGGTGTTCAGCGCCGCGCCCATGCCCTGGCCGATCTCGCGATACCACGGGCCCTTGTCGGCGCCCGCCACATCGATGCCGGCGGCCTTCCACAGCGCGAGCTCGGCTGAATGCGTGCCGGACTTGTCGCCGCGCGACACGAACGGCGCGGCCTTCTCCTTGATCGCCTTCAGCGCGGTCTCGATGTCCTTGCCCTTGATGCCGGCCGGATCGCTCTTCGGGCCGATCAGGATGAAGTCGTTGTACATCACGGCGAAGCGCTTCACGCCGAAGCCGTCGGCGACGAATTTCTCCTCCTGCGGCCTGGCGTGCACGAACACCACGTCGGCGTCGCCGCGCCGGCCGGTGTCGAGCGCCTGTCCGGTGCCTTGCGAGATCACCTTCACGTCGATTCCCGTTTTGGCCTTGAAGATCGGCAGGATGTGGCCGAACAGCCCTGAGTCCATCGTCGAGGTGGTCGATGCGACGACGATCGACTTGTCTTGGGCCAGCGCGGGCGTGGCGAGCGCGGCCGCAATGAGAGCGCCAACGAAGATCCGGCGGTCCATTAAGTCCTCCCTCTAGATCACGAGATCGCCGCGCAGGAATGCGGCGGCTTCAGGCGTTGCGGGTGAAGCGAAGAAGCGATGCGCGAGCGTGTGCTCGACGAGCCGCCCGCGCGCCAGAAACACGATGTCGCCGGCGAGACGGCGCGCCTGCCCGATGTCGTGCGTCGCCATCACGATCTTCACGCCCGAGGCTGCGACCACGCGCACGATATCCTCGACGGATTTGGTGGCGGCCGGATCGAGGCTCGCGGTCGGCTCGTCGAGGAAGAGAATTTCCGGGTCGCGCGCCAGCGCGCGGGCGAGCGCGAGCCGTTGCTGCTCGCCGCCGGACAGTTTTCGCGCCGGGCGATCGGCAAGGGCTGCAAGGCCGCCCTGCTGCAGCAGTTCGAACACGCGCGCATCGTCGCGCATCGGCAGCGCGTAGGCGATATTCGCCGCCGCGGTCCGCCGCAGCATCACGGGGCGCTGGAACATCATGGCGAGCCGCTCGCCTGGCGTACCGCGTCCGCCCCACGTAATGCGGCCCGCGGTCGGCGCGACGAGGCCCATTGCGAGGCGCAGCAGCGTGCTTTTGCCCGAGCCGTTTGGGCCGAGCAGCACCGTGGTCGACCCGGTCGCAAGCGTGAGGTTCAGTTCACGCACAACGTTCACCTCGCCGATGCGCAGCGCGACCTTGTCGAACGCCACCGGAAGGTCGCTGGTCGGTGCACGCATCAGAGTC
>Ga0207683_10002647_pt1 | contig 15648 bp, 10 predicted proteins | sample KBSM73metaG_FD_184333 | JGI IMG/M metagenome (GOLD analysis project Ga0207683, IMG submission 184333) | Miscanthus rhizosphere microbial communities from Kellogg Biological Station, Michigan, USA - KBS M7-3 metaG (SPAdes) (version 2) | ecosystem: Host-associated > Plants > Roots > Rhizosphere >... | reverse complement strand
GAAAGCCAATGTGGTACGGGAAAGCCGCTCGATACGCAGCGCTACCGGGTGCTCGGGATCGACTGGCTCGGTGGTTGCGACCAATCGACCGGCCCCCGCTCTTATGAAGTACCTGCGCCGCGCGAAGCGCGACAATCACTCCCCCTCCCCTGCGAAGCGGGGGAGGGCGAGGGGTCGGGGCCAGACTTTCCTGCAATCTCCACCGCCGATCAGGCCCGCGCTCTGCTGCTGCTGCTCAACCGGCTCGGCGTGCGCCGTGTCCACCTGCTGGTCGGCGCTTCGTACGGCGGCAATGTCGCGCAGCACCTCGCGGCACTGCTCGGCGATCGCCTGCGCAAACTCGTTCTGCTCAGTGCCGCCCATTGCCCGGCCCAGTTTGGCCTGGGACTGCGCCACATCCAGCGCGCGATTCTCGACCTCGGTGGCGAGACGCCCGAGGCGCTTGCTTTGGCGCGCTCGCTGGCGGTGTTGTGTTATCGCACGACCGAAGGCGTCGAGCAGCGTTTCGCTGAAGATGCATCTCGTGACGGCCGCTCTCGGCCATCCGTGGCCTCCGCGGCACTTGGGCTCCTGCCCGGCGGCGTCGTCGGCTGGCTGCAGCATCACGGCGAAAAATTCAGCCGTCGCTTCGACACGGCTGCTTACCGCTGCCTCGGTCGGTCACTCGACGGCCACCAGATCGATCCGGAAACGATTCGCGCAGCGACGACGGTTTTCGCGGTGCGCGAAGATCTTACCGTGCCGCTGTCGCTGCTGCACGAATACGTCGCGCGCGCCGGCGAGAACTGCCAGTTGGTGGAAATTTCCTCCGCGCATGGCCACGACGCGTTTCTCAAGGAAGAGGCCGCGGTCTCCGCCATTCTCGCCGCGGCACTGGAGCCCACGCCATGAGTCGCCGCACCGCCACGATTGCCGCACGCGCCGGTGTCGACACCGATCCGGCGCAGGGTGCGGTGATGCCGCCTCTCTACCTGTCGAGCAACTACAGCTTCGCCGGGTTCGCGCAGAAGCGCCGCTACGACTACACGCGTTCGGGTAATCCTACGCGCGACGTGCTGGCCGGCGCCTTGGCGGAACTCGAGGGCGGCGCTGGCGGCGTGGTCACTTCGTCCGGCATGTCGGCGATCACGCTGCTGACCGCGCAGCTCAAGCCCGAAGACCTGCTGATTGCGCCGCACGACTGCTACGGCGGCTGCTACCGCCTGTTCAAGGCCCAGTCCGATCGCGGCTTGTATCAAGTCGACTTCATCGACTTCACCGACCAGCACGCGATCATTGCCGCGCTGGCGCGCAAACCGAAGATCGTCTGGATCGAGACGCCGAGCAATCCGCTGTTGCGGATCACCGACATCGCCGCGGTCGCGCGCCTGGCGCATGCGGTCGATGCGACCGTCGTCGTCGACAACACGTTCCTGTCGCCAGCGCTGCAGCAACCGATCGCGCTCGGCGCCGACCTCGTCGTGCATTCGACGACGAAGTATCTCAACGGCCATTCCGATGTCGTCGGCGGCGCGGTCGTCTGGAAAGACGCCGCGCTCGGCGAACAGATCGCCTGGTGGTGCAACTGCCTGGGTGTCGGCGGGGCGCCGTTCGACAGCTACCTGACGTTGCGCGGCCTGCGTACGCTGCAGCCACGGCTGCGCGCGCATCAGGAAAACGCCAACGCGCTCGCCGACGTGCTGACGCGCCATCCGGCCGTGGAAAAAGTGTACTTTCCGGCGTTGCCGTCACACCCGGGCCATGCGCTCGCGGCGCGCCAGCAGCGCGGCTTCGGCGCGATGCTGAGCTTCGACCTTGCCGGCGGCGAACCGGCGGTCGCCGCGTTCGTCGATGGCCTGACCTGCTTCACGCTGGCCGAGTCTCTCGGTGGCGTCGAAAGCCTCGTTGCCCATCCGGCGACAATGACGCACGCGAGCATGGACGCGGCCGCACGCCGCCGGGCCGGCATCGGCGATGGCCTCGTGCGCGTCTCGGTCGGCATCGAGGCGACCGAAGACCTCGTCGCGGATTTCGAGGTTGCACTGGATCTGGCGAAGGCTGCAACGGCGTCGCAGCGCGCAAAGGCTATCGGTTAGAGCCTTTTCGATTTGGTGCTTACAGGTACTTCTACAGCAATCCGAGCTCGATCAAAACAAGCTCGATCAAAACAGGCTCGATCAAAACAAGCTCGATCAAAAGCTATCGCGCGCATTCGCGTTTTCGGTCAACGCATTGATCCACTGGAGCGCGCTCAGAACCGTTGCCGATAGCGCATATAGAAGAACCGTCCCGGTATGTCGTATTCGGGGAAAAACGAATTGGCGAATGCCGAATACGATACAGGCGGCGTTCGATCGAACGCATTGCGCACGCCAAACGTGATGAAGGCCTGCCAGGGCGCATTCCAGGTCGTCTCGATGTCGAAGAATGTTGCGCTCGGAACCCGGTTCATCGGAACTTCGTTGTTGCCGATCAGGACCGTTTGATCCGGATTCGAACACAGCTTGCGCAGCGATGGATCGCGAAGCCTCCCGGCGGTCATGAATACCAGTTGGCAACTCTCGACGATGTCGTCGAAATAGCGGCCTGTAATCGCTGCACTCCACGGACCGTTTTGCCAAGCGAGCTGCAACTGCGAGCGCCAGCGCCAGATCACGCCGAAGCCCAGGTTCGTCGCCGACGGGCTGTTCAATCCGACGGTATTGCCCTGCGCAAGCGAACCATCCGCCAGTGCAGCGTTCGCGTCAGGCTGGCCGACCTCGCCGAAGTAATCGACGTAATTCGTGAGCCAATGCGCCGAAAGCCGGCCGATCGGCGTATCTTGCCGCCAGTTCAGGGTCAGGTCGAAGCCTTCGGTTTCGATGCCGCCGCGGGCATTCTGGATCAGGTCGGTCACGTGGAAGACGGTGCCGTTGGCCGGGTCGCGCACGATGTGCGCGCACGCCGCGTCGTCGCTGCGCAGGTAGCAATCGTCGACGACTGCCTGTTCGCCGGGATCGCCGATCGCTTCATGCAACTTGATGTCGTACCAGTCGATACTGACGTCGAAACCACTCAGCCATGCCGGCGTGTAGACGAAGCCGGCGCCCCATGAGGTCGATGTTTCGGGGTGCAACTGCTTGTTGCCGCCGGCGGTGACGTTGCTCAGCGCCACACTGGAATCGACATTGGCCGGCACGCCAAGCGCATTGCACCGGGCGACTGTGGTGGCGGACGGCTCGTTCGCCGGATCACACGGATCCAGGATTTCGCCGGGCCGTAACGTTGCGCCCTGGAACAGTTCGGCGACCGACGGGGCGCGAAAGCCTTGCGCGTAGTTCGCGCGCATCAGCACGTCGTCGATGGGTTTCCAGCGCATGCCGAACTGCGAATTGGTCGTGCCGCCGAAATTCGTGTAGTTCGAATAGCGCGTGCCGACCGTGAAATCGAGCCTGCGCGCGAACGGCTGTTCCGCCAGCAGCGGAACATCGAACTCGAGGTAGGCTTCGGTCACGGAGTAGGCGCCGCTGGTGGAATCGTAGGTCGTTCCGTTGCCGTTTTCGTTGCCGCTGGCGCGGAGAGGGTCGACGATCTGGCTGCCGCTTTCGCGCCGGTAGCTCAGCCCCGCGGCAAGTGCGACGCTTCCCGCCGGCAATTCGAACAACTGGTTGGTCGTGACATGCGAATCCAGATTGCGCGTATCGTTCTGAGTGCGGTTGACCTCGCTGGCTGCGATGTAGTCGAGCATCGCCGGTGTCAACGAACCGGGCGGTCCGAACAGGTTTACCGGTACGCAGTCGGCAATCGGTGCCGCCGCGGTTCCGCAGCGCGCAACGCCGCCGGCGTCGAAGAACGAAGGTCCGAGCGCGGGCGCGAGTTTCCGGTTGTCGGCGTACGGTCCAGTCGATTCGGTCACGCGCGCACGCGTGGCGATCGCATCGGCGCCCCAGGCGAAGTCGCGCCCGGCGAGGTTGAACAAGCCATCCAGGCCGGTGTGGATCCGATAGGTGTCGGCGGTTTGCTCGAACGTGCGCGGGCCGGCTTCGACCAGGCGCCGCTGCATGCCGACGACCGGTTCGCCGAACGGGTTGTAGACATTGTCCGGACTGATCGCAATGGCGTCGGTCGCCCCGGTGTTGAACGCATTGGTCGACGTCGCGGCTTCCGCCAGTTGCTGGTTGGAGCGGCGCTGGTTCGCAAGCACATCGGCGTTGAGCGCGAGGTTCGAACTGAATTCGTAGCGCGCCTGCGCGTACAGCGCACGCCGCTCCTGCGGAGTCTGGAGGTAATTCAGTGGCACGTAGTTGTAGCGGTCGCGGACCCTGTCGACGTCGCGAAAGTCGTCAGGCGAAGCGCCAGGGGCATTGTCCCTGAGCCGCACGACGGCACCGGATTCCAGCGTAAGCCATGTGTAGGGTGTAAAGCTGGATCCCGTCGCTGTTGGCGGCAAGCCGAACGCCGGCACGGCGGAAATCTCGCGGTTGCCGGCATACACAGGGTTGTCCTTGCTGTACTCGATGCCGGCGGCGGCGCTCCAGCCGTCGCCCTTGTGGCCGTAACTCAACTCCCAGGCCTCGCGCTGGCCGTCGTCGTGGTCGGTCTGCGCGAAGTAGGCGCCGAGTTCGCCGCCGTCGTAGTCGCGACGCGTGATGATATTGATCACGCCCGCGATCGCATCGGACCCGTAGATCGCCGAGGCGCTGTCGAGCAGCACTTCGATCCGATCGACCATCGCCAGCGGAATCGCGCTCAAATCGACCGCGCCGCCGATGTCCGTGACGAAACGCTGGCCGTTGAGCAGCACCAGTGTGCGCTGGAAGCCCAGGCTGCGCAGATTGGCGAGCATTTCGCCGTTGCCGCCATTGTTGACGAGCCGATTGAGCGTCTGGCCGTTGAACACCATGTTCTGTACGACGTCCGAAATACTCGACAGACCCGTACGCAGGATTTCCTCGCGATTGATGACGACGATTGGATGCTGCGTTTCGATGTCGACGCGGCTGATGTGCGAGCCGAGCACTTCGATCGTGTTCAGCATCGGCGCGTCGGCTGCGGCAGCCGGGTCGTCGGCGGCGACGGACATCGACGGCGCCAGGAGCACGGCGCTTGCGAACGCGAAAGTCGCGGCAGCCACGATCCTAGTGCCCATCGGCAGAAGCCTCCGGCATGGGTTCGAGTGTGACGGCCAGGAACATCGCCGAGCCGCCCGAACCGGGTCCGGCGACCAGTCTCACGCCCTGGATCATCTTTTCCGGGTGCGGATTCGCCAGGCGCACCGCATAGGCATGCACGGGTCGCCATAGCAGCGACGTCAAGCGGGCATCGAGACCTTGGACGGCGATCCGGGAATGCTCGCCTAGGCGCGAGATCTGGCGCCAGTGGAACACGTCGATGTCGCAGCGCACCGGCAGGCTCGCAGCGGTGCCATCGGCAAAGTCGAGTTCAACCAGCGCAAGCGGTTTGTCCGGATTGTCGGGACAAGACAGTGCCGAGATGATCAACGCATCGACGGCGGAGGCATTGCGTTTCGTAACGGAGACGCGCACGGTGTTCGGCGCGGCTATCATCGGCTGCTCGTAGAAACCTTGCTCGGCCCGAAGCTGGACCGCGCCGCGGATGTCGTAATCGATGCCGTGCAGGCGCTGCACGCCCTGCGGGAGCCATGCGAAATCTGCGGGCGAATGCAGGGTCGGGCGGCTTACTTCGTCGAGTCCGACGTTGTAGACCGACGTCAGATCCAACGCGTTGGGCGGTGCGTCGGCGCTGCGCGCTGCGATTGCGCCGCCAGCAACCGTCCGCACGCCGTCCGGCGCTGCGCGCGGCAGCATCGGGGGCGCTCCGCGGTCCCGCTCTCGCAACATTCTGCGTTCGTCTTCGTTCGCGGGAGCTGGAGGGTCACCGCCGTCGAGGCCGGCGAGTTCCAATTCGCGCCGCACCGCCGCGGGCGTGCGTGCTTCGGGAGCGATGTCCCAGACCAGCCAGCGGTTGCGCACGGTGCGCGCCATCAGTCGATCGCCGTCCGGACTGAATGCGATCTGCCGGACGCCGTCAGGCAGCGGTAGCGGCGCGCGCAGCCGTGCAAGACGTCGCCGATCGCTGGCGTCGAACAGGTCGACGCCGTCTTGCAGCCCGCGCGCCAGCCAGCGTCCGTCCGCGCTCGCGGCCAGCACGGGGACGCTTTCTGCTCCCGTGGCATCGCCCAGTGGGCGCATGCTTCCATCCGCGCCACGCAGCGCCGGGACATCGTCATTCGCGACGATCAACAGTTTGTCGGAGCCGGGCACGGGCAGAATCGCCTTCCAGTCCGCGGGAACGGTCTGATTGCTGATGCGACCGTCGCTGGCATAGCGGCGCAGGTCGGACCCTTTCGATTCGCTGCCTTCGTTGCGCACTTCGAGCACGAGCAGATCGTCCCCATCGAACGCGACGTGAACGAAGATGCCAAGGTCCAGGTTCTTTCGGAATCCCGGAGCACGCAGGTCGGCGAGCGCGTCGGAAACGGCATCGAGGTTTGCGCCGTTGCGCAAGGTCAGGTTCTGGCTGCTGTAGCCAAGCAGTCGCCGGCCCGAGGCGCTGAACGCCAGACCATCGAACGGTCCTGGAATGCGCAACGGGCCGCCGATGCGGGCGCCGTTGACGAGGTCCCACAACTCGATCACTTCGCCGGTGCCGTACTCACCATGATCGAGCCACCCGGTGACCGCGCGCTGGCCATCCGGGCTCACGTCCACATGCAACGGCGAATTGGCAAGCTCGATCGGCGCAAAGCGCTCTGCGCTGTCGTCGATCGTGAAGGAGTGAAGACGCCGGCCTTCGACGACGACCAGCGCATCTGCGCCGGCAAATTCGGCGAAGCTCGGTGGCTGCGGCAGCTCGATCGGCGCGGCCAGCGGGGTTTCGCGAAGCGCGTCGACGACTTGCACCCGATTGCCGTCGACACTGGCCAGCCGCCGGCCGTCGAAGCGCAGCGAATTCGTGCGGATCGGCGCTGCGTGTGTGCTCTTGAACACCGGCAAGGGAAGGCGTACGAGACGCGTTGCGCCTTCGCTGATGGCGACGAGGTCCTGGGCGGCGAGCCACGTCACTGCGCCGTTGTGCCATTGCTGGAAGTCGATGGGGGCCGGCGTGGCATGTCCGAAACGGTCGCCCAGGCGCAACGCCGCGTTGCGGTCCAGCTTCGATGCGGTCGGCATGAGCTGCCACATCGAGGCGCTGCCGTCGCTGGCGAGCGCGAGCACACGATTGCGCCTCGGATCGATTTCGACATTGTCGATCGTCTGCGGCGTCGCAAACGGCGCAGCGAGCAGATCGCCGGCCGGCCAGCGCCATGCATACACGCCGCTGACGCCGGCGGCCGCAGCAAGCACGGTGCCGTCATCGCTGAAGCGGAACGCATGCACGGCATGAAACGGCTTGGGCTCGAGATCGCGGATCGACAGATCACGAGTGTCGATCGTGGCCAGATGGCCCTCGCGATCGCCGACAACGACCCAATTCCAGTCTGGACTGATCGCCCAAGCCGCGATGGGTCCGAAGTCGCTCGACAAGGGAATGGCTCGCTCGCGCATCGTCGCGCCATCGACCAGGGCGATACGGCCGTGATGCGTGTAGACGAAGCGGCGGTCGTCGGGCGCGATCTGGCCGAATACGAATGGCAGTCCGGGGTTCTCCGCAAGCTGGCGCAACGGACCGAGCGGCCGCCAGGGATGCGTCGACCACAGCTGGGACCGGGCGCTGTTGTCGGTCAACACGGCGACTCGGCCATTGGCGCTGAACATAGCGCCCCCGATGTCGCCAAACTCCGCGGGAGGCAGGAGCAAGTCGCCGGTGGCCGCGTCGATCAGTGCGTCGAATCCGCGTGGAAACGGCGCCATCGGCACGTCGCGCGATTCCAGCAGCAATGATTTGCCGTCGGGACTGAATGCTGCGAAGGTTGTCCCCGAATAGCTGTCGGTCTCCGGTGGATACTTGCGCGCCCACAGCGGCTTGCCGCTGGCGACTTCGATCATCTGCACTTCTATAGGCGTGGCGACAACCGCAAGCCTGCTGCCGTCCGGCGAAATGGCGGAGGTCAGCGGCGAACCGGAGACACCGATCACGTCGATCAGGCGCGGGTTCGTGTTCTCGACGATACCGAGTCGGCGGCGCGCCGCCGCGGCGCGGGCTCCGGCACCGGCGGCTTCCATCTCCTCGATGTTCGCGGCGAGCAGTGGCGCGGCATTCAAGCCGTCGCCGTCGTCGAACAGGCGCAGGCTTGCCGCGTCGCGCGAATCCCACAGGCGCTCCTGCGCGACCAGTGCGTTGGCCTGCGCGTGCTGCGCATTGTCGTCGGCTCGTTGCCATTGTTTCGTCGTTGCCGCCAGGCCGATCAACAGCGCGGCGAACGCGCACAATGTCATTGCTGCGAGCTTCGGCTCGCGCCGCGCCCAGCGCAGTGCGCGTTGCGCCGCGTTGAGCGGACGCGCGACCACGGCGCGTCCATCGAGGAAGCGGCTCAGGTCGTCGGCCAGGTCGCGCGCGCTCGCATAGCGTTCGTCGACACGATAGGCCATGCACTTGAGGATCACCGCTTCCAGATCGCGCGGCAGGTCAGCCACGTAGCGGCGCGGACTGCGCATCGTGCCCTGTACCACGAGCTTCAAGGTTTCCTGCGCAGAGTGAGCCAGGAACGGCGGCTCGCCCGTCACGAGTTCGTAGAGGATCGCGCCCAGGCCCCAGATGTCGGTCGCGCGCGTGATCCGGTGCGTGCGCGGCGAGGCCTGCTCGGGGGCCATGTAGCTAGGCGTGCCCGACACTTCGTCGTTGTCGGCCGCCAGCGCGCTGTCCACGCGCCGCGCCAGTCCGAAGTCGGCGACATGCGGCGTGCCGTTCTCGTCGATCAGTACGTTGGCCGGCTTGAGGTCCAGATGCAGCACGCCGAGGCGATGCGCGTAGTCGACGGCTTCGGCGATCGTGCGCAGCAGGCGCGCCGCACGCGGTGGCGACAGTTTCTTCTCACGCTTGAGTTCCGCGGCCAGGCTCGGACCGTCGATCAGGCGCATGCTGAAGAAGTGCAGGCCGTCGTGGTCGCCGACTTCGTACACCGGCACGATGTTCGGGTGCTGCATGCGCGCGGCGTTCTGTGCCTCGCGGCGGAAGCGTTCGACGAACTCGGTCGACGCCCAGACGCCGGCAGCGAGCAGCTTGATCGCGACTTCGCGGTCGAGGCTGCGCTGGCGCGCGCGATAGACCACGCCCATGCCGCCTTCGCCGATCAGTTCGAGCAGTTCGTAGTCGCCGAACTGGCACTGGGCCGGATCGGTCAAATCCAGTTCCAGCGACTCGATCGGCAACAGCGCGAGGTGCCGGCCTTCCGCGACCGAGTCGTCACCGGCGCGGGCAAATGCCAGCTGCGCGATCATCGATACGTCGACGCCGTGTTGCGCCAGCGAGTCCACCTTTTGCGGCGACGGCAGCGGCGTCAGCAGCGTCGCGTTGTTCATGGGCCCGCGCCGCTCAATACCGACAACAGCGCGTCCTGTTCGCCGGCGAGATCCTCGGCCGTCGCGACTGTGTCGACGAGTTCTTCGGCCGCCAGTTCGCGGAAGCGCTGGCGCATGCGCTTGAGCGCCATCACGAGAGTCAGTGGGCGCACGCGCAGGCGCGTGGCAATCGCTTCGTATTCCCCGGCAGCGGGGTCGCGCGCGAGGAACTGTTCGAGCTGCTCGAACATCGGCAGATGTCCGGTCTGCCGGGCTTCGTCGGTCAGGCGGCGCAGCGTGCGATGCAGTATCTGCAGCGCAAATGCGCGCTGGTAGCTCTGCTCCGGCGACGACTGGTCGAGATGGTCGCGCTGGTAGCGGGTCTCCAGGTCGGTCGGCATCTCCAGTTCGGTCGCTGGTTCGCTCTCGTCGACGGCGCCTGCCGCCAGGAATCCGTGCAGGCGCGAAAGCAGGTAACTGCGGTAGTGCCCCTGCGACGGCTGCGCGTTGCGCGCGTCCACCTCGCGCAGCAGGTGCTGCAGGAACCGGCGGGCGATGTTGCCGGCCGCCTCGGGAGCGTGCCCGCAGCGGCGCATATAGATGTAGACCGGATACCAGTAGCGGCCGGCGAGTTCGCCGAGTGCGTCGCGTGCGCTGCCCGATTCGGTCGCACCGTGGCGCATGACCATCGACCATCGCGTCGTCGCGAAGCGGTCCTGTCGTTCGGGTCGAGAGTTCACGTTCCCCCTTTTACGAAGCTGTACGTCCCATTGGTAGATACGGAATCCCCTGGGCAGGATTACGTCAGCCTGTATTCATCACCGCGCCCAGCGACTTGCGCAGCTGATCGAGTTCTCCATTGAGCGCGTCGGTGTCGATTGCCGTTTCGGCAAGCTCGTCCTGCACGAGCTCGCGCAGGCGCTGGCGCAGGCGATGGACCGACACGGCGACCGTGTTGCGCCGCATCTTCAGCGCTTCGGCGACGCGCTCGTAGTCGGCCTCGCTCGGCCGTTCGGCGAGGAACTCGCACAGTTGATCGAACAATCCGGACCTGCCGGCCGCGGCGGCCTCGGCTTTGAGCCGATGCATGGCGGCGCGCAAGGCGGCTTTTGCCCAGGCGCGCTCGAACGCCTGCTCGGGTGTGTCGCGGTCCGCCACGTTCTGCGCTTCGCTCTCGTCGTAGGCGTCGAGCGACTGGAACTGGATTTTTCCGCCGCGCTTCTGCGCGTGGACGCGTTCGGCGTCGTCGTCGAGGAAGCGCTTGAGCGCCGTCAGCAGGAATGCGCGAAAGCTTCCGCGCGCCGGATCGGCCTGCGCGTGATAGGCGCCTTCGATGAAACGCGCGAAAAACGACTGGCCGAGATCCTCGGCTTCATCGACGCTTCCGCCGCGGCGGCGGACATAGGCGATCACCGGTGATCGATAGGTCCGGCACAATTCCTCGAGTGCAGCGCGTGCTCCCGCGGTTTCCCTGCCCGCATGCAGCACGATGCTCCAGCGCGTCGTCTGAAAGCGATTCACGGCATTGGTCCCCTCTCCCGCAGGCCATGTTGCCATATCCGCCGCGCCTCCGGACGGCCGGGCGATGCGGATTGCGTCACACAACACGATCGCCTTGCCTGACGGGAGGACGCAGGGAGGGTACCTGCCCGCTTGCCGGCGCCGCGCGCTCGGCGCGATCCGCCGGTCCCAAAGGCGGCACGCATGCACCGCCGGGAGCCTGACGCTTGCGTGTCGGGCCCAATTCGGTGCTATCGGAGCCCGATGCTGAAGTTCTCGACCCAGATGATTTCGCAGGCGCCCGCGCCTGTGTCGCTACGCGTCAGTGAGCTGACGGCCTTGCGGCCGTTCGGCCAGTCAGCCTCGACCAGGTAGCCGTCGAAAGCGACGACATCGCCGACGCGCGTGCGCTTGATCGCGCGCGCGATCGAGTCGTCGGCAGCGATCAGGTGCATGTTCGCGCTCGACTCGATGATCTCGCGCTCCGGAATCGGGGGCTGCCCGACTCGCCAGATATAGAACCGGCCGGATTGGGAAATGTGTACCTTGTCGAGCACGGCGCTGTCGGACATGCGGCCCCAGCCGAGCGCGAGATCGGTCGGCACGAGCGTGGCGAGATCATCCCAGTGGTAGTCGGCGCGGCTCAGCACGCGCGCGGTCAATGCGAACTTCGCCAGCGGCTTGATCGCGACATCGCCCTTGCGCAGCGGCACTGATTCGTCGAGCGGTTGCTGCAGTGGAGCGTCGGCAACGAGGACGCCAGGCGGATGAGCGATCGGGCGCGAACCGTGCCAGTACCAAACGAGCGCGACAAGCAGCGCCAGCAGCCACAGCCAGCGCGGCATTGCGCTCAATCGAAATCGGCAGCCAGCGCGGATCGCGACGCTTCGGTGAGCACGCTGCGTTCGGCATAGCGCGGGTGCTCCACGCGCAGTTCAACGGCCACGCCGCGCTTGAACGCCTCGACCTGTGCGGCGTCAAGATCGAAGCGCAGGAAATGCACCGCCGACGTTTTCTCTTCGGTGCTGCGATCCATGTCCTCGTCGGCAATCGCGATCACGGGCGACTGGCCCTCGATATGCAACGCAATGCGGTTCTCGATGTCATGCAACTCGAGCAGGCGGCGCGCGCGCTCGTCCGGGTCCGGATACTCGATCAGCATCGTTGCCTTGAGGTTGCTGCCATCGGGAATCAACGGGTTGTACGCGTCGAGTTCGTCCTCGATGCCCGCGGCCTCGAAGATGCGCTCGACGCGCAGCATCTCCTGGATCTGGTACTGGATCGTGAGCCGGTCCTCGAACAACAGCGTCACATGCGCGCCGATCGATACCTTGCGCGGCTGTTTGTGATCGAGCACGCGCGCGCGGAACGCCGGGCGCTCGCGCGCGTAGGCTTCGAGAGTGTAAAGGTCGGTTTGTTTGAGTTGGTCCATAAGTTTCTGGCAGGGTCTTTTTTGGACGCGGATAACGCGGATTTGCGCGGATCAACGCAGATAAAGCAGAAATGCTCGATGAGCTGCTGGTGATGGACTCCAGCGCGAATGGATGAGACCGCAGCGTCTGGTCAGCAAAAGATCCGTCATTTTCCTGCTTCCTCGCTCTATCCGATTTTTTCCGTGTGCATCCGCGTGATCCGCGTCAAAAAACAATCTCATCAGATTCCATACGCGTAGCGCAGCAGGCTGATCGGACTCTCGGCGCGCGGGTTGTCGCCGAGTCCGTGCGCAATGTGGCTGCCGGCCATCGGGCAGTCGCTGGCGAAATGCGCGGCCGCGATCTGCTGCACGCGCGTCTCGACCGGCTTGGCAATCTTGCGCGACAGGGCGTATGTCTTGACCTTCACGCCGTACGTACCGTCGTGACCGGAGCAGCGTTCGACCGTCTGGATCTCCGAATCGGGCACGAGTGCAAGCACGTCGCGAGTCTTCGGGCCTATGTTCTGCACGCGCTGGTGGCAAGGTGCGTGATAAGCGACCTTGCCGAGCGTCTGTTTGAAGTCGGTCTTGAGCATGCCGGCCTGGTGCCGAAGCCACAGGTATTCGAACGGGTCGAAGATATGGCGCTTGACCAGCTGCACGTCGGCGTCGTCCGGAAACATCAGCGGCAGTTCCTGCTTGAACATCAGCACGCACGACGGAATTGCCGCGGTGATGTCGTAGCCGTCGCGGATCGCGGCGACGAGCACCGGGATATTCTGCTCTTTGTACTTTGCGACGCTTTCCAGGTCGCCGAGCTCGAGCTTCGGCATGCCGCAGCAGACCTCGCGCGCGACCAGAGTCACGGCGACGCCGTTATGGCGCAGGATCGCCGCGAGATCCTCGACTGGCTCCGGTGCCGAATAGTTGCAGTAGCAGGTCGCGAACAGGGCGACCTTGCCGCGCGTGCGGCCGGCGACTTGCGCCTGCCCGGCGCCATCGAGGTTTTTCAGGCGCTTGCGTGCTGTCGGACTCACATAGGCCGGCACGCGCGCGTCGCGGTGCACTCCGAGCGTTTTCTCCAGCAGCTTGCGGCCGGTCGAACTGCGGTTCAGCGCATTGACCGCCTCGACCACGACCGGAATCGTCGACAGCTTGCCGACCGCGGTCGTCGACGAAAGCAGTTTCGCGCTGAACGGTGTCTCGCCGCGCTTGTGGCCGGCCGCTTTCGCCCGCAGCATCAGATGCGGAAAGTCGACGTTCCATTCGTGCGGCGGCACGTACGGGCACTTCGTCTGGTAACACAGGTCGCACAGGTAACACTGCTCGACGACCTTGGCGTAATCGGACTTCGCCACCCCGTCGACTTCCATCGTCTTCGATTCGTCGACGAGGTCGAACAGCGTCGGGAATGCCTGGCACAGGCTGACACAGCGCCGGCAACCGTGGCAGATGTGGAAGACGCGCTCGAGTTCGGCGTCGAGCGCGGCCTGATCGTAGAAAAGTGGATTTTTCCAGTCCAGCGGATGCCGGGTCGGCGCGTCGAGGCTGCCTTCGCGGGGAGTGGTGCGTTCATCAGCCATGAAGTTCGCTCGCAGCTCAGCATTGGATTCCCTTCTCCCGCTGGCGGGAGAAGGTGCCGGAGGCGGATGAGGGTGGCGGTGGATACGAGCATGCACAGATCCGACGCCACCCTCACCCCAGCCCTCTCCCGCCAGCGGGAGAGGGGGCAAGCGCCTACGCGATTTCGCCGAGCGCCTTCGTAAACCGGTTCGCATGCGAACGCTCGGCCTTGGCCAGCGTTTCGAACCAGTCGGCGATTTCGCCGAAGCCTTCGTCACGCGCGGCCTTGGCCATGCCCGGATACATGTCGGTGTATTCGTGCGTCTCGCCGGCGATGGCGGCCTTGAGGTTGTTCGAGGTGCTGCCGATCGGCAGACCGGTCGCGGGATCGCCGACCGCCTCGAGATATTCCAGATGGCCATGTGCGTGGCCGGTCTCGCCTTCGGCGGTTGACCGGAATACGGCGGCGACGTCGTTGTAGCCTTCGACGTCGGCCTTCTGTGCGAAGTACAGATAGCGGCGGTTGGCCTGCGATTCGCCGGCGAACGCAGCCTTGAGATTGCCCTCGGTCTGGGAGCCCTTCAGATTGCTCATGACACACCTCTCATATGGCGGAGGAAAACACGTCCAGCACGCCGGAGTCATTGTGACCCGGCGAAATGGTCCGCCCGCGTGCGCGGCGGATAAGCGAGCCTAACGCGGCGTCGCGTCGGAACAAAATTGATTGTAACGATCGTTACGATAGGCGACGTCTATTACAGTTCGCGTCCCTTGTGGCGCGCATTCTGCGGCGGCGGCTGATGCGTACTGGCCGGGCGCCCGGCGGAAGCGACGGTGCGAGCATCGAGCAATCCGAGCGGCAGCGTGCGCAGGACGACGGCGAGTTTCTTCAGAAACGGCGCCATCGCCGAGCTTCGGCGCCAGATCATCGCGATACGCCGGCTCGGCGCGTCGCCGCGAAATTGCAACAAGTGTACATTTTCAGACTGCGCGACTGGCGGCTGTACGGCGAGCATCGGCAGCAGCGTAATGCCGACGTTCGCGGCGACCATCTGCCGCAGTGTTTCCAGGCTGGTCGCGCGAAAGCCGGTCTTCTCGCCGGCGCCGGACAGATGGCAGACCTCCAGTGCCTGGTCGCGCAGACAGTGGCCGTCCTCGAGCAGCAACAGGCTCTGATCGGACAGGTCATCCAGCTTGAGCCCCTTGCGCCGCGCGAGCTCGTGCCCTTCGGGCACCGCCAGCACGAAGGGTTCTTCGAACAGGAATTCGGCGTGCAGCTGGTCATCGTGGATCGGCAATGCCAGTACGGCGGCGTCGAGCCGGCCCTCGCGCAACTGGCGCAAGGCGACCTCGGTCTTCTCTTCGACGAGCAGCAGTTCCAGGCGCGGGAAACGCTCGCGGATGCGCGGCACGACGTGCGGCAGCAGGTAGGGCCCCAGCGTCGGAAAAATGCCGAGCCGCACGGTGCCCGATTCCGGATCGATCGTGCGCCGTGCGATCGCGCGGATCTGGTCGACCTCGTTGAGCACGTCGCGCGCGCGCTGCGCGATTTCCCGGCCAACCTCGGTCAGCAGCACCTTACGAGGCGTTCTCTCGACCAGGGCCACGCCCAGCTCGTCCTCGAGTTTCTTGATCTGCGTCGACAGGGTCGGCTGGCTGACGAAGCTGGCCTCGGCGGCGCGGCCGAAGTGGCGGTGCTCGGCGAGAGCAACGAGGTAGCGAAGATCGCGCAGGTTCATGGCTAGGGGCTAG
>Ga0207683_10002644_pt1 | contig 15650 bp, 12 predicted proteins | sample KBSM73metaG_FD_184333 | JGI IMG/M metagenome (GOLD analysis project Ga0207683, IMG submission 184333) | Miscanthus rhizosphere microbial communities from Kellogg Biological Station, Michigan, USA - KBS M7-3 metaG (SPAdes) (version 2) | ecosystem: Host-associated > Plants > Roots > Rhizosphere >... | reverse complement strand
CTTCGGCAGCTCGACGCCGCGCGTGGCCGTGCCGTAGACGAGCGTGATCGCGCCGACCGGGCACGCCGCGAGGCACGCCGAGTGACCGACGCACGACAGCGGGTTGATCAATCGGGCTCGTCCGTCGGTGATCGCGAGGATGTCCTTCTCGGGACACGCGCGTACGCACGAGCCGGAGCCGATGCACTTGTCGAGATCGATCTCGGGATGCAGCGTGAGCGGGAAGCTCTCGTCACCGAGCCGCTCCGCGGCCGAGTGGCGCTCGGCGGCCTTCTTCTGGCGACTGCGATCCCAGAAGCTCCAGGCCGCGTACGGAACCGCAGCGGCGATCACCAGCAGCACGACGACGTTCACTGGAAGCCCATCGGGTGACAGCTCAGGCAGAAGTCGTGATTGACCGAGTCCCACATATAGTCCTGCCGGCCGATGTGCGTCGGATCGATGTCGGCCTGGAAGTGACACGCGGTGCAGTCGGCATGGACCATGTTGAGTCCACCGCCCTTGCTGAAGATGTGGCAGTCCGCGCAGTCGATGCCGCTGTGCTTGGTGTTCATCGTCGCGATCGGGAACGCGTCCTCGGGATGCTGGAGCGTCCCCGAGTGACACACGGAGCAGTCGCGATCGGTGATCTCGACCTGCGACTGGTTGTGCGTCTCGGTGCAGCCAGCGAGCACGAACGCGGTGACGAGGAGCCACTTCATGGCAACGGCCTCCAGGCTAGCGTGGTCAGCAGCGTGAGCACATCGCGATCTTGTCCCGTGGTGCCGACGGCGGACACCGCGATGTCGAACGCCGCGGAAACGCTGTAGTGCAGATCCGTGACGAGGTTGTGGAGCACGAACGCATCGGTCGCGGCGATGTAGTCGAGGCGCTCGGGGCGATAGGTCAGCGCGAAGTCGAGGCGCGGCGAGGGCGACAGCGCGAAGCCGATGTCGGCGGCTTCCCACGCGGCGAACGCGGCGTGACCACCCGAGACCGCGAGCACGGCGCGAGTCGCGCGCGGACCGAGCTCGCTGCGAACGTAGCCGGAGAGGTCGCCCTGCTGATCGAGGCTCTGCGTCGTGCCGAGCGAGCCGACCGCGTCGACGCTGTATCCGCTGCCGGCGAAGCCGCCCGAGACCGTCGTCGCGAGCCAGAAGTCGTTGCCGAGGCACGACTCGGGCATCATGCCCGGCAACGTCTTCGTCGCGCACAGCCAGCTCGCCTCATCGCGCAGCGCGGCGGCGAGGCGCATCGAGCGCTCGGGCCGCAGGAACGTGACGTCGACGCCGACGTGATTGCCGCGATGCCGCCACTCGCCGCTCGCACCCGCGCCGGTGAGATCGACCGCCGGGGCGCCCCACGGGTTGTTCGCGTCGAACATCTGGACGTCGGCGAAGCCGTTGAAGAACAGCGCGTCCTTGTTCGCAGACGCCGCGACCGAGAGGATCTTTTCGTCCACCGCGCCGCTCCACGTCGAGCCGTGCGCGTTGACCGCGAGGCGCGGATGCCACCCCGTGGGCGAGTCGTAGATCGCCTCGGCGCCGAACCGCGACGCGCCACTGCTCGGCGCACCGCTGATCGGATCGGGCACGAGGCCGCCGTACGCCGCGAGCTCGAGGTGACCGGTGCGGAACGCGGCGCGGCCGCCGTCGAGCATGCCGACCGACGTTGCCGCGTAACGCAACCGGCCGACCGCGATCGACGGATCGTTCGCATCGCCCCAGCGCAGCATCGCCGCGCGCACGAACAGCGGCACGCGCGAGCCGGTGTCGAAGCCGGTACCGAACAGGCGAACGGCCGCATCGACGTCGGCGCCGAGTGGCGAATCGGAGATCCGGTCGAAGCTCGCGACGACCTGGCCCTCGATCTGACCGCCCGAGCCGTCCTTGTCGAGGTTGCCGGCCATGTGGCCGTAGATCGCGACGTGCGACGTGCCACGCGCCGCGGTCTCGCCGAGCGGCACGGCGTCGACCTTCTGCTGCGTCGCCGGTAGCACCGCCGCGGGCCACTGATCGCGGAACGCCTCGAGCGGCTTCGGCGCGGGAAGCTTCTGTCCGGTCTCCGGACCCTCGGCGGGCGTCGCTGCGCCGGCCTTCGCCGCCGCGTCGGCGGTGCCGGTCGCACCGATCGGCAGCGGATTCTTGCCGGTCGAGACCGAGCACGACTTCTCGGTGCACTCGGCGAGCGTGACGTCGCGGCCGCCGATCCGCACGCGCATGCCCTTGGAGAGGCCCGCCGCGGTGCCAGGCTCGATGTACGCAGTCTCGCCGGCCGAATCGACGACGCGCACGGTGACGCGATCCGCATATGCGGTCTGCGCGATGCACAGGAACACGAAGGCGAGGCGCTTCACCCCGGTCCCCGGGATTCGTCCCGGTAAGGAGCGTCGTGCCTTCGGCACGCCGGGATCATTCCGGGACTTCACCGGCGGATCCCTCGCGGATGACAGCTGAGGCACGCGCTCGCCGCGGTCGCGACCGGCCGGCTGTGCTGCTTGCGAACGTCGGCGTGGCAGCCGTCGCAGCGTACGGCGCGCGGCCGCCGCGGATCGAGGTGGCACTCGGTGCAGGCGAACAGCTTGTGGCTGCCGGTCGACAGCGCGAACGAGGCGTCGTGCTTCATCGACTGCTGCACGCGCGGCATCACGCTGTTCGGATCGGTGACCGCCGGCGTCCAGCCGGTCGTGCGATGGCACATGCCGCACGTGCGTGGGAACGGCGTCAGGTTGCCCGCCGGGTCGGTGCCGTCGTGGTTCGGGTGCGTGCTCGCGGCGTGGTACTCGGCCTGGTGACAGCCGTAGCAGTCGACGGGCAGATCGCTGAACGTGCGCTCGCCCTGCCGCTTGTGGCACGCGTTGCATTCGACGATCGCGTGCTTGCCGGTCAGCGGCATGCGCGTGCGGCGGTGCTGCTCGAGCTGCGCGACGTCCTGCCACGACACCGCGGTGTGGCACTCGTAGCACTGGCCGTCCATCCGGCCCTGATGCGGATCGCGGTGACAGCCGTCACACGTCTCGCTCGGTTGCGTGCCGTGATGACACTCGGCACAGGCCGTCTGGACGTGCTTGCCGCGCAGCGGGAACCCGGTCTTGTCGTGATCGAACCCGGCCTTTGCCGCGATGCCGGCGAGCTTCCAGCTGTCGCTCGTGTGGCATGCGCTGCAGTCGAGGCCCTTCGTGAGCCCGTCGTGGGCATCCGCGAATGCGGTCGAGCACAGGAGGAGAAGGACGAACAGCGCCTTCATTTCGGGACTCCATGTGGATCGGCGTGGCAGTCACGGCACGCGAAGTAGCCGAGACGGTAGCGCACCGACTTCGAACCGTCGTGGAGCTCCTCGGTCGGATGGCACTTCGCGCACTCGAGCTTCACGTGCGCACCCTCGAGCGGATAGCGCGTCTTGGTGTGATCGAACTGCTCGATCTTCCACTGCTCGGTCGTGTGGCACGTCGTGCACGCCTTCGCCGGCTGGTCGCCGGTGCGGAACTGGCCCGCGTGGACGTCCTCGTGGCAGCCCTCGCACGTGCGGGGCACGCCGCGGAACGCCGCCGCTTCCGCGCCCTGCTCGACATTGCCGTGGCAGCCGGCGCACGTCGCGCGCGCGTGCGCGCCGGTGAGCGGGAACGTCGAGTGATCGATCTTCGCCTGCTTCCACGCGTACGGCGTGTGGCAGTGAGCGCAGCCGCCGACCTTCATCTCCTTGTCGAACTGCGTGCCGTGCGGGTTCTCGTGGCACTCCGCGCACTGCTGCTTCGGCTGCTTCCACGTCATGCGCGGGCGCACGCCCGGATGGCAGCCGCTGCACGGCGTCGCGGCGTGCTTGCCGTCGAGCGTGTAGCCGGTCTGCACGTGCTGCGCGACGCCGAACGTCGTTGGCGAGAATCCGTTCAGCGAGTGGCAGAGCCTGCAGTCGTCGCCGGGAAACTCGTTCTTGTGCTTGTCGGCGTGGCACATGTCGCACCGCTTGAACGCGACCTTGCGATAGCGCACGTCCTCCGGCTTGCTCGGCGAGTGACACGCGTTGCACGCGACGCCGTCGTGCTTGCCGTCGAGCGGATACTTCGTCTTGTCGTGCGATGCGCGGCCGATCGAGTCGGAGAGGCCCAGCCACTTGATCGATGCGTGGCACTGCTCGCACTTGTTGCCGAACGGCGCATCGTGGACGTTCGCGTGACACGCGACGCACGTCGAGCCCTTCGACGGCGGCTTGTCGTTGCCGCGGTCGTGACACGTCTTGCATCCGACCTTCGCGTGGCCATTCGCGAGCGACACGACCGGGTGGCCGCCGCTCTTGATCGCCGCGTCGCTCGCCTGCCAGCCCTTCGTGTCGTGACAGTCCGCGCAGCCCTTCGGCTTGAACTGGCCCTTGTGCGGATCGGCGTGGCACGAGTCGCACGTCGAGAACTGCAGCGGCTGCCACTTCGGCGGCGCGCCGTGGCACTTGTCGCACGCGACCGGCGCGTGCATGCCGGTGAGCGGATAGCGCGTCACCGAATGATCGAACGACCGCTGATCGAACGTCTCCCACTTCGTGACGTTGTGGCACTTCTGGCACGCCGCGGAGAACCGGCCCTTGTGCGGGTCGGCGTGGCACTGGCCGCATGCCGTCGGCGTCGAGACGAACTGCGGCTTGCCGAGCGGCGAGGTCTTCGTGTGGCACTTGTTGCACGCAGGTCCCTTGTGACCACCGTCGAGCGGCCACCCGGTCTGGCTGTGATCGAGCGCAGTCATCGCGCCGCCCGGCCAGCGCACGAGCTTCGCGCTGCGGCCGAGGTGCTCGATGTGGCACTCCTCGCACGCCTTGCCCTTGTAGGCCTTGCCGTGGAGGCCGCGGTTCGCCGCGATCTCGCCGCCGAGATCCTTGTGGCAGTCGAGGCACAGCCGGGCGACGACCTGCTTGCCGGACTCGTGGCACTTCGAGCAGTCGTCGTCGCCGTCGATGTTGCCGTGCGCGGATGCGAGCGGTCCCGGCGACAGCAGCTGCGCGTGCGCGACGTTCGCGACCAGCAGCACGATGAGGACGAGCCACTTCACGCAAAGATCCAGCGGTACCCGTAGTGCCACGCTACGAGCGCGTGCAGCAGCACCGCGATGATCATCAGCAGCGCGAAGAACCGGTGCAGGCCGCGCCACGTCCGCAGCAGCGCGCTCACGCCCTGCGCCCGCGCATCCGCCGCCGACGTTCGATACAGATCCTTCTCGGCACGCTTCAGCGCCGGCGTCATCTTGTGCGGCATCATCATCGACAGCGCGATGCGCCGGCTCTTCGCCGCCGAGCGCCAGCCGGGGATCGAGGCGATCGCCGTCAGTAGATTCGCGTTCGCGGCGACGCGCGGGCCCGGCCGCTTCGCCATCGCCGCGACGAGGTCCTCGCGCATGCCGGGGAACTCGACCTCGAACGCGTCGATCGCGGCGGTCAGCCGCTGCTGGGTGTTCGCGGGAGCGAGGAAGTGGAGCAGCCGGCCGAACACGCCGGTGATCACGACCATCGCTAGCGAGAGCGTCGAGGTCGTCGCGATCGGCGTGCGCAGCTGGAACGCCGAGTGGAATGACACCAGCGACGCGATCATGAGGCCGGTGAACACGTGGACGTCGAGCCACACGGCCATCGAGCCGAACCGCGTTCCGCCGAGGCGGCGGCGCACGAGGTACGACAGATTGAGGATGATCAGGAGCGCGGCGATCCAGCCGTAGCCGGCGCCGAGCATGCCGCTCGGCCGGAGTGTGCGGAAATCGGGATGCTCGGGCCGGTCCTGGATCGACATCCAGTAGAACGACCATCCGCGGGCAGCGAGGATGACCGTGATGGTGAGGACGACAAGCGCGAGGCTCAGCGTCAGCACCCGACGACGACTCGGGGTAGCAGACATCTCCCGGCGCGGACATTACGCCACCCCGAAGACCGGCCGGAAGTCGCTATCCCCTATCAATGATGAGCATTGAAGTGTGCAACTTGCGGACACCTCCCGAACTGAAAATGATTTGCAGAGTCCGCTTGTCGCGCTTTCGATCGCGCTCACGCCGCGTTGCACCACGTCTCACGCTCGGTCCGAGACCGTCGTGCGGCCCACGTATCTATCTTCGATCTCAGCGCGAGTCAGCGCGCATCGACACACACGGAAATACGAACGATCGCGAGGTTGAGACCTCTGTCGATGATCGTGCGGTGATCGTCGCAACGTTTCTTACGAATTGACGGTCTCACGTTCAAGTCGCAGCGTGGCCGATGCTCACCGAGGGGAGAATCGAAATGAAGCTACGCTTGATTGCGCTGTGCACGCTCGCGGCCGCCGGATGTGTGGCCGATCCAACGACCGGAGAGACTGACCAGGCCGTGACGGCCCAGCAGCTCCAGCACGGCAAGGACGTCTGGTTCAAGAGCACGTTCGGCGGCGAGAAGTTCTTCAGCATCATCCTGCCCGCGCCGCCCTTCAACTTGAAGCTCGGCCTCGATGCTGCGTTGACCTCGCCGCGCGACACGCGGTTCACGCAGTACGGCCTGATCAACGATCCGGACTGCACGCAGGGCGATGCCTCGACCGGCTACCTCGATCGGTGCGCCGATCCGGAGTCGGCCGGCGTCGTCGGCGTTCGCAAGAAGATCGTGCTGACCGCAGGCGGCCCGCAGGTGCTCGTCGGCGTCGCGTGCGCGGCGTGTCACGCCGGCCTCGATCCCGCGAACCCGCCCGCCGATCCGAATCACCCGGCGTGGGAGAACATCCACGCGACCACGGGTAACCAGTACATCCAGATCGGCAAGCTGTTCGGCGCGCACCTGTCGCCGCACGATCCGCGCAAGCAGGTGTTCGACACCTGGGCGCCGGGCACCGTCGACACGACCGCGATCGAGTCCGACGGCATCAACAACCCGGGCATCATCACGCAGTTCTTCAACACGCCCGAGCGCCCGTACTTCGACCTGACCGACAATGGCCTCGCGATCCACGTCCACCGCGGTGGTCAGGGTGGCGAGGACGACGCGGGCTGCGAGAAGGCGGCGCTGCGCGTCTACTTCAACATCGGCATGTGCGCGGCGGAGTGCATGGTGCCGCACCTGGCGAACGGCCCGGGCGGTACGCAGACGCCGATCGACGACGCCGAGTGCAGCCAGCGCTGCCCCGACTACGTGCAGGCGAAGGCCGATGTGGTCGACGAGTGCTCGTTCATGGCGACGAACACGCCGCCCGCGCTGCCGGCGAGCTACGTCGACATCGGCAAGGCGAACTTCGGCCGCGAGGTGTTCCGCAAGAACTGCTCGAGCTGCCACTCCAACGGAGAGAAGATCCAGGACGACACGATCCTGTCGAACGACCTGATCCACCCGATGGGCGAGATCGGTACGAACTCGTGCCGCGCGCGCAGCACGAACTGGACGGCCGGCCACATCTGGGCCGAGTTCTCGTCGGATCAGTACAAGGCGCGCTCGACGGGCGGCCCGGGCTTCTACCGCGACGTGCCGCTGACGGCGATCTGGGCGACCGCGCCGTTCTTCCACAACAACCGGCTCGGCACGTACAACGGCGACCCGTCGATCGCCGGCCGCCTCGCCGCGTACAACGACGCGATGGACCAGCTGCTGAATCCGTGGAAGCGCAATCTGCTGGGCTCGATCCAGCTGACGAGCGACTGGATCCAGCTCGGCGCGCTGCAGCTGCCCGCGGGCACGCCGGTCGCGCTGTTCGCGAACGCCGACCCGGCGAACCCGCTGAACAACCGCTGCCCGGATCTCGTCGAGAACGAGGGCCACTACTACGGTGCCCTGCTCTCCGACCACGAGAAGGCCGCGCTGGTCGAGTTCCTGAAGACGAAGTAGTTAGGTCAATAGCTTCGCCGTCATCGTGATCGGCGTCGCGGACAGGGCGCGCGAGACCGGACAGCCCTTCTTTGCCGTCTCGGCGAGCGTCTGGAACTGCTCGGCGGAGACGCCCGGCACCTTGCCGGTGACGTCGAGATGGATCCCGGTGATCGTCCAGCCGGGCTCCTGCTTCTCGATGGAGACCGTCGCGATGGTCTTCAGCTCGGTCGGCTCGACGCCGGCGTTGGTCAGCTGAGCGCTGAGCGCCATCGTGAAGCAGCCGGCATGCGCAGCGCCGATGAGCTCCTCGGGGTTCGTGCCGGCCTTGCCGTCCTCGGACTGGAAGCGCGAGTTGACGCTGTACGGCTGGTCCTTGAAGGCGCCGCTCTGCATCGAGATCGCTCCGCTGCCCTTGGTGAGGTTGCCGTGCCAGACGGCCGTGCCGCTTCGCTTGAGTGCCATGGTGATCCTCCGGCTGCGGGTATATCGCAGCCGGTCCGGAGCGCCTACGCAGCGGGCAACCCGACGGCGTTAGACGGCCTTGAGATGATGCCGCCCGTTGGCGCCGATCAGCTCGACGGTGCTCGCCTGCGGGCCCTCGTTGCCGGCTTCCTCGGCGAAGCGCACCTCGTCGCCGACCTCGACGGTGTCCATCTTGCCGTCGAGCACGCTGTTGCGATGGAAGTACACGCGCCGGCCGTCCGGCGGCTCGATCCAGCCCCACGCCTTCTCGACGTCGAGGAACGTCACGATTCCGTGCGCGCTCTGGCCGCCGCCGGTGTGCACCTTGACGTCGCGACGCAGCCGCGTGCGCACGTGGTCCTCGAGCTGCCGCTTGGCGGCCTGGAACGCGTCGCGAAGCGCGACGTAGACGTCCTCGTGCGCGCCATCCGGTCCAGGATCGTGACTCGACACGACCTCGCCGCCCGGCACGGTGAGCCGCACGTTGATGCTGAAGCTGTTGCCCTTGCGATGCCGGTGATGCGGCTGACCGATCACCACCTCGCAGCGCGTGATCCGATCGTAGACGCGTTCGAGCTTGTCTACCCAGTCGCGGATCCGGGCCTCGACGGCGTCGCTATGCTCGATATCTCTGAAGGTGATCTCGACAGGAATCTGCATGATTCTCTGTGACTGCATCGCTCGCGCCATCGCGGACACAGTGAGCACGCACAGTTCCACGCAAATGACTCGTGGCGGTGGCGCACGCTCGGCAGGGCTGGCGCTCTAGCAAGATCTCGCTAGCAGACGCGGACCCAGCCATCTCCCGGTGGCGGTTCCGGAGCCGCGACGGCGGCGGGCTGCTGCTGCTGACGCATCATCATCATGATCGGCAACAGCTGCATGAACTGGTTGTTCGCGCCGCCGCCGTTCTGGTTCTGCGCGAGGTCCTGGATCGAGGACATCAGCTGCTGAAGCATCTGGGTGACGGCGTCGTCGGTGCTCGTGCCGCCGGTGACGGCTTCGAGCTGGGCAGGATCGATCGAGGGCAGATCGTTCGACATGGGTGGGCCTTTGGTGGGTGCGCCACCCGTAGACAGCAGCCTGCGTGCCACGGTCGACGGCGAATGGATCCGCATGCTTGCCGCCAGCGCCCGCAGGGTGGGGCCCCACTTCGTCAACCGCGGGACTCAGAGGCGGGTGTCGTCGGAGCCGCTGCTCGTGCCCGGCGTCTCGAGCCTGCGATAGAGCGAGCGGCGATCGATGCCGAGGACGCGCGCGGCGTGCGTCTTGTTGCCGCTGACACTCGCGAGCACCTGGCGGACGTAGCGGCGCTCCATCTCGTCGAGCGTGATCATCTCGGAGACCTCGGCGGTCGACAGCTCGATGCGCGACGGCTGGTGGTCGAGGATCTTCGTCGGCAGGTGCGCGAGCTCGATGTTGCCGGCGCCGCTGAACGCGACCGCGCGCTCGATGCAGTTCTCCAGCTCGCGGACGTTGCCCGGCCAGTCGTACGACATCAGCTTGCGGGCGGCGTCGGGCGAGATCTCCGGCGGGTGCTTGCCGGTGCGGGTCGCGACCTTCTCGACGAGGTACTTCGCGAGCGTGAGGATGTCGGCGCCGCGGGCGCGCAGCGGGGGCACCGCGATCGGCACGACGTTGACGCGGTAGAAGAGGTCCTCGCGGAAGCGGCCTTCGTCGATCTCGGACTCGAGGTCGCGGTTGGTCGCCGTGATCACGCGCGCCTCGAACGGGACTTCTTCGTCGCCGCCGACCGGACGAACCGTGCGCTCCTGGAGCACGCGGAGGAGCTTGACCTGCATCTCGAGCGGCATCTCGCCGATCTCGTCGAGGAAGATCGTGCCCTTGCCGGCCTGCAGGAACAGACCGCTGCGCGAGCTCTTGGCGTCGGTGAAGGCGCCGCGGACGTGACCGAACAGCTCGCTCTCGAGCAGGTTCGCCGGGACGGCGCCGCAGTTCACGGCGACGAACGGCTCGGCGTGGCGCGCCGGGGACAGCTCGTGCAACGCGCGCGCGACCAGCTCCTTGCCGGTGCCGCTCTCGCCGGTGATCAGCACCGTGGCATCGGCATCGGCGACGCGGCGGATCATCGCGCTCAGCTCGCGGATGGCGGCGCTGGATCCGACGATCGACGGGATCGGCGTCGCGACATCGACCGAGGCGCGCAGTCTGCGGACCTCGCGGTCGACCGCGAGATGATCGAACGCGCGCTGGAGGGCGACGACGAGCGCGTCGAGCTTCACCGGCTTGGTGAGGTAGTCGTAGGCGCCGGAGCGGACCGCCTCGATCGCGGTGTCGTAGGTGCCCATGCCGGTCAGCACGATCGCGAGCAGATCGGGATGGCGGATGCGCAGCTGTTCGCACAGCTCGACGCCCGACAGGCCGGGCATCTGGACGTCGGTCACGACCACATCGACGTCGTGGTCGCGAACCCATTCGAGACACTCGGCTGCCGACGCGACCGCATGCGCGGAGATGCCGCGGCGCTGCAGACCCTCGTGCAGGAGGGTCCGGGTGTCTTCATCATCATCGACGAGTAGTACGTTGGGCATGGAAACTTCCTTGCGGCGTCGCACCAGCGCACTACAAGGAACGAGCCACTTCGCACGCCCCCGCAAGTCCGCGAATACCGTTGAGTTCGCTGCGCGCCGGCGCACGTGGTGCGGCGCGCGTACGCGCTCGTGTAGCACGTACGCACGCCAGCGCCGCGCCTAGGCGGCGACGGTGAAGAACCGAGCCGTATCGTGGGCCTCGGCGTAGAGCGGCACGCCGGCGATCGCGGCCTCCGCGAGCACGGGCGGGACCATCAGGCCCTCGCGGTCGAGCAGGTCGATCGTACGGCCCGCACCGATCGCGTCGACGAGCACCGAGGGCGGCGCCCAGTTGAAGCCGAAGCCCATGATGCGGTCGACGTCGCGCGCGGCCCCGACGACCTCGCCGACCCGGCCGAGCGCATAGGAGATGTAGCCGAGCATCACGCGCCGCAGGATCTTCGCGTCGCGGTCCTCCGACGAGCACAGCACGTCGAACGCCTCGGTGTGCTGGCCGCTGCGGATCTCGTGCTTCATGCGCTCGACGAACGTCGGCGTCGGCGGCTGGACCTCGGCGAGCAGGCGGTAGTCGCCGGTGGCCGGGTCGAGCACGAACGTCACCGCATCGGCGCCCTTGCCCTCGACGCGGAAGAACCCGCCCTTGTCGCGCGTCTTGCGGCCGAGGTGACCGCGATCGATGCCGCGCTGCATGTAGGCGGGCAGCTCGAATGACGAGTGGCACTCGTCGCGGGTCGTGCGGTGGAGGTTGTCGACGATCGCCTTGTGGACGTCCCAGCCGACCAGATCGATCGTCGCCAGCGGCGGCAGCGCGCGGCCGGTGTGGGTGCCGACGAGCATGTCCATGTACGCGACGCCATTCTCCTCGGCGAGCTGCGCGACCTCGTTGAGGACCTTGAAACCGATCCGGTTACCGGCGAACGCCGGCGTGTCGGCGCACTCGACGACGACGCGATCGAGCGTCGCTTCGAGGATCTGCTTCACCGCGGCGATGACCTCGGGGTCGGTGCCCTCGTGCGGGATCAGCTCGCAGCCGCGGATGATCGTCGGCGGGTTGAACAGGTGGATGCCGAGGAAGTGGCGGCGGAAGTCGTCGGACTGGCCGGCGCACATCGCCGAGATCGACAGCCCCGACGAGACGGTCGCGACGATCGAGCCCTGGGCGCGAACGCGGTCGACCAGCGCGAACACCTGACGCTTGGTCTCGAGGTCCTCGGCGACGCACTCGAAGATGAGATCCGCCTCGGCGGCGACCTTCGCGAGGTCGTTGTCGTACGTGCCGACGGCGATCGACTTCGCCGGCACCTTTCCCTTCGCCATCTGCTCGGCCTTCGTGCGGCCGGCTTCTGCCTTCTCGACCGTGCGGGCGAGCATGGTCGTGGGAATGCCTGCGGAGGCGAACACAGCCGCGGCGCCCGCACCCATCGCGCCATTGGCCCCGAGGACGACGATCTTCCGTATGGGTCGCATTGAGAACCATTTCACAGCAAATGTCGTACCGGGCGAAGCGTTTGAAACTCGTTCGCTCTCGAAAACGTAGAACGTGCGATCTCGCTCGCTGCCGCTAGAACGTCACGCGAAAGCCGACCTGTGCCGACGCGGGTGCGTAGCGGGCCACGGGCCGTCCGAAGTTCGGGTTGCGCGGCGTCGGCGTGTTCGTCTCCATGCCGTTCTTGTCCGTGGTCTTCGCCCAGATCAGATCCTCGTAGCTGCCGCCAGAGATCGGGTTCACGCCGCCGTTGATCGGCGCGGTGTAGGTCTCGTCGACGTTGAACGTGCCCTGGTTGTTGTAGACGTTGAACACGTCGGCGTAGAGCTCCGCGGTGCTCGTCTTCGAGAGGTGACGGCGATATCCCACATGGACATCGATGCCGTGCTCGAGCTCCGTGCGCCCGAGCACACCACGCGGCAACAGGAACGACTCGTTCGGACCATAGAGGTAGTGCGGCCCGAGCGCGTTGATCGGCACGCCCGAGATCGCGCGGATGCGAGTGCCGACGGTGAGCACGCCGTTGCCGACCTTGAACGGGCGGTAGGCGTCGACCTTCAGCGAGTGCGGCCGGTCCTGGGGGAGTGGGCCGCGCCTGTTGGCAAGCAGCTCGATCAGGTCGTACTGCGAGGAGATGTTCGGATCGATCTGGCCGTTGTCGTACGAGACGCTCCCCGGGTAGTTACCCTCGGCGCGCGAGTACGTGTACGAGCCCGACAGGTAGAGGCCCGACGTGAAGCGCCGCGAGATCGAGAGCTCGATCGCATCGTAGTCGCGCGATGGCTTGTCGAACGTGCGGATGCCCCGGTAGAGCGAGAGCTCGTGGGTGAGCCGGTTGCGCGTCGCGGCGTCCGGCGCCATCGCGATCGACTTCTCCAGCGCGGCCTCGGCCTCGTGCGACCACTCGCCCGGGTTCGCGATGATGTACGTGTTCGCGCCGTCGGTCGAGACGTCCTCGATCGCGCGGCCGAGCGTGCGGTGCTGCACGGCGACGCCGACGACGACGTTCGGGATCACCGCGACCTCCGCGCCCGCCAGCACCTCGTCGACGTACTCGGCCTGGATGCCCGGCGCGACGAGCACGCCCGACGATCCGATCAGCTGCTCGGTGTTCGGCTGCTTGCCGGAGAGGCAGCCGCGGCCGTCGGGGCCGCCGAGGCGCGGATCGATGGGGCCGCACGTGCCGGGCGTGTAGTCGCGGATGTCGGAGACCTCGCCGCCGAACGAGCGGTCGTTGATGTCCATCGGAATCGCCTCGTAGAACCGGCCCCAGCTCGCGTAGAGCTTCGACCGGCCCTCCTCGGTCGGATCCCAGATCGCGCCGACGCGCGGTGCGAGGTTGCCGGTCAGCGCCATCGCGGTGGTGCCGATGTGCTCGCCGGTCAACGGATCGGTCGTGTTGCGCAGCGCCTCCGCGTAGCGCAGTCGCTGATCCTCGTAGCGCAAGCCGGCATTGAGCGTCAGCGTGCGGAACGGCCGCCACGAGTCGCGCAGGTAGGCAGCCCAGTCGAGCGTCTGGCCGCCGACCTGCGTACCCGGCGCGCCGACGGTGCCGGCGAGGAACTGGCACTTGTAGGACTTCGTGCTGCCCTGCGGGCCCGAGCTGTCGCCCGGCGTCGTGCAGGTCTCGTCGCCCTGGCCGAGCTGGGCCCAGCGCTGGATGCGCACGTCGGAGCCGAGATAGTTCGTGATCAGGGCGCCGCCCGAGAGCAGGCGCGCGGTGCTCTTGAGATCGTCCTCGACGTCGATGCCGGCCTTGACCTCGTGGTTGCCGAGCAGGTCGCCGCGCTGGGTGATCGCGAGGCGCGCGGTGCGGCGATCCTCGGTGTCGTGGTTGAGCCCGCCGGGGCCGCCGATCTCGTAGCCGCGCGTGCCGAGCGGGCAGTTGACGATCAACGGATACGGATCGTTCGCGCTGTGATCGGTGCAGCCGGCGATGCCTTGCGCGGGCTCGTAGCCGAGTGCGCCGAGCGTGTTGAGGTCGCCGTTGATGAGCTGCTGCGACGGCTGCGCATCGAGCGTCGGATCGAGCGCGCCGCTATCGAGCGTCGAGCGGTGCCACGCGACGAGCGCCTCGACCTCGGTGTGCGAGTCGTCGAACTTGGCGGTCCAGCGCGCGGCGGCGTCGGTGGTGAGGCCGGTCGTGTGGCGGCCGGCCGCCGGGTTGCCGTAGAGCTGCGGCGAGTCGCTCGAGCCGGGCAGCACGATCAGGCTGGCCTGGACGTTCTGCGTGTCGGTCGGCGCGACGTTGACCTTCGCGAGCGAGGCGAACGAGCGCGAGGTGGCGCTGCGGGTGTCGTGGGCGATCTGATCGGTGATGAAGAAGCCCGTCGACGGGTCGACGTCGGGTACGCCGTCGGCGTACTGGCTCTGGCACGTCGACAACTTGCCATCGGGCATCCGCACGTGGCAGTCGGTCTCGCGCTTGATCGCGCGCGTGTAGTCGGTGCGCGACAGCTCGGGCGCGACGCCGGCGTACCACCACGCCCGGCCCTTGACGATCGGCCCGCCGATCTCGACGCCGAAGTTCCCGGTGTAGGCGCGGTTCGGCGTGACGTCGATCGAGCTCGCGTTGACCGGCGCGGTGTGAACGCCCGCCGTGAGGAAGCCCGGCGTGACGACGCCGAAGATCGAGCCGCGCACCGTGTCGGTTCCGCTGCGGGTGACGAGGTTGACGACGCCGCCGGTCGCGCGGCCGAGCTCGGCGTCCATGCCGCCGGTGATGACCTGGATGTCATCGATGAACGCGTTGGGGACCGGCGTGCCGACGTCGCCGAACGTCAGGCCGGTGATGTCGACACCATCGACGATGTAGCGGTTCTCGAGCGACGTGCTGCCGGAGAACGCGGTGCCGACACCGTCGTTCTGCGCACCGCCGATCGAGCCGATCACCGCGGTGAAGTCGGGACCCGGCACCGGCAGGCTGTCGAGCTCGGCGCGCGTGATCCGCTTCTCGTGCGAGTGGTGCCGCAGATCGATCGGTGGCGGCGAACCGTGGACCTCGATCGCCTCGCCGAGCTTGAGCTTCTGGTCGAGCCGCACGGTCCCGCCGACCGAGACGACCACGCCGGTGTGCACCGCGCGCGTCGGATCGAGGTCGAACACCACATCGTAGGTGCCCGGCGTGATCTCGGTGACCTTGTAGGCGCCGTGCTCGTCGGTGACCCCGTTCTGGCCGCCGATCGTCACGAACACGCCCGGCAGCGGCTCCTTCGTGTGCTCGTCGGTGACCACACCCTCGACGGCGCCGGTGGTGATCGACTGCGCATACGACACGGTCGCCATCGCGGCGATCAGGCAAAACGAAAGTCTCATGCTCCACCACTACGCGCGGCGACGCGAGTGAGACACGGCGCGACGATCAAGCCCCTTCACAC
>Ga0207683_10002643_pt1 | contig 15651 bp, 16 predicted proteins | sample KBSM73metaG_FD_184333 | JGI IMG/M metagenome (GOLD analysis project Ga0207683, IMG submission 184333) | Miscanthus rhizosphere microbial communities from Kellogg Biological Station, Michigan, USA - KBS M7-3 metaG (SPAdes) (version 2) | ecosystem: Host-associated > Plants > Roots > Rhizosphere >... | reverse complement strand
CTCGGTCGCCGAGATGAACGCGCTGCTGCGCGAAATGGAGGTCACGCCCCATTCCGGCCAATGCAATCACGGCCGCCCGACCTGGATCAAACTGGGCCATGGCGACATCGAGAAACTGTTCGGACGGAAGTGAGAAGGAAGACCATGGCGGATCAGCACGTCCCAAGCTGGAATGGGCATAGCGGCAATGCGTGGGCGGACCTTCAGCCGATGCTCGATCGGTTGTATCAGCCCTTCGAAAAGATCCTGTCCGATGCCGTGGTAACCGATGGTGTGCGGGACGTTCTTGATGTCGGGTGCGGTACCGGCGCGACGACGCTGGCGCTGGCGGAGCGGCTGGGGACTGCCGGACGCTGTACCGGCATCGACATATCCCAGGTGCTGGTCGACATTGCCCGCCACCGGGCCGAGGCGGCGGGCGCGACCAATGCGCGCTTCGTCCTTGGCGACGGGCAAAGCCAGGCCTTCGCGCCCAAGAGCTTCGACGCGGTGGCGTCGCGGTTCGGCGTGATGTTCTTCGCCGATCCGGTTGCGGCCTTTACGAATATCCATAACGCCACACGGCCACGTGGCGGCCTGACCTGCATTGCCTGGCGCCCCAAGAGCGAAAATCCGTTCCAGACCACCGCGGAGCGCGCCGCCGAGCCGTTGATCGGGCGGGTCGGCCCGTCCGATCCACAAGCGCCCGGCCAATTCGGTTTCGCCGATGCGGATCGGGTGCGGAGGATATTGGCGGCCTCGGGGTGGGACGCGATCGACATTGCGCCGATTGATGTGCCGCTCGCGCTGCCGCGCGACGATCTGGCCGTCTACATCCGCCGCATGGGTTACGTGGCGATCGCGCTGCCCGATCTGGAGGAAAAGCTGCGCGCCAAGGTCACCGACGCGCTGGACCAGGCGTTCGCCGCCTTCCTGATCGACGACGTCGCGCGATTCAACGCCGCTTGCTGGATGATCCGGGCGCGAGCCGCCTAATCCTGTCGGCAAACCCCGCGAGTGCGGTCGGGGCGGGGGTCGTGTAGACCAGCTCGAATTCGCCGAAATGACGCATAAATGCGATCGCAAGGCGGCCGGACCGCAACGGCTTTGAACCCCTGACCGTTTGGCGCGCATGGATGGAAGGGAGCTGGTCGCCGCCGTGCACGCCGCCGCGCGCAGGCATAAGCGAACCTGGGAAGCGCTGGTGCCGAGCCACGATCATGTCGATTTCGCGCATGAGGAGGCGGAAGACCGCGCTTATGCCGAGCTCGCGGCGGCAAAAGGAGCGCTGCGCGGCCATATTTGCGAAACCTACGGCATCACCATCCGCGAGCTCGCCAGTCTGGCGATGCCTTAACCCGCCAGCTCGTCGATGATCGGGCATTCCGGCCGGTCGCCGCCCGCGCAGCGCCCCGCCAGGTCGAGTAATGTCTTGCGCATCGCCTCCAGCTTGCGCGCCTTGGCGTGGAGCGCGTCGGCCCGCGCAAGCGCCAGCTTCTTCACTTCTGCGCTGGCGCGCTGGCCGTCATTCCAGAGCGCGAGCAGCTCGCGTATCTCGTCCGTATCGAAGCCGAGATCGCGGGCGTTGGCGATGAAGCGCAAGCGGTGGACGTCGGCCGGGCCATAGTCGCGGTAATTGCTCTCGCGCCGCGCGGGCGCTGGAATCAGGCCAATTGCCTCGTAATGACGGACCATCCTCTGCGAAACGCCACTCGCCTCGGCCGCCTCACTGATCTTCATCGCCTGCACCCTGACATGATGTCAAAGAATAGGGACGGCGGTGTGATCCCGCAACTGATCGTCCATTGGCCCGTTGGCCCGCCACAACACAATAGGAGCGCAGGATGAAATTGTCAGGCATCGCCCTCATCGCCGGTATCGCGGTCAGCGCAATTGCGGCCTCCCCGGCTGCCGCGCAGGAGCGGGTTTCGGAACATAAGGTCGAGGTGCACCGCACCGTCACGACCAGCACGAACCGGCACGACAATGGCTGGCACCACCAGGTGCGCCGCCACAAAGTATGCCGCACGCGTTGGCATCATCATCGCAAGGTGACGCGCTGCACCTGGCAGCGTTGGGGTTGAGCTAGAGCGCGTTCGCCGCGCCTAGCAAAGCCCGGACGGAGGCGGTCGCAACGTCGGTGTCGACTCCGACCCCGAACACTGTGCGGCCGTCCTCGGTCTTCGCTTCGACATAAGCTGCGGCTTGCACGTCGCCGCCATGGCCGATGGCGTGTTCCGAATAATCGGCAATATCCATCTGCAGCCCGAAGCCATCCTTGAGCGCCGCGAGCACACTCGAGAGCAAGCCGTTGCCGCGCCCGCTCACCGATGTCTCGACGCCGTTGTGGCGCACGCGGCCGGTGAAGATACGGTCGCTGCCCGCATGCGTCTCGCTATAATCGAGCAGCTCATAGGCCTGCGGGCCGTCGAGTTTGTAGTGCGACTGGAACCGGCCCCAAATGTCCGCGGCATTGAGTTCCCGGCTGGTCTCGTCGGCCATTGCCTGCACCGCGCGGCTGAAATCAGCCTGCATGCGCTTGGGCAGTTTGAAGCCCCGGTCCTGCTCCAGCACCCACGCGACACCGCCTTTGCCCGACTGCGAATTGACGCGGATCACCGCCTCGTAATCGCGGCCGAGATCCTTGGGGTCGATCGGCAGATAGGGCACGTCCCAAATCTGGTCGTTGCGCCGTTCCTGCGCGGCGAACCCCTTCTTGATCGCGTCCTGGTGCGAGCCTGAGAATGCTGTGAACACCAGATCGCCCGCATAAGGATGACGCGGGTGAACCGGGATGTTGTTGCAATAGACGACCGTGTTGATGACCTCGTCGATGTCCGAGAAATCGAGCCCCGGATTGACGCCCTGCGTGTAGAGATTGAGCCCCAAGGTCACCAGATCGACATTGCCGGTCCGTTCGCCATTGCCAAACAGGCAGCCTTCGACCCGGTCCGCACCAGCCATCAGGCCCAATTCTGCCGCTGCGACGCCGGTGCCTCGGTCGTTATGCGGGTGGAGCGAGATCACCACGCTATCGCGCTTGCTTATATGGCGGCCGAACCATTCGATCTGGTCGGCATAGATGTTGGGCGTCGCCGCCTCGACCGTGGCGGGCAGATTGAAGACGATCGGATGGTCGGGCGTCGGATGCAGCACGTCCATCACCGCCTCGCAAACCTCCAGGCTGAAATCGAGCTCGGCGGTGGAGAAGGTTTCGGGGCTATATTCGAAATGCCAGTCGGTCTCGGGGCGCTTGGCGGCTTCGTCGCGCAATATCTTAGCGCCGGTGACCGCGATCTGCTTGATCTCCTCACGGCTCATGCCGAACACGATCCGGCGCCAGGCGGGCGAGACCGCATTGTAGAGGTGGACGGTTGCCCTAGGCGCGCCCTCAAGGCTCTCGAAGCTCTTTTCGATCAGGTCGCGGCGCGATTGGGTGAGTACCTGGATCATCACGTCGTCGGGAATCCGGCCCGATCGGACAAGGCCCGAGATGAAGTCGAACTCGGTCGCGCCCGCGCTGGGGAAGCCGACCTCGATCTCCTTGAGGCCGACCTTCACCAGCAGGTCAAAGAAGCGGGTCTTCTTCTCCGCATCCATCGGGTCGATCAGCGCCTGATTGCCGTCGCGCAGGTCGGTGGACAGCCAACGCGGCGGCGTGGTGATGGTGCGGTTCGGCCACTGGCGGTCGGGCAGGTCGACCTGCGGGAAGGCGCGATATTTGATTGAAGGGTCGGCAAGCATGGTCATCTCGGTCTCGGCATATGAGAGCGTCGGAGCGCCGTCATCCTCGGCGCGGCGGCGTGTCCCTTAGGCGGTGAGCGGCGGCCTGACGCGGCCGCAAACGATCGACGCGCCTAAGGGCGCGTAAGTCGAAGCGTAAGAAGAAGGCCACGGCCGGACTGCATATCGCGGATGCCCATAGAGCGATGCATCCCCACGGTCTAGCCGCTTTGCGGTTGAAAGCTTCTTAACCATCATGTGCGATGATCTACGGCTTGAGAGGAAAAGCCTCAATGTTGCAGATCACTTATATCAGCACCGCGCGGCCCGAATTGCCGGCGGACGGGATCGATCATATTTTGGCGGCTTCGCGCCGCAACAACCATGCCGACGGCATCACCGGCCTGTTGCTTTACGACGGCTATCGCTTCCTTCAGGCGCTGGAAGGCGAGCCGCACCGCGTTGAGCGCGCGTTCGAGCGGATCAAGGCCGACCCGCGTCATCGCGCGATCGTGATCCTGAGCTCGCACGAGGTGATCGCGCGCTCGTTCGGCGACTGGTCGATGGCCTCACAGCGCGTCGGCATTTCCAGCGGCAACACGGTTGCCGAACTGGTCGACAGCCTGACTGAGGATGTCGCCGATCGCAACGTGCAGGCGCTGTTCCGCAGCTTCGCCCGGTTGCGCCAGGCGGCTTAAGCCAAAACTGCTATGGCTAGATCGATCAGCCGGGGATCGCCTGCCGCGATCACCCTGCCGTCGCTGTGCATGTCGAGCGCTTTGCCGCACCAGTCGCGCATCCGCCCGCCCGCGCCTTCGACGATCGGCACCAGAGCGGCGAAATCATAGAGCTTGAGCCCATCCTCGATCACCAGATCGAGATGTCCCGCCGCAAGCAGCCCGTAATTATAGCAATCCCCGCCCCACAGCGTGTCACGCGCGGCGGCGCGGACGCGCTCGAACGCCGTCCAGCTTTCGGGACCGAAATAGCCGGGCCCGGTGGTGGCGAGATGCGCCTGAGCAATGCCGTCGCAGGCTCGAGTGCGGATCGGCGCGCCATTGAGCGTCGAAGGCTGACCCGCCGCGCCCAGCCAGCGTTCCCCCGATATGGGCTGATCGATCATACCCAGCACCGGCTTCGTCTGGTCGAGCAAAGCCACCAGCGTGCCGAAAATCGGGCGGCCCGCGACGAACGAGCGCGTGCCGTCGATCGGATCCAGCACCCACACGCGCTCCGCGTCGGGCCGGTCGGGTCCATATTCCTCGCCGATCACCCCGTCATACGGCCGCTCCTCCGCCAGGATCGCGCGCATCGCGGCTTCGGCGGCGCGGTCAGCCTCCGTCACCGGCGACAAGTCGGCCTTGGCCTCCATCGCGAACGGCTTGCGGAAGAAAGGGCGTATCGCCGCGCCCGCGGCGTCGGCTAGCCGGGCCGCCAGGAGCAAATCGGATTCGGTCATTCCAGCTCTTTGCCGGATGTCTCGGGCACCGCCAAGGACACGATCAGCAACGCCATCGCCGTCACTGCGACCGTGTACCAGAGGCCGGCAAGCGGATCCCCGGTTTTGGCAACGATGTACTGGTTGATGAAGGGCAGGAAGCCGCCAAAATAGCCTGATCCGATATGGTAGGGAATGGATAGCGAGGTATAGCGCACCCGCGCAGGGAACAGCTCGACCAGCAAAGCCGCGACCGGGCCGTAAGTCATGCCCGAGATGAAGGCGACCACGATGATCGCGAATGCTACCCTCAAGGCATTGTGCAGCGGCGGCGTGACCTTGCCGGTCGGATATCCGGCATCGGCGAGCGCCTTCTCGATCGACGCATCGTCGGTGGCGGGCAGCACGTTGCTGCCGATCGTGACCGCGGGCGCGCCCGCCGCCATCTGGACCTTCTTGTAGGTGATGCCACGCTTGGACAGGCTGTCGAGCACCCGGCCGCAGGCGGTCGCCTGGCCATGTGTCGCGAGCGGATTGAAGGTGCAGTCGCTGCCGCGCACGACTACCGGCGCACGGCCCATCGCGGCGACCAGATCGGGGTTGCCGTTGGCTTGCATCATCTTGAACAGGGGAAAGGCGAGCAGCAGCATCAGCACATAGCCCGCGATGATCGGCGGCCGTCGCCCGATCTTGTCGGAGAGCCACCCGAACAGCACGTACCAGCCGATCGAGAGGAACGCAGAGAAGCCGACGATCAGCCGCGCCGGCGTATCGTCGATCCGCACCGCATTCTGGATGAAATAGAGCGACTGGAAATGCGCGGTATAAAAGATCACGGTCAGGCCGGCGGTTATACCGAACAGCACGACCAGCAACTTGCGCCACTTTGACCAGCTATCGACGCTCTCCTTGAGCGGGTTTTTGGCGATCTTGCCTTCGATCTGCATCGCGCGGAACACCGGGCTTTCGCGCAGCATGAGCCGTACCCACAAGGAGATGGCGAGCAGAACCAGACTGAACAGGAAGGGAATGCGCCAGCCCCAGCTGGCAAAGTCTTCCTTGGCGACGAAATTGTTCGCGGCGACGACCACGCTGATGCTGAGCAGGAAGCCGCCCGCGACGCCCGCGTGGATGAAACTGGTATAGAAGCCGCGTTTCTTGCGCGGCGCATGCTCCGCGACATAGATTGCCGCCCCACCATATTCGCCGCCTAGCGCGAGGCCCTGTGCGACGCGCAGCAGAACGAGCAGCAAGGGCGCGGCAATGCCGATCGAGGCATAAGTGGGCAACAGACCGACCCCGGCCGTCGCGCCGCCCATCAGGGCAACGGTCACCAGGAAGGTATATTTGCGCCCGAGCTTGTCGCCCAGCACTCCGAACAGGACTGCGCCTACGGGACGCATACCGAAGCCGACGCCGAAGGTGGCGAGCGTGATCAGCAGCGAAACCGCATTATTGCCCGCCGGGAAGAAATTCTGGCCGATAACGCCGGCGAGCGTGCCGTAGACGAAGAAATCGTACCATTCGAACACCGTACCGAGCGTCGATGCGAGGATCACGAGGCGCAGCGGGGATCGTTCCCCCACGTCGACGGCGGCTGGCTTCATCAATCGGTCCCTCTTCCCGACGACGCTGTATCCGTATGATCGGCATCAGGCAAAGGTCGTTACGCGACCGCTCCTGGATGGTTCCGTCCGTTGAACCTCACGATCGTCGCCTCCAGCCCATGACCATCATCCAGGCAGCGATAATTTATGCTGATATGGCCGGGGTGCGAGCGCGGGCGGTAGAAGCTTTTGATGCCGCACTGGGCGCAGAAGATGTGCTGCGCGGCGCCGGTACCGAATCGGTATGTGGTCGTGTCGCGCCGCCCCTCGGTCAGGCGGAAGTCTTTCTCCGGGACGATCAGATGCAGATAGCCGGTCATACTGCAGATCGAGCAGTCGCAATCGTCGACCTGGACCTTGGCCGAGGGCAAGGTCACTTCGTACCGGACAAGGCCGCAATGGCAGCCGCCCTCGACCGTGATCATGCGAGCTCGACCGCCATCGCTGTCGCCTCGCCACCACCGATGCACAAGGCCGCAACGCCGCGCTTGAGACCCCGTGCCTTCAGGGCCGCGATCAAGGTCGCGACGATCCGCGCGCCCGACGCGCCGATCGGGTGGCCGAGCGCGGTCGCGCCGCCGTTCACGTTGACCTTGTCGTGCGGGATGCCGAGGTCGCGCATCGCGATCATCGTCACCGCCGCGAACGCCTCGTTGATCTCGAACAGATCGACATCCGCGACCGTCCAGCCGGCCTTGTTCAGAACCTTCTGAATTGCCGGAACGGGTGCGGTGGTGAATTTGGACGGTTCGTGCGCGTGCGCGCCGGTTGCGACGATCCGCGCTTCGATCTTCAGGCCCCATTCCCTGGCCGTGCTTTCGCGCGCCATCACCAAAGCGGCGGCGCCGTCCGAGATGGACGAGGCATTGGCCGCGGTGATCGCGCCATCTTTGGAGAAGGCCGGTTTGAGGGTCGGAATCTTGTCCGGCTTGGCTTTGCCCGGCTGCTCGTCCTGTGCGACGATCACGTCACCTGCGCGGGACTTGACCGTGACCGGAACCACTTCGTCCGCGAAGCCGCCGCCCGTGATGGCGGCGTTGGCGCGGCGCAGGCTCTCGATCGCGAAGGCGTCCATCGCCTCGCGCGTGAACTGATAGTCGCGCGCGGTCTCCTCCGCGAAAACGCCCATGGCCTTGCCCGGCTCATAGGCATCCTCGAGCCCGTCGAGCATCATCGAATCCATGATCCGGTCGTGGCCGATGCGCGCACCCGCGCGATGCTTGGGCATAAGGTAGGGGGCGTTGGTCATGCTCTCCATGCCGCCCGCGATCACGACGTCGACATTGCCCGCACGCAGCGCCTCGTCGGCCATGATCGCCGCCTGCATGCCCGATCCGCACATCTTGTTGACCGTCGTCGCCTCGACCGAGCGCGGCAGGCCCGCGCCCAGCGCCGCCTGGCGCGCAGGCGCCTGGCCGAGTCCGGCGGGTAGCACGCAGCCCATGTAGATGCGGTCGATCTTGTCGGGGCTGACGCCCGCGCGCTCGACCGCGGCCTTGACGGCAGTGGCGCCGAGTTCGGTTGCGGAGAGGGTGGAAAGCGCGCCCTGGAAACCGCCCATAGGGGTGCGGGCGTAAGAACAGATGACGGTAGGATCGGACATGAATCACTCCTTGGCGGCCCATATAGGGCTGCCGGGAGGATTCGTCAGGGCGTCAGGCGCAACAACCCGTCATGCTGAACTTGTTTCAGCATCCACAGTGTCAAAGGCACGGCCCGAGCGGGTGCTTGGTGGACCCTGAAACAAGTTCAGGGTGACGAAGAAGAGCCAGCGGCGCGCTTACGCAGCGTCGCTGCCGGCCTTGTCCTTCTTCTTGGCGAAGACGCGGACGGGTTCCTTGCGGCCCTCGACCACGTCCTTGTCGACCACAATCTCGTCGACGCCGTCCATCGAGGGCAGGTCGAACATCGTGTCGAGCAGCATGCCTTCCATGATCGAACGCAGGCCGCGTGCGCCGGTCTTGCGCGCGATCGCCTTCTTCGCGATCGCGCTCAGCGCCTCGTCGTTGAAAGTGAGCTTCACGCCCTCCATCTCGAACAATTTCTGATATTGCTTGACCAGGGCGTTCTTCGGCTCGGCCAGGATCTTGACCAGAGCGGGCTCGTCCAGATCCTCAAGCGTCGCGATCACGGGGAGACGGCCGACGAATTCGGGGATCAAACCGAACTTGAGCAGATCCTCGGGCTCGCACTGGCGCAGCACCTCGCCGGTGCGGCGCTCGTCGGGCGCGGCAACGAACGCGCCGAAGCCGATCGACTTACCCTGCAGGCGGTCGCCGATGATCTTTTCCAGGCCGCTGAACGCGCCGCCGCAGATGAACAGGATGTTGGTCGTGTCCACCTGCAGGAATTCCTGCTGCGGATGCTTGCGGCCGCCCTGCGGCGGAACGCTCGCGGTCGTGCCTTCCATCAGCTTGAGCAAGGCCTGCTGCACGCCCTCGCCCGACACGTCGCGCGTGATCGAGGGATTGTCGGCCTTGCGGCTGATCTTGTCGATCTCGTCGATATAGACGATGCCGCGCTGCGCCCGCTCGACATTATAGTCGCTGGCCTGGAGCAGCTTAAGGATGATGTTCTCCACATCCTCGCCGACATAGCCCGCTTCGGTGAGCGTGGTGGCGTCCGCCATCGTGAACGGCACGTCGAACGTCTTGGCGAGCGTCTGCGCGAGCAAAGTCTTGCCGCAGCCGGTCGGCCCGACCAGCAGGATGTTCGACTTGGCGAGCTCGACCTCGGCACCCTTCGCGCCGTGATTGAGCCGCTTGTAATGATTGTGCACCGCGACCGAGAGAACGCGCTTCGCCTGCTTCTGGCCGATCACATAATCGTCCAGGTGGGCGTTGATCTCCGACGGGGAGGGCGTGCCGCCATCCTTGCGGTTGACGAAGGTCGCCTTCGTCTCCTCGCGGATGATGTCGTTGCACAGCTCCACGCACTCGTCGCAGATGAAGACGGTCGGGCCCGCGATGAGCTTGCGCACCTCGTGCTGCGATTTCCCGCAGAACGAGCAGTAGAGGGTGCTCTTCGAATCGCCGCCGCTCAACTTAGTCATATCTTCCTTCACTCTCGGTCCGCCCGAGTCGGTAGGTATCCTACCGCGCTCTTTGCGAGCGGCAAGCCTTATACGCCCGGGGGTTGACGGCAGGTTAGCGGCCCGCCCGCCCCGATGCCACAAAACCTATATGTGGTGGCGGAAAGACGAAACAAGGATCATCCCGTTCCCGCGGCCGCGGGCCTCGTGCGGTGCAGTCCTGGAAGGTGGTGCTTGCCTTGCCAGTCACTCGGGCCAGCGTTAGGGCTGGCCGATGCTGCAAAGCAGCGTACACAGGCGTCAGGGGTATCATGGAAGGGAAAAGTGGGGCCAAAGCGAAGGGGGAGCGCTTCCTCGCACTCGATAGCGTGCGTGGGCTGCTTGCCTCGACCATCGTTTTCTTTCACCTGCCGACCGACGGCTGGATATGGACGTTCAAATATGTCCAGAACGGGTTTCTGGCGGTCACCTTCTTTTTCGTGCTGAGCGGTTTTGTAATCGGCACCACCTATGGCGACCGGCTCGCCCAAGGCTTTCCGCTCGGGCGGTTCATGGGGCTACGCCTTGGCCGCATCTACCCGCTGCATCTGTTCATGATCCTGCTGATGATCGCCTTTCAGGCGATGCGCATATGGCTGGATATCGGGGTCGCACGCGATGTCCCGCCCTTTTCGGACCGGTTCGCGCCTTGGCTGTTGCCTTATAATTTCCTGTTGCTCCAGAAATTCTCGGGGACGCTGAGCTGGAACGATCCAAGCTGGAGCATCGGGGTCGAATGGTGGACCTATGCCATCTTCGCATTGTTCGTGGTCTTCATCGTCAGGAAGCGTGGCCTGACGGCCACCGCGGTCCTGATGATCCTGCCCTGGCTCGGCTTCCGCCTGTGTCGGGTCTATGCGGGAGACGGTTGGGATGAAACCTTCGCCTGCATGATGAACTTCGGCTTGGGATTGATCGTCTGCGACATGCGACGTTGGCCGCTATGGCGCCTGACCGACAGGATCGGCAGGATCGTGGGAACGTTGCTGGAGTTGGTGGCGCTGGCGATAGGCTTCTGGATGATCAATCATTTCGGCGGCAAGCTATCGCTGCTGATCGCGCCGACCTTTGCCTTCATGATTGCGGTATTCTGCCTGGAGCGCGGCTGGATCAGCCGCGCGCTCGTGACCGCGCCGATGCTGGTGGTGGGGGAACTTTCCTATTCGATTTACATGATTCACCACTTCATCCTCGATCGGATGGTTGACGTTGTCTGGTTTTACGGCACCTCCTGGCATCTGCCGATCCACGCCACGGCGGACGGCCGGACTATCATTGCCGGCAACTGGCTCGCTTGTGATCTGTTCAGCCTGCTGACGCTGGCGGTCGTCCTCGGATTGTCAATTCTGAGCTTCCGCTACATCGAAAAGCCGGCGCGCTTGTGGTCGCGCAGGGTACTGAATCCCAATCACAGCGAAAAGGTTACGCCGCGCGATCCTACCGCGGCCTTCTGAGCGCATAAGGGCAAGGAAAAGCCCGCGTCCTGCGGACGCGGGCCATTCTTCAGCGTCGCTTCACAAGTGTCAGGCCGCCTGAGCTTCCTCGCTCGGGGCCGGGCGCTTGTCGAACACCTCGTCGATAATCCCGAAGGCCTTGGCCTCGTCGGCCTCGAGGAACTTGTCGCGATCCATCGCGTGCTCGATCTCCTCGATCGATTTGCCCGTATATTTGGCATAGAGCATGTTCAGCGCATGCCGCATCCGCAGGATTTCGCGCGCTTGGATCTCGATATCCGCCGCCATTCCCTGCGCCCCGCCCGAGGGCTGGTGGACCATGATACGGCTGTTGGTGAGCGCCACGCGCATGCCAGGCTCACCGGCCGCGAGCAGGAAGCTGCCCATCGAGGCGGCCTGGCCGATGCAGACCGTGCCGACGCGCGGACGGATATATTGCATTGTGTCATGGATCGCGAGGCCGGCAGTCACCACGCCGCCCGGCGAATTGATGTACATGTAGATGTCCTTCTTCGGGTTCTCGGACTCGAGGAAGAGCAACTGGGCGGTGATCAGGCTGGCCATATGATCTTCGACCTGACCGGTGACGAACACGATTCGCTCGCGCAGAAGGCGGCTGTAAATGTCGAAGCTGCGCTCGCCGCGGTTCGATTGCTCGATAACGATCGGCACGAGTCCAGCGGTGATGTCGGCGTGGTCGGTCATTGAAATGCAGGTCCTCTGGCTTTGTCGGGCATAACATCGGCGTTCCGGCCGGCGGGTTCAAGGGCTCTCTTGCCAGTCCGCGCGGAGGCAAGCTAAGCCACCCTTGTCGGGGATTCTGACGAGCCGTCCATTCCATTCCGCTGAGAGGCAAGATCGACCGCACGGGAACGCCATTTCATCGGAGGACGGGTATGATCACGGGTGCAATCGTCAATACGCCGCTTGGCATGCTCGCGCAGGGCCTGCGAGATCGCCTGAGCCTTTACTGTGCAGTTGGTGGATCCCTGGAATCGCTCGGCACCATGGCCAATGATTCGATCGCCCGGCATCTGCTCGAGCGGCTTTGCGCGGACGGCCTGACATTCCTGGATGTAGGCGCTCACATTGGATCAGTCATCGATGGAGTGCGCCGCAAAAGTCGGCCCGGGCAGATCGTGGCCTTCGAGGCCATACCCGCCAAGGTCGACGCGCTGCGTCGCCGTTTCCCGCAAACTGTGGTTCATTCGACCGCTGTCGGCGACGCTTCGGGGGAAATCAGTTTCTTCATTGACGAGAAACGATCGGGCTATTCGTCGCTCGATCCCGTCCTCGCGCGTCGTTCGCCGTCGGTGCGCGAAATCGTCGTGCCGATCAGCACGCTCGACAGCCTTGTCCCGCCGACCGGCGTCGACCTTATCAAGATTGATGTCGAAGGGGCCGAGCTTGGCGTCTTGCGCGGGGCCGAGGCCATTTTCGCTGCGTCACGTCCGACCGTGATGTTCGAAAGTGGCGCCGAGGAAATGGAGCCTTTCCCGAAGGCGGCGATGTGGGACTGGTTCGATACGCATGACTATTGCGTCGTCCAGCCGAACCGCCTGGCGCATAACGACGATGGGATGGGGCGCGAAACCTTCCTGGAATCGCATCTCTATCCGCGCCGTACGACGAACTATTTCGGTGTCGCGCGCGAGCGCCGCCAGGAAATGCGCGATCGGGCGCGGCGGATATTGGGGCTTCGCTGAACTGGGCCGCGTTTCCGAAAGGACGACCGCGGACTAGGAGCCTTCAGTCCGCGCCGGCGACGCGGGCGGCGCGCCGAGACCAAGCAACGTGGTCAAACCAGCGGTGATCGAAAGCCGATAGACACCCAAAGGAATGAGCAGGCCACCCAGCGTGATGACCACGACCTGCAGGTCTGGCTGCGTGGCGCCCAGCCTCACCAGGGTCGCGCGAATTGCAGCTCCGCAAATCACATGCAGCACGAATATCGCCAACGAAGCCACGCCGAGCGAGTTGATAAGCGGGATCCGTCCATCGAGGAGGCGCGACACGCCAAGAATCATGACGATGCCGCTTGCCGCCAACCCAAATTTCCTGGGGAGTCCTGCCGCGCCATCGAACGCAGGGACGATGGCAAATAGGACGACAAATAGAGCCAGGCCTATGAAAACCCAGAACCACGCCGCACGCTGAGGCAGCAGGTCCTCCAAACGACGCGCGCCGAGGAAAACGCCGGCGGCAAAAAATGGGAGATACCATCCCACCAGCGCTGGGATCGGCCCGATGTTGAACCACGCAACCAGCGAGATGCCGATCGGAATCAGCAGGTAGAAGATCGGCCGTGGCAGCAGCAACATGAACTGCAGAATGGCGAGGACATAGAGAAACCAGAATTGACCGATTGGATGGGCCGCGATTTGTAACAGGTCCTCCCACCTGCCTGGGCGATTGGCGAATCTGGAAGCTGCAATGCTTAGTAATGTCTGCAGGATCGACCATAGCAAATAGGGGTACACGATGGTCGCAAGGCGGCGGCGAATGAAGCTGGCAGGCGACCGAACTGATGTTCCTGCGAACAGTCCGGACAGCAGAAAGAAAAAGGGCATGTGGAAGGCGTAAATGGCATGATCCTGCAACTGCTCGATCGGCGTCAGAGCGAGCAGCTTCGCACTGGTCTGCCCACGCAGAACATGCGCGTATACGACTAGGATGATGCCGATGCCGCGTGCGGTATCGAACCAAAGCAATCGTGGTCGTGGGACGTCAGTCTTCACTTCGTTGACGATCATCGTCTGCTTCGCCGCCATCATACCCCCGGCAGCGCCAGATAAGCGAGCCGCCGCATCTCTCGTCGCCCGCGAACGACCGTGTCGAGTATCAGCCCTGCGAAGAAACAGAGGCATGCGACGATCGCAAGGCCAGTAACCAGGATTGCGGTCGGTTGACGCGGAACTAGGCCGGTCTGTGCATAGGTGACGATAAGCGGCACCGCGAGTGCCACGGCGACCATGGCCAGGATCGCGCCGAGCGAACCGAAATAGAGCACCGGCCGCTCGATCCGGAACAAGGTGAGGATCGTGCGCAATATGCGCCAGCCGTCACGATAGGTGGAAAGTTTGGAGGCCGAGCCTTCCGGGCGCGCGCCATATTGCGTGACGATCTCTGCCACCGGCATGCGGAGTTCGAGCGCATGGACGCTGATCTCGGTTTCGATCTCGAAGCCCGCTGACAGGATCGGGAAGCTCTTCACGAAACGCCGTGAGAAGACGCGATAGCCCGACAATATATCGCTGAAGGTGCGGCCGAACAGACGCGCCAGAATGCCCGTCAGCACCCGATTGCCCAATCGATGGCCACGGCGATAGGCGCCGTCGACCTCGCTCGCACGCGCGCCGACCACCATGTCGAGATGCTCTTCCACGAGGCGCTGGATCATCGCGGGCGCGGCGGTGGCATCGTAGGTCGCGTCGCCATCGGCCATCACGTAGATATCGGCCTCGATGTCGGCGAACATCCGCCGCACAACATGGCCCTTGCCCTGCATGGGCTCGCGCCGAACGATCGCGCCCGCCCGTGCCGCAGTCTCTATCGTGCGGTCGGCGCTGTTATTGTCGAAGACATAAATGTCCGCATCTGGCAGCGCCTCACGGAATCCGGCGACTGTCAGCCCGATCGCCGCTTCCTCATTATAACAGGGAAGGATGACAGCGATGCGGGAGTTCATGACAATCTCTTATGTCCCGTCGCCGAAATAGAAAAGGGCATGGGCTCGCGCCCATGCCCTTTTCCCGACTGCCGGTGAAGGCAGTGTGATTATTCAGCCTTTTTCTTCGCCGCCGGCTTCTTGGCTGGGGCCTTTGTGGCCTTCTCGGCCGGAGCCGCCTTTTTCTCGGCCTTTTCGGCAGCCGGAGCGGCCTTGGCTTTGGCCGCCGGCTGCTTGGCTTCGGTTCCTTCCGTCACAGCGGCCTTGGGCGCTGCCTTCTTTGCGGCAGCCTTCTTGGGCTTGTGATCATGGTCATGATCGTGATGGTCATGGCCACAGCCGGGGCCATGGACGTGGCCGCCGATCGCATCGTCTTCGGATTCGATCGCGGCTTCCAGCTCCTCACGGGTGGCCGCACGGTCGCTGATTTCCGCCTTGTCGAACAGGAAGTCGACGACCTTGTCCTCGTAAAGCGGCGCGCGCAGCTGGGCGGCGGCGACCGGATCGCTCATGACATATTCCATGAAGCGCTCGCGATCCTTCGGCGCATATTGCTGCGCGGCCTGCGCGGCGAGCATGCGCATTTCCTGCTGGCTAACCTCGACATTGTGCTGGCGGCCGATCTCGGAGAGCAGAAGGCCCAGGCGCACGCGGCGCTCGGCGATGTCGCGGTACTCCTTGCGCATCTTCTCTTCGTCGTCTTCGAGCTTCTG
>Ga0207683_10002640_pt1 | contig 15667 bp, 15 predicted proteins | sample KBSM73metaG_FD_184333 | JGI IMG/M metagenome (GOLD analysis project Ga0207683, IMG submission 184333) | Miscanthus rhizosphere microbial communities from Kellogg Biological Station, Michigan, USA - KBS M7-3 metaG (SPAdes) (version 2) | ecosystem: Host-associated > Plants > Roots > Rhizosphere >... | reverse complement strand
CCATCCATTCCGGCACGTACTTGCCGCCACCCGCTGCGACCCACGCCCCCGGACGTAGATGGTCGAACACGTTGGCTAGCGCGGCCGGCGACTGCAGGACATCGTGTACCGCGCAGAACAGGGCCGCGTCCGCCATAACGGGGATAGCCGCGGTTTCGACGGGGGCTTGCACGATGGTGATGTTGTCCCACCCGTGTCGCGCGATTCTGTCAGCGGACAGCGAAGCCATCTTCGGCGCCTGATCGATCCCGATGACCGCACCGGAGTTGCCCACCCGGTCTCGCAGACCTTCGAAGCACAGGCCGGTCCCGCAGCCCACATCGAGCACAACATCGCCGACTCGCAGCGGGAGTGCGTCGATGATCCGCGACCGGTAACTCTGGAAGGCTCCCGTCCTGCGGTCGTAGAACTCGGCGTCGCACCCGTATGAACTCTCCACCGTCGCTAACACCACTCACCTCACTAAGGTCAATCGTCAGAAGTATCCGTTGAGGCCGTGGTGTAGCTGAACCCTGAGCGTCACAGCGAGCCGCTTTGCCTCGGTGAGATGGCCGGCATCAAAGAGATGCGAGACGAACTCCTCGGTCTGCTCTATGAGCAGCTGGGATTTCTGGACCGATCGCACCATCTTACCATGCCCGCATACACCTCCCCGGTTTCCCGGTGAATTATCTTTTCTATCTGGGCTTTTCGGCGCCCTTGCGTTGGAGGGTAGCCGAGCGGGTTGACGCTGCCTGGCTTGCCATGCAGCCTCGAATTCGTCGGGCGAACGCCCCACGAGTCCTTGTGGGATGCGGCGCGGTTTCTGCCATCCCTCGATGTAGCGGAACAGCGCCGCCTGCGCCTCAGCTCTGGCCGCGAAAGTGGTTGCGGGCTAGTAGATCAACTCGATCTTGAGGGTCGACGGTTCGTCGACCATGCTTGCCCGACTAAGCGATCTTCAGGCCCGCAAGACCATCAGCTCGGTAGTGCTCACCCCCTAACGCGCTCACGGTTACCGTGATGGTCTCAGCGGCGATCGTGTCGAATAATTCGCCTGTCCGCCAAGCGAACTCGTCCCGCGTGCGGATGAAGTGGGGCCGAGACGGACGGGTGAGATACACCGAGTCGGCGGCGTTGAGCCGCTGTGGGTCCAGCGGTCGCACCGGTCCGCCGGCCGCACCGAACAGCGCCGGCGTGCCCCGGATTGCCGGGCTGGCCAGGCTGGCCTCAAAGGTTGACTTACCGACACCGTCGTAGACGGCGGCCGCACCGTTGCCGTCGGTGAGCGCGCGGATCTTGTCGCCGAACTGCTGCGGGTCGTCGGGTTAAAGGAGTCAACTGCTGCGCTTCGGAGCCGCCTGCCGCTGGCGGTGCCCGCCCTTTTCGAACTATTCGTGAAGGCGAACGGCCGCAACAGGTGTCGTACCGGATCCTGCCCAATTTCGTCGAATTCCTCATCGGGCGGCTTGATCTCGGGTGTCGCGACCGTCTCCTCCAGATGTGCCACCCGCGCGGTGCTGCCCCGGGTGTCCAGCAGCACCGGCTGGTGCGGATTTGGCCGCTGTAAAGAGCGAAGTTGGTCGAGCGCAGCGTCGACCCGGGGGGATTGTGGGGGACTCATCGTGGACAGAAGAGATCATCCATGAAAGATGGCGTAAACCCATTGCGGCCCAGCCATATTGAGTGCACTGGCCCCTGCGATAGGGGAGAACGTCACTATGAGGACGAATTTGCCCTCGCAGGGCGATCCGCAATTGCTGTCGCGGTGGCCGGACTCCAGAGGGGCAGTCGGCACCGGACCGGTGTAGGGCTTCTCGCTGGCAGTACGGCGCGGGTCAGGCGTACGAGCACATCGGCGTTGACTGCGACCATGTTTCCCGCGATCGAGGTCGGCTTCCGACAGCGGGCCGCGCGTACCGTCACAATGACGAAAACGGCTCCGCTACTGCAGACGTGAGCGCGCCGGCATGAACAGCTGGTGTAGCCGCCGCACGTGCAGGTTTGGCGAGTCCTGAAGAAATGACACGAATCTGAGACAGAAGCCAGATGACATCGCGTGAGACAACGGGCATCGCAGCAGGTCAGACGCTCGCGATATGACACGCGATTTGAGAAGCTACGTGTGCCACGAGCACGGAGAGGGGTTCTATGTAGGTAGAGCTTCTTGACATGGTGCGGTGCAGGAGATGAAGGTTTGGCCCTTCGGAGTCGCCCTGCGGTGGGAGGCTCGCCATCCACAACACGAATGGCGTTGTCGGGGCGCGCCTTCCCACGTTCCGTACAGAAGCAGCAGACCGGACTCACGTCGCCTACATGCCGGACACCGTCTGGCCAGTCAGCGGTTCTCCCGCCAGGCTCATCCCGGGCTAGCTACCCCACCCGGTTTTGATGTCACCTACTGAGTTACGACACGTCAACAGCGATCCCCCGAACACGGGGACTGCGCACCGTCTTTCCGATCCCCACCTGACGCATCACGTGCGCCTTTTCCACATCGCTCACCACGACGGTCTTCAGCCAACGCAGCATGTGGCTAGAAGGCAGCGGTGATGCCCAGTTCGGCGCCGAGTTTTTCCAGATCGGTGCGGGTCTGGTCGGGCAGGATCACTCCGCCGGCGGTGAGGTTGTTCTGCTCGTTGCGGTCTTCGAGTTCGCCGGGGTAGAAGATTTCGTCATACCCGGGGGCTAGTGGGGTGGTTTTCACTTCGTCGATGAGCTGGCCGACGGAGGCGAGGTAGTCCTGGGTGTCGCCCATGGCGGCCACGTCGATGGCGATGAAGAGATGTCCTGCGCCGCTGACGCGTTCGGCTTCGTAGGGTCCGCCCACGCGGGTCGCGGTGTTGGAGCCGGTCAGCGCACCCGACAGCACGTCCATCATGAAGGTGATGGCGTAGCCTTTGTGGCCGGCCATCGGGAGGATGACGCCGTTGATGGCATCGCTGGGGTCGGTGGTGATGTTGCCTTCGCCGTCCATGGCCCAGCTGTCGGGGATCTTCTCGCTGCGGTTGCGGGCCAGGTAGATCTTTCCGCGTGCCACTGCGGTGTTGGCGATGTCGACGGCCACGACACCGCCTGCGGTGGGGGAGGGTGCGGCGATGGACCAGGGGTTGGTGCCCAGGACTTTGGTGCGGCCACCCCACGGCGCCATGGCTGGGCTGGCGTTGGTGGTCAGGATGGCGACACAGCCGTCCTGAGCGGCGCGGCGGGTGAAGTACATGGCGGTCCCGAAGTGGTTCGAGTTGCGCACCCCGACCACGCCCACTCCGTGTTCGCGGGCGCGGGCGACGGCTTCGCTGCGCGCGGTCTCGGTCAGTACCTGTCCGACGCCGGCGCGGCCGTCCAGCAGGAGCAGCGCTCCGCCGTCGACGAGGGTTTCTGGTGCGGTCTGGGCGGTCATGGCCCCGCTGGACAGGCGGGCGGCATACCAGGGCAGGCGCAGCACGCCGTGGGACTGGTGGCCCCAGAGGTCGGCCTGGACCAAGCTGTCGAGGACCAGGGCGGCGTCTGCGGCGGGCATGCCCAGCTGCTGCAGGATCGCCACGCCGTAGTCGACGAGGGCTTCGGTCTGTACTCGCTGGGGTTGATTCATGTCGCGCCTATCCGGGGGTTTCGGAAACATACCTTATGGAATACACTATGGCATACCATGATGAATGCGCCAAGCTTCTTAGGAGAATCCACGATGTACACCTTGTTCGTGTCCCTGCAGGTCCACCCAGACAAACGTGACCGGTTCCTGACCGCGATCGCCGACAACGCGGCGGCCTCTGTGCGCGACGAGCTCGGGTGTCTGCGGTTCGACGTCATGCAGGACGCCAGCCAGCCCGACCGGTTCTACTTCTACGAGATCTACACCGAACCGGCGGCGTTTGATGCCCATAAGGCTGCCCCGCACTTCGCCGTGTGGCGCCAGGCCGCCGACGAGTGCGTCGTACCGGGCAGTCAAGTCAACACCTTCTCCGACATGTTCGTCACTCACGCCTCCGCAGTCTCAGCATGACCACCCGCACTTCCCCTCAATCAAAGGACCTTTGATGTCGACGATCGTGACCGTCAATCCCGCCACCGGTGAGCAGCTCGCGAGCTACCCGGCGATGACCTCTAAGCAGATCGACGCCGCTCTCGACGTTGCGGCGGCCGCGCAGACTGTCTGGGCGGCTGAAGACTTCAAGGTCCGCGGCGAGGTGCTGCGGGCCGCGGCCACCGTGCTGCGTGAGCGCGACGCCAAGCTGGCGCTGCTGGTGACCCGAGAGATGGGTAAGCCGCTGGCCGAAGCCTTGGCCGAGGTGCACAAATGCGCGACCGGCCTGGAGTTCTACGCCGACCATGCACCCGATTTTCTGGGCGAGGAGATCTATCAGACCTCAGCAGATCGCTCCTGGGTGTCCTACGAGCCGGTCGGGGTGGTGCTGGCGGTGATGCCGTGGAACTTCCCGCTCTGGCAGGTGTTTCGGTTCGCCGCGCCGGCGTTGATGGCCGGCAACGCCGCCCTGCTCAAGCATTCCCCGAACACCACCGGCGCTGCGCTGATGTGCCAGGACATCCTTTCTGCCGCAGGGCTGCCGGACGGCTTGTTCACCGCGCTGGTGGTCGCCGAACCCGACGTGCCTACGACCACGGAACGTCTGATCGCCGATCCGCGAGTGGGTGCGGTGACCATCACCGGCAGTGAGCGTGCCGGCAGCGCCGTCGGGTCCATCGCCGGCCGGGAGATCAAGAAGTCGGTGCTGGAACTCGGCGGGTCGGACCCGTTCATCGTGTTGGCTGACGCCGACCTGCCCCGGGTCGCCAATCTGGCCGTCAAAGGCCGGTTCCTCAACGCCGGTCAGAGTTGCATCTCCCCCAAGCGCTTCATCGTCGAAGCCTCGGTCGCCGAGGAGTTCACGCGCCTGGTCGTCGAGCACACCGTCGCTTTGACCGTCGGTGACCCCGAAGCGCCCGACACCAACGTCGGCCCAATGGCGCGCCGCGACCTGCGCGACGGGGTAGCCGATCAGGTCCGCGCCGCGGTCGAGGGCGGTGCCACCTTGCTGTGCGGCGGAAGCCCCCGTGACGATCTGGGCGGCTTCTTCTACCAGCCCACCGTTCTCGGCGACGTGCACAAGGGCATGTCGGTCTATGCCGAGGAGGTGTTCGGCCCGGTGGCCACCATCATCACCGTCGCCGACGCCGACGAGGCGGTCACGGTGGCCAACGACACCCCCTTCGGGCTCGGCGCCAGTGTGTGGAGCCGCGACGTCGACGCCGCCCTCGCGGTCGGTAAGCGCGTCACCTCCGGTGCCTGCTTCATCAACTCCATCGTGGCCTCCGACGCCCGGATGCCCTTCGGCGGCACCAAACGCAGCGGCTACGGCCGCGAACTCGCCGGCCCCGGCATCCGCGAATTCGTCAACATCCGCACCTGGTGGGCGATGAACGAACCCCAAGCCGACGCACCGGCATCCGAATAACCCACCACCCACATCGAACCCTTCATCGAAACCTCAAGGAGATAAACATGACTGACACCGCTTTCACCGAGAAGTCCGCCCAGCTACGCGACGGACGCACCGCGGCGATCCTGCGCCCCGCGGAGATCACCCCCCGCGCCCGCGTCGGCGGCGCCCGCACCATCCCGATGGTCTCCCGCCAGGTCGGCGCCAAAGTCTTCCTCAACGGCATCACCGCGTTCCCGCCTGGGGCCGCCATCCCCGAGCACTTCCACAACTGCGATGAATCCGTTCTGATCATCCGGGGATCGGCCGTGGCCCACATTGACGGTCAGACCTACCCGGTGGGGGTCGGTGACACCTCGTTCATCCCCGCCGGTATCCCGCACTTCTTCAAGAACGCCTCTGACACCGAAGAACTCCACATTTTCTGGACCTACGCCTCCATCGACGCTGACCGCACCATCGTGGCCACCGGTGTCACCACCCGCATCGACGAGGAACACGGCACCAACGTCAGCTAGCCCCAAAAACTTTGGGTACACGATGCTTTCGTGTGGCCGCACTCGACATTGATGGTGGGCATCGCCGCGGCGGCCGCGCGGTCGTGGCCGCTGATCCTCGCGACCGCCACCCGCGTGGGCCCCGGCAGCACGGCGGCGGACGCGGTCGTGGTCGATCTCGAACACGGGGTTCCCGATCACGACAAACACCGTGCCCGCGAGGTGGCGGCTGCATATCTGCAGCGGGCGGATCATCCGGTGTGGGTGCGGATCAACGACATCCACATAGCGCACGGTCGGCCGACCTCGACATGATCAGCAACGCCCCGGCCGGGGTGTCGCCGGTGTCGTGTTGCCGACAACGGAATCGGCCGGCGCTGTCACAGCCACGCTTGAGCGGCGCCGCCAGCCGGTGGACCTGGTCGCCCTGGTCGAGACTGCGGCCGGGCTAATTGCTAATGGCGGCTGGCGGGATCGCCGGTGCGGGGGTGTTACGGCTGGTGTTCGGTGTCGGCGACTTCTGCCGCGACACCGCAATGGCACCGGACGCGGTCGGGCTGGCCTATCCGCGGGCGCAGTTGGTCATCGCCAGCCGGGCCGCGGGTATCGCCGCACCGATCGACAGTCCCACCCTCGATGACCACGACCTCGAGGACGACACCGCGCGAAGCCCCGCCAGCGGGATGACCGGCATGCGCTGCATCCGCAGTGATCAAGTGGGCCTGGTGAACTCGGGCTTCATCTCGTCAGCAGGCGAGGACCAGTGGGCCCAAGCCGTCATCGCCCGGCTGGGGGAGGACGGAGCAGGGGTGCGGGTCCGCAGTGACCGTCCACTGCTGCACCGCGCGTTGCGGATTCGTCTCCAGGTGCAGCAGTACGCGCGCGGTGCCTGACCCAGCGTCCCATCGCCCACACGATCACCGGGGCACTGATCAGCATCAGCACCAGACGGATGATCTGACTGGCCGCCACGAATGTGGCGTCGGAGTCGGTGGCGCTGGCGACCGCGAGCACGGCGGCGAGCCCACCTGGGGTGGTCGCCAGGTAGCCCTACAAGAGGTTCACCCCGGTCCATAACGACAGCAGCACACCGAGTCCGGCGCACGCCGCGATTACGGCGGCCATCAATACGAACACCCACACGAATACCCGTCCCAAAACGGCGATACTGCTGCGTTGGAAGGACAGCCCGGCCTGCCATCCGATGATCAGAAACGCCGCCGGCATCACCGCCGCCGGCAGGACGATCCCGTCGGCGCAGCCGCACAGTTCAAGGGCTGCGGTGAGCAGCAATGGCCCCAGCGTCGCGGGAATCGGAAGACGGATCAGCGCGGCGATACCGGTACCGGCGACGGTGGCCGCCACAAGAAACGCCGCGCCCACCCACCACGGCGCCACGCCGGAATACGCTGCATTGGAGGCTGTCTGGACGGTGGTGTCCGCGGCGAAGAGATAAGTGACGACCAGCGGCATGGTCAGCACGACCAGCGCCACCCGCAGGTATTGCGCGACGACGACAGTGCGTTCGTTGGCGATCAGCAACGCGGAGAACAACTCTGGGGCGGCGATCCCGAATATGGGAGAACACCCACCAGCCTCCGAAATGTCGCAACCAGCAGCCCACACCAGCGGGCGGTGGCGACACCGAAGTGCCGCCACCGCCCGGATGGAACCGAAGCGTTGACCGGTTTACTGACTGCTACTCCTTGACCGCGACGACGGGGCAGGGCGCGTCGACGAGGATGTCGCGGGCATGGCTGCCGATGAACAACTTGAGTGTGGCGCTGCGGGTAGGCAGACCGATCACCACCAGGTCGGCGTTGACCTCACCGGCCAATGTGATCACCTGGTGGGCCGGGTCGGTGGACTCGGCATAGATCGTGTGCGTGATTCCGCTGTTGCGTATCTGGGTGGTGACTTCGTCGACCAGAGACGGCGAGACGTAGCGGGGCCCGCCGGGGACGTCGGTCGACGGCCCCAGCACCACACGCAGTTTCGTGTCACCGGCTGCGGTTGTGGCGGGCTGACCTTTGAGGGTCCAGTCCAGCGCGGCGCGGCTTTCGGGACGCTCGTTGACGAGGATGACCATCGTATTCATCTGTTTTCTCCTAGAACGGGTAGGCGGCGGTCAGGGTGCCGATGGCGAGCATCACCAATCCGACGACACACGCACGCCAGATCACTTTCCTCATGTGGTCACCGAGTTCGACTTTGGCGAGCCCGACCAGCAGCAGGAACGAGGCGACCAGCGGACTGGACTGATGCAGGGGTTGTCCGATGATCGAGGCGCGCGCCATTTCCTCGGCGCTGACGCCGTAGTGGCCGGCCGCCTCGGACAGGATCGGCAGCACGCCGAAGTAGAAGGCGTCGTTGCTCATGAAGAACGTCAGCGGCAGGCTCAGGGCGCCGGTGATGATCGCCAGATGAGGCCCGAAGCTGGTGGGGATGATGTCGACCAGCCAGGCGGCCATCGCCTCGACCATGCCGGTTCCATTGAGCACCCCGGTCAGGACCGACGCCGCGAACACCAGCGCCACCACCGACACCACGCTTGCGGCGTGCGCTTTGAGCTGATCGGACTGGGCGGCCACTCGGGGGAAGTTCAGCACCAAGGCGATACCGACGCCGATCATCAGGATCACCGGCGGCTCGACGAGGCCCCACACCAGCATGGTCATCACCGCGGCGGTCAGAGCGAAGTTCAGCCCCACCAGCTTCGGGCGTGCCTTGGGCCGGTGTAGGTGATTCTCGGCGTCGGTCGGCAACTCAGCGAAATCCGATACCTCGTCGTCGCCACCCAGCCGCGAGCCTGCGTCGTGCGACGGCGCGACCGGCGGGATGGCGGAACTGGCACCACTCGACGCGCCGACCAGCTGCTCGGACTCCTTCTTCACCGTGACCGACCCTGCAGCGTCATCGTGCATGGCTACCAGGTCATCGAGCGTCAGCAGACCGACCCGCTTGCGTTCGCGACGGCCCAGGAAGTAGGCCAGCACCAGCACAGCGATGATGCCCGAGGCGATGGCAGGGATCATCGGCACGAAGATGTCGATGGGGGAGACGTTGAGCGCCGCCGATGCCCGGGCGGTCGACCCGCCCCAGGGCACCGTGTTCAGCACGCCGTTGGCGGTGGCGGCAACCACGGTCAGCACCACCGGGCTCATCTTCAGCTTCAAGTAAATCGGCAGAAACGCCGAGGTGACGATGATGAACGTCGTCGACCCATCGCCGTCCAGAGACACGATCGAGGTCAGCAGCGCGGTACCCACGACCAGGCGCATCGGATCGTTCTTGACGAACCGCAGGATCAACCGGATCAGCGGATCGAACAGGCCAACGTCGATCATGATCCCGAAGAACGTGATCGCGAAGAACAGTAGGGCCGCCGTCGGCGCGAGTTTGAGAAGCGCCTCCATGATCATGTCGGACAACCCCCAGCCGGCGCCGGCGAATAGCCCAAAGATGGTGGGCACCAAAATAAGTGCCGCTACGGGGGTGATTCTCTTCGTCATGATCAGGTACATGAAGGCCGTGATCATGGAAAAGCCAAGTATGACAAGCATCGCTTCTCCTCAGTTGTGTGGCGTGCGTCATGGTATACCATACGGCATGCATTAACGAATGCCAATAGGCGTGCTAAAGTTGGCGGCATGGCGCGCGACAGCAAAGCCGATCAGATGTACTCGGTGCTGCGCGAGGAGATCCTCACCGGCGGGTTGCGTCCGGGTGACTCGCTCAGCGTGTTGAAGATCGCCGATCGTTTCGGCGCCTCCAGGACTCCGGTGCGCGACGCCTTCATTCGCTTGGAATCCGAGGGACTGGTCTCGCTGATCGACCGCCAGGGCGCGCGCGTGTCACCAATCTCGATCCGCGGCGTGCGTGACCTGTTCGAGATACGAATCATGTTGGAAGGCCAGGCAACTCGTCAGGTAGCCGAGACCGCCGCCCAGGACGCCAAAGTTCGCGGGGCATTCAGCGACTTGGCGGACCAGTTCGAGGCCGTCGGCGCCCAACAGCCGTCACCCGAGCGCCGGGAGCGCTTCTACGAACTCGCCGAAGCCTACGACCAGGCGGTCATCGCCCATACACGCAACGAGCATCTCTCACGGATGGTCGCTGAACTACGTCCCCACAGCGCCCGGCTTCGGATCATTGCCCATTCCCGGCCTGACCGCCTTGAAGTCTCCCTTCAGGAACACCTCGCAATGTGCACGGCCATCATCGACCACGACCCCGACGCGGCCGTTGCGGCAACCACCGCGCACCTCGAAATGACGCAGAAAACCATCCTCGATGCCGTCCTGAACCCCGACGGCTCCGCGGTACCAGTCGATATCGTCTCTGCCTGAACGGCCGTTCTGGGTGCCGCGTCTCGCTACGGCCGCCGCGAAACAATAGACTTGCCCGGTGCTATTCGCGCCGTACATGCCTGTCCTGCAAATGCCTGTTTAAGCGGCACTCTCGTGATCATCGGTTGCCAACTCTCGAATCGCAACGCGGGCGCACCTTAGCGTCAGCCAACCTGTCAGGTCTATAGACCTAGCCACTGACCACCGAGGAGGCACGCCAAGTCACTCACCACGACCGTAGCGAACACAGTGCACCTCGGGGCCCGTCCTTGGTTGCTGCCACACCGAACTCGGTGGACAACTCATCAGCCAGCAGCGCCGCGGCGACCCCGAAACGGCTATGCAGGTGAGCGCCCACTTCTCGAAGCCACCTTCGTGCTCGGCCTCCCCCGACGCCAATGACGTCCGGCCCCGGTGTTCAGCAGTCGGCCAGACGCTCCATGATGTCGGCGGCTTTCAGCAGCGTCCGGCGCTCGGCGAGCGTGAGGTTCTGTTCGATGGCTGCTTCGAGCCAGGCTTCCCGCGCGGGGCCGATGGTCGAGATGACCTTGCGCCCAGCGGATGTGGCCGACACGAGTGTCTTGCGGCCGTCTGTGGGGTCTGACCTGGCGGCGACGAGTCCTGCCTGACGCAAGGCGGCGACCGTCTCGGCCATCGACTGATGACGTACGTGCTCGGAGACGGCGAGAGCGCTGACCGTCGTGGGTCCTTCCTCGGCAATGCGACTCAGTGTGGTCAGCTGCGACCACGTCCAGTGCATGGCGCCGGGCGCGGACTCGGTACGCAGCCGTGCTCGCAGCCGAATCATCGCGCGGGGAAGGTGGCGAGCCACGTCGCGAGGAAGCGGTGCTGTCATGGATGGGCACTCCATCTCGCTCAAGCCCGTCGAAAGTATTGCCAGGCGTTGGGTAGAGCTTACGCAGGCAGCCTGCGCAGAGCGCATGTGTGGGTGCACCCGCATGCAATCGGCGTCATTGCCTGTGCCGTAGGCCCTGGTGGCAACGAAGGTTCCGGCGCGATTGCGCTGTCGCCGGCGAGGTTGCACTACAGCGGTTCAAGTCGCAGAGACGCGACTCCGAAGCCAAGTGCATCCCAGCGCACTGTGCAGGTACTCTGTACAGGTTACCTGTATATAAGTTACACTCGAACGCGGCTAGGAGCTCGACACGGCATGGGCTCCAAACCGTGGACGGCATTGATCTCTGCAACTCAACGCTGACAACGACGTCGCGCCAGCCGAACGCGTTCTTGCGGGACCGTCCTCGCCGGGTGTCCGGCAGGACCCGCCCTCGGTCGGCCAAGAGCGAACGGAGATCGATGACATTCCGAACGAGAACCAAGCCTTCCTGCAACGCGACGACGTTCGGCGTCGACCGGCAGGACGGGGCATTCTCGTGGCGCTTCGTCAGCCCACTGTATGTCGCTGCGACGCTCAATCCGATCAACAGTTCACTGATTGCGACCGCATTGGTGCCCATCGCGCACGCACTGAACGTGCCAGTGGGACAGACGGCGATCCTGGTATCGGCGCTGTATCTGGCCAGCGCGATAGCTCAGCCCGCCGCCGGCAAGCTCGCCGAGCAGTTCGGTCCTCGTCGGGTGCTGTTTGCCGGCATCCTTCTCGTGCTCCTCGGCGGGATCATCGGCGGTGTCGCGCACGACATCCCGGTAGCGGCCGTAGCCCGCGTGCTGATCGGGATCGGCACCTCGGCCGGATATCCCGCGGCGATGGTGATCATCCGCCGCCGCGCCACGTCGGCGGGGCTCAGCGAGCCGCCCGGCCGGGTGCTCGGCGGGCTGTCGATCGCGGGGACAGTCACGGTCGCGGTGGGCCTACCCATCGGCGGTGTGCTGGTCGACGCCTTCGGTTGGCGCTCGACGTTCCTGGTCAATATTCCGGCCGCGGTCATCGCCCTGTTGCTCACGATGGCGTGGGTGCCCAAGGACGAACGGCTCCAACACCGTACGGCGTACGAGATCGCCGGCCGCATCGACGCCGGCGGCATCGTGCTGTTCGGGGCCGCGATGAGCGCCCTGCTGATGTTTCTGCTGGCGCTGCCAAGCACACTATGGATCGCTCTTGGGGCCGCCATCACGTTGTGCGTTGCGCTTGTGGTGTGGGAACTGCGGGCGGTCACGCCGTTCATCGATATGCGGCTGCTGGTTTCCAATGGGGCGCTGACGCGCACCTACGTGCGCAACGCCCTCACGCTACTGGCGATCTACGCCGTGTTTTATGGGCTCACCCAGTGGCTGGAGGCCGCCCACGGGCTCTCGCCCCGAGAGGCGGGGTTGCTGCTGCTGCCGATGGGCCTCGGCGCCGCGCTGTTGTCGCAACCGGTCTCGGCACGCAACCTGGTCCGCGGTCCGTTAGTCGTCGGCGCCATCAGCCTGGTCCTTGCATCGGTAGCGGTCGCCCTTCTCACCGCCGAAACTCCCGTTACAGCCATCGTCGGCGTCACCGTGCTTTTCGCGATCGCACTGGGCACCGCGGTCGTCGGCAACCAGACTGCTCTCTACATCCAGGCTCCCGCAGAGCATGTCGGCACCGCTGCCGGGCTCTTCCGCACCTTCGGCTACGTGGGCTGCATCGCGTCGTCGACTGTCACCGGAATCGTCTTCCGCCACAACGTCACCGACTCCGGTATGCACCTGGTCGGCCGACTCCTCGTCGTGGTGAGCATCGTCGTGCTGCTTCTGACGGTGTTCGACGGCACCCTCAAGTTTCGGCAAGTTTCGCCTCCGGCAGCGACGACGAGCGCTGACGCGCGACACTGGGGAAGGAGTGCGATGACTGGTCTTGTCAAGCGCGCATGGGTTCCGCTGGTCATGGTGGTCGTGGTGGCCATCGCCTCATTCATGGTCGCGCGGCTGCATGGGGTCTTCGGCTCGCACGTGTACACACCGGACAACCGCAACGCCGACGCGATCATCCAGTTCAATCCCAAACACGTTCTCCTCGAGATCTTCGGCGCGCCCGGAACCGTGGCAGACATCAATTATTTGGATGAGCAGGCTCAGCCCCAACGCCTCGATGCGGTGACGCTGCCATGGTCATTCGAGATCGTGACCACGCTGACCGCGGTGCTGGCCAACGTAATTGCACAGGGCGACAGCGATTCCATCGGCTGCCGGATCACCGTTAACGGTGTGGTGCGCGACCAGGAGTCCGAGGACTCCTACCATGCGCAGACCTCCTGCTTGGTGAAGTCGGCATGACCAGCCGCCACAGCGCGCCGACGGAGGCGCCCACTCGCCCGTTCATTGCCCGCACCATCCGGCTGTTGGCGGTGCCGATCATCTTGGGTTGGATCGCGTTGACCGTTGTGGTCAATGTCATTGCGCCGCAGTTGGAGAAGGTCGGTGCGGCGCACTCGGTCGCGATGACCGCCAAGGATGCTCCGTCGACGATCGCGATGCTGCACATCGGCAAGGACTTCCAGCAGTTCGATTCCGACACCACGGCGATGGTGTTGTTGGAAGGTCAGGACAAACTTGGTGCCGACGCGCACCGCTTCTACGACACGCTGATCGACAAGCTGTCGCAGGACACGACGCATATCGAGCACATCAACAACTTCTGGGGTGACCCGCTGACCGCAGCGGGCTCACAAAGCTCCGACGCCAAATCCGCCTACGTGCAGTTGAATCTGCGCGGCGATCAGGGCGGTACCGAAGCAAACGAGTCGGTCGCCGCGGTGCAGCGCATCGTGAATTCCGTACCGCCGCCGCTGGGCATCAAGGCCTATGTCACCGGTCCCGGACCGCTGGCCGCCGACCGCCGCGAGTACGGCGACAAGGGCGTGCAGAAGATCACGCTCGTCACCCTGGTCGTCATCGCGGTGATGCTGCTGGTGGTCTACCGTTCGATGGCGACCACGGTGGTCATGCTGCTGACACTGGGGATCGAGTTGTCGGCCGCGAAAGGTTTCATCGCGGTATTGGGCAACTGCAATCTCATCGGACTGTCCACCTTTGCGATCAACCTGCTTGTCGCGTTGGCGATCGCCGCGTCCACCGACTACATCATCTTCTGGGTGGGCCGCTATCAGGAGGGCAGATCCAGGGGCCTGGATCGAGAAGCCGCCTACTACAACATGTTCAGCGGCACCGCCCATGTGATCGTGGGATCGGGTCTGACCGTGGCCGGCGCGATGGCGTGCCTGAGTTTCTGCCGGCTTCCCTACTTTCAGACCCTCGGCGTGCCGTGTTCGGCGGGTCTGCTGGTGGTGTTGGCGGCCTCACTGACCTTCGGCCCGGCGCTCGTTACTGTCGTCAGCCGGTTCGGGGTGCTCGATCCCAAACGAGCCCACCGCGAGCGGGGATGGCGGCGCATCGGCACTGCGGTGGTGCGCTGGCCTGCCCCGGTGTTGGCCGCCACCACCGCGATAGCCCTCGTCGGGTTGCTGGCGCTACCGGCCTACACCACCAACTACAACGACCGCTACTACATCCCCGGCTACACCCCGGCCAACATCGGATACCACGCCTCGGATCGGCACTTCCCGCAAGCCCGCATGGAGCCCGAACTGCTCATGGTCGAAGCCGATCACGATCTACGCGACCCGGCCGACATGATCGTGCTGGACAAAATCGCCAAGAACGTCTTCCACATTCCCGGTATCGCTCGCGTGCAAGACATCACACGGCCACTGGGCACACCCATCGACCACAGCTCGGTGCCCTTCCAGATCAGTTTGCAAGCCGCCAACAACACCGAGAACCTCCAATATCTGCACGACGCTATATCAAATCTGACCAAGGTCAGCGATCAGCTCCTGGTGACGATCAACATCACCGACCACCTGGCCGACCTAACCCATCAACTCACCGGCGTCACACATGATCTGGACGGCCAAACCCACCAGATCAAGTCGGATACCAACGACTTGCGCGACCACATCGCCGACTTCGACGACTTTTGGAGACCCCTGCGCAACTACTTTTACTGGGAACCGCACTGCTTCGATATCCCGATCTGCTGGTCGCTGCGATCGCTGTTCGATGGCCTCGACGGAATCAACATGCTCAGCGACGACATCGGCAACATCACCACCGACATCGACAAACTCGACGTCATCCTGCCGCAGCTGGATGCGCTGCTGCCACAACTGACCGCCACCCTGAGAACAGTGCGAGCGCTGACGATGACGGCGACCAGCACCTTCGCTGGACTGATCAATCAGCAGGACGCCCTAACCAAGAACTCGACCTTCATGGGCAAGGCGTTCGATGACTCCCACAACGATGACACCTTCTTCCTGGCGCCCGAGGCGTTTGAGAATCCAGACTTCCAGCGCGGTCTGAAGCTGTTCTTGTCACCCGACGGCAAATCCGCGCAGTACATCATCACCCACAAGGGCGATCCCGCCACCCCCGAAGGCATCTCGCACATCGACCCCAT
>Ga0207683_10002638_pt1 | contig 15672 bp, 16 predicted proteins | sample KBSM73metaG_FD_184333 | JGI IMG/M metagenome (GOLD analysis project Ga0207683, IMG submission 184333) | Miscanthus rhizosphere microbial communities from Kellogg Biological Station, Michigan, USA - KBS M7-3 metaG (SPAdes) (version 2) | ecosystem: Host-associated > Plants > Roots > Rhizosphere >... | reverse complement strand
GGGTGCAGCGGTCGCGCCCGGAGTCCCGAGCCGCACCACCACCTATAGCGGGAGCCCCAACGGCAGGCGCCGGTGTTGTGCTCGGTGCACCACTCGCTGGAGCTTCTGCGGCAGGGCCCGGACCTGCAGAAGGTTCACCCGCTCGCGCAGGCATAGATACGGTAGTGAGCGACACGCCCAAAATAGCTGCCATCGTAACGCCTGCGAGAAGGGGGGGACGTCTCATAGAGTTTACTCCTTTGCTTCGCCGTCGCCTGGGGACCGTGCTCAGCTCTTAGGCATCGCGCTGCGGGTGGCCTCGGCCATGAGCCGGCCAAGTTCTTGCGCCTGCCTGGCGGACATGGAAATCTTATCAGGGTCGTCGATCACCGCAGGATCAGCCAACGTGGAAGTGTCCCAGCGCAATGTGAATTCAGGCTTTGAGCTCGCGAAGATCGGCTCGGTAGTTACATATAAAGAGTAGGCCATAGAGACGAGACCGAGCGAACAACACACCAACCTTCTTCCATTTGTTGCGGTAGGGACCTCCTCGAAATGTCGGACACCAAGAGGCTTCGAGATTATCCGGAAATCGCTATCGACATCACGAGCTACATTGGCGCGTTCAACCCGGTCGAAGCCATTCTCCATCTGCTTTGCGCTCAGATGATCAATGACGAAATTGGCGTCACTCACGCCTTCCTATCGCCAGTGAACAGCGTCAACCAATGTATCAGCATTGTCGTGAACGTTGCGAAGCTGCTCAAAAAACAGCGCGCAGGCTGACGCAATTCTTCGGAACGAGAAGGGATTGCGGGAACTCAATAGCTTTCGGAATTTCCTTGCTCACAGCGCCTATTCCATCAATGGCGGCGTCAATGCTCTCAGCTATCTCGTATCGAGTAGAAAACCAAAGGTGACGCCCATCACGGAAAAGGTTTTGAAGGAGAGGCTTTCGACCCTTGTTGCCATTAAGGACGACCTCATGAGCGCTCTCCGGAGAGGCACCGGAGATGCCGTAAATGCCTACACTCGGCCTATGTGAGACGGCTGAGACCCGACATGGGTGCCTCGCTTTTCGAGCCAATTAATGTCTACAAGCCAGTTCTAATGCGGATTGACTGCCGATACCGCGTCCGCGAGCTGATCAAGATAGTGGACTTGGGCAGCACTGACGCTCCTGGTACACGTTCCCGGATGCGCTCGATGATAACGCGGTCAGCGTAACCAGTGATCACTCATCGCCAGCAGGAAGGCTTGTTGTCCATTTGTCGCTAGATCGCATACGTCATAGCCGAGTGCGTGCATGTCTGCTTCTAGTCTGATGCCGAAGGACGTTTCATCATCGACGATCAGGGCGCGGCGGCGATGCGGTCGGAGGGAATGTTGTGCCATCCTCTTTTTCCCGGCAGTGCCCCTCTTTTATCCCCCCAACGCCTCAAACCGGGATTGGTCCCAGCGTTCGCATGTTTAGCCAGCAAAGCTCCGTTTCAAGGAGATGGCGACCAGCAAGCCTTTGATGCTGGGCGCTCAGATCACTTGAGCCAGATGACCTATGTCGCCTTCTGGCACATAGCGGACGCCAGACAAACTCGCTGGTGCCTCCGCTGATCGGCAATCGCCGGTCGGCACGACGCCAATAAAGTCCGAGGTGGCGGCGGGGCATAGGTCACCGACGTGCATCGCGTACACGGGGCGCGCGCCATCGACGGCGCATACGCAGTTGAGGGAGGCCTCGTCTGTCTCTGGAGAGGGTCAGCCGCTTATCGGCTTGCCAGGAAGAATGAGCCGCACCTCACCCTCCGTCATACCCCAGGTCGCAAGAATAGCTGCGGGAATGTGACCGACGACCTCAATCACCTCATCGGTTGCGTTTGCAACGGTTGGTCACTGTCCGCTTTGCCCCCAAAAGCGGACATTCGTGCCCAATGAGCATGTCTACTTTGTGCCAAAAGCGGACCTTTCATAGAGAGTCAGGCATCTTCCAAAGCAGGGAAAGCCTCTGCATTAAAACTTTATCTGAGAGCCGGATAACTCTATCGGTTATGCCGCGGATGCGGTGTATGAGGCAGTGGCTTGCCGAATGTTATGGAGCTTCGTCGCCAATCCTCCGGCTTCCTTGATCGCCTCAGCAACCTCCCCTGGAACTGCATAGTGAAGCATGTGCCCAACGTCAGGAATCAACCGGAGAATACTATGCGGAATCTGGGCGTAGAGGCGGCGGGGCTGGTTGCTATCGACGACGCGATCCTTCGTGCCCGCCATGATAACAACTGGCAGTGTCAATTCCTGATAGCGGTGCCGCAACGCGATGGCGCTCGGAATCATGGCGACGCCGTCTTGACTCTCCGCGCGGATCTGCCCGGGGCGTACCGACATGTTTGGGGCAGAGCCCTTCATGAAGTTGGCTGGCACGGGGAGAGGCGCGAACATTCCCTTGAGCAGCAGCGGCTGCAATAGTTTGCCGAGTAGAGGCGAGATCGAATAGCGCAGCAGATCCCCTAGGATTGGGATCGCCGCGGGCGAGGATAACAGAACGTCCGCGCGCAGACTCGGATAGTAATAGCCCGACAGCAGAACCAATGCTCCTACTGCGTCGGGGTGGTTTAGTGCCAGTGCCAACGCCACCGCGGCGCCCCAGGAATGACCAAGGACGATCGGACGCTTAATGCCAAGGACGACCAGAGCATCTCGGAGAAGATCAGCCTGGGCACCGGCACCCCACGGCGAACCGTGCGGGCGGTCGCTGTACCCGAAACCAGGCCGGTCGAACGCAATCACACGATGTTGAGTTGCCACTAAGTCGAGCACTCCGCTGGTATCGAAATCCTCCGCCGTGACCATGTTGCCGTGGAGTAAAACGACTGGTGGGCCTTCGCCCCTCTCGATGTAGTGAAGTCTGATACCGTTGACCGTAATGAAGCGGCCGGCCGGCGGATACTCACGCTCCACTTTCCTCGCGCGGTAGATGTTGTATGTCGTCATTGCTGCCGACGCCGCCCCCGCAGCGACTAAGATTGCGCTTGTGCGCGATAGCTTTGAAACCCGGCTCATGTCTGAGTCCTTTTCGACGAGGCCCAAGGCCGCTCTCTTGATTGTCACGGTAGAAGTGCGGCGCGGTAGAGGTGCCGACGCGCGTTGCATAGGAAAGAAGCTTCCAGGCGCCGAAACGTTCCAAGCCCCCAGGGCGTCGGGTAACTGAGCACTCCCGCCTGCGTACATAACAAGGAGGCGGGAGCCATGTCCGGTGATCCCGGAGAAGCCGAATAGGCTCTCGGCTCGAGGCTAGGCGCCCCGGGTGGTCCTGATCGGACTGCTGTTGACCTGGATTGCTGACCCCAGGATTTGATTGCCTGTCCGGCTTCCCTAGCCTCAAGTATCTCGCGTGGCCCTGCGCGGGTTTTTTTCCAACAGGACTCCAGTCAAATGGAACGAGCCTAGGTACAGCGCGTTGGCTAACCGCGTGCGAATGGTCACACCTCTCGTCGAAGAGGTGCGACGGTCCCCACTCGACGTCTAGTCGTCTCAACTTCTAGTCGTGCGACTTTTCAACTTTCTTGCCATTACGCCTGGCCTCTCCGTCAGGCGGGGTGCAACCTCCTGCGCATCCAAAGGAGATCAGCATGACTAAGCCACCAAAAACTCTTGGTGATTTGTTCCACGACACGCTTAAGGACATTTACTTCGCGGAAAAGAAAATACTGGCCACGTTGCCTAAGATGGCGAAGGGGGCTCAGAACCGAGAGCTGAAAGCCGCCTTTGAAAAACACCGCGTGGAAACCGAGGGACAGGTCGCTCGGCTGGAGCAGGTGTTCGCAATCATAAAAAAAAAGGCCAAGGGGAAGACCTGCGATGCCATTATTGGCATCACGGATGAGGGCGCCGAAATCATGCAAGATTATAAGGGATCGCCCGCGCTAGATGCCGGCCTGCTTGCGGCAGCTCAGGCCGTTGAACACTATGAAATCTCGCGCTACGGCACGCTACGCACCTGGGCTGGTGAATTGGGTCTAGATGCGGCAGTTCCACTTCTTCAGGAAACTCTCAATGAGGAGGAGGCTACCGACCGGGCCCTCACTAAAATCGCCGAGACCGCTGTCAACCAGGAAGCTGAAGCCGCTTAACGCTTAGTTGCGAGTAGAAACTCCAAGGAGAGAGAGATGACCAATGTTGCCGGCGGCACCCAGGCGCAGGCTAAAAAGATCGATCCCATCAGGAAATCGTCAGACGTCGAGGCCCTCCGCGAAGGCATTAGCGACCTGGGCGATAGCGTAAGCGATATGGCTAGCCGGCACTACCGCAACGCCAGGGACACGGCGACCGATGCCCTCGATGAAGCGACCCTTGCCATCAAAAGAAACCCTTACGCTGCCATGGGCATCGGACTGGGCGTTGGTTTCCTATTGAGCGTGATCCTGACCGGCGGAAGACGCCCGTAACGAACTCATGGAAGACCGCAACGATCAGGAACTCAAGAGGGCTCTCGCGACGGGCGAGCTTAGCCCCCGTAAGCAGGCCGTAGCGAAGGAAGTCCTGCGCAGACGTTATGAAGCGAAGGGGGGCTGGAGGCGGTTGGGGACATATCTATGGATGCCCCTCCTTGCGCTGCTAGGTGTCGCACGATTAGCCCTGATACGATTTCGAGGCCGCGAGCGTATTAGCCATGGTGAATTCCCCTAAACGCTAACGAACTTCGGAGCGCGCTTGGACAGCAGAACCAAAATCCCCGCCGACGTCTAGGACATCCGCGATAGCATCCAGGAGGTTGGTAGCAGCGTCGGCGGCACGGCGACGCGCCCGTACGCGGTTATTTTTTTGGAGGCGGCTGGTCGGCGGCGGACGCTGGTTCTAACAAAGATATTCGATTGAGGATCACAGCATGGCATTCGATAGAACGCGCATCGCCTTCGGGCCGCAAGCGTTATCGAGGTTCACCCAAATCATCGAAGAGGTGGCGTCGGAGCTGGTTGGCGATGGCGTTCCCGCCGCACAGGTGCGATCAACCGAAATGCGCACAAGGCTGGCCCAGAGATTACTCCGCTTGGCTCGCTTCTGGTGGACAGATACTCAAATTAAGCAGCTCCTGCTGAGGGCGTTGCGCAACGAGGCCTCGGCTTCCCGGATCGCGCGGCCGTGACGGGAGTTGGATCACACCCGGCAAACTCTATGCGTTAGACAACGCCGCGCAGAGTAGCGGCGCCTGATGTAACGGCCCAGGCTTTCCTGGGGCCGTTTCCTTTTCTTGTGATCCGACGAAGTTCGGTTCCGCCGTTAAGTTTGATAAAATCCAACCCGAAGAAAGAGCAGATAGAGCGGAGCCCCCCACGGCGTGGCCAAAAGCAATCCTTTCGCTGCCATTACGCATGGGCATAGCCTGGCTGAGGCCATCGTGGACGCTATACGGGAGCCGCTTCTGGTGCTCGATCCGGGCTTGCGCGTTATTACTGCGAGTCGCTCGTTCTATCGGACTTTTGCAGTGAAGCCCCGGAAGACGGAGGGCCGGCTGCTCTTCGAGCTGGGCGACGGCCAGTGGAACATCCCGGCACTCCGGACCCTCCTCGAAGACATTATTCGGAAGCGTCGCACCATCGAGGCCTTTGAAGTTGAGCACGAATTCCCGACGATCGGCCGACGCGTGATGCTGGTCAATGCCCGCCGAGTGTTTGACGAGGATGGTTCGGCCTCGGCCATTCTTCTGGCAATAGAAGACGTGACGCGGCGCCGCGAGGCTGAGCGCGAAAAGGACGAGCTGCTTCAACAAAAAGAAATTCTGCTCCAGGAGATGCAGCACCGCGTTGCCAACAGTCTCCAGATCATCGCCAGCATTCTCCTGCTCAAGGCCAGGACCGTGCAATCGGAGGAGACTCGCCTGCACTTGCAGGATGCCCACCAGCGCGTCATGTCGGTGGCGACGGTGCAACAGCAATTGCAGCCCTCAGGGTTGAACGAGAGCATCTGGATTGGGCCCTATCTAACGAGGCTGTGCGAAAGTCTTGCAGCGTCGATGATCGGCGAACGCCGGCCGCTTTCAATCAAGGTGCAAGAGACCTCCGGCAGGGCGGTATCCAGGGACGCTGTGAGCCTCGGGCTGATCGTGACGGAACTCGTGATCAACGCCTTAAAGCATGGCTTCCCTTCCGGAGCGGAGGGCGAAATCCTCGTCATCTACGACGCACAAGATTGCGGCTGGCGACTCTCGGTGTGCGACAATGGATCGGGCAGCCAGGAAGCGGCCAGCGAGTCCCCACATGCCGGCCTCGGCACGAGTATAGTCGAAGCACTAGCGCATCAACTCAACGCCATGGTCGTGAAAAAGAGCGGACCAGCGGGCACCACCGTGACGATCACTGCATCCGCGATCAGCGCTAGCGCAGCGACGGGGGGTCGTACTGGGAGAGAAGGCGAGTTGCCCCCAAAGCGGACCCGCCCCGACAAAAGCGGCTCAGCGGATCGCACCTAATCGTGAGGGTCCTGTGCATTGTGGGCACGAGCAAAAAAGGTCGGGTCCCAGACACCCAGGCCGACCTGAAACCAAGCGATGTTGGGTCCCCTTACGAATTCTCAGCCAATTCAATTCACCGCCTGCGCCTCCGGGAACTTCCATGTGGCGTCCAGAATCTCCGTGCGTGGACGATAGAGACGGACCATGTAGTTCCAATCCGGCATGATGGGCAGGCAGTTGGCGATCTTGCCGTCGCAGCCGCCGAATTGAACCGAAACCGAACCGTCGGTGTCCTTCTTCGCCGTGAGGCTGTTGAGCGAATAAGCGTCGAAGGCGTTCTTTTGGAAATACCCTCCTGCGTTGTAGACGCTGATCGACCAGAAGGCGTCAACCGGCACGTCCTTGACAGTTAGTCGGTGGACTGTCGTTCCGTCGTTCTTGCTCGGGGTGACGTTGAGATAGAGCGCATCTTTCTCGGGATTGCCGCCGAAGGCGAACGCTGTTCCAATCAAGTGTCGAACAGGATCGACCTGGCCTCTGGCTCCGAACGTGTGCTTGGTGTCAGGGAGGGTTTTAGCCAACGCCAGAAGCGCCTCGCGCACCCTCTTCTGGCTTGCCTGATCCCAGTCGGGCACTTCGAACTGCCCCGGACCACCCGGCTGAGTGACCGTAATCGCATCCTGTAAGGCGTGTACCTGCTTCATGTCTTGCGGATCGGTCGGATCGACCAGTATGCGGACTCCTAACGAGACATAGCGGGTGCCGATCTTCTCCCTGGTAAAGGTGTAGCTGCCGGTTCCATAGATTACTTCGGGGGTATAGTGGTCCTCATCGATCACCTGCATCGACATGAAACGCTGGCCCGGATTGGGCAGTGTGACCGTTACCGGTCCAGCATCGAGGTCAAAGACCGACAATGAGTATAGAGTGTCGCGGTTCATGCGAATTACCATCTGCTTATCGATGGGTATGGCTTCGCGGTTATGACGGAACGTGCCAAGACCACCCTCTTTGACGGAACCGCCAAAATACATGTCGGTTTCGGCACGATTGAAGTTGTCTGGAGTGACAAGGGCGGTTTCGCTGACTGGTGCTTGCGGGCCGGGGTGCGCCTGCGCGAGTGCGGGATTAATGATGGCCACGAGCAGCAAACCCGCGCAGTTTTGAACACGAAGATTTCTCATGGCCTTACCATCCTTACTGAGCACTCTCCTTACTCACTGAGCAGTGATCTGCTCGATGTCCGGCAGCTTCCACATCTTGTCGAATAGAGGCTGGTCGGGGCCATAGAAGCGGAACAGCACCTCGAACTGTCCGCTGGGGTTCGTCGGCACCCAGTTCGACTCCTTGCCTGGCGGAGCCTTCGGTCCGAAATAGATGTCCACCGAACCGTCGGTGTTCTTTTGTAGCCCCTGGCTTTGTGAGCCGCGACCGGAGCGGGGCATATCGCGGATGAGGCCGTGGGTGGCGCGGTCGTAGACCGTTGCCGACCAGTACTGCCTCACCGGCGCGTCGGCCGGCACGGTGAGGCGATAGTTCTTGCTGCCGTCAAAACTCTGCCCGTTCTTGTCCTTGACGGTCATCAGATAGAACTGGCCTTCCCCGAGATGCTTGGGCGTGAAGAAGGCGAAAGTGAAAATAAGACCGCGACTGTCGACGGGATACTCGTCTGGATCGGAGAAGCCATCCTGAGAAGCCTTGAGATAGTCGGGCAACGCCGGGAGCGCCCAGCGGCTGATATCGAAATAGGGTGGTGTGAAGATGCCCTCATACCTGCTTTCCAGGAGGGCGTGGGCTTCGCGGGCGGCCGAGTTGAGGATGTCCTGTGATTTCGCATCGGGACTGAACGGCTTGCCCTTCTCGATGCCGATCGACTTGAGCATGTCGATCATCAGCTTGTCGCGCGGCAGCCAGGGCTCAGTCTGCACGATGCGGTCGAGCGACTGGAAGAAACGCAAGTCGTACGGGATCGTGGAATCGTAAACGCTGTTGATCGCATCGACGAATGTTGTCGCCGGCGGATTCGCTGCCTGCGACAGGGGATAGAGCTTGATGCACTTGGCGTAGTCGACGGCCTTGGCGACGTCCGCATCGCTGCCGCTTCGGAGAATGGAGCGCAGCAACGCGTAGCCCTGGTAATTCGCCGACGGGAGAGCAATGTAGCCCTTCGGTGCCGCGCCTTGGGGGTCGGGCGGCAGGATCAGGTATTTCCCGCCCTTGCCTTTGTCGACGCCAGCCGGACCTACATCCTCCAGCGGCACCTGCCAGGCGTCCATGATGGTGCCGTTGATTACACCGTCATCGGCGGGCGGAATCTCCAGCACCATGGGACCGGCGTCCTTGGTGTTGAAGAACGGCATCAGATAGATCACGTCGGGATTCGGTGTGAGCGTCTGGTTCTTCCAGTCCGGCAGGCGCCACCAGTAGACGATCTGGTTGGGCTTGCCGCCGAGCTTGAGCATCTCCTGGTACATGAGGTCGTAATTGACGGCCGGCATGCCCCAGATGACCGCCTCGACAGCCCGACGCTCGATGTTGCGACGGGAGTTGTCGGCAGAAGTCTCCGCGTTCGCCGCCCCTGCTAAGCCGATGAGGCCCAATGCTGCGAAGATGCTGTTCTTCATGGCACCGCTCTCGTTGGCTGGTCCCGGAAGGGTATGCCGGTAACGCGGCAGGTCAATGTCAGCTATGGGTCATAAGCAGACGTTGGAGCAGGCGTCGGAGATGTCCGCTTTACCCCTCAACAGCGGACATGATCCTCCTGACGATGAATGTCCGCTAAGTGCCATCAGCGGACATTCAAGAAGTGCGCTACCAGAGAGCCGCTCTAAGAAGAAGGCGTATCCTATACTAGTCGCAAACGGCGGATGTCCTCCCGCCATCCCGCCACCAAACTGTCTCGTTCGGGGTCACCGCCGTCGTTGCGCACGCGGCGTTTGCGGAACGCGAGTTCGTTCTGCGCATTCACAAGCGCTGCCGATACCTCCGGATCCTCTCGGTCTACGCGGCGTGTCCGTAGCATGCGATCGCTGGCTATAGCTCGATACTCATCCGGTGTGACCGAACGCCCGATTTCGCTTGCGAGTTCCTCGCGGATCACGCGTCGTTCCCAGACGCCGCTTCGCCAAACCGCAAATGCCATGATGAGCCAGAACGGAACAAATATCGTTAGTTGGACAAGACTACTCGTGGCGAACGCTTGGAAAAACCCGATGTCAGGGATCTGTTCGCTCTCCGGTGGCGGCTTGCCTGCGGCGATCCTCGTAAGTGTTGCAAACAGCGGCAGCGCGTTGTTTAGCATGTGGGCCGCAATGGCGAGCGCAAGCCCCAATATGGGAGCGAGAATGCGCAACCATCTGCGCCGAGTTTGAAGTGCGAACCCCAGAGACGCACCGAAGAGGCCTGTAAACAATGCGTGTCCCCCGAGCCCGAAAAGTGCGTACCGGGCACCGAGCTGTAGGCCATACGCGGCCACGCCAATCTTGGCGTAAACGTTAACTACGTAAAGCGCTGCCTCGTACCAGGTGAAGCCGAGGCCCACCAGGGCGCCGTAGACAAGGCCATCGCGCATATTGTCGAACTCCGGCCGCAACAGCCAAAAAAGCAATAATACGCCAAGCGCCTTGACAAACTCCTCGACGATTGGCGCAGAAATTGGGGCCACAAGCATCATCGGTGCCTCGGGACCAAGGATCACTTCGAGCATTGGGTGATGCGTCAGCCACTCATCAACAAGTTTGAAAAAGGCGGTATTGAACGGCAAGGCAAGTGCCGTGGCGATCAACCCACCCCACAGGAAGGCAGCGGCGAATAGCCAAGGAGACTCACGTTCGCGCCGATCAAGGAACCAGAGTATCGAAAGGGGCACCAGAGCGAGCAGGCTTGAGAGAGCGAGCGCACGCAAGAACACACCGAGGAGGCGTGGGGGCATGCCGGTGAACACGACCAACTGGACAAGGGTGGCAAACGCCAAAATGACCAACAGCGCAGCCGCAATCGCCTTGCCTACACGGCTACGCCGCAGTGGGGAGCCCATTAAGAGGCGGTCGTAACCTGAACGCATCATTCAGATCGGCAGTGGGTTGCGTGTAACGGGCCCGACATTGCACTATTCTTTGCACGAGCATCCGCTGCTGGCGAGATCTGGAAGTGTTAAACGATCCGCTTTTTTGGATATTGGTTCTTCCTGGTTTGCTGTTAGGGCTGTACGCGCAGGGGCGGATCAAACTCAACTTTGCCAAGTATTCTCAAATCGGCACCCAGGGCGGAATCACTGGGGCAGTGGTCGCGCGCCGGTTATTGGATTCGCAGGGACTTCAAGACGTGGCAATCGAGTCCACTCCTGGGATCCTGAAAGATCACTACGATCCTCGTTCCAAGACCTTGTCGCTAAGCCAGGACGTCTACTATTCACCGAGTGTCGCAGCTGCTGGCGTCGCGGCTCATGAAGCAGGGCATGCGTTGCAGGACGCAGAGGATTACTTCCCCATGGAGGCGCGAACTTACACCGTGCCAATCGTTCAACTTGCCGCGCAAGTTGCCCCTTGGCTGTTTGTCGCAGGACTGCTGCTGCAGCTTCCAACCCTGACCTGGATCGGGATCATTCTCTTCGGGTCGTCGTCCCTCTTTGCCTTCCTCACTTTGCCAGTAGAGTTCAATGCGAGTGCGAGGGCACAAAAATTATTGGTGAGCCAGGGCATCATTCGAGGCGATGAACAAATAGCTGGAGTTCAGAAGGTTTTAGGGGCCGCTGCTTGGACCTACGTGGCGGCAGCCGTGTCCGCAATCGGTGTCTGGCTTTTCTACCTTTTCGTACTATTCTTCCGAGGGCGCCCAGCTTCTGCTCGCATGTAACTTGGGTTTGAATGTTCGTTATGGGTCATTAGCGGACATGTCAGGCTATGTGAAAAAGCGTCCGCTTTACCCCTGAAAGCAGACATTCTGTGATCCCACTCGCCGGGGCAAATTCTATATGCCTGCCCTAATCTTGCTGTTGCTAACAATCCTGTGGACTATTCCGGTTCTTCGACCGCGACTGCCAACTTTGACAGCAACGAGGTCTGTGAGGCCGCTGGCAAGTCACACGACCAGGCGATTCGCGAGCTGCACTGGCATTCGTTCGCTGTTGTGTGGACATGCAGCCCGACAACTTCCTGACCGATATCATTGACCGCCCTCGCACTCACTCCCGCTTTGGATCAGAAGTGACATCACCGCGGCGGAAGAGCACAAATGAGACCATGCTCCGCGCATCGTTGATCAGCGCGCTCTTCGCCGCAGTAGCCTCGTTCGCCGCTCTTGCCGCGGGCATCGACCATAATGCGATCGACATCTCCACTGCACCCGGCGATGACTTCTGGACGTACGCAAACGGCGCGTGGGTAAAGGCGCATCCAATCCCTGCGGACCGTAGCTCCTATGGCGTGGACGCTATCCTGAAGGAGGAGACTAGCAAACGCATTGTCGATCTCATCCAAGCCGCAGCGCAGAATGCGAAGCCCAACTCCGACGCGCAAAAGGTCGGCGACTACTATGCCAGTTTCATGGACGAAGCCGGCATCGAATCGAAGGGTCTCACGCCGCTGCAGCCCATGTTCAGGAAAATTGCGGCGATTGGAGACCGAACGACGCTTGCACGGTATTTGGGCGAAAACTTGCGCGCCGACATCGACATCCTGAACAATACGGACCTCTACACCGACAAGCTCTTCGGCCTGTGGGTCTCACCTTCATTCGAAGACCCGACCCACTATGCGCCGTTCCTATTCCAGGGCGGCCTCGGCATGCCGGACCGCGAATACTACCTCTCCGATGCGGACGCGATGAAGAAGGTGCGCACGGCCTATCTCGCCCACATCACTGCCCTATTGAAGCTTGGGGGAATAGCAGAGGCGGAGACAAAGGCGTCCCGCATTATGGCGCTCGAAACCAAAATCGCCCAAAGCCACGCCAGCCGCAGCGAAAGCGGCGACATACAAAAAGGCAATAACGTGTGGGAGCGCGCCGACTTTACAGCAAAAGCCCCAGGCCTCGATTGGAATGCCTACTTTGCGGCCGCCGGCCTCGACAAGCAGAAGACATTCATCGTCTGGCAGCCCGGAGCGGTCAAAGGCTGCGCCGCGCTCGTCGCGAGCGAGAGCATCGAAGACTGGAAGGATTATCTCACCTTCCGTGTCATCGATCATTATTCGGACTTCCTACCAAAAGCATTCTCGGACGAACACTTCATCTTCTACGAAACAACCCTGCAAGGCACGCCTGAACAACGCGCGCGGTGGAAGCGCGCGGTGGACGCCACGGACGACGCACTAGGTCAGGTTGTCGGCAAGCTCTATGTCACGAAGTACTTTTCTGCATCCGCCAAAACGCAGGTTGAGACCATGGTCGCCAACATCACGGCCGCCTACCGCAATCGCATTGACGGCCTGGCATGGATGTCACCGGAGACGAAGGCGGAGGCGAAGCGCAAGCTGACGACATTGACGGTCGGCATCGCCTACCCGGACCAATGGCGCGACTATTCGGGGTTGAAAGTCGTACGCGGCGACGCGCTCGGCAACGCCGAGCGTTCGGAGATCTTCGAGTACGACTATCGCCGCTCACTGCTCGGCAAGCCGGTCGACCGTAAAGAGTGGGTGATGACGCCCCAAGTGCTAGACGCGGTTAGCCTGCCGATTCTAAACGCGCTCAACTTTCCTGCAGGTATTCTCCAGCCACCTTTCTACGATCCCGCCGCATCTGCCGCGGTGAATTATGGGGGCATCGGCGCCGCGATCGGCCACGAGATTAGCCACAGCTTTGACGACACGGGTGCGCAATTCGATGCCGAAGGCCATCTGCGCAACTGGTGGACGGATGCCGACCTCAAGCAGTTCAAGGCGGCGGGCGAAGCCCTCGCACAACAGTTTGACCAATACAAACCCTTCCCTGATCTCGGCGTGAACGGCCACCAGACACTGGGTGAGAACATTGCTGACCTCGCGGGTCTTGCTGTGTCGTATGACGCGTATCGTGCCTCCCTTCATGGCATGGGAGCGCCCGCCGTGGACGGCCTCACCGGTGACCAGCAATTCTTCCTTGCCTATGCGCAAAGCTGGCGCGTCTACCGGCGTCCCGAGGCCCTGCGTCAACTCCTGATTAAAGACGGCCATGCGCCCGCTCAATATCGCACGTTCACAGTCCGAAATCTCGATCCTTGGTATGCCGCCTTCCCCATTAAGGAGACTGATAAGCTCTACCTCGCCCCTAAGGATCGCGTTCGGGTTTGGTAACTGAATGCCGGTGCCTTTCGTCCCCAATGCCTACCGACGACTCTCGACTGAATTCGTCCGGGGTCTATTGTCCGCTAAACAAGCGCCTGAAAAAGCCGCCGCGTCTTTGCGGAGGCTCGAAGGACTCGGCATAGTAGTAGGAGCGAGTCTTGAATGAGCTGGTCGCCACGTGACTATGACGCGTCCGAGATGCCGCTGCGCTTTGATGGTGGCGAGTCCGAGAGCTCGCTGAATTCGCCACTTTAGCCTCGCCGCCTGGAGTGTCGCCGGCAAGCACGACCTGGGTATTCTTCAGCCCAGTCTTCTCGACTAGCGTGTAGAGGGTTGTGGCGTTCTGCGGCGAGATCCGCACGCAGCCATGCGACACCGCCTTGCCGAGATGCCTCACCTCATAGCTGCCATGGATCGCATGACCGTCTTTCATGAAGAAGATTGCATGCGGCATGGGAGCATTGTCCCATTCCTTACTATACCAAACCTTGTTCATGGAAAGAGGTGTGAAGCTTCCCGATGGCGTTGAATATCCCGCCTTACCGGTTGACACTGGCCAGTCATATCGTTGGACGCCATCCAGCGAGACGGTCATCCTTTGCTTGCTTTTGTCGATGTTAATGAGGATGGTCGGTGTAGTTGGATTTATCGCTTTTGGCGTAAGCTGAGCTTCCGATTTCTTACCGCACACATTGGCGTTATCGTTCCACGTCATGCCAGCCTTATCGCAGTCGCTTCGCGTTAGAGGCTGACTCAAACTCTCCGCCGCCTCTGGCTTTGGCATGCTCTTTACAGCTGCGTGGGCTGACCCGCACACGTTGGCATTGTCGTCCCACGTTATGCCCGCCTTGTCACAATCCGGCCTTGTCAAAGGTTGGCAGGTGAAGTCCTCGGCATGTGCCTGACCTGCTAGGAGATTGCCGACGATCAAGAAAGAGAGAGCTAAAAGTCTCACTTCTCACCCCTTCAGCCGCTTGGCCATAGCTAAATTTATGCCACCCGTTTAAGGCAGTAGAGCGACACCCACATACACACCCATTTGTCGAAATGCATTAGCCGATAGGTGGAGCTTCTCCCGCTTCTAGGCGTGTGCATGAAAGGGAAGTTGCCAACGGGCCCTTGGAGATTGCGGCATGCTCCAGCATGACATCCTCGTCTGGCCGGTAGAACGTATGGTGGCCAATTGCCTGTCCTTCGCCTTGAGCCCATGAGGGTAAGGAGCCGCCGCGCCTCTCCCGAACCACGCTAGGATTGAGAAAGTACATAGCGCCTTCGGTAGGGTCCGGCATCTTCCCAACGAGGACGGCATCCGCGATCTGTGCGGCGTCCTTATAGCTAGGATCATTTGGGGATAGCTTCTCCATCTCTTCGCGCTTTGTCATCCAGGGCTCAAACTGCCACGGACTTGTCACCACGGCCTTAATACTGTCACCCCATCCGCCGCTCTTGATGCGATTGAGAATGACATGGGCGACCGCAATCTTTCCCTCCTCAGGCTCACTAGCAGCCTCGAACGCAATCGTCCGGATCATGTAGTCACGATCCTCGGCGTCAAAATGTGGAATGCCCTGACCATCCGCAGTGGTGGATGATTTGGCATCGTCAGTCCCCGTCCCTTGCGAGGCCAGTGGCTCGCACGGGGGCGAGGCATGAAGAGGTGTCGCGCCACTCAAGAAATTCGCAGTGAGGGACGGTTTAGCGGTGTCAGTCTCCATCCCCTGCGAAGCCAGTGGCTGCCGCTGGGGCGCAGGGCCGAGCGAGGCATGAAGAGGTGTAGTGCCGCCTAAGAAGAAAAATGCAAGTGTGGATAGCAGGCGAATCCGCACTCTCGTCTCCTTCAGTTCGATCGCAAGTCTTGGGCTGAAGGTCGCGTATTCGCCGCAGCAACGTGCTCATTTCATGGCAAGAGTGGAACAATCTTGGGAACAATTGAGGCAATAATTGCAATGGTGGTACGTTGAAACCAAGACCAATGGGTCAGATGCCGAT
>Ga0207683_10002636_pt1 | contig 15674 bp, 13 predicted proteins | sample KBSM73metaG_FD_184333 | JGI IMG/M metagenome (GOLD analysis project Ga0207683, IMG submission 184333) | Miscanthus rhizosphere microbial communities from Kellogg Biological Station, Michigan, USA - KBS M7-3 metaG (SPAdes) (version 2) | ecosystem: Host-associated > Plants > Roots > Rhizosphere >... | reverse complement strand
GCTCGCCGACGCCGACTCCGACGTGGTTGTGGCCCCCGAAGACTGGCTGGCGTCGCACGGCGCGAACTACTGGGCCGGCCCGGACTCGCTGCCGCTGTGGCTGCCACCAGGCCACGAGGGCTTCGCGACCCGCAGCAACGACGCTGCCCGGACAGCGGGGCTGCGGCTCCGGCCGTGGATGGACACGCTGCAGGACACCCTGGCGGATGAACGCCGCCGCGGACTCGGCCGTGAACGCAAGGCCGGTATGAGCCCGGAGACGGAGCGCCGGTTGGTGTCCGAGTACCGGGCAGAGGCCTCGACCAGCCCGGCTGACGGCGCCGCCTGAAAACTATTCCGCCTGAAAACCATTCAGTCAGCCTGGCCCTCCACCACAGCCGTCGGCTCGTGCAACACCGGGAAGTTGACGCTGCGGGCGATGAAACAGACCTTGTTGGCCTCCACGTGGAGTTCCTCGAGGACATCCGGTGCCGCCGCTTCCGCCACCGTCACCCGGGGCCTCAGCGTGACGGATTCGAACTGCCCGCTGCCGTCCCGGTTGGTCCGCATCAGGCCCTCGGCCCGGTCCTCGTAGGCCGTCACCACAACGCCGTGCTTCACGGCCACGTGCAGGAAGGAGAGCATGTGGCACTGCGAGAGCGCGGCCAGCAGCAGCTGTTCGGGGTTGTAGCGCTCCCGGTCCCCGTGGAAGGTCGGATCGGCCGAGCCGCGCAGCACCGGCAGCCCGGGGATCTCGATGTCGTGGTCCCGTGAGTAACCGCGGTACGAGGACGTCCCGGCCCCGCGGTTCCCGGTCCAGCGGACGGTCAGCGCATAGTGGTGTTCGTCAAGGCTCATGGCTCCAGCCTAGAACGACAGAACCCCGGCGCCGCACAGGGGCGGTGCCGGGGTTCCAGGCTTGCCGGGGGTCCGGTGCCTTGGCCGTTAGCCGACGTCGGCCTGGCGGGCGCGCAAGGCGCGGGCAACGCCGTCGCGGTTCTCCAGCATCATCCGGCGCAGCGCCGCACTGCCCTCCGGCAGCGAGGCCAGGAACTCATCCGTGCGGTCCACCGTGGCCTGCGTGGTCAGCTGGGCCGGGTAGAGCCCGACGACGATCTGCGAGGCCAGCGCGTGGGTGCGGCTTGCCATGATGCCCGGGACGGCCTCGAAGTACTTCTCGGCGTACGGCTCGAGCAGGGACGTGTCCAGGACCCGGGTAAAGCCGGTCACCGCGGAGCCCTGCAGGGCGTTGGACAGATCGCCCTTGACCACAATCGATTCCCAGGCCTCGGCCTTGGCCTCCGGGGTGGGGATGGCGGCCTTGGCCAGGGCCGCCGCGTTCTGGCCGTTGGAGGTGTTGTCGTGCTCCAGTTCATCGTCGATCCGCTCCTGCCCGGCGCGGCCGCCTGCCACGAGGGAAGCCAGCAGCTCCCACCGCAGGTCCTGGTCCACGCTCAGCCCATCGAGGGTGAGTGAGCCGTCCAGCAGCCCGGAGACCGTGTCCAGCTGCCCGGCACTGCGGGCCAGCAGGGCGTAGGACTTCACGAACTGCAGCTGGGCGTCCGAGCCGGCCGGCACCGCCGAGGCGAGCTCCCAGAGCTTGTCGGCCGCGGCCACGGCGGTGGCCTCCTGGTGCTCCTCGGCCACGTAGAAGGTCAGCGTGGTGGCCAGCTGCCGGAGCTGGACCAGGATCACGGAGGAATCGGATTCCTCGGCAATGTTGGCGAGGATCAGCTCCACGTACCCGCGGGCCGGGGATTCGCCGTCGCGCGCCGCATCCCAGGCCGAGCCCCACACGAGCGTGCGGGGGAGGCTCTGGCTGAAGTCCTTCAGGTGCGCCGTTGCGGTGGCGAGGGACTTCGGATCCAGGCGCACCTTGGCGTAGGCGAGGTCGTCGTCGTTGAGCAGGATCAGGTCCGGCTGGGCCAGGCCGGCCAGGGCCGGAACTTCGGTGCGCTCGCCGTCGACGTCGAGCTCCTCGCGGTGCACCCGCTCCAGCTTGCCGGTCCCGTTGAGGTTGTAGAAGCCGACGGCGAGACGGTGCGGGCGCAGGGTCGGTTCGCTCTCGATCGCCGACTGCACGATGGCGAAGGACTCGATGATGCCGTCCGCGGCCGCCGAGATTTCCGGCGTCAGGGTGTTCACGCCGGCGGTCTCCAGCCAGAGCTGCCCCCACCGTTCCAGGTCGCGGCCGCTGGCCTTCTCGAGTTCGGCCATGAGGTCGCTGAGCTCGGTGTTCTGCCAGGCGTGCTTGCTGAAGTACTCCCGCACCCCGGACATGAATTGCTCCGGGCCCACCCAGGCGACGAGCTGGCGCAGCACCGAGGCGCCCTTGGCGTAGGTGATCCCGTCGAAGTTCACCTCGACGTCCTGGAGGTCGTTGATCTCGGCGAAGATCGGGTGCGTGGTGGGCAGCTGGTCCTGCCGGTAGGCCCAGGACTTCTCCACGGACGCGAACGTGGTCCAGGCGTGGCCGAACTCGGTGTTCTCGACGGCGGCCAGGTGGGACATGTATTCGGCGAAGGACTCGTTGAGCCAGAGGTCGTTCCACCAGCGCATGGTGACGAGGTCGCCGAACCACATGTGCGCGAGCTCGTGCAGCACGGTGATGGCGCGGCGTTCCACCTGGGCGTCGGTGACCTTGCCGCGGAAGACGTAGCCTTCCAGGATGGTGACGGCCCCGGCGTTCTCCATGGCGCCGGCGTTGAACTCCGGCACGAAGAGCTGGTCGTACTTCTCGAACGGGTACGGGCAGCCGAACTGGGCCTCGAAGAACTCGAAGCCCTGCCGGGTGAGCTCGAAGATGTTGTCCGCATCGAGGTACTGCATGAGCGACTTGCGGGCGAAGATGCCCAGCGGGGTGACCTTGCCCGCCGCCGACGTGACCTCGCTGCGCACCGACTGGTACGGCCCGGCGATCAGCGCGGTGACATAGGAGGACAGCCGCGGTGTCGGCGTGAACTCCCAGACAGAGCGGGCGCCCCCATCCGCGCCGGGGATGGTCTCCACCGGCACCGGGGTGGGGGAGTTGGACACGACATCCCAGTGCGAGGGGGCGGTGACGGTGAACGTGAAGCTGGCCTTCAGGTCGGGCTGTTCGAAGACGGCGAACATGCGCCGCGAATCCGGGACCTCGAACTGGGTGTACAGGTAGACCTCGTTGTCCACCGGATCCACGAAGCGGTGCAGGCCTTCACCGGTGTTCATGTACGGGGCGTCGGCGACCACCAGCAGGTGGTTCTCGGCCGCGAGGTCCGGGAGCTGGATCCGGACGCCGTCGGAGATCTCGGCCGGATCCAGTTCGCGGCCGTTGAGGCTGACGCTGTGCACCGCGTGGGTGACGGCGTCGATGAAGGTCGACGAGCCCGGCTTGGCCCGGAACTTCACGGCCGTGGTGGAGCCGAAGACCTTCTCGCCGCGGGTCAGGTCCAGGCTGACCTCGTAGGAGTCGACGTCGATCAGGGCGGCGCGCTCGCGGGCTTCGGCGCGGGTCAGGTTCATACCGGGCAAAGGGGCCTCCAGAAGAAGATGGATACTGCCGGCCGGCCGCGGCCGCGGTCGCCGGCGATACTGTGAAATTATTCTTTCACGTTAGCGGCCCTTGGCAAGTTAGCCCGGTCACAACCGGCCACCAGGCCTTTGCGCCAGTCCACGATTTGCCACGAATGGCCGCTAAGCCGATGCCCTTAGCGGCCGTTCGTGTCAGATGGGTGCGGTTGGGTCGGCCCCGTTGACGTTGCCCCGGCGATGTCTTCTTGCTCGTGGCGAGGTCCGGGCGCCGGACTACGTGCCTGATCCCACATTTGCTTCCCGTCCACCTCCTGACCTGCGCGCACGTCCCCAGATCCATCAAGGTGCGTCCGCGGTAGCGTTGGAGCATGGGAAAGATCCGTGACTCCGTCGATGCCAGGGCGCTGCGCTTTGCCATCGGTTTCCCCTTGATGCTGGCGGCAGGATTCGTGGTGTGTGCGCTTCTGGTGCGCCCGGATCTGCCCGAGCCGCTGGCCGTCCGCTGGACCGCCGCCGGTGCCGCCGACTTCGCGCCGTTCGTGACAGTCGCGGGAGCCGGAGCCTCGCTGATCGTGGTGATCGGCTGGGCCGTGCTGCTGCAGGCCGTGCCGCTCTCGCGCCCCGCGATGATGCGCCGCATCATGATGGGCGCCGGCCTGTCCATGAGCCTGTTCGTCACCACAGTCCTTGCCGCCGTGCTCGTGGGCCAGCTGGGCCTGCCCGATGCGCGGGGATCCCATGTGGACGCCTCGGTCCTGGCCCTCGGCAGCGGCGCGGCCCTCGGCCTGGGCATCGTGATGGGTTTTGTCTTCAAGGCCGACGAGCGCTGGTCCGTCGATGACGACGTCGCCGTCCGGCAGGCCCTTGAGCGCGAACAGGATCCGGATTTGGCCAGGGACCGGGTCAGCCTCTGGGTCCACGCCCGCAGCTCCATCTTCGTCATGCTCGGCATCGCAACGCTTCTGCCGGCCGCCCTCCTGACCATTGCCGTGCCGTGGCTGTCTGTCCTCCTGGTGGCGGCGGCCCTGGTGGCCGCGGCGTTCCTGGTGGCCCGGATCCGGGTTGACCGCGGCGGGCTGCACGTCTTCGCGGCAGGCTTCGTCCGGGTGATGGAGGTTCCGGCCGCGGCCATCGACGCCGCGACGCCCAGGGACGTCACGGCGGCGGACTATGGCGGGTGGGGCTACCGGACCCATGGCAACACCACAGCGATGCTGGTCAGCAGCGGCCCCGCGGTGGTCATCGACCGCTCAGACGGGCGACGGCTGGCGGTGAGCGGCGGCAGTGCCACCGCGGCGGACAATATTGCCCAAACGCTGTCCCGGGTGGCGGACAGGGCCCGGCGGAACGGAGGGACCACCGCCGTGCAGCACGGCGGTGTCGGTCCCCGGTGGAGCTGGACGGTGGGGCAAGACGGTGGAGTACGACGGCGTGCCGGGCCTGTGTAACACGACCGTCCAGTGAGGGGTCCGGCCGGCTGCAGCACGGTCCCGGGAGGCCTGGCCTAGTACGCTTGGACCAGACCCCACCCGCCCCGGCCGCCGCCCCGGCCGCAACCGAACGGAACAGCCGTGACCATTTCTGACCTGCCCCGTGTGCACATTGCCACCGACCACGCCGGAATGGAGCTCAGCGCCCACCTGGTCAGCCACCTCAGCGCCAAGGGCTACGAGGTGGTGGACCACGGACCGAAGGTCTACGACGCCCTGGATGACTACCCGTCGTTCTGCATCAACGCCGCCCTCGCCGTCGTCGCGGACCAGGAAGCCGGAACCCGCGCCCTCGGCATCGTCCTCGGCGGCTCGGGCAATGGCGAGCAGATCGCCGCCAACAAGGTCAAGGGCGTCCGGGCCGCGCTGGCCTGGAACCTGTCCACCGCCCAGCTGGCACGTGAGCACAACGACGCCAACGTCGTCGCCGTCGGCGGCCGCCAGCACAGCGTCGACGAGGCCACGGAAATCATCGAGGCGTTCCTGGCCGAACCTTTCAGCAACGATGAGCGCCACGTCCGCCGGATCGGCAAGATCGCCACGTACGAGCGCACCGGCGAGGTCATCGACTAGTGCCGGAGGGGCATTCCGTCCACCGTCTGGCCCGCCAGTTCGGGGACGTCTTCGCGGGGGAGCGGCTCGCGGTCTCCAGTCCGCAGGGCCGGTTTGCCCAGGGCGCTGCGCTGCTGGACGGCCACACCCTCGTCAGTTCCGTGGCGCACGGGAAGCACCTCTTCCTGGAGTTCGGGCACGGGCTTCTCCTGCACGTCCACCTGGGCCTCTATGGCGCCTGGGATTTCGGCGGCGACGCCACCTTCCGCGGCGCCTCCAGCATCGGCGCGCCCCGGAAGGTCGGGGAGCGGGAAGTCTACGACGACGCTGAGGCGGCCGGGCCGGCCTCATATGAGGGCCCGCCCGCGCCGGTCGGTGCCGTCCGCGTCCGGCTCGCCGGCGCGCACGGCTGGGCCGATCTCCGCGGCGCGACCACGTGCGAGGCGATCACGGACGCGGAAGCGGCGGCCGTACTGGCGCGGCTCGGCCCGGACCCGTTGCGGAACCTTCCCGGCGACCGGGACGCCTTCAGCGCCACCGTGGCGGCCAAACGTACACCGCTGGCGGCCCTGCTGATGGACCAAAAGGTGATTGCCGGCGTCGGGAACGTCTACCGGGCCGAACTCCTGTTCCGGCAGCGGCTCAACCCCTGGCTGCCCGGCGCCGAACTGTCACCGGACGCTGCCCGCCGGCTCTGGGACGACACCGCGGCAATGATGACCGACGGCGTCCGGGACGGCCGGATCATCACGACGCCGCCGCAGTACTGGAACGGGGCCGGAGCCGGCGTATCCCGCGGCGTCCTGCCGGCCCCGGAGGAGGCCCACTTCGTCTACCGGCGGCACGGACTCGGCTGCAGGGACTGCGGAACGCCGGTGGCGCTGACCGAGCTCGGCGCCAGGAAGCTCTATTGGTGCCCGGCCTGCCAGCAGGCCTGAGCCGGTACGCCTGCCCTTCCAAAGCCAACCCTTCCAAGCTCCGGAGCTCCGGCCACCGGGGCCCGGAGGGAACGAAAAAAGCCCCTCCGGAGAGGGGCTTTTTTCGTCATATTTCTGAGGGGACGACGGGAATCGAACCCGCGTAATCAGTTTGGAAGACTGAGGCTTTACCATTAAGCTACGTCCCCGGGGATCTCACTGGAACTCCAGTAAAACTTCCGGGCGGCTGTTCAAGCCGGATACAACTAAACCCAATTCAAGGCCCCGGTGTCAAATGTGCAATTCGGCACAGTATGACCGTAGACTGTTCTGTGCACTTACGGGGTGTAGCTCAGCTTGGCTAGAGCGCCTGCTTTGGGAGCAGGAAGTCGCAGGTTCAAATCCTGTCACCCCGACTCTGCAAGCACTGCCAGCACGTGGCAATGCAGAACCCCATACCCCCCACACCAGGAGTACTTAGACTGTGAAGAGCGCTGTCGAGAACCTCACCCCCACGCGGGTCAAGCTCAATGTTGAGGTCCCCTTTGAGGAATTGAAGCCCAGCATCGCAGAGGCATACAAGACTGTTGCTTCGCAGATCCAGGTCCCCGGTTTCCGCAAGGGCAAGGTCCCCTCCAAGCTCATTGACCAGCGCGTTGGCCGCGGCTACGTCCTGGAGACGGCCATCAACGAAGGCCTCAACGGCTGGTACCAGGCCGCCGTGCAGGAAACCGGCATCCGCCCCCTGAGCCGTCCCGAGGTCGAGATCACCGAGGTTCCGGACCCGTCCGCCACCGACGGCGAGCTCAAGTTCCACGCCGAGGTTGACATCCGCCCCGAGATCGAACTGCCCGACTACGCAGGCATCAAGGTTGAGGTCGCCGCCGCCGAGTCCTCCGACGCCGACGTCGACAAGGCCCTGGACGAGCTCCGCGGCCGCTTCGGCACGCTGAAGTCCGTGGACCGCCCGGCCGCCGATGGCGACTTCCTGACGATCGACATCGCAGCCTCGATCGACGGCGCCGATGTTGACTCCGCTTCCGGCCTGTCCTACCAGGTTGGCGCCGGCACCATGCTCGAAGGCCTCGACGAGGCCGTCACCGGCCTCAGCGCCGACGAGGACGCCATCTTTGACACCACGCTGGTCGGCGGCGAGCACGCCGGCGAGTCCGCTCAGGTCAAGGTCACCGTCAAGGCCGTCAAGGAGCGCGAGCTCCCCGTCGCCGACGACGACTTCGCCCAGCTCGCCAGCGAATTCGACACCCTGGCCGAACTCCGTGAGGACCTGGCCAAGCAGGCCGCCGAGTCCAAGGTTGTTGAGCAGGGCGTCGAGGCCCGCGACAAGGTCCTGGACAAGCTCGTTGAGCTCGTCGAGGTTCCCGTCCCGGCCTCGATCGTCGAAGAGCAGCTCGAGCAGCACTTCAACGCCGAAAACGCCCACGGTGAAGGCGAGCACGACACCGAGGAGCACCGCGCCGAGGTCAAGGCCAACACCGAGCGCGCCTTCCAGAACGAGATCATCCTCGACGCCATCGCGGAGAAGGAAGAAGTCAACGTCAGCCAGAACGAGCTGATCGACTACATCGTCACCACCGCCAGCCAGTACGGCATGGACCCGAACCAGTTCGCCCAGATCATCGATCAGAGCGGCCAGGTGCCCATGATGGTTTCCGAGGTCCGCCGCCGCAAGGCACTGGCCGTCGTGCTGGGCCAGGCCGAGGTCACCGACTCCGAGGGCAACAAGGTTGACCTGAGCGACTTCGTCCGCCCCGGCGACGAAGCCGCCCCGGCCGCCGAGACCGTTGAGGACGAAGCAGCTTCGGCAGAAGCCAGCACCGAGGCCACGCCGAGCGATGACCCCGCAGCAGTGAAGTTCTAGCAGTCACTGAGACGTAGAACAGTAGGCCCCCGGATCACCGATCCGGGGGCCGACTGTTTTAAGCCCCGCCTGCAGCCATGCCCGGCCGGCACGGTCTGTTCGGGAGCCGGGAAGGGCCCGCATCCAGGACCCGGCTCGCGGGGTCCCGGCAATCGTGCGCCGTCAGCGAACAGCCCGGCACCAGCGAACAAAGCGGGCGTGAAAACGGTTAGTGTCGCTGTAGGAAAGTTCAGTGATGTCGTCCAGTGGCGTCACCGTCGCCAGCGAGAGGTAAGTACATATGTCACAGCAAGCAGGGGCACCCCGGATGGCCACGGTCGATCCGGCAGCCCAGGATAACTACATTTACAACCGCCTGCTGAAAGAGCGCATCATCTGGCTCGGCTCCGAGGTCCGCGACGATAACGCCAACGCGATCTGCTCCCAGCTGCTGCTGCTCTCGGCGGAGAATCCTGAAAGGGACATCTACCTTTACATCAACTCACCCGGCGGCTCCGTCACCGCCGGCATGGCCATCTACGACACCATGCAGTTCATCCCGAACGATGTTGTCACGGTTGCCACCGGCCTCGCCGCGTCCATGGGCCAGTTCCTGCTCTCCTCCGGCACCAAGGGCAAGCGCTACGCCACCCCCAACGCCCGCATCCTCATGCACCAGCCCTCCGGCGGCATCGGCGGCACGGCGTCGGACATCAAGATCCAGGCCGAGCTGATCCTGCACATGAAGAAGGTCATGGCCGAGCTGACCGCCGACCAGACCGGCCAGAGTGTGGACACCATCCTCAAGGACAACGACCGCGACAAGTGGTTCACGGCCCCGGAAGCCCTCGAATACGGCTTCTTCGACAAGATCGCCGCACACGCCGGATCCGTGGCAGGCGGCGGCGGAACCAACGCCAACGGCTCCGGAAACAGCGGCGGCGCTGCGACAGCCACCGAGAACTGACCGGCAGGTAGACAGCAATGAATTCAGGAGCAATGAACATGAACTACAACTTCGGTTCGACTGCCGGTAACCTGCCGAGCAGCCGCTACGTGCTGCCCCAGTTCGAAGAGCGCACCCCCTACGGCTTCAAGCGCCAGGACCCGTACACCAAGCTGTTCGAGGACCGCATCATCTTCCTCGGCGTCCAGGTCGACGACGCCTCGGCCGACGACGTCATGGCCCAGCTGCTGGTGCTCGAGTCCACCGACCCGGACCGCGACATCACGCTCTACATCAACTCGCCTGGCGGTTCCTTCACCGCCATGACCGCGATCTACGACACCATGACGTACATCCGGCCCGAGATCCAGACCGTCTGCCTCGGCCAGGCGGCCAGCGCCGCCGCCGTGCTGCTCGCGGCCGGCACGCCGGGCAAGCGCCTCGCGCTGCCGAACGCCCGCGTACTGATCCACCAGCCTTCGCTGTCCGGCGGACAGGGCGGGCAGGCCTCGGACCTCGAGATCCAGGCCGCCGAGGTCATGCGCATGCGCTCCTGGCTCGAGGACACGCTGGCCAAGCACTCCGGCCGGACGCCTGAGCAGGTCAACAACGACATTGAGCGGGACAAGATCCTCACGGCCGCCGAGGCCATGCAGTACGGCCTCATTGACCAGGTCCTCGATTCCCGCAAGATCAAGCCCCAGGCAATCGCGCGCTAATCAGCAATCCGCGGCGCCGGTGCGGCATTTTTACTTGGCCGCACCGGCGTCCGCTTTCCACCCAACGGGCCCAAAGTGACCTAGAGTGGAACATGTCACAGCCAGCAGCAAGCTACTAAAGGGGTTCACACATGGCTCGGATTGGCGAGAGCACAGATCTGCTGAAGTGTTCTTTCTGCGGAAAGAGCCAGAAGCAGGTCCGCAAGCTCATTGCCGGGCCCGGCGTCTACATCTGCGACGAGTGCATCGAACTCTGCAACGAGATCATCGAAGAGGAACTCGCGGAAGTAGCTGACCTGGGCAGTTTCGAGTTGCCCAAGCCCCGCGAAATCTTTGATTTCCTGCAGGAATACGTGATTGGCCAGGAACCCGCCAAGCGTTCGCTCGCCGTCGCGGTGTACAACCACTACAAGCGGATCCAGGCCGGCCACGCGCCGAAGAGCGGCAGCCTCGCCGACGGCGTGCACCACGACGACGTCGAGATCGCCAAGTCCAACATCCTGCTGATCGGACCCACCGGCTGCGGCAAGACCTACCTGGCCCAAACCCTCGCCCGCCGCCTCAACGTCCCGTTTGCCGTCGCCGACGCCACGGCCCTGACCGAGGCCGGCTACGTCGGTGAGGACGTTGAGAACATCCTCCTCAAACTTATCCAGGCCGCCGACTATGACGTCAAAAAGGCCGAGCAGGGCATCATCTACATCGATGAGATCGACAAGATCTCACGCAAGAGCGAAAATCCGTCCATTACCCGGGACGTTTCGGGGGAGGGCGTGCAGCAGGCGCTCTTGAAAATCCTAGAGGGCACGGTGGCCTCGGTCCCGCCGCAGGGCGGACGCAAGCACCCGCACCAGGAATTCATCCAGATCGACACCACCAACGTGCTCTTCATCGTGGCCGGCGCCTTCGCGGGGCTCGAGGACATCATCGGTTCGCGGTCCGGGCGCAAGGGCATCGGCTTCGGCGCCCCGCTCAACGAGGTCAAGAACACCACGGATTCCTACGGCGAGGTCATGCCGGAAGACCTGCTCAAGTTCGGGCTGATCCCGGAGTTCATCGGCCGGTTGCCCGTCATCACCACCGTCTCCAACCTGGACCGCGCCGCGCTCATCCAGATTCTCTCGACGCCGAAGAATGCCCTCGTCAAGCAGTACCAGAAGATGTTCCAGCTCGACGGCGTCGAGCTCATCTTCGAGGACGAGGCCCTCAACACCATTGCCGACCAGGCGCTGGAGCGAGGCACCGGAGCCCGGGGGCTGCGCGCCATCATGGAGGAAGTCCTGCTTCCGGTCATGTTCGACCTCCCCAGCCGCGACGACGTCGCCAGCGTCGTGATCACCGAAGAGGTCGTGACCAAGAAGGCAGCGCCCACGATGATCGCCCACGACGAGGTCAAACGGCGCAAGTCCGCCTGATCCGGAATATTATCGCGGCCAAGGTCGCTGTAATCTTTAGCGCGCCGTGTGCGTGATCCGCCCCGGCGCTTTCCCCGCAGACTTCCCTAAGGAGAACACCTGTGTCTGAAACCATGACCAACAAAGCCGACTTCTGGTTCGACCCGATGTGCCCCTTCGCCTGGGTCACCTCCCGCTGGATCGGCGAAGTCGAAGAAGTCCGCGACATCAAGACCGAGTGGCATGTCATGAGCCTCGCCGTGCTCAATGAGGGCCGCGAGGAACTGCCCGAGCAGTACCGCGAGTTCATGAAGAAGGCGTGGGCTCCGGTCCGCGTCATCACCGCCGCCGCTGAACAGCACGGTGCCGAATACATCAAGGCGCTCTATGACTCCATGGGCACCAAGATCCACAACGAAGGCATCAAGGACATCGACGAGGTCATCGCCAAGTCGCTGGCCGAGGCCGGACTGCCGGCCGAGCTTGCGGCCGCCGGTAAGAGCGATGAATTCGATGCAAAACTGCGCGCCAGCCACGAGGCAGGCATCTCGCTGGTCGGCCAGGACGTGGGCACACCCGTCGTCGCCTTCAACGGCACGGCCTTCTTCGGCCCGGTTCTGACGCGCATCCCGCGCGGCGAGGAAGCAGGACAGATCTGGGACGCCACGGTGACCCTGGCATCCTTCCCGTACTTCTTCGAAATCAAGCGCAGCCGTACCGAAAGCCCGGTCTTTAACTAGGCCTGAACACGCCGGGCCGGGCCGCTGCCCGGCCTCCCGGGAGCCCCGGCAGAACTACTCTGTTGTAGTTCTGCCGGGGCTCTTGTGCACGGCAGGCCGGGGGACAACAATAGAACTTACCCACTTCGAAAGAAGAGGGACGCAGGAACCAAAGATTCAGTGACACTCATCCGACGCAGCCTTCGGCAAAGTCAGATGATGGCTACCAGTGACGAGGTAGGAAGACCTGAAAGTCTAAGGATCCCGCCAGATTGTCTAAGACGTCACGTGACAATCGAAAAGTCGAAGCCCCACCAACCGCTAAACGCTGATGGGGCTTCCCCTTTGCCCAAAAACACCTTGCCCAAAAACAGTGGGCCCAATAACGCCGTCCAAGGACGCTTCCCCGGGTGCAGCGTGGGCATTGTGCAGGTGCGCACGACCCGGGGCGGGTCATGCGCACCTGAGGGTGCCAGGGGACTGGCTCCGTGGTGTCAGTCGCGGCGGTCCTCCCGGCGGTCGCCGCGGTCGTCACGGCGGTCTTCGCGCCGGTCGCCGCGACGGTTGATCCCGTGGGCGACGACAACGGCCCCGCCGACGGCGGCGGCGGTCCTGCGTCTGCGTCGTGCTGCCAGTGGCATGTCAGGCTCCTTCTATCGCATCTTCAGAGGACTGGGCTTCGGCCTCGGCGTCGGCCTGGAAGGCGGCGATGACGGCCTGGGTCGGGATCCGGCCGCTGGCCACGAGTTGGCCGCCGGCCTTGCGGACTGCCGTGCCGAACGGGGCCGCCCACAGGTTCTCCCAGACGAGCACCGCGGCGGAGTGGCCGGGCGCGATCGTCTCGGCCAGATCCATGACGTCCTGCTCAGAGAGCACCATGGCCAGGTCGGCCTCGGCCGTGCGCACCTCGCCGAGCTCGCTCGGGTCGAGGTCGGAGATCTCCGCCGTCTCGAGTGTGCCGTCCTCCATCTTCCTCAGGAACACCATGTCGAGCACCCTGACGAGGTCACGCTGGACCAGGTCCTCCAGGAACGGGGCGATCTGGCCCTTGCCGAAGTCGGGTCCGGGGAATTCAACGACGATCCAGTCGACCGGCCCCAGTTCATCGAGTGTCTCAGTCATGCGTATGACCTCCGCTTCTTCTTGGGGTTCGAGGCGATCCGACGGACCGCTGCACCTTCATTCTGTGCCCCCGGTGAGGTGCGGCGCCTCACCCGTGCCGGGTGACCTCACGCCTCAGCGGTAGGACTTGCTTGTGCCGCCCCGGGTTCCGGGCCGAAGGAACAAGCCCGGCGGCCCGGCTGTTGCTTCCAATGACGGGGCAGCGGTCCCCGTGCCGTGATCTCCGGGCAACCCGCCCGGTTGTACCCGGTTTTTTCCTGTGCCCACCTGCGAACATTGGAGCGCCATGCCCGTTACAGCCCATCTTGACTTGAACCTCAAAGCCGAAGCCCTGCCCACGGCGCCCGCGGTGCTCCGCGATATTCTCTCCGATACGCGCGCCTTTGACGGCTGCCTCGGGGTCGACGTGCTGGTCGACAGCGAGGATCCGGCGCATTTTCTCGTGGTCGAACAGTGGGTATCGATGGAACACGACGCCGCCTATCGCGCCTGGCGCGCAGGCGACGGCGCGAGCGGGCTGGCAGAACTCCTGGCCGCCCCGCCGGTGCTGACGCACTTCGAGACGTCCTTCGCGGTCTGAGCCTCCCCGCGACGCCGAAGGGGCCCCGCCGGATCAGAATTGCTTCTCTGAACCGGACTGAGGGCCCCTTCGTGTTGTTTCCGCCGGAGACTACGCCTGGACGGGCGGCTCGGCCGGTGCCAGCACGACGTCGCTGACGGCCAGTTCACCCTCGCCGGCGACAAGCGCCAGTTCACGGGCGTTGGCCGCGGCCTTGAGGTCGGCGAGGCCGGCCTTGAGCTGGGTCGTGAGGGACTCCGAGGCGGTGATCGTCGCGGACAGCACCTCGGTGCGCTGTTTGACCTTGGCCTCGGACTTGGCCTTGCGGATGCCGCTGAGCGCGGTGCCTACCGTGGCCAGGAGGGTCGTGTCGCCGTCGACCGCGATGGCGGAGGGCCACTGGGCGCGGTGCACGGAACCGGTGCGCCACCAGCTCCAGACTTCCTCCGTGGCGAACGGCAGGAACGGCGCGAAGAGCCGCAGGAGGGTGTCCAGGCTCGTCGCGAGGGCGGCCAGCACGGACGCCTGCTGCTCCTCGCCGGCCGCACCATAGGCACGGTCCTTGATGAGCTCCACGTAGTCGTCGGTGAAGTTCCAGAAGAAGCTCTCGGTGATCTGCAGCGCCCGGGCGTAGTCGTAGCCCTCGAATGCCTTGGTCGCCTGCTCGACGACGTCGGCGAGCTGGGCCAGGACGGCCCGGTCCAGCGGGTTGCTCAGCACGGACAGGTCGCCGGAGACGACCGAGTCCTCGGTGGCGCCCAGGTTCAGGACGAACTTGGAGGCGTTGAGCAGCTTGATGGCCAGGCGGCGGCCGATCTTCATCTGCGCGATCTCGTAGGCGGTGTCCGCGCCGAGCTTGGCCGAGGCAGCCCAGTAGCGCACGGCGTCGGAGCCGTACTCCTCCAGCACATCCGTGGGCACAATGACGTTGCCCTTGGACTTGGACATCTTCTTCCGGTCCGGGTCCAGGATCCAGCCGGAGATGGCTGCATGCTTCCACGGTGCGGTCTTCTGCAGCGCGTCGGCGCGGACGGCGGAGGAGAACAGCCAGGTCCGGATGATGTCATGGCCCTGCGGGCGCACGTCGAAGGGGTAGACCTTGGCGAAGAGCGCCTCGTCGGTGCTCCAGCCGCCCACAATCTGGGGGGTCAGGGAGGACGTGGCCCAGGTGTCGAGGACGTCCGCGTCGCCGGTGAAACCGCCGGGCACGTCGCGCTGGGCTTCCTCGTAGCCGGGGGCCGCATCCGCCGCGGTGTCCACGGGCAGCTGCGCATCCGACGGGACGATCGGCGCGTCGTATTCGGGGTTGCCGTCGGCATCCAGGGGGTACCAGACCGGTACCGGCACGCCGAAGAAGCGCTGGCGGGACACGAGCCAGTCGCCGTTGAGCCCGGAAATCCAGTTCTCGTAGCGGGAGCGCATGAACGCCGGGTGGAACTCGATCTCGTTGCCGCGGCCAATCAGCCGTTCGCGCCGGTCCTCGTCGCGGCCGCCATTGCGGATGTACCACTGGCGCGAGGTGACCACCTCAAGCGGCTTGTCCCCCTTTTCGAAGAAGTTCACCGGGTGCATGATCTTCTTGGGCTCGCCGTCGAGCAGCTCCGCGCCGGCCAGGAGCTCCACCACGGACTCCCTGGCGCTGAATACCGTCTTGCCGGCGATGGCCGCGAAGTTGGCGCGGCCTTCTTCGGTGGTGATCCACTCCGGGGTCTCGCCGATGATGCGGCCGTCGCGGCCCACGATCGCGCGGGTGGGCAGCTGCAGCTCGCGCCACCAGGTGACGTCGGTGAGGTCGCCGAAGGTGCAGACCATGGCGACGCCGGAGCCCTTGTCCGCCTTGGCCAGCGGGTGGGCCTTGACCTCCACCTCGACGCCGAACAGCGGTGAGGTGACCTTCTTGCCGAACAGC
>Ga0207683_10002634_pt1 | contig 15687 bp, 10 predicted proteins | sample KBSM73metaG_FD_184333 | JGI IMG/M metagenome (GOLD analysis project Ga0207683, IMG submission 184333) | Miscanthus rhizosphere microbial communities from Kellogg Biological Station, Michigan, USA - KBS M7-3 metaG (SPAdes) (version 2) | ecosystem: Host-associated > Plants > Roots > Rhizosphere >... | reverse complement strand
ACGGCCGTCGCCAGAGCGCGCATGTCGCTCATGGTCCGCTTCTGCTTGCCACGCTGCCCCGCGTTCAACAGATTCGGAATCGCGATCGCCGCCAGGATGCCGATGATCGCGATGACGATCAGCAGCTCGATCAGAGTGAATCCAGAGTCCTGTTTCTTCATTGTTCCTGTTTCCTCCACTGGGACGCGGTAGAGCAAGCGTGAGGCCAGTCACAACCGTGCCTCAAGTCATTGATTCTGTTGGGCTTGTCGCCGAGCGGCCGCCGGGAGAGGCTAAAAAGTGTCAGAGATCACAAAGTCGAGGTGACAATCTTTGTCCCAAAAAGGAAAACGGCCCCGTTGCCGGGGCCGTTCGAGTCTCGGAGCTGGACCGATCAGTACTGGGTGCCTTCCGGCCACTGGATGAACGTGCCGTCGGCGTACACGATGTCGTCGTTGAAGTTCGTCGTCGTGCCGCAAACGATCGTCGCGGTCGCTCCATCGCGGCCGGAGGAACGGATCCGGTAGTCGCCGGCGGCCGTCGACAGCGCGTAACCCATGAACCGGCCCCAGCCGTCCGTCTTCGGGGGCTGCGCGATGTACGTCGGGGTCAGGTTCGTGAACGAGTTGGTCGCCAGGGTGTTCTCCGTGCCGCTCGTGAAGAGTCCCGCGTTGCAGGCCGCGGTCGGATAGATGTTGTTGTCGACCGCGTACGCCTCGACGGCCGTCGCCAGAGCGCGCATGTCGCTCATGGTCCGCTTCTGCTTACCACGCTGCACCGCGTTCAACAGATTCGGAATCGCGATCGCCGCCAGGATGCCGATGATCGCGATGACGATCAGCAGCTCGATCAGGGTAAAACCAGACTCCCGCTTCTTCATGCATCCCTCCCTACTGTTTCCTCTTACTTGATGACTCACCCGACATAGAGCAAGGACAAAGCCATCCTGCCCGCCTGGCGCAAGTCACTGAAGGATGGGAGTTTAGATGCTCTCTGGTACCTGTCCGAACCCTCTCTGGCGGTCAAATTTCGTCAATGAACCGGCTACGCCCTGGACACTAATGCGCGACCGTCGCGTACTCGAGGAGGACGTCCGTGAACATCCCGACTCCGGTGAGGTAATCGCGGAGGAAAATGCGCTCGTCGTTCGAGTGCCGCCGCGCCGCATCGGTGATGTTCATCGCGAAGGGCGAGTAGCCGTAGGTCTCGAACCCCCGATTCCGGAAGAGGATGGAGGTCGTGTAACCGCCAAAGCCGGGAATCGGGCCGAAGGGGACGCCGGGATAGTGGGCCTCCGTGACCCGCTGGAGCAGGTCGGTCAGGGCCGACGGGTAGCGGCTCGCCCGGGTCGGGCCGCTGTCGAAGACGGAGAGCACCCGGACGCTCTGCTCCCCCGCCGCCTTCAGGATCGGATCCAGGTACGGCCTGGGCGCCACGCCGGGGGGCACCGAGATCGTCACGTACCCGCGGAGGCGGCCGGGGCTGTCCGGGTGTGCGTAGAGGTCGGACCAATGGATCCGCGCCTCTAGGAAGGCTGCGTACCGGTCGGGCAGGATGGCGAGCTCGGCCGGATTGCGGCTGACCCGATCGAGGTGGCGGAGAGGGTCCGTGTACGGATTCGGGAGGTGGTTGGCCAGCATGTCGAAGCCGGCGACGATCTCCGGCAGCGGCTGCACCGCCGGCGACTGCAGCCGCGGGAACGCCTTCGCGAGCGCGTTGAGGGTCTCGCGGGAAGACTCGAGCTCGGCGGACGCGAACCCGGCCTGAACCGTTTCGATCCCCCAGAATCGGGGCGAGCGCAGGATCAGCTCGGTCGTCCCCCCCTCGTTGACGACCCACTTCACGCCCTCGAACCACTCCGGGCGATGCTCGAGGAGCCACTTCGAGCCCCACTTCTGCCCGATCTCCTCGTCCGCCTCGGCCAGGAAGAGGATGTCGGTCGCGGGAACGATGCCCCTGCGCCGGATCTCGCGCAGCGCGATGGCCTGCGCGATCCCGAACGACTTCATGTCGTAGACGCCGCGGCCGTACAGGTAGCCGAGCTTGATGCGCCCCTCGAAGGGAGGCGCGTCCTTCCAGAAGGACGGGAACGCGTCCACCACGTCCACGTGGTTCAGGAGCAGCAGGCCGCCCTGGCGGGTTCGTCCCGGCAGCCGCGCGAGCAGGTTGCAGCGGCCCGGAGCGGGGCAGACGATCTCGGTCTGGATGCCCTCGCAGTCGAGGAAGTCGCGCAGGAACTCGACGCCGGCCTTCTCGCCCCTGGCCGGAGTCGTGTCGATCCGGACGTAGTCCCGGAGCAGCCGGATCGGCTCCTCCTGCAGCCATTCGGCGGGCGGACGGGTCTGGTCGGCGGCCTCGCCCCGCGGCACCGCCGACTCGCGGCGGCAGGCGGCCGCCAGGAGGACGAGCGAAGCGAGGATTCGTCGGAGTGGTCGTTTCACGGCGTTCTCCGGCGGCGATCCGCAACAAGCGCGGCGGCCGCGATCATCCCGTAGGCGGCCGGGCCCCAGCGCGAGACTTCCCAGCCGGGCAGGTTTTCCTTCCAGTCGACGCGGTGACGCCCGGCCGGGATCGGTACCGCGGTGAAGGCGATGTTGGCAGGCACGGTCTCGACCTCGTTGCCGTCCACGGTAACGCGGCGGTGGCCCCAGAAGGCGCGCAGGACGAAGAGCCACGTCGCGGCGGGCGCCTCCGTCTCGATCGTCAGCCGCGGCGCGGTGCGCTCGATCACACGGACGTGTCCCGCCGGCGAGGCGCCCTCCGCGCGGCGCCCGGTCTCCACCGCGAGCGCTCCGGCCGGGAGCTGCGCGAGCTCGCGGAGCGCGTCGAGCGCGGTCGGCTCCTCCCTCCACGCCTCCGCGAGGCGGATGTCCGGGAAGGGACGCTCGTGCTCGTCCCAGTCCTGCGCTCCATCGCCGCCGACCCGACGGTAGCCGGGAAGGGACTTCTGCGACCTCTGTCGCACGCACCAGCGAAGGGCGAAGTTGCCGAAGAACGGGCCGGCGTCGCCGAAGCTCGCCGCGAAGCCCGAGACCTTGCGCAGGCTCTCGACGCGCGCGAGGTCGCCCGCGTCGAAGTCGTAGTTGAAGACCGTTCCGCGCCCCCAGAGAAGATGCGTGTAGTGTACCCAGTCGCGGCGGGCGATCTCCCAGCCGTCGCCGTAGCGCGCGTCGCGCGGGGAGCCGGGCGGGCGGTAGATCTCGGCGCCCAGGGTGCGGTACTCCCCCGACGGGTCCTGCTTCGCGATCAGGCGCGCGAAGGGCGTCGCGCCGAGGATCGCCTGCTCGTCGTCCGTTCGCGCGATCGGACGCGCCGCCGCGATCGGAACGAGCGTGAGGATCGCCGCCGCGGCCAGTGCCGCCGGATACCCGGGCCGCCGCGCCAGCGCGAGCGCCGCGGCCGTGGCCGCCCACAGGAGGGCGGCGGCGGCGAGCGCGAACGGCAGCGACTGCGCCGCGATGTTGGGAAAGGGCGCGCTGCCGCCGACGAGCGCGGCCGCGGCGCCGCCCGCGGCCGCCGGGAAGGCGCCGGCCGCGGCGGCCAGGACCGCGAGCGCGCCGGCGACGCCGAGCACCGCGCGAGTGCGCCTCTTCGAGAGGACGTCGAATCCCCGGCCCGCGAGGATCGCCATGGACAGGGCGATCGCGACCGCGAACTTCTCCGGGTTGCGCAGCGGCAGCGGCGAGCGCCAGGTTCCCCACGCGTCCGGCAGCAGGCTCGGCACGATGCCGACGGCGAGCGCGAACGCGAGCAGGACGCGCGCGAAGCGGAGGCCCCCGAGTCTCTCGCGCCTCAGCGCGAGGACGGCGACGACGGGCAGCGCGCCGGCGAACAGCGTCTCGAACAGACCCATGCCGCGATACCGGAAGACGGGGCCGCCCCAGAGCGCGGCGGGGTCGAGACGCCACATCGGGCCGAACGGGTAAGGCACGACGAGCTCGACCAGCCGCCAGGGAGAGATCGAGTACTGCGTGGCGTCCGAGAGGCGCATGCCGATGACGCCGCGGTTCGTCTCGGGGATCCAGAGCGCGGTCGCCATGATCTGCGGCGCGGCCGCCAGGGCGCCGAGCGCCGCGGCTCCGGCGAACGCCGCGAACCGGCGCATCTGCTCTCCGGCGGGCTCCTCCAGCGCGATCCAGAGCGCCCCGCACGCGAGCGCGAGCGCGATCGTGAACACGTCGCCCGCCAGCAGGTCGAGCGCGAAGAGCAGCGAGAGGGCGGCGACGCCGGCGGGACCGCGGCCGCGGCGCAGCGCCCACAGGATCCAGGGGAGAAGCGTCATGCCCGGCTGGATGTGGGGATAGAAGCTCTCGGATACCGAGACGCCGGAGAACACGTACGTCGCCGCACCGATCCATGTGCCGAGAGGCGAGACGCCCGCGCTCGAGAGAAGGAGCATCATCCCGATCCCCGCCGCCGCCCAGTGCAGGACCGGGAAGAGGCGGATCGCGAGCGGGAACGGCAGCCGCGACAGGAGGATCCGCACGGGGTACATCGCGCCCACGTTCGGGTTCGGCATGAGCGGGCGCCCGCCCGAGATCTCGGGAGTCCAGACCGGGAGCTCGCCCGCCGCCCAGGCGGAGTGGACGGACTTCTCCATCGGGATGTTGTAGGCGATGAGATCGCGGCCGGTGAAGTTGCGGCGCAGAAAGAGCGGGTCGGCGTAGACGGCGGCGACGAGCGCCACGAAGAGAGCGGCGGGCAAGGCGAGGCGATTTCGCGCCGTCACGCCTCCCCCCTCGCGCGGACCGGCGCCCGCCGCGACGACGCGAGCGCGATCGCCGCCAGTCCGAAGAGAGCGGGGCCCCACGCGGAGAGCGCGAGCCCGGGGACTTCCTCGCTCCACTCGACCCGGTGCTCCCCCGCCGGGACGTGCAGCGCCGTGAACGCGAGCTGCGCCGGAACGGTCTCCGCGTCGCGTCCGTCGATCGTCACGCGCCGGTGCGTCCAGAATCCGCGCAGCACGAAGAGCCAACCCGGGTCGGGCGCCGACACCGAGAGCGCCAGCCTCTCGGGGCTGCGCTCGCGGATCCGCACCGTGCCCGGACGCGCGCTTCCGTCCGCCGCGGCGCCGGACTCCAGGACCGCGGCGCCCGAGGAGAGCGCCGGCAGCGCCGCCAGCGCGCGCACCGCGTCCGGCGCCTCCTTCCACGCCGTCAGGAGGCGGATGTCCCGTGCGGCGTCCGGGTTCTCGTCCCAGTCGCGCAGCGCGTCGCCGCCGAAGCGCCGGAAGCCCGGCAGCGGCGCCTGGTCGCGCCAGCGGGTCGAGAAGCGCAGCGACGCCGATTCGAAGAACGCGGCGCCGTCCGGCGCGCCGGCGGCGTAGGAGGACACGCGTCGCAGGCTCTCGACGCGCGAGAGGTCGCCCTCGTCGAGGTCGGAGTTGAATACCGTGCCCCGCCCCCAGAGCGACGGCGTGTGGAAGTACCAGGACTGACGATACAGCCACGTGCCGTCCGCGTCCGCGCCGGTGGCGTCGTGCTCGAGCGCGGAGGGCGCGCGATAGCGCGACGCGTCGACCGTGCGCCACGACCCGCCGGGATCGCGCCGCCCGACCGCGCGCGCGAACGCGGTCTCCGGGAAGACGGCCTCCTCGCGATCGGTTCGCGCGATGCGGCGGTTCGCCAGGAGCGGTACCGCGGTCAGCAACGCCGCGGCGGCCATCCGACGCCCGGGAAGGTCGCGCGCGAGGAGACGGAGCGCGGCGAACGTCGCGATCCAGCCGAGCCCGGCCTCCGCGAGCGCCGGGGGGACCTGGTTCGCCGCCGCGGCGGCCGCGTCGTCGGACGCGCCGAGGGCGGACGCCGCCCCACGCGTCGCCTTCGGGAGCTCCGCGGCGAGGACGGCGAGCACGGCGAGCAGCGCGCCTCCGAGCCACGCGGCGCGGACCGCGCCGCGCGCGGCCGTTCGCACGCGGTCGAAGGCGACGCCCGCGAGCACCGCGAGCGCCAGGGTCATCGGAACCGCGAGCTTCTCCGGGTAGCGAAGCGGCACCGGCGAGGCGAGCGACCGCCACGCGTCCGGCAGGAGCGTACCGGCCATCGCGAGAGCGCCCGCTCCGGCGAAGAGCACGAGCGCGAAGCGTCCTCCGCGCCCGCGCCGGCCGGCCGCGAGAGCGATGCACGCGAAGGCGCCGCAGTAGAGCGTCGCGAAGAAGCAGCGGAAGATCCCCGCTCCCCAGTTGGCGGACGGGTCGAGCGCCCAGGTGCCGCCGTACGGATACGGGACGGCGAGCTCGGCGAGCCGCAGCGGCGAGAGGCTGTAGGTCAGCGATTCGCCCAGGCGCATGCCGACCACGGAGCGCTGCGTCTCGGGCACGAGCAGCGCCGTTGCGGCGATCTGCGGCGCGGCGAGGAGCGCGCCCAGGAGCACGCCGCCGGCGAGAGAGGCGGACGCCCGACCGCGATCCGGGCGCGAGACCTCGAGCGCGATCCACACCGCTCCCGCGGCGACCGCGATCGCCACCGACACCGCATCGCCGGCCAGGAGCATCAGGCCGTAGACGACGCCCAGACGCACCGCGGCGCGCCGGGGCTCGCCGCCGCGCGCGAGCGCCCAAAGCGCCCAGGGCTGCAGCGCGGCGCCGGCCTGCAGAGGGAGATAGAACACCTCCGAGACGATCACCCCCGAGAAGGCGTAGGTCGCCGCCGCGGTCCACGCCGCGCTCCGCGACGTTCCGAGCACGCCCATGAGACCGAGCATCCCGACGCCGGCGATCGCCCAGTGGAGGACCGGAAAGACCCGCATCGCCGCCGGAAACGGAATTCGCGAGAGCAGCGGCCGCACGGGATAGAGAGCTCCGGCGTTGGGATTCGGGAGCAGCGGCCGTCCTCCGGAGACGTCCGCGCTCCACGCCGGGATCCTCCCGCGCGACCACGCGTCGTGCACCGCGCGCTCGAGGGGAAGCCCGTACGGCAGGAGATCACGCCCGACGAAGGCGCGGCGGGACAGGAGAGGATCGGCGTAGACCGCGGCGACGAGGAGCGTGAAGAGCGCGGCGGGGGCGAGCCGACGCACACGCGTTCCCCACGCAGTCGGCATCGGGTCCACTCCGGTTTAGGATAGAGCATCGAAGCGGAACCACAAAGCCGATTGCGGGCGGCCGCCTTCGTCGCCGCCGCCGTCGTCGTGCTCTCGCTCGCCGCGCGCCTGTATCTGCTCCTCTCCCGTCCGCTCTGGCACGACGAGCGCTTCACCGCGTGGATCTCGCGGCGTCCGGCCGGCGAGATCGTCGAGGCGCTCCGGCGCGACTCCGGCCCGCCCGCCTTCTACCTTCTCGAGAAGATCTCGGGCGCGGCGGCGGCGCCGTCCCGCCGGGCGTGGACGCTGCGCGTCGTGTCTTTCGCCGCCGCGCTGCTCCTCCTCGCCGCCGTCGCCGGATCGCTCTCGAGACGGGAGCGAGCACTCGGCGCGATCCTCGTGTCGTGCTTCGCGCTGGTGAACCTGTACGCGGCGGAGGCGCGGGCGTATGCGCTGCTCGCCCTGCTCGGGTTCCTCGTCTTCCGGCTCTCGCAGTCGGGCCGACAGAGTCCGCTGCGGCTCGCCGCCCTCGCGGCCGCCGCCGCCGCGGCGCTCTACACGCACTATCTCGCGCTGTTCGCGGTGGCCGCCGCGGCGATCGTCGCGCTGGCTTCGCGCCGCTGGCTGTCCGCGGCCGCGTGCGCCGCGGCCCTCGCGCTCTTCGCGCCGTGGTCGCCGATCCTCCTGGCGCAGCCAGCGGCGGCGATGGCGTGGCTGCACGAGCCGATCGGCTCGACTCTCATCGGGTTCGCGTCCGCTCTCGGCGGCGTGGGACGCGTCCCGCTGCCGTTCGGCGCTCCGCCGCCGGCCGCGCTGGTCGGAGTCGGGGCCGGCGTGGGCATCGTGCTGCTCGTGCTCGCGGCGGCCGGCGCTCGCCACGACCCGGAGATCCGCCCGGCGGTGCTCTTCGTCGTCCTCGTCCTCGGTCTCGCGCTCGCCGCCTCCGTCCTGCGACCGCTCGCATTCGCCGGCCGGTCCGAGATGGCCGTCCTCGCGGCGTGGATCTGGGCTCTCGCGCGAGCCTCCTCACGGAGCGCCGCGATCCGACGCGGCGCGATCGCCGCGGGGGCGCTGGGCATGGCCGCGACGCTCTTCGTGGCCTTCTCGCCTCACCCTCCCGACACGGCCGCCGTGGCGGTGCGCCGCCTCGCCGCGATGACGCGGCCGGGAGACGCGGTCATCGCCGGTCCGGCGTTCTACCTCACGGCGCGCCTCTCCGCGGACCGGGGAGAGCTGCCCGCTTCGGTCGAGGCGCTCCCGCCCGGCGACGCCGACCATCCGGGATGGTTCGTTCCGGCGGTTCCGGGAGACGCGGAGGAGAGGGAGATCGCGAGGCGCATGGACGCGCTGCCCGCCGGCCGCCGTCTCTTCGTCCTGGTCCCGCCGACGCACCAGACGCCCGGAGTCATGCGGACGCTCGCCTCGCGCGGGACCGTGCGCGAGATCGTCCGTCAGCCCGACGCCGTGCTGCTCGTCTGGAGCGCCTCGACGACGCCCTCGCCGTCGTCGTAGCGCCGCGCCGCCAACGCGACCCGGGCCTCGCCCACGAGCCAGAAGAAGACGCCGAGCCAGGCGCCGGCCGCGGTGACGGCGATCGGGGTCGCCACCAGCCCCGCCTCCGAGACCATGAACGCCGCGCCGAGCGTCGACAGGAGCGCGTAGCCGGCCGAGGGATACAGGCTCCCGAGCGCGATCGGCCACACCAGGTACTGTGCCGCGAAGCCCGGCGCGCCGGCGACCGCCGCGAGGGATAGCAGCAGGCAGGCGCGGGCGAGCGGCAGCCGTCGCCCGAGCTGGATCGCGGCGAGGACGAACGCGAGGAAGAGCCCGAAGAACAGGTACCGGCTTCCCGGCAGCGCGGCGGTCAGGTAGGTCTGCAGCCCTCCGGGCCGCTGCCCGCGAGCGCCGGTCAGCCCCGTGCCGTAGAGCAGCACGTTGTCGCGGATCACGCTCAGCGAGGAGAGGAACGGCAAAAACGACGCCGCGAAGACCGCATAGGGCAGGAGCGCCAGCGCCAGCGGCAGTCCGCCGCGCCGTCCCCGGCGCGCGAACACGAGCGGGTGGAGCGCGGTCACGTGCTTCACGAGCAGCGACGCGGACAGCGCGGCCGCGGCGCCCCAGCGGCTCCGGGCCGTCCGGCGGGCGGCGGCCGCGACCGCGACGAGCAGCAGCGCGATCGCGACCCCGTCGAACTGGCGCAGCGTGCAGGTCACGAGCACCGAGACGGGGTTGGCCCAGAAGAGCAGCGCGGCGCGCCGGGCTTCGTCTTCCCCCGGGCCCGGGTCCTCGCCCGTCCCCGGGGAGCCGCGAGCGATTCTTCGGACCAGCCAGGCCGAGACGGCGTCCGCGGCATTGAGGAGCAGACCGACGAAGAGGACGAACCGCATCATCTCGCCGGAGGAGAGCCGCCACAGCGCCGCGAGGACTCTCGACCAGACGGGGCTGTAGTTGTACCGCTCCGTCGCGGCGTAGACGTTCTGCCCCGACGACACGGCCTGACCGACGATCGCGTACGAGAACGCGTCGTACATCACGAGCGGCTGCGCGCAGATCGCGACCCGCAGGATGAGGACGAAGACGAACAGGAGCCGGAACGAGCGCCGGTCCAAGTGTCCGCCCTCCGGCGGCGCCTCAGCCGTCCTTGCGGGCGATCGCGAGGAGCGACAGACCCCATGACGGAGGGTTCGTCTCCTCGGAGCGCAGCAGGGGCAGGACGAGCTTGAAGAGCGAGAGCTGGCCGCGCGGCAGCACGCGGCGGCGGAGCACCCGGCCGTTGACGTACCAGCCGAAGACGCCCGGCCGGTTCAGGAAGCGGCAGTCCTCGAGGACGAAGCCGGCGTCGCGGATCTTCTTCTCGAGCTCGGGCTTCTCGTAGCGGCGGAAATGGCGGAGGTGCACGTCGAGCGAGCTGTACAGCCGCGCGTGCGCCGGGACGATGAGCACGAGCCGGCCGCCCGGCTTGAGGATCGCGAGCAGGTCGGCGAGGGTCGAGACGTCGTCCTCGATGTGCTCGAGCACGTTCAGGCAGACCACCGTGTCGAGGGCGAGGCCCTCGAGCTCCCGGCGCTGCCCGGGCTCGAGCGGAAAACGGTAGGACGCGATGCGGATGGACGGGTCGTCGCGAAACGCGCCCCGCAGGTATTCCAGCGCGACGGCGTCGAGGTCCGACGCGATGATCAGCTCGCGGGGCGTCAGGTGCCGCGTCATGTTCCCGAACCCGGCGCCGATCTCGAGCACGCGCCGTCCCAGAGACTTCTCGAACCGGTCGGCGAGCCAGCGGTTGTACGGCTCGAGCTTGCCCATGCGGGCCAGCGTCACGTGTCCGACGTTCTTCGGATCCTCCGCCTCGCGAACGGCGTGGCGGATGATCGTCCACAGCGCCGAGAACGCGTCCTTCAAGCCGATCTTCTTGCCCTCCTCGTACGTGCGGCCGTAGTACGAGATCGGGACCTCGAAGACGCGGTAGCCGCGCCGGGCGACCTTGGCGGTGATCTCCGGCTCGATGCCGAAGCGTCGCGACTCGATCGTCATGGACTGGACGACCTCGCGCCGGAACATCTTGTAGCAGGTCTCCATGTCCGTGAGGTTCAGGTTCGTGAACATGTTCGAGGCGAGCGTGAGGAAGCGATTGCCGATGGTGTGCCAGAAGTAGAGGACGCGGCGCGCGCCGCCGCCCAGGAATCGCGAGCCGTACACGACGTCGGCGTGGCCCTGCTCGATCGGCGCGAGCAGCTTCAGGTACTCCATCGGGTCGTACTCGAGGTCGGCGTCCTGGACGACGACGACGTCGCCCGTCGCGTGGCGGAAGCCGACCGAGACGGCGGCGCCCTTGCCCTGGTTGACCGGCTGGAGGAAGACGCGGACGCCGTCGCGCCCGTCGAGCTCGCGCAGCATCTCGCGCGTCCCGTCCGTCGAGCCGTCGTCGATGATGAGGATCTCCTTCTCGACCGGCACGGCGAGCACGCGCGCGACGATCTCGCGGATCGTCTTCGCCTCGTTGAAGGCGGGGATCACGACGGACAGCTTCACGGCGTCATCTCGTAGAGGTAGATCGAGTAGCCCACGCGCCCCGCCGGTTTTCCCCGCGCGGCGATCTCGCGGCGCAGGGAGGCCAGGTTTCGGGCGATCACCGGGGCGTGATGGTACGCGAAGAACTCGGGCCCCGCCGCCAGAAAGAACGCCGAAATCGCGACGAAGCGGCGGATGCCGGGGTCGACCGAGAAGTCGTCGACGCCCACCCGGTAGCGGACGGTGTCCGCTCCGAAGTACGCGACCGTGGGATCCGCCACTCCGCGGAGGGTGAGCTCGGCGGCCAGCCGCTTGAGATCGAGGCCCCAGTCCACGTTGGAGTCGTTCAGCAGAAAGCGGCCGTGCTCGGGCCCTCCGGCGAGGGCGTTGAAGTACGACAGCTCGTGGGGATGGATCCGGGCGAGCTCGAGCGCGGAGGCCAGGGGCAGCGCCGCCATCGCCCAGGCGGCGGCTCGCCGGACGGAGGACTCGCGCCGGGCGTTCCAGAGACGCGCAAACACGCCCGCGGCGAAGAGCGCGAGGAACGGGTACACCGGCAGCAGGTGGCGGATGCCGATGTTGTACGACGAGCCGATCGAGGCGAGAAAGAGCACCGCGACGGGGACGAGGTCCACGCGCCTCTCCTCCGTGAACGCCGCCCCGGGCCGGACCGCCGCCCCGAGGACGACCGCCGTCGCGACCAGGAAGGCGAGCGTCGACTTCAGGGCGAAGGCGTAGAAGAAGTAGAGCGGGAAGCCGTCCGTCGAGAGCCGGCCGAAGAGGTAGTTGACGCCTCCGCCGACGGCGTTCTGGCGCGCCACGGAGGCGAACCCGCCGGCGTACGCCGCCAGCGGAGGCGAGAAGTCGGCGATGCGCGAGATGGCCGCCCCGAGGCGCGGCGCCCCCTTCATCGAGATCATTTCCGAGACGACCGACTTTTCGTCGGCGACGTCGATCGACCGCGTCGCGAAGGCGTACACCGAGAACAGGACCACGGACGCGACCGCGCCCGCCGCGATCAGCCGCAGCAGCCCGCGCGACAGCGCCTCGCCGGGCCGCTCCGCGCGGCGCGCGGCCAGGAGCGTCTGCAGGAGGAGAACCGGGACGAGGTAGACGGTCGAGAACTTGGACGCCAGCGAGGCGCCGAGGCAGAGGCCGGCGATGACCACGCGCCGCGCGTCTGGCCGCCGCGACGAGCCGGGTGCGGCTCCCCGCGATGACTCTGGTGCGGCTCCCCGCCGCAACACCGCGTCCCACGCCAGCACGGTCGCCAGGAAGCCGAGCGAGGCGCCGAGATCGGTGTGCACGACGCCCGCGTGCGCGACCAGGTTCGGGTCGAAGGCGAGGAGCGATTCGGCGAAGAGCGCCGGGACGGTTCCGTACCTCCTCCTCGCCTCGAAGAACACGAGGAGGAGGAGCGCGGCGAACACGAGGAGGAACGGGAAGCGGGCGCGGGCGGCGATCGCGTCGGGGGGAGAGAGGTTGTCGAAGATGAACGCCTGACCGAAGTCGGAGAAGAAGGCACCGATCGGCACGTGCGCCGGCGGCGGCTTGAGGGGCAGCGTCAGGAGCGACAGCCCGGCCAGCGCCTTGAGCAGCGGCGGATGCTCGAGGTTCGCGATCATCGACCCGGACGCCACGGCGGTGTAACCGGACAGCATGTGGATCGGCTCGTCCGTCGAGAGGCTGTCGCCTCGCGTGTGGCCGTACACGGCGGCCGCCGCGACGGCGGCGATCAGGACCGCGGCCGCCGCCCCGGCGATTCGGGTCAAGGTCGCCCGCCGTCGGACGTGTTCAACGTCGCCCGCCGCGCGCATACCGGGCCAGGGCGCCGAGCGCGGAGAACCCGTCCTTCAGGCGGATCTTCTTGCCCTCCGCCCGCGACCGGCCGAAGTAGGACACCGGGACCTCGAAGACGCGGAATCCTCCTCGCGCGATCTTCGCCGTGATCTCTGCGTCGATCCCGAAGCCGCGCGACTGCAGGTCGAGAGCGGGCACGACGCGGCGGTGAAACGCCTTGTAGCAGGTCGCCATGTCGGAGAGGTTCAGCCCGGTCACGACGTTCGAGATGAGCGTGAGGAGGCGATTGCCCTGCTGGTGCCAGAAGTTCTGGACGCGGTGCTCCGCGCTGCCGGCGAACCGGGAGCCGAACACGATGTCGGCACGGCCGGCCTCGATCGGCTTCAGCAGGAGAGGGTACTCGCCGGGGTCGTACTCGAGGTCCGCGTCCTGGATGATCAGGACGTCGCCCTCCGCGGCGTCCATGGCCGTGCGCACCGCGCGTCCCTTGCCGAGGTTGCGATCGTGGAAGATCACCCGGACGCCGTCGCGGCCGTGCCAGGCGGCCAGCTTCTCGCGCGTCCCGTCCGTCGAGCCGTCGTCGACGACGATGATCTCCTTCTGCGTCCTCTCGGCGGCGACCAGACGAAGGATCTCGTCGATCGTCTGCGCCTCGTTGTAGACGGGGATCAGGACGGAGAGCTTCACGGTTTGCGACGATGATACGGGATCGAGCCGGTGGAACGTAAGCCGTAAGACGGACACGGAACACGGAACGACCCGACCGCCGTATCCATTAGCCGCAGCTAATGTATTTTCCGCACGGTCACGTCTATCCCTCTATCCCTCTTCCGACCTCCCGCATAATCCCATCAGTGTCTCGTCGAAGCACCTACGTGGCCGGGCTCTGCCTCGCCGTGCTCATCGGCGTCCTGCTGCGTCTCCACACGGTCCCGCAGGCGACCTATGCCGGCGGCGTGCACCCGCTCGACTCCGACTCGGCGTATCACCTCCGCCGCGCGCGATTCGCGGTCGAGCGCTTCCCGCGGACGATCCAGCTCGACCCGCTCATGAACTTCCCGGACGGCGGCGTCGCGATCTGGCCGCCGCTCTACGACCTCGCGCTGGCTCTTCCCTCGCGGATCACGCACGGCGCCGCCGCCACGAAGGAAGAAGTCGAGCGCGGAGCCGCCTGGATTCCCGTCGCTCTCGCGGCGGGGGCGATCGTGCTCGCCGGAGCGCTCGGGCGGCGCGTGCTCGGACCGGGCAGCGGAGCCGCGCTGGCCCTCTTCGTCGCCGTCGCCCCCGGCCACGTCCTCTGGTCGCAGTATGCCCACACGGATCAGCACGTCGCGGAATCGCTGTGCGGGCTTCTCGCCCTCGTCGCCTTCCTCGGCAGCCGCGCGCGTCCGCGTTCCGCCGCCGAGGGACAGGCCCTGCGCGAGGTCGGCGCCGGCCTCGCGCTCGCGCTCGCCGTGATGACGTGGCAGGGCGCGATCTACTGGGGCGCGATCTTCGCGCTTTCGCTGGTCCTCGAGAGCATCGCGGCACGGCGACCCGTCGCCGGCGCGGCGGCGCGCACGCTGGGCGTCGCCGCCGCGTGCTCCGGCGCGGCGACCCTTTTCTTCCTGGGGTGGGTGCGGCCGCCCGTCACCTACGTATCCTTCGGGCTCTTCCAGCCGTTGTTCCTCGCGGCGCTCGCGGGCGGCACCGCGGCCGTCTCGACGGCGCTGCGCGCGATCCGGGGACTGGCCACGCGCCGCGAAATCGCGATCTCCGCCGCGCTGGCCGCGGGCGCCGCCGCCGTCACGCTTCCGTTTCTTCCCCAGCTCGCCGCGGGTCTCGTCCGCGGGGTCGGATACGTGGCGGGGACGACCTCCGAGGTCGCGGGGACCGGCGGCTACGTGTCCTACCCCGCCGGCTGGCTCGAGGGCATCTACGAAGCGCGGCCGCTTCTCGCGGACGGCCCCGGGCTCGCGCTGAAGCAGCTCTCGGCCGGCTTCTTCGCGGCGCCGGTCGCGATCCTGCTCTGGGCCGCGCGGGCGCGCCGCCGCCGGCGCCCCGGGGTGCACTGCGCGCTCGCCGTGTGGGGAGCCGTGACGCTCTTCCTCGCGCTGTCGCAGCGGCTGAACGTCTACTACGCGGTTCCGCTCGCGGGTCTCACGACGCTCGAGCTCGTGCGATGGGTCTCGATCCGGGCCCGAAGCCGCGGACTGGGACGCATCGCGTCGGCGGCGGTCGCGCTCCTGCTCGCGGGCGGTCTCCTCTGGCTGATGTCACGCGGACTGGGCGAGGAGCTCGCCGCAACCTACGTGCCGGGATCCGATCTGTTCGCCACGCTCGCGCGCATGCGAACGGAGCTGCCGCACGCGGTCGGTCCGTACGACCCCGGCCTGCTCGGCCCTCCGCCGTTCCCCGCCGCGCTCGCGAACGCCCGCTCCGTCATGGCGCCGTGGTCGCTCGGACACTTCACGTTGTACGAGGCGGGGCTCCCGGTCGTCGCCAACAACTTCGGCTACGGATTCCTCGACTCGATCCGCTTCTTCCTGGCCGAGTCGGAGGAGGAGGCGCTGGAGATCGCGCGTCGCCACCGCGTGCGCTGGGTCGTGGCGACGGACCTCTCGGCGCGGATCAACGACTACGCGCGGTACCTCGGGCGGCCGCCGTACCTGGTCGCGGGACGGGACGGGCTCGAGCCCTCCGCCGCGTACGCGCGAACCATGCAGGCACGTCTGTACGAGCTCGGCGAGATGCGCATCGGAAGCAGCCCCTCACCCGGCCTGTCGCACCTCCGACTTCTCTTCCGCTCGCGGACGGCGATTCAGCGCGGCGGGCGATGGATCCCGAGGTGGGCGATCTACGAGATCGTGGAGTGAGCGAGTGACCGAGACCCGTGACCCG
>Ga0207683_10002633_pt1 | contig 15691 bp, 12 predicted proteins | sample KBSM73metaG_FD_184333 | JGI IMG/M metagenome (GOLD analysis project Ga0207683, IMG submission 184333) | Miscanthus rhizosphere microbial communities from Kellogg Biological Station, Michigan, USA - KBS M7-3 metaG (SPAdes) (version 2) | ecosystem: Host-associated > Plants > Roots > Rhizosphere >... | reverse complement strand
GTGACCAAGGGCGGCAACACGTGGGGCGTCGGCCCGTACAACGTGCTCATGGACGCCACGGTTCCTCCGGGCGCGGCGGCACCGCTCCCGACAGCGCTCGACCCGTACGACCACCTCCTCCTGATCGACACCGCCGTCGCCCCGCCTCCCGAGGCGTGCGACCCGGCACCGGTCACTGGCCTCCCGTTTGCGGCAGGCGAGTTCGCATCCAGCACGCGGTCACGCAAGGCATCTGACAAGGCCCTGGCGAACGCCTGATCCAGAGAGGCCGGGTCATGGCTGACCTCCCTGAGATTGGCTACGGAACTGTCACAGGCAGGTTCGTCGCGGGCCTCCTCGACACGAACGACCCCGAAGTGGCACCTGATGCGGTGCCGCTTCGGGGGCACGTCGAGTTCTGGCCGACCGCCGACACGGTGCTGGTGCCGACCGCCGCGCCGCCGACGACGCTCCTGCCGCAGATGGTGTGTGCCGAACTCGACTGGCAGGGCTACCTCGTCCACAACAGCGTGCGGGGCGTCAACCTGTTCTGCACCGACGACCCGGACGGCAACCCGGTCAACTGGCACTGGCGCGCGGTGTTCAAACTCGAACTCCACGGGCGGGCGGTGCCGCGCGACGCGTTCTACTTCGCCCTGCCCTGTGGCTCGACCATCGACCTGACCACGGTGGCGCCGGTGGCTGTCGGCGACGACGGCATCATCATCATCCAGGGTCCGCAGGGCGAACAGGGACCGCAGGGCGAGCCGGGCCAGGGCATCAAGATTCTCGGCACCATCCCGCTCCCCGGCCCGCCGACGTTCCCTGGCGACGCGGACGGTGACTTCTGGATCGACTCGAACGGCGACGGCTGGGTCTGGAACGATGACCCCGGCGAGTGGATCAACACCGGCCCCATTGTCGGGCCGGAAGGCCCTCCGGGTCCAACCGGCATCCAGGGCGAGCAGGGCATCCCCGGCCCGCAGGGTGAGCCGGGTGCCGACTCGACGGTGCCCGGTCCCGAGGGTCCGGCAGGCCCGGCAGGTGCGGACTCGACCGTCCCCGGCCCGGTGGGTCCAGAGGGACCGACAGGTCCAGCGGGTGCGGACTCGACGGTGCCCGGCCCGGAAGGACCAATCGGCCCGCAAGGTGAGCAGGGCGTCAAGGGAGACACCGGAGACACCGGCCCCGCTGGTGCCGACTCGACCGTCCCCGGTCCCGAGGGTCCGGTCGGGCCGCAGGGTGAGCAGGGCATCCAGGGAATCCAGGGTCCGGTCGGGCCGCAGGGTGAGCAGGGCGAGGGGCTGCAAATCGACGGCACCCTGCCGGTGCCCGGCCCACCGACTGATCCTGGCGTCGCGGACGGCGACTTCTGGATCGACTCAGACGGCAACGGTTGGGTCTGGGATGCCGACACCGCGACGTGGATCGAAGTCCCCATCGGTGGCGACTCTACGAAGCACTTCTACAGCCGCGTCGAAGCGGAACTGGAACGGGAAGCCGGGGTCGGCATCCTGCATGTGACGAACCTGGCGACCGAGTTCCCCGAACTCGCCGCCCTGCAAGGAAACTCCTGGGGTCGCCCCTACCCCGCTGACATCCTGTGGCAGACGGAGTTGTACCCGAACACGGCCACCGTGTTCTACATCGCCAACAACATCTCAATCGCGGACGGCAACAAGATCGTGGACCCCGCGATCCAGTTGCGGCAGTGGGACGCTCCGAACGATGTCGTGTACTCGGCGTCGTTCGTGCTGATCCCCCGCCTGCCTTCCGTCAACCTCGACGGCCAGGTGGCGGTGTCCACGGCGAACAAGGGACCGTGGAAGCCCGCCGACGCACTGCCGACTGTCGGCTCTGGTCCGCAGGGTCAGTCCAACACCTTCGTGCGTCGCCGGAACGACGGGACGTTCGAGGCGGGCAATCCGATCCTTCCACTCGACGTGGTGAACAAGCAGACCCTCGACGGCGCGCTCGGCGGCGTCAGCGGCTTCAAGACCTACGCGACGCTGGCCGAGGCCGAGGCGGTGCGCGTCACAGAGGTCGGCATTCTGCACGTTGACAATCTGGCGGCGGCGTTCCCGAGCCTCGCGGCGGTCGGGTCCGGGGTGGAGAGCGCGTTTGGTGGCACCGGGCCTGCCGACCTCATCGTCACGACCGTCATCACGCCGTCCTCATCGACAACGACGCGCAACGTGCTGTACCAGTGGATCAGGGTGGGCGACTACTGGGATGCCTCACCGACCATTGATCGCATTGTCCAGTACGACCCGCTGGTGCCGCCGTCCGGCAACCCCGGCTACTGGTCCGTGTTCCCGCAGGTGCCCAACGGTGCCGGATACACCAAGTTCGTGCCTGCCATTATCGACCAGACCGGCGTCTACTTCCGGCTGTGGTACGACCAGCGGGCCGGTCTGGACACGCTGATCTTGCGCGACCCGATCACCGGGCGTGCAGGCATCGCAGACCCGGTGGACCCGACCGACATCGCCAACAAGCAGTACGTGGATGCGGCGGCGGGCGGTGGCGGTGGCGGCGGGCTGGCGGACTACCCCGACAAGGTGGCGCTCGACGCAGTGCGGCAGGCTGAGGTCGGCGTCTGGCATGTGCCGAACGTATCCGCCGAGTTCGCGGCCCTGATCCCGGCGTACCCCGGAGTGTTCGAGGGCACCGGCCCCGCCGATCTTGTCGTGACGACGAACGTTGCGGACAACGTTTTCAACAGCGGGACGAAGATCAACGCCTCCAACGTGGTGCAGACGTTCAACATGCCGGGTGGGGGCTACCCGCCGCTCCGTATCTACCGCACCTTCCAGTTCGACCGCGTGACGTTGGCGCAGACGGCGCTGTATGCGTGGGTGGTCCAGAAGGAAGAAGTCTCCCCGAACTATATCGACCAGACGCTGGTTTCGGAGCAGACGCCCTACGGGTATCAGTGGAAACTGGAAGCCATATCCTCCGCCGCGGTCTCCAACAGCATCCCCCGGCGCGACCCGGCGCAGGCGAGATTGTCGGTCGGCGCACCGGACCAGAACGGTGCGGCCACCGATCCGTGGTACGCCGTCAACCTCGATTACCTGGACCGCAGGCTCGCCGCACTCCCCCCGGCGCTCACACAGGCCGACGTGGACACCGCTGTAGCCGCCGCCGTCGCGGCACTGCGAACCGAACTCGGCCTACCGTAGACCGACCACAGAAGGAGAATCGAATGTCGTACAAGTCCGTGGCCGATATGGCCGACAGTTTCACGCTCAACCGGCGCATCACAGCCGCCGCCGCCCAGGAGTCCATCGACAACCCGCAGGGCTGGGTCAACGTGTACCGCTGGGAGATTGCAGGCCAGCCTGGCTGGGACGATGCGTGGGATTCCGCCGTCGCAGGTGGCGTCCCCGATCCCGGAGCGGACGAGGGCGTCATCACCGATGGCATGATCCTGTCGGGCGTGCAGGCAGTGCGCGCCGCCAACCCGGACCCGACCGCCAACAGCGAGCCGACGCCCTGACCTGAGAGGATCAGCCCATGAGCCACGCGCCGTGCTACTGGCCGGTGGACTACTCGACCTGCAAAGAGTGCGAGGCGCTGACGGACCTGGACCCGGAGGAACGGGCCAAGTTCGAGCAGATCGCTTCGGACATGATGTGGGCGTGGTCCAACCGGCTGTTCGGCGTGTGCGAGGTCGCAGTCCGCCCCTGCCGGACGGACTGCGTGGGGGGCGCCGGGACGCCGACGTTCTGGGGCCGGGGGCCGTACGCGGCAGGTGACCGGCAGTGGACGCCGGTACTGATCGACGGGACGGTGCACAACATCGGGTGCGGGTGCGCGGGGGCGTGCGCGTGCTCCGAGGAGGGACCGACATCACTCCGACTCCCCGGCCCGATCCAGGCCGTGACGCTCGTGACCGTGGACGGGCGCATCGTGCCGCCGACCGCATACAACGTGATGTACTCCCGGCTCCTGGTCCGCACGGACGGCGGCGTCTGGCCGAAGTGCCAAGACCTCCTCGCGGAGAGCGACAAGCCGAACACGTTCGAGGTGTCGTACCGCAAGGGCGTGCAGGTGCCGGTCGGCGGGCAGATGGCCACCGGCGTACTGGCGTGCGAAATGGCCAAGGCGTACTGCGGTGACGACACCTGCCGCCTGCCCCAGCGCATCCAGACCATCACCCGGCAGGGCATGACCATCGGCTTCCAGGACTCGTTCGAGGACTTGAAGCAGGGTGGCACCGGCATCTGGGCAATCGACTCCTGGATCGCCAGCGTGACGATGCCGCGCTCCTCGGCGACGGTGCGCTCGGTGGACGTGCCGGTGCCAGGGAGCACGACGCGCTATGGCCACTGAACCCCTCGACTTCATCGCGCCCACGCTCATCGGCCTGGTCAATGAGTCGTTCGCGGCGGTCAGCCCGAAGCCGAGCCGCACCATCCACATCCAGCCCGGCTCTGAGGTGGCCTGGGACGAGGCGTGCGGTGGCGGACAACTCTGGGGACGGGTGGTGACGGTAGCGCCGGGAACGGGCACTCAGGCGCGATCCTCGGCACCATGCGGGGTGCTCTACTGGAACGTCATCATGGCGATAGGGCTGATCCGGTGCGTGGCCGGTCTCAAGAGCGACGGGTCTCCCCCCTCCCCCTCCGAACTCTCGGCGGACGGGTTGCAGATGGTCCGGGACCTACAGGCGATCCAGCAGGTGATCCTCTGCCACCCGCAGGTGACCGCTATCGCGAACTGGCTCCCGTCCGGGCCGCAGGGCGCGTACGCCGGGGGCGAGTGGACGTTCACAGTCCGCATCGGCGTCTGCCCGTGCAACGCTCCTCATCCCGAGCCGGTGTGACGTGGCGACGCCAGGGTTCAAGTTCCGGCTGTACCCGTCCGCGACCGCGACTATCTCGGGCATCGCGGACGACGCCGCCGCGCGTGCGGCTGAGGCGACCCGGCGCGTGGCGCAGGCCAACATCCGGGCGAAGGACCGCATCAACACCGGCGCCATGATGAACAACATGCGCGTCGAGAAGGTGGACGGCGGACTCGAACCCCGGTACAAGATCACGCCGGGCGGCGACGGCTACGCGAAGTACCAGGAGTTCGGCACGCGGGCGCACGGCCCGAAGCGGGCGAAGGTCATGGCGTTCAAGATCAGGGGCAAGGGGCCGACGATCTTCGCGAAGTGGGTCCGTGGCGTCACGGCGGCGCACTTCATGCGGGACGCGATTCAGGCCGTCAAGGCGAGCGACTACGCGGAGTAACCGACGTTAGGGTACGCTCGCCCCATGCCCACTATCGACATCGTGGCGAGCGAAGAACCGATCACGGTCAACCTCGTCGGCAAGCCCTACGTCGCACACCCGCCCAAGACCATGCTGGCGATCAAACTCGCGTCCGGCATGGACGGCTCCTCCGACCCCGAGTACATCCTGGGTCGGCTCCGCGAGTACCTTGCCCTGACGTTCGGGCCGAAGGAGGCCGGGAAGATCGTCAAGCGGTTGGAGGACCCGGACGACGAGTTGGATGTGAAGCACATCATGCAACTCATGGAGGCGATCACGGAGTTGTCCACCGCCACCCCTACTACGTAGCCGCTCGGCTCTCCCAGGCTCTCGTGGAGAACTGGGTAGAACTGGACGGCTACGGAGTCGCGCACGGGGTTCCCGACCTCGCATCACTGCCGATGTCGAGGGCGCTGAACTTCGTCTGGTACATGCTCATCCGCAACGCTGACACGAACGAGCAGGCAAAACTCCGTGCAAAACTCTGGATGCCTCCGAAGGGTGTCGTACCGCCCCCGGAGTCGCCCTGGTCGGCTGAGAACGAGATGGCCGCGTTCCGGTCCCTGCGTGCGGGACTGGGCGGGAACCGGACGAGCGAGTAACCTGGCGAGTGCAGGCCGTGACTCCTTCCCGCCTGACACTCGATTCGACATGCTGGCGGTTCGGGCCGATGTCACCCAACGGGGGTGTCAGCCGTGGCCGTGAACAGCGTGGGCGAAGCCTCCGTCACCATCGTCGCGGACGCGAAGGACTTCGAGAAGTCGCTGACGACCTCGGTCGAGAAAGCCGCGAGCGGGGCTGAACCCGCCGCCGAAAAGGGTGGCAAGGGGATCGGCGACGCGCTCGGTCGCGGCCTCATCACCACCGGCAAGATCGTGGGCGCCGGTCTCGCCGCCGCGCTCGGCGCATCCCTGGTCGCGGGCTTCAACCGACTCAAGGTGATCGACCAGGCTGAGGCCAAACTGCTCGGCCTCGGCAACAGTGCCGAGGAAGTCGTCGGCATCATGGACCAGGCGCTCAAGGCGGTGGAGGGCACCGCGTTCGGTCTGGGCGAGTCCGCCGACCTCGCGGCCCGCTTCATGGCCGCAGGCGTGGTCGCGGGCGAGGACTTGCAACTGGCGCTCGACTCGACCGCCGATATGGCGGCGGTGACCGGCAAGAGCCTCGCCGAAATGGGCGACATCATGGGCGACCTTGCCGCCGATGGTGAACTGACCGGCGAGTCCATCCGGCGCATGTCGTCAGCGGGCATCGACGCGGTTGACCAACTGGCCGATGCCTACGGCGTCACCCGCGAAGAAGCACAGCGGATGGTGGACGACGGCGAAGTCTCGTTCGAGGTGTTCGCGACGGCGATCCAGAAGAACATCGGCACGGCGTCCGAAAAGACCGCCGACACGTTCACCGGTGCCATGAAGAACATGGGCGCCGCGATGGCCCGGTTCGGTGCCACGATCCTCAAGCCGGTGTTCGAGGGCATCGTCGCCCTGGCCCCCACCGTCATCGCCGCGATCAACGCGTTCGCGAAGGCGTTCGAGAAAATCTGGTTGGAGATTGGCCCCGGCGTCGAGAAGGCGTTCGAGAACATCGCGAAGGCGCTGGAACGGATCGACTGGGCCGCAGTCGGCAACGCCGTGGCGAACATGGCGGCAGTCATCCTCGCTGCGGTACGGGCGGTTCTCCCGGTCCTCCGGTCACTGATCGACGCGTTCGGCCCGCCGCTCCAACTCGCGATCAAGGCCGTCACCGCCGTGCTGAACAACATGCCGTGGCAGTTGATAATCGACCTCATCACGAAACTCGGCCCGCCGATTGCCGCCGCGATCCTCGCGTTCAGCGCGTTCCAGAAGGTCTCGAAGGTCATCAAGGGCGTGGAACTCGCGATGGGCCTGCTCACCGGCAAGGTGTCACTCCACACGCTCGTCCAGTCGAAGAACACCGTCGCGATGAAACTGGCGACGGTCCAGCAGAAGATTTACACGACGGTGACGACGCTGGGAGCGAAGGCGACGGCGCTCGCGGCGAAGGCGGCGAAAGCGCTCGGGGCGGCGTTCAAGTTTATGACCGGTCCCATCGGCCTCATCATCACCGGGATCACCCTGCTGGTCGGTGCGCTCATCTGGTTCTTCACACAGACCGAGGTCGGCATCCAGATGTGGGCCAACTTCGTGAACTTCCTCAAGACGACGTGGGAGGCGTTCGTCGCGTGGATTCAGCCGATCCTGGTCGCGTTCGTGGAGTTCTGGACGGCGGTGTGGGAACAGATCGTCACCTACGCGACCGCGATCTGGGAAGCGTTCATGTCGTGGTTCCAGCCGAAACTCGAAGCGTTCCTCGAAGTCTGGACTCAAATCTGGGAGGCCGTCAAAGCGATCTTCCAGACGATCTGGGACTTCATCGTCGCGTTCGTCGTGCCGATTGTCGAAGTGATTGTCTCGCTGATAATCAACCGGTTCCAGGCGATGTTCGAGTTCTGGCAGAAGATATGGGAGGCCGTCAAGAACGTCATCGAGGTCGTGTGGAACATCATCACGTCGATCATCGAACTCGCCGTCGCGCTCATCATCGCGATTTTCACCGGCGATTTCTCCAAGGTGGTCGAGATAATCAACCGCATCTGGGAGGACGTGAAGGCGGGCACGCAACGCATCTGGGACAGCATCATCGCGTGGATCAGGGAGATACCCGAAAAGATCAAGGCGATATTCTCCAATGCGAAGGACTGGCTGGTGGACGCCGGTAAGAACGTGCTGATCGGTTTCTGGGACGGTCTCAAGTCGATCTGGGGGAACGTCGAGTCGTGGTTCAACGACAAGATCGGCGGCTTGAAGTCCTCCGCTCAGGGCCTCCTCGGTGAGCACTCCCCCTCGACCGTGTTCCGGGACATCGGTGAGAATGTCGCGCTCGGATTCCTGGAAGGCATCGACGGCATGTCGAAGAAGATCGAGGCGACGGCGAACCTGTTCGCTCAGCCCGCGCACGCACTGACCACCGGCCCCGGCGCGATCACCGGACGGCAGACGAGCACGGCACCGGCGACGACAGTGGCCGGGGCGACGACGACATTCTCAGAGGGCGCGGTGCAGGTGAACGGAGTCGGCGATCCGTACAAGGCGGCGCTCCTGGCGGTCAACGGCATCGCGGAGAGGGTGGCCCTGTAATGGCATTCGAGGAGTGGTTGGCGCTCGGCGGGAACGAGATACTGAACAACGCCCGCACGGTCGGCTACGCCAAGACGGCGGCGTGCCCGATGGGGTGGTTCAAGGCGAGGCCGTGCGACACCCTGCTCGCGGCGACGCTCATCGGCGCATTCGCCGGGGAGGACGAGGCCACCGATGAGTTCGCGGCGGACTACCGCGCCACCGCGATCCAGGGCGCACCCTGGTACGACCCGGTGCTCCCCGATGTCTCGACGCGGTTCTACGGCGCGTACGGGCTGGGGGTCTACGGTATCGAGGACTCCACCCGAGAGGCGGGTGTCACGCAGGGCCTCGCGGACGGCGGCGTGATCGGCAGGGTGCGCAAGGCTCCGCGCCAGGTGCGGGTCGTCGCCCTGCTCGCCGGTGAGGGGCAGGACGCCCTCGAATACGGGATGGCCTGGCTGAACGCCGCGCTCGACCCGAACGCGTGCGGCCAGCACGGCGATGCCTGTGGCACGGCGGACCTGGCATTCTTCTCGACCTGCCCGCCGCCCCGCGCGCAGGTGCCGGTGTACTCCGAACCCGAACTCGTCGGCACGAACCTCAACCTGAACCCGTCGATGGAGACGCCGGGACCGGTGGTGGAACTGCGGCGGAACATGGTGCAGAACCCGAGGATGCAGACGGCGACCGGGTGGACCGCAGGTGGGATTGTCACCCCCGGCGAGTTCGGGCTGAACCTGCACTTCATGGATGCTCAGCCGTCCGGCACGGTCTTGATCCAACAGGCCGAACCGTGGCCGCTCATCAGTGGCAACGAGCGCGCCGTGGCGTCGATGGAGATTGAGGTTCCCCCCGGCCACCCGGCAGTCACGCTCGCCCTCAGCCTCGAAATGCGCGACGGCGGCGGGGAGTTCCCCGGTGCGAACGTGACGATCCAGCCCGGCGAGACCAAGCGCATACTCAGCGGCGTCGGCGTTCCCGGCCCAGCCAACTCGTTCCGCATCCTGGTGCGCGCAGGCGCGGCTCTCTCGGGGAGCACGGAGTTCTACGCCCGCGACGCGCTCTCGGAGCGGGCCAGCGACCACCAGCCCTACTTCGACGGCTCGACCGTGGACTACCAGAACAGCCCGTTCACCTACGCATGGGCGGGCGCCGCTGACGCCAGCGAGAGCACGCAGTCCGCTCCGACCGTCCTGCACTACAGTTCCGATGGCCTGTTGCACGTGTTCCAGACGCGTTCGCCGGATGCCGTGCCGTCACGGGGCGAGTTCGCGATCCGAGCGGTATCAGCCGGGAACTCCTCGACCCGAGGCGATGTGAGGATCGGCGACGTGACGCTGACGCCGGGCATGTACACCATCGAGGCCGACCTGTACCTGCCAGCGGCGCACGTGGCGCCGGACGACTCGGCGGGCAGTCGCCAGCGGCGCATCCTCGTCTACGTCGGGTCACCGAACGGGACCATCGAACTGTTCAGCGAGCAGGCACCGAACGAGCCGGGCTGGCATCACCTCGTGCACACGTTCGAGATACCCGCCGACGCGGGCGGCGTCACGCTCGGCCTCGGCTCTGCCGGGTCGGATCGCGACCTGGCCTTCCAGTCCGTGTGGGATGCAGTCTCCATCGTCAGCGGCACGCAGTACACCGGGGGTGGCGGCGGCTACTTCGACGGCGACCGCTCCGACACGGAGACCGAGGTCTATTCGTGGACGGGCACGGCGCACGACTCCACCTCGACAGCGCACACGATCCGGTTCCTCGGCTACGCGCCGGTGGACAACGAGAACTACCGGCTGGAACTGAACAAGGTGCGTCGCTACCTGCACGACGTGGGGGCGGTGAGCGGCCCGCTGATCCAGGCGCAGTTCCAGAGCGGACGCCACTGGGCGTATCAGGTCGAGTACACGCTGGTCGCCGCGAACCCCTACGTGTTCGGCGTGCGGCGCGAGATTGACCTGCCGCCGCGCCTGCCCACCGTCGTCGCCGACATCCCCTACAACCTCGTCACTCACCCGTCCGCCGAAAAGACTGAGGGAGTCGTCGTGGTGCAGACGAACTACGCGCCGAACCCGAGCGCGGAGGTGAACGTGACCGGCTGGGAGAAGTGGGAGTCGGGGTTCTCGGCGATCATGGACCGCTCCGACGAAATCTCCTCATCGGGCACGTACGCGGCGTCCGCGTACCTCGAAGTCATGGCCGCGACCGCCGCTGGGTTCATCGGTCTGCGTCACGTTGTGCCGCTGCCCGGCATCACCCCGAACATGCGCTACTCGGTGAACGTGTGGTCGTCGGCGTTCAAGCGGTTCGGCACGGGCACGCTCGGCAACATCACCTACGTGGCGCAGTGGTTGGACGGCGGCGGCACCCTGATCCGCGAGGACACACTGGGGACCAAACCCGCGTCGGGAGGCGCGGTGACCGCCAAGGGCCTCCTGCCCCCTGCCGGGACCACGCAGGTGAAGATCGGGGTGAAGGTTGACATCACGAATGCCGCCGTGTCCGACCTGTACTCGATCTACGCCGATTCCGTCGCCGTAACGGTGCCGTAGGGGGATGACATGAGTGGAGAGGCATTCGGTCTGACGGACTTCGCGGTCCTCGCGACGGGCGATGAGCCGGTTGATCCCATCGTCAACCCGCAGTCCGTCTACAGCGCGGCGTCGAACGGCCAACTGAACGGCTCGTACAACTACTGGGCACGCATCTATGTCCGTCAGGACGGCACCGAAGCGGCGAACAACCGGACCCGGTTCTACTTCGAGGCCCGGCTGGAAATGTCGGGCGGCGGCGCGTACAACAACACCGAACAGCAGTATTGGGCGGTCTACGTCAACGGGGGCCTGCTCGCCAACGGCCACTTCGTCCTCGACTACAACAGCCGCCACCAGACGAGCCGCCTGCTCCGGTCTGGCACGTTCTGGATGAGCCACGACAGCAACGGCTATCGAGGCGGGTTCCCGACCGAACTCTGGATCGACACCGGCCACCCCTCGGTCGGCGACGGCTGGTCGGGTCAGGCGTGGGTCGATGCCGACCGCATCGCCAAGGTGCCCGGCAAGCCGCCGCGCCCGACGTTCCGCTCGGTGGCCACCACCGAGGTCCAGTACAACTTCACGGCCCCGAGCGACAACGGCGGCTCGGGCATCACGACCTACAACCACCAGAGCGCGACCAACTCCGCTTTCACCGCGAATGTCCAGAACTGGGACGACCCCGGCTCGCCCGCGATTGCGGCGAACCTCATCCCCGGCTCCAACCACTACTTCCGCTACCGCGCCCGCAACGCGGTCGGGGCGGGTCCGTGGTCGGACACGCTCTCGCAGGTGACGATGCCTGCGGTGCCTCCGGGCATGTTCGTGGAACCGAACCCGGCAGGCGACTCGGCGGCTGTGCTGTTCGACCCGCCCGGTGGCGTCACCGGTGTCACCGGCTACACCTGGGATCGACGGGTGCAAGGCGGCGACGGCACGGTGGTCACGGACGACCTCGGCCCGGAGTTGCAGACGGTTCGCAACCTCATCCCTGGCACGATCTACGAGTGGCGCGGCGCGGCCATTGTCGGCTCGTACAAGTCTCCGTACACCGGCTGGATGGCGGTCGAACAGCCGAACCCGAACACACAGCCCGGCAACTACTTCGACGGCGACACCGCCGACAAGCCGGACATCGACTACGCCTGGACCGGCACCGCCGAGAACTCCACCTCGACGGCAACCGGCAAGAAGTTGGTCGGTTGGACCGCATCGTTCAACGGCGGGTCTGCCGGGAACATCTCTCAGGTCTCCGACGACGACGTGTCCGGGCAGTACGTGGCGCGGGTTCAGATCACCGCCGACGCCGTGGCCGCAGGCAACGTGAACGCCGGACTCAGTTCCGCTCGGATGCCGCAGGTGGTGGCGACCGGCACCTACTACGGCACCATGCACGTCAAGGTGAGCCGCCCCCAGCGGATGCGGGCGTACATGATCTGGTATGACGCGGCGGGCATCGAGGTCGCTGGGCGCCCGTATGGCGAGTCGGAACTGCTGCAACCCGGTCGCTGGTATCGGCTCATGGTGTCCGGTACGGCACCGGCAGGCACGACCGGGGCGATTGTCCGGGTGCACGACGCGGAGGGCGACGGCTGGTCGCCGTGGCTGGGCGGCGAGGCGTTCCGCATGGACGCGGCGGCGATCAACCTGGGCGAGCCGTTCCCGTACTTCGACGGCAACACTCCCGACGTGGGCGAGTGGGACTTCCAGTGGGAGGGTGCGCCGAATGAGTCGGCGTCGAGCGCGCGCCCCCGAGAGGCGGTCTACGATCCGCTGAACGACCCGGACTGCCCGCGTCCGCCCGCGCCGCCTCGTCCCCCCGCGATCACTGACGACTGCATCGTCTCGACCGGCACGTGGTCGCGGTACTGGGCGGTGATCCCCGACGACTATGTGACCGAGTGGCTGTCGATGGTCCCCACCATCGCACTGCACATCGGCGACGCTCCCGCACGGCAGGTCCGCATCCGCATCTACCCGAACCCGCTCGATCAGCCCCCGGAGACATTCGTGGGCGACTGGATCAGCGAGCAGATCGTGTCGTACATGCCGCCGAACTCCTCCCTGCTCATTGACGGCGTGGATCAGCGGGTGTGGGCCGAGGTCTCCGCAGGGCCGCGCCTGCGAGCCGACCACCTCCTCTACGGGACGAACGGCGAACCGGCGACCTGGCCGGTGCTGTCCTGTGGCCTCGCGTACCTGGCCTCGTTCGATGTTCCAGTGGACGCCCCTCCGGTCGAGGTCGAGATTGCGCTGACCCAGCGGAGGAGCGCCTGATGGCAGGGGCGATCACTCCCGGCAAGAGGCTTCGGGCGGGCCGGATCAATCAGGACTGCATTCAGGTTCACCAGGCGATGATCTACGACCGGGGCGGCGAGCGGCGGCTGTGGCAACTCGTGGACGTGGCCGACGTGCAGTGGCACCGCGAACTGAACGGGCTGAGCACCGCGCAGATCACCGTCACCGGCGACGCGTGCCTGGCGCAGGCCGATGTGCTGGGACTCATCGAGCCGCGCCGCCATGAGTTGGTGCTGTTCCGCAACGGCGACAGGGTGTGGGAAGGACCCATCGTGCAGGTGGCGTGGTTCCGCGACCGCGCGACCCTGCTCGCTCACGACGTGATGGAGTACCTCAAGTACACGCCGCTCTCGAAGGCGTGGCCGAATGAGGACGGCGGCGGGCCTCCGCTGATGCTGGACCGCACCGCTGAAATCCTGGAATACGAACTGACCACGCCGTACGTGATGACCGTGGGCACCGGCTCGGCGGCGCATGAGGTCACGGTGCCGCGCTGGGAAAGCCTCGACCCGCCCGCGAACATCCTGCCGCACCTGGAAGTCCGGCACGGCGCGGTGCTGACGCGATCCTCGACCGAGGCGTTCGAGATGACGGTGTTCGAGCACGTGCAGAACCTCGCCCGAAGTGGCATGGACTACACGGTGATCGGTCGCAAGATTCTGTTCTGGGACCGGAAGGACACCATCGGTCGCACCCGCACGCTCACCGACAATGACTTCTACGGCGACATCGAGATATTCGCGGCAGGCTCCGACCACTGGTCGATTCAGCACGTCGTGGCACAGCCGTCCGACGTGCCCGCCGAGTACGAGCCAGAGGCGTTGGAGGACGAGGCGGTGTGGACGCTGGCGCGGACCAACCTGTTCCCCGACCCCCGCGCCTACGCGCTGGAAGGTAGCCCGCCTCAGCCGCACTGGGGCGCGTACCCGGCGACGCACACGCTCAGCCACCACGTGGACCCGGTAGACGCGCAGTGGCGGACGCGCTCAACCCGCATCGCCACCGGCGACGGTCGGGCGATTGAGATAAAGGCCCCGATGCAGTCCGGCACCGAGTACCGGCTTCGGGTGAAGGTGCGGGCCTCCGTCGCAATCGACCCGCTCAAGATATCCCTGCGTGCCGACGTGGCATCCTCGCCGACCGGTGTGGACCTGGCGACGCTGGCCCTGCCAGCGGGGGAGACGGAAATCGAGGTGTCCGGCGCGTTCTTCCAGGCGGCGGTCAACCCGGCGTTCGTGATGAACACCGTGTTCGATCCGGTGGGGACCACCCTCGACTTCCGGCTCGTGCTGATCCAGGAGACACCTCCCGCGTACGGCGGGTACTTCGACGGCTTCACGCCCGCCGATGAGACGCACCGCTACTCCTGGACGGGCCAGTCCGACAACTCGCCCTCCATCGAGGAGGTCACCCCCGGCGAGTCGAGCACCGCGCTGGCCGTGGGCAACGCCGGTGGCGAGCACCCGTACTACGGCGTCTGGACCCACATCACCACGTCGGAGAACGAGGAGGGCACCAGCGAGCCGACGCAGAACGAACTGAACAGCCAGGCGGGGCGCGGCCTCGTCGGGCGGACGCCGGTGCCGGTGGAGATTCGGGTGCCGACCGGTGGCGGCATCCGCCCGTCGTTCGACCTCACCATCGCCGACCTGATCCCCGGCGTGGAAGTGCCCGTGCTCGCTACCCTGAACCTGCGGCGGGTCAGCCAGATGCAGAGGATCGAAACGGTGACGGTGACCGAAACGTCGGAGAGCGAGGAGGTCGGCGTCAAGATGGTGCCCTACGGCGACGTGACCGGCGTGGACACGCTGTAATGGCCCAGCGCACCCTTGACGAGATTCTGGTCGATCTGCGCGAGCGGGTGGGCCACCTCGAACGACGTGGCGGGAAGAACGGTCGCGGCGGGTCCGGGGGGTCGCTGGGGTTCCGGGGCACCACCGCCGAGCGGGACGCCCAGTTCCCTCCTCCGACTGACGACGTGGGACGGTCGCGGCTCGCCAACAGCCAGGTGTGGTGGTTCAACACCGACAAGGGCTGGATTGAGTCGTACTTCACGACGCACGGCAGGGCCGGGCTGAGGGTCACCGGCCTGCTGGCGATGGCGCCGTCCGGCTGGTATCCGTTGCGCGGCTCGATGATCCTCGGCCACAAGGGCATGGACTTCCTCAACGGCACCACCCAGTCTCCGACCGGCACAGTCGGCTACTACACCGAGGTGTGCCAGGTGTTGATCGGCGGCGTCACGAATCACGACGTGTACGCAATGGTGGTCCCCATCGCGGGCTTCTACCGCATCCGGTCCTCCGTCCATAACTGGCGGGAGAGCGAGACGCTGAACATCATGCTCTGGCTCAACGTGAACAACGTGAAGTTGGCGGCGTACGGGGAGGGGGACGTGGTGCGCCTGGGGCAGTGAAGCCCGACCGGCTGCGCGGGAAATCTGAAACCCGAAACTCGGGAAGTCCGTCAGGAGGTT
>Ga0207683_10002631_pt1 | contig 15696 bp, 14 predicted proteins | sample KBSM73metaG_FD_184333 | JGI IMG/M metagenome (GOLD analysis project Ga0207683, IMG submission 184333) | Miscanthus rhizosphere microbial communities from Kellogg Biological Station, Michigan, USA - KBS M7-3 metaG (SPAdes) (version 2) | ecosystem: Host-associated > Plants > Roots > Rhizosphere >... | reverse complement strand
CGAGCGCGATCGCGAACACGCCGGAGCCTTCGATCCAGCGGTAAGGGAGGGCGATCACGCGCGCCCGGGCGAGCACCGCGGGCACGTCGGTGTCGGGAACGAAGCGCAGGTCCCAGCTGATCCGCTCGTCGAGGCCGAGTGCCGTGGCCCGCCGGCGCAGGGGCTCGATCGGCAGGCGCGGGCTGCCGACGATCTCGAGGCGCACATCCGGGACGTGCGCCGCGACCGCGGGCAAGGCCTCGATCAGTACGTCGAGCCCCTTGTCGGGGCGGATCAGGCCGAAGAAGAGGATGCGCGGCTCCGTCTGCTCCGGCGGCGGGGCGACCTCCGAGCCGGCGTGCAGCAGCGCGTGCGGGATGACGGCGATGCGGCCGGGCGCGATGCCGCCGACCTCGACGAGCAGGCGCTCGCGGCTGGCGGAGCCGTGCACGATCACGCGCTCGCAGCTTCCGTACAGCTCGGCCCAGAGCGGCGCCGCGTTGCGCGAGCGGCGTGGCAGGACGTCGTGCGCCGTGAAGACCGTGGCGCCGGCGCTGCGTCCCGCAGCGCGCAGCGCCCGCAGGTCGAGTGCCGGCAAGGGCGCCCACTGCCAGTGCACGATGTCGGGTCGCCGTCTGCGCACGTGGCGCACCAGCCGGCCGAGCCCCGTGGCGTGGCCCCCGAGCTTGAGCGGGACGCGCGCGCGAGAGGTCGGCCGCCGCACGAGCAGACCGGACAACGGCGGGCCGAAGAGCTCGTTTCGCACGTAGCCGTGCGCGGCGGGTGCCGCACCGTGCGTGAAGTGGGCGGTCAGGAGCTCGACCTCTGCACCGGCCGCGGCCAGTGCCTTGCAGAGCTCGTCGTCGTACGGGGGCGTGTAGGCCTGGGGGTCGACGACGACGACGCGCACGTCAGCCGCCGACGCCCTGGCGCCAGAGACGCTCGAACTCCTGCATGTCCTCGGCGTCCGGCCCCTTGCCGTCGCGCCCGGTCTCCAGCACGGCAGGCAGGCCCTGGAGCCGCGGGCGGCCGAGGAACGCCGACAGCCGCTCGCCGATGAGCCCGTCGCCGAGGCTCGCGTGACGGTCGCGGTTGGAGCCCAGTGCCACCTGCGAGTCGTTGACATGCAGCGCCTTGAGGCGATCGAGCCCGATGCGCTCGTCGAGCTCGTCGAGCATTGCATCCACGGCTGCTGCGTCGCCGACGTCGATGCCGGAGGCGTACAGGTGGCAGGTGTCGAGACACACGCCGAGCCAGGGATGCGAGCCACAGCGCTCGATCACGATCGCCAGTTCCTCGACCGTGAGACCCATGGTGCCGCCTGCGCCGGCCGTGTCCTCGAGCAGGAGCCAGGTCCCGTCGCCGGCGAGCTCCAGCACCCGCTCGAGCACGGGCGCCGCGCGCTCGAGGCCCACGTCGAAGCCACTGCCGAGATGCGAGCCGAGGTGGACGACGACGGCCAGCGCCCCCAGGCCGCGCGTCGTGCGCAGTGCCTGGGCGAGTACCGCCTCGGAGCGCTCGACGGTGAGTGGATCCGTGCCTGCGAGGTTGATCAGGTAGGGCGCGTGGCACATGGCGACCAGGTCCGCCTCCGCGGCCTCCTCCCGGAAGCGGGCGAGGTCCTCGTCCGAGTGCACGCCCGGCTTCCACACGCGAGGGCTCTGCGGGAACACCTGCAGCGAGCGGCAGCCCATCTCCGTTGCGCGGCCGATCGCCTGGTAGATGCCGCCGGCGCTCGAGACATGGGCTCCCAACAGCACGGCAGACAGCCTATCCGTCGTTCGCCGGTATCCACGAGTCCCCGGCGTTCACGCGCCCGGGCGGATCCCGGCTACGCTCCCACTCCGTGGCCGCCCCTGTCCGCACGCGGTTCGCGCCGTCGCCAACCGGCTTGCTGCACGTGGGCGGCGTGCGCACCGCGCTCTTCTCGTGGCTGTATGCGCGGCACAACGGCGGTCGCTTCGTGTTGCGCATCGAGGACACCGACGAGACGCGCGAGCACCCCGAGGCGATCGAGCAGATCCAGCGCTCGCTGCGCTGGGTCGGGCTGGACTGGGACGAAGGGCCGGGCACGGGAGGCGAGAGCGGGCCGTACATCCAGAGCGAGCGGCGACCCCGCCATCACGAGGTCGCCGAGCAGTTCCTGGCCGAGGGCAAGGCCTATCGCTGCTACTGCACGACCGAGGAGCTGGCGGAGGAGCGCGCCGCCGCCCAGCGGGAGAACCGCGCGTTCATCTACTCGCGACGGTGCCTCGCCCTGAGCGCGGAGGAGCGCGCCGAGCGGGAGGCCGCGGGAGTGCCCTCGGTGATCCGGCTGCGTACGCCCGACGAGGGCGAATGCGTCGTCGAGGACCTCGTGCGGGGCGCAGTGCGCTTCGAGTACGCGCAGCTCGGCGATCACGTGATCGTGCGCTCCGACGGCGTGCCGACCTACAACTTCGCGAATCCCATCGACGACGCCGACATGCGCATCACGCATGTCATCCGCGGCGAGGACCTGCTCAGCTCCACGCCTCGGCAGGTGCTCGTCTACGAAGGGCTCGGCGCCCCCGTGCCGTCGTTCGCGCACCTGCCCCTGCTCTTCGGCCCGGACCGCAAGCGCCTCTCCAAGCGCCATGGAGCCACGAGCGTCGAGGAGCTGCGGGAGGCCGGCTACCTGGCCGAGGCGGTCGTCAACTTCCTGGCCCTGCTCGGCTGGCACTTCGACTCCGAACGCGAGCTGTTCACGCGCGAGGAGCTGATCGGGCTGTTCTCGCTCGAGCGCGTCAACCCGGCACCCGCGGTCTTCGACGCCAAGAAGCTCGAGTGGATGAACGGGGTCTACCTGCGCGCCTTGCCGACGTTCGACCTCGCCGAGCGCCTCACCGTGTTCCTCGGCGACAGCGGCTCGCCGCTCGCGGATCAGTCCGAGCGAATCGTCGAGGTCACGCCCCTCGCGCAGGAGAAGATCGCAACGCTGGCCGACTTCGAGCCGCTCTGCTCGTTCCTCTTCGGCCCGGTCGAGATCGACCAGGAGGCCTGGGAGCGCGTGGCCGGTCATGAGCGAGCGGCCGAGATCCTGGCTGCGGTGCAGGCGGCGCTTGCAGACTGCGAGTGGACCGTCGAGGCCGTCGAGGCGGCACTGCGCGGCGTCTGCGACGAGCTCGGGCTCAAGCCGCGCGTCGTCTTCGGCCTGATCCGCGTGGCGATCACGGGCACGAGCATCTCGCCCGGGCTGTTCGAGAGCGTGCACCTGCTGGGCCGCGAGGAGTCGCTCGCCCGGCTCGCCGCAGCTGCCGATCGCCTCTAGGTCTGCGCGGCGACCCGCTGGGCGACGAGGGCCGCAAGGCCGTGGGCGCCGGCCGAGAACGTCCGGCCGTTGCGCGAGGCCAGCCACCCCAGCGCTGCGCCGAACGCGGCGGCCTGCGCGGGCGAGGCCGCCCGGGCGCCGGGCAGTGCCGCGAGCGTCCCCAGCGCGATCTGCGCCAGACGCCCAGCGGCGGGATGCGACGGCGCGAGGGTGTGCGCGAGGTCCGAGCGGGTCAGGCCGAGGCGCCGGCCGGCCGCATACGCGGCAGCGATTGCACCGGTCCCTGCCAGGGCGCCCGTCAGCTCGGCACGGTTCGGCGGGCGCAGCATGCGGGCAGTGTCGCATCCCTCCCCGGGGGATGCGGTTTCTGATATCCCCGCCGATCCAGGACGGGCATGTCCCAGACAGCCATCATCACCGACGAGCAGATGCCCCTCGACATCGGCTCCCTCGTTTCGCTCTCCATCAACATCTGCGAGCCGTTGCCCGCGATCGTGTCGGGCGCGGACGAGCGCACGTTCGTGCTCCAGACGGCGGGCCGCCTGCCGGCCAAGGTCGGCGACCGCGCCGTGATCGGCTGGAGCATCGGCGGCGAGCTGCACGAGTTGCGCACGCGCGTCGTGCGCCCGTACGGCCTCGCGTCCGAGCTCACGGTCTCGCGCCACGGCATCATCACGCGCACCGGCGACCGCCGCGGCGTCGTGCGCTTCGTGCTCGTGGCCGGTGGCAGCCTGCTGCTGGAAGACGAGCAGGAGATCCTCGGCTTCACGCACGACCTCTCGATCCACGGCGTCGGCCTGCTGCTGGAGGGAACGACGCCCGCGCTCGGAACGCGCGGCGGGCTCGAGGTGCGCGACGCGCTCGGGGTGCTGCTGCCGCGCTCGACCGTGCGCGTCGTGCACACGAGCGAGACCCGGCAGGAGGGCGTGGCGCGCGTCGGCCTCGCCTTCGACGATCCGGGTCGCGTGGCCGGCGCAACGGGCCGCCTGCTCTCCCTCTTGGCCTGAGACGTCCTGACCGTCAGGCACAGGCGGCGAGGCGGTCGGCGAGTGCGCGAACGCTCGCGCCGAGCTCCGCAGGCGAGCGAATCTCGAACGCGCAGTCCAGACCCGCAAGCACGCCCGCCATCCAGTCGAGCGTGTTGACGCGCATGCGCAGCAGCGTCTGATCGCCTGCCGGCGCGAGCTCTGCGAGTGTGGGCGGGAGACGCTCGGCTGCCTCTTCCAGCGGAAGATCGAGCAGCACCTCGACCTCCCACGTCCAGGGCACGCGGGCCAGCGACAGGCTCACGTGCGCGACCGCGTCGAACCCCTCGTCGGGCGGGCGCGCGGTCTCGCGCGCAAGCGCAACGCCCGTCGCCCTGTCCACCCGGAAGGTGCGCAGGTCCTCGCGGCCGTGGTCGTAGGCGGCGAGGTACCAGCGCCCGGCGTGCACGACGAGGCCGTGCGGGCTCACCTCGCGGCGGCTGGCCTCGCCCGAGAAGGAGCGGTAGGCGAAACGGACGCGCCGCCGGCGGCGGATGGCGTCCGCGAGCTTCAGCGCGACCGCTCCGCCGACCGGCGCAGCGCTCGGAGCGGCGGTGAAGCCGAGTGCCTGCTCCAGCGCCTCCACCTGGATGCGCAAGGGCGAGGGCAGCACCCGCATGATCTTGGCCAGCGCGCCGTCGACGGGCTCGGCCTCGCGCTCGGCGGCCAGGCCTCGCGCGCCGATCAGCCCGAGCACGACGGCGACCGCCTCGTCGTCGCTCAGCATCAGCGGGGGCAGGCGGTAGCCGGGCCGTACCCGGTAGCCGCCTCCCACACCGCGCTGGCCCTCGACCGGGATGTCGAGCGCCTGCAGGGCCGCGATGTAGCGCCGCACCGTGCGGGCGTCGATCTGCAAGCGCCGCGCGATCTCCCCGCCGGTCGTGAGCGGCTGGGCCTGGAGCATCTCCAGCAACTCGAGCAGTCGCGAGGTGGGCGTCAGCACACGCTCAGTGAAGCACAGATAGAGGGCCTGATCGGCCCTCTATTGCTCCTAGTCTGGAGACAACGACGAAGGCGAAGGGAGCAGCGATGCACGACGTGATGCATGCCATGGGCACGGCGCACGACTTCGATTTCCTGTTCGGCCGCTGGACCGTGCACAACCGGCGCCTGCGCCGGCGTCTGGCCGGCTCCGGCGAGTGGGACGAGTTCGCTGCGGAGCACGCCGCGCGGCCGTTGCTCGACGGGATGGGGAACGAGGACGAGTTCCGCACCGACCACGACGGCGGCATGATCGGGATGTCGTTCCGCTTCTTCGACCCCAAGACCCGGCTGTGGTCGATCTACTGGGCCGACAGCCGCCGCTGCGGACGGCTCGACCCGCCCGTCGTCGGCTCGTTCGCGGACGGCATCGGGATGTTCGAGGGGATCGACACGCTGGAGGGCAAGCCGATCCGCGTGCGCTTCGTCTGGTCCGAGATCGAGACTGCCGAGCCGCGCTGGGAGCAGGCATTCTCCGCCGACGGCGGGCAGACCTGGGAGACGAACTGGATCATGGAGTTCTCGCCGGCGGGTGACGAGCGATGAGCACGGCAGGCGCCGTCAGGCCCGGCTACGAGCACGTGTCCAAGGTCGTCCAGCCCGGTCGCGCCGTGTCCGTGAACGGCGGGCTCCTGAAGTGGTACGACATCGCCACGGCAGCCGCGCCCGTGCCCGCGGAGGTGGCGGAGCTGGCACGCGAGGCCCTGCCGCAGGCCGCGCCCTCCCTCGCGGGCGAGCTCGGGTTCGTCATCCTGCATCGCTGCGGTGACGACTTCTACTTCCTGCTGATCTCGACCTGGCGCAACGAGAACGAGCTGTGGGAGACGGTCTGGGCCAAGGCGGGCGAGCACGAGCCGGCCTTCGTGCCGTGGCCGCTCGCCGTCGGCCACCACCCGACGTTCTGCGTCTGGGAGCTCGGCGCGGTCTGCCACGAGCAGGGCGCATGGAGCCGGTACCTGCGCTCTCCGCGCCGTGCCGCCGACATGGACACGTACCTCTCGGACGCCTACAGCGGGCCCGTCTGAGGACGCCCGGATCCGGAGGCCGGTCGGATCCGGGCCGGCGTTCGTCCAGGTGAATCGCCGTGCGCGCGGCCGCGCGCACGGCGACTCCACCTAGCCCAGTGGCAGCTCCATCGCGACGACGTGGTCGAGGTCGGCGAAGCCGAGCTTGGTCGTCTCGCGGAAGCCGAGACGGCGGTACCACTCGTAGGCGGTGCCGACATTCTGCGGCGACGTCTCGATGTAGAGCGAGCGGAAGCCCAGCGCGCGCGCCACCGACAGCAGGTCCTCGACGAGCCGGCGGGCGACGCCGGAGCCACGGGCCGACCGGCGCACGTACAGGCGCTTGCCCTCGCCGCGCCCGTCCTCGAGCCGGCGCACGGCCACGACCCCGACCGGCTCGCCCGCCACACGGGCGAGCAGCAGCTGCCCGTGCGGCGGGTCGTAGAACGCGGCGAGATTCGCGTACTCGCGCCGCGCCGACGGCTGCACCTCGGCGAGGTCGCGGCCGAGGATCGACTCCGTCCAGGCGCGCTGCTCGCCGAGCAGCAGCGCGGCCTGGGCGTAGTCGAGAGGCGTGGACACGAGCACCGTGTCGACGCTCACAGCGCGAGCTCCTCGATGGCGATCTCGCGCATGCGGTACTTCTGGGCCTTGCCCGTGAACGTCATCGGGAAGGAGTCGACGAACTTCCAGTAGCGCGGGATCTTGTAGCTGGCGATCTTGCCGCGGCAGGCCGCGACGAGTGCCTGCTCGCTGAGGTCCGCGCCCTCGCGCGGCCTGATCCAGGCCATCACTGCCTCGCCGTAGCTGGCGCTGGGCACGCCGATCACGTGCGCATCGCTGATCTCGGGCAGACCGTGCAGGAACTCCTCGACCTCACGCGGGTGCACCTTCTCGCCACCGCGGATGATCACGTCCTCGATGCGGCCGACGATGCCGACGCGGCCGTCCTCCTCCATGACTGCGAGGTCGCCGGTGTGCAGCCAGCCCGCCGAATCGATCGCGATGTTCGTCGCGAGGTCGTCCTCCCAGTAGCCGAGCATCACGGAGTAGCCGCGCGTGCACTGCTCGCCCGGAGTGCCGCGCGGCACGATCTTGCCGGTCACGGGATCGACGACCTTCATCTCCACGTGCGGGTGGACGTGGCCCGCCGTCGTGATCTGCTCCTCGGGCGACTCGTCGGAGGCCGTCTGCGTCGAGACGGGCGAGGTCTCGGTCATGCCGCCGACGATGGTGAGCTCGTCGATGGCGAGCTGCTCCCGCACCCGCTTGAGCACCTCGAGCGGGCAGGGCGCGCCCCCGATCAGGCCCGTTCGCACGCTCGACAGGTCGAAGCGCTCGAAGCCCGGCTGCTCCAGGAGGTCGATGAACATCGCCGGCACGCCGTAGAGCGAGGTGCAGCGCTCGCGCTCGACCGTCTCGAGCACCGCCTCCGGGTCGAACGACTCACCCGGCACCACGACGCACGCGCCATGCGTCGCGCAGGCGAGGTTGCCGACGACCAGGCCGAACCAATGCGAGAACGGAACCGGCACGCACACGCGGTCGCGTTCGCTGTAGGCCAGGTTCCTGGCCGTGAAGTAGGCGTTGTTGAGGATGTTGTGGTGCGACAGCGTCGCGCCCTTGGGCGAGCCCGTCGTGCCGGAGGTGAACTGGATCGTGACCGGATCGTCGAACTGGAGGTTCGCCTCGCGCTCGGCCAGCTCACCGTCGCTGGCGTAGATCGCGTCGGTCAGGAACGTCTCCCAATCCTCCTCGAGCACGATCGTCTCGCGCAGGGAGTAGCAGCTCGGGTGCACCTCGGTGAGCATGGCCGCGTAGTCCGCCGAGCGGAAGCCGCGTGCCATGACGAGCACGCTCACACCCGCCTTGCTGAGGGCGTAGCCGAGCTCGGCGGGCGTGCAGGCCGGGTCGATGGCGACCAGGATCGCGCCGATGCGGGCGGCCGCGAACTGCGTGACGGTCCATTCGTAGCGATTCGGCGCCCAGATGGCGACGCGATCGCCCTTGTCCACGCCGTGCGCGATGAACGCGCGGGCGGCGGTCTCCACCTTCTCCCAGAGCTCGTCGTAGCTCGCGCGGTAGCCCTGGTGGGGGACGACGAGGGCGTCGCACTCGCCGAATCGCTCGACGGTTCTGCGCAGGTTCTCGCCGATCGTCTCGCCGAGCAGCGGGACGTCGCTGGAGCCGTGGGCGTAGGAGCGGCCGCGCAGGCTGACGATCTGGCTGCTGGAGAGCCATTCGTAGTCGGTCAGGGAAAACATCGTGAGGTAACTCCTGTGTGGCGGCGGTACATGAATGAGTGCGAGAGTGGGGTGCCGGACCGCCCCGCCGCGTACGGCGGGGCGGTTCGGAAGAGGTGGGGTCGGGTCGTCGCCGGCCGGACCGGCCGCAAGCACGCGTCCACGCGACCCACCGCGGCGGCGCACCGCGGGGCGTCATCCCTCGAGCACAAGGCTAGGCCGCGGACTTAGCGCGGCCTTAAAAAGCCGCCGGAAACTCCTGTGCGAGCGCGTCGCAGCGTTCCAGCCCCCAGGCGTCCCCGCAGGTCGCGAGGTCCCCGCGCGCGGCCTCGAGCAGCCGCCGGCCGCGCTCGCCGGCGCCGCCGCGCAGGTGGATCTCGGCGAGCGCCGAGCGGGTCCAGCCGCGCATGACGCGCGTGCCCAGTTCCTCGCAGATGTTGAGCGCCGTGTCGAGGTGCCCCCGTGCTGCATCCGCTGCGCCGGCGCGGAGCTCGAGATGGGCGAGCGCGCCGAGCAGCCACAGCTCGCCCGGGCGGTCCCCGACTCGGACGAATGTCGCGATCGCGTCGACCAGCAGCGAGCGCGCCTGCGCGAGGTCGTCGCTCTCGGCCATCAGCTCGGCCAGCAGCCCGAGCGTCAGCCCGACGCTGCGGATGTCGCCGAGGCGGCGGCGCAGGCCGAGACTCTCGCCCAGGGCCCAGTGCGCTCGCTCCGCGTCGCCCTGGAGCGTCGCCAGGCGACCGATCGCAGCGTAGGTCTGGGCGACTCCGGCCTCATCGCCGGCGGCGGACAGCCGCGCGAACGCCTCGCCGAGGAGGACGTCGGACTCCGCCTGGTCGCCGGACAGCCGCGCGACGATCGCGAGGCTGTTGAGCACGTAGCCCGCAGCGGCCCGCGGGCCGGCCTGTCGGAAGGTGATCTGCGAGTCCTCCTGCACGACGCGTCGTACGGGGCCGCCCGGCACGAGTACCGGCACGCGTCCGAGCGTTGCGACGATGAACGCCGAGCCTGCGTCCGCGGGTGCGCCGTCGAGCAGATCGACGGTCGCGGCGAGGACGGCGCGGGCGCGGGGGAGATCGCGCGCCGAGGCCTCGACGAGCCCGAGCACATGGCTCGCGTTGGCCTCGGCGAGTGGAGATCCTGCGAGTCGCGCGACCTCGATCGCCTCGTCGAGCAATTCGCGTGCGCGCGGATACGGGCCGCGTATCCAGGCCCACACGCCCCTCGCCTGGGTCGCCTGCGACATTCCCTGGCTATCGCCGAGCTCGCGGGAGATCGAGAAGCTGCGCTCCGCGAGGCGGTCGCCTTCCGACATGCCGCCCGAGCGCCCGACGAAGGCCATGGCGCGCAGAAGGGCTGCCGCGGCCACCGGGGTGGCCTCCTGGCTGCGCTCCAGCGCGGCCTCGAGCCAGCCACGTCCCTCCACGAGCCGCCCGCGCATCAGCCACCAGTCGCCGAGCAGGTCGGCGAGCCTGAGCGCCGCCGGAGGGTCGTTGTCCAGCAGCCACGCGAGCGCAGCGCGGAAGTTGTCGGGCTCGAGATCGAGCCGCCGCAGGCGCGTCTTGCTGTCGGCCCCGCTCAGCCCCTCCGGCAATGCGAGGTACCAGCGGGCGTGCCGCTCGGCCAGTGCTTCGGTCTCGCCGGCCTCGACCAGCCGCTCGCGCGCGTACTGCCTGATCATCGAGAGCAACCGATAGCGCGGTTCGCCCGCCACCTCCTCGGCCACGACGAGCGACTTGTGCACGAGGCGGACGAGCGTGTCGATCGCGTGCTCGCTCGCGCAGATGCCCTCGACGGCCGCGAGGTCGAACGTGCCGGCGAAGACCGCGAGGCGCCGGAGCAGCTCCGTCTCGTCGGGCTCGAGCAAGCGATAGCTCCAGTCGAGCGCTCGCTCGAGCGTCTGCTGCCTCGGATCGGCCGTGCGCCGTTCCTGGCGCAGCAGCCGGAACGACTCGCCGAGCCAGACGGCGATCTCCGCCGGCGACAGGCTCCCGACGCGCGCGGCGGCAAGCTCGATCGCCAGAGGTATGCCGTCGAGGCTGTGGCAGATGCGGGCGACGTCGTCGGCGTTGCGCTCCGTCAGGGCGAAGCCCGGCTGTGCCGCGGCGGCCCGATCGACGAACAGCCGCACCGATTCTGAGCGCATCAGCTCTGCGGGAGACGCCGTGCCCGCTGCGTCCGGGAGCGTGAGCGGCGGCACCCGCCAGACGATCTCGCCGGTCACCTGCAGCGGCTCGCGACTCGTGGCCAGCACCTGCAGCTCGGGGCAGCCGCGCAGCAGAGCCTCCGTGAGGTGTGCGCAGGCCGTGACGAGGTGGTCGCAGTTGTCGAGCACGATCAGGGCCTCGACGCCGGCCAGCGCCGCCAGCAGCGCCTCGACGCCGCGCGCCCCGCTGCCCAGATCGAGGCCCATGCCCGCGGCGACGGCGTCGGCGATCACGTCCGGCTCCGAGAGCGGCGCGAGCTCGATCAGCCAGACGCCGTCGCGGAAGTCGTGGAGCCGGCGCGCCGCGATCTCGAGGCCGAGGCGGGTCTTGCCGGCCCCGGCCGGACCGGCGAGCGTCACCAGCGGCCCGCGCCGGAGCAGGCGCGCGAGCTCGTCCAGTTCCTTCTCCCGGCCGACGAAGGTCGTCAGCTCGACCGGGAGGTTGTCGAGGCGCGTGCTCGCCACCGGCTCCGGTCGCGCGGCGGCGCCTGCCGCCAGGTCCGCAAGCTCGTCGCGCAAGCCGCCCAGCTCGGCTCGCGTCGGCTCCGTCCAGGCCTCGTACAACTCCTCCGGCAGGAGCGGCCCTGGGTAGAGCTCGAGCGCTGCGGCCGCACGTTCGGCATCCCCTGCCCGCAGGGTCGCGACGGCCTCCCCGCGGAAGGCCTCGACGTCGATCCACAGCTCTTCCTCCGCGCACAGGCTGAGCACGTCGTGCTCGAGGCGCAGGCAGCGTCGCCCGCCGGCGCCGCCGTCGAGCTGACGGCGCGCGACGTGCAGCACCTGATGGAGGTTGTTGGCCGCTGCCTCGGGCGCACGGTCCGGCCAGAGCACGGCGATGACCTGCTCGCGGTGCAGCCGGTGGCCCGGTGCCAGCGCGAGCAGCTTCACGAGCGTCTTGGCCCTGCGCAGCCGCCAGGCACCCTCCGGCACGATCTCGTCGTCGATCGCAACGGCAAAGGCGCCGAGCAGATGAATGCGCACTCCGGCCGCAGGAGCCGGGGGGGTGTGTGGGTTCGCGCCCACCTGCGCTCCGGGGCGCCTTACCCCGCGCCTGCCTGAGAGGCATGGCGGCGCGCCAGCTCCGCGAGCGCGTCGAGCGGATCGCGGCCGTCGCGCGCCAGCAGCACGAGTGCGTGGAAGACCAGGTCTGCGACCTCGCCGACCTGCTCGTCCGAGCCAGGCTCGGCCAGCAGCACCTCGGTCGCCTCCTCACCGACCTTGCGCGCGGCGTGCTCGCGCGGGCCGTTCAGCAGCCGTGCGACGTACGACGCGCTCGGATCGGCATCGCGGCGCGCCTCGATCGTGCGCGCGAGCGAAGCCGGGAAGCTGCGTCGCTCGCCCCAGCACGTCTCGGCGCCGGTATGACAGGCAGGGCCTTCTGGCGCGACCTGCAGGAGGAGCGCATCGGCGTCGCAATCGGCTGCGAGCGCGACGACCGCGAGCGTGTTGCCGCTCGTGGCGCCCTTCTCCCACAACTCGGCGCGAGAGCGGCTCCAGAACCAGGCGTGGCCCGTCGCCAGCGTGCGCTCGACGGCCTCGCGGTTGGCCCATGCCAGCATCAGGACATCGCCCGTCGCTGCATCCTGGCAGATGCACGCGACCAGCCCGTCCGCGTCGTAGGCGAGCGCTGCCGGATCGACGCTCATCGCATCGGCAGGCCCCGGTCGCGGCAGGCCTGCTTCACCTCCTCGACCGTATGGGTGCCGTCGTGGAAGATCGAGGCGGCGAGCGCCGCCTCGGCGCCGGTCTCCAGCGCCTCGGCGAGGTGCTCGGGGCGTCCGGCGCCGCCCGAGGCGACGACGGGCACGTTCACGGTTGCGCAGATCGTCTGCATGAGCTCCAGGTCGTAGCCATCCTGCACGCCGTCGGTGTCCATCGACGTGACCAGCAATTCGCCGGCACCGAGCTCGACTGCGAGCGCACCCCACGCGACGGCGTCCCAGTCGGTCGGCTTCCGGCCGCCGTCCACGTACGCACGCCAGCCGCCTTCCGGTTCGCGGCGGGCGTCGATCGCGCAGACGATGCACTGCGAGCCGAAGCGGTCGGCCGCCTCGCCGATCAGACTGGGCCGGGCCAGGGCTCCCGTGTTGAGCGAGACCTTGTCCGCACCGGCCAGCAGCAGTTCGCGCACCCGTCCGACGCGGTTGATCCCTCCGCCCACCGTCAGCGGGATGTCGATCTGCTCGGCGGCGCGCTCGACTGCGCGGCAGAGCGCGTTCGGATCCTCGCCCGCAGCGGTGATGTTGAGCCACACGATCTCGTCGGCTCCCTGCTCGGCGTAGCGGAGCGCAGCCTCGACCGGCTCGCCGCAGTCGCGCAGGTTGACGAAGTTGACGCCTTTGACGACCCGCCCGTCGGAGACGTCGAGGCACGGGATGATGCGCTTACGCAGCATCGCCGGCCCAGCTCACGACCGCGCGCAGGAACTCGGCGCCGGCCGAGCCCGAGCGCTCGGGGTGGAACTGCGCGCCGGCGATGCGCCCCTCGCCTACCAGGCTGGCGAAGCTGCCGTCCTCGACGGGCGTGGAAGCCAGCAGGCAGCGCGGCGCAGCGTCCTGCACGGCATAGGTGTGCGCGAAGTAGCAGGGTGCGGGAAAGGCGGCCGAGAGCGGATGCACCGAGGTCGGCTCCACGTCGTTCCAGCCCATGTGCGGCAGGCGGCGAGCGCCGGCGAGCCGCGTGGCGCTGCCCGGCAGCAGACCGAGCCCGGCGGTTTCGCCCTCCTCGCTGCGCGAGAACAGCAGCTGCATCCCGACGCACACGCCGAACAGGTGGGAGCCGCCGCGCAGAGCGCGCAGGATCGCGTCGACGAGGCCGCGCTCGCGCAGCGCCTCCATGGCCGCGGCCGCCTGACCGACGCCGGGGATGATCACGAGCTCGGCGCCCGCCACCTGCTCGGCGTCGTCACTGACCGCGACCTCGGCGCCCGCGCGTTCGAAGGCGGCACGCAGCGAGCGCAGGTTGCCCGCTCCGTAGTCGACCATCGTGGCGATCACAGCACGCCCTTCGTGCTCGCGATGCCGCTGCGCGCGGGGTCGGGCTCGACCGCCTGGCGCAGGGCCAGCGCCACGGCCTTGAAGGCCGCCTCGGTCACGTGGTGCGCATCCGCGCCGGTCGCGTTGACGTGCAGGCCGAGCCGCGCCCGGCGGGCGAAGCTGTCGAAGAAGTGGGGGACGAGCGTCGACGGCATGCGCCCGATCGCGGGCGCGCCGAGCTCGAGGTCGAGCTCGGCGATGCCGCGACCCGAGAGGTCGACGGTCGCCTCGGCCAGCGCCTCGTCGAGCGGCGCGCGGGCCGAGCCGAAGCGGCGCACCCCGGCCCGGTCGCCGAGCGCCATGTCGAGCGCCTCGCCCAGCGCGATGGCGCAATCCTCGACGGTGTGGTGCTCGTCGACCCAGAGATCGCCCGAGCAGCGCAGGTCGAGGTCGGTGAGCGACCAGAACGCGAGGCTCGTGAGCATGTGGTCGAGAAAGCCGAGGCCGGTGGTGACGCGCGCCCGCCCCCCGCCCAGCAGGCCCAGGTGGAGCTCGATGCTCGTCTCGCGTGTGGCGCGCCGGACCTCGCCCGTGCGCTCGCCGCGCACCCCGCTGTCGGCCTCGGGTGCCTCGCCGCCGGCCAGCTCCGCGAGCGCCCCGAGCAGGCGCGCGTTGGCGGAGCGGTGCGACACGGTCACGCGGAAGCAGTCGGCGAGCAGCGGCTCGTGCGCGAACGTGCGCACGGCGCAGCCGCGCTCGACCAGCCGAGCGAACACGTCGGGGACGGGCGAGCGCGCGAGCACGAAGTTGCCTGCGTGCGCGAGCACCTCGACGCCCGCACGGCGCATGCCCGCGGCGAGCCACCCGCGCTCCTCGACGATCGCGGCGCAGCGCTCCTGCAGCTCCCGTGTCTCGTGGCAGGCCAGCTCGGCCACGGCGGCGGACCACGACGAGATCGAGCCCGGCGGCCGCAGGGCGTCCAGCGCCTCGGCCAGGGCCGGCTGCGCCATGCCGTAGCCGACGCGTGCCGCGCCCAGCGCGAAGCCCTTCGAGAACGTGCGGGCGACGACCAGGTTCTCGTGGCCGGCGATCAGGCCCGAGAGATCCTCGCCGCCGAGCTCGAGGTAGGCCTGGTCGAGCACGACGATGCCGGGGCAGGCCCGGCAGATGCGCTCCACGTCGCCCGCGGCGAGCTGCTCGCCGGTCGGGTTGTTCGGGCTGCAGAGCCATACGAGCCGCACGTTCGCGGCTTCGGCGACCAGCTGCTCGCGCGCCAGCGAGAGACCGTCGCCGGGATCGAGCGCGACCACCTCGGCGCCGGCGTTGCGGCTGGCGACGGTGTACAGCTGGTACGTCGGCTTGGCCACCAGCGCGCGATCGCCCCGGCCGAGCGCGAGCTGCGCACACAGTGCCAGGATCTCGTCACAGCCCGCGCCGACGACGACCTGGCTCGCGTCGACGCCCGCATAGCCGGCGATGGCGCGCTTGAGCGGCAGGTAGGAGGCGTCGGGGTAGTCGTTGGGAGGGATCGCTGCCAACCGGGCGATCGCCTCGGGGTACCACGCGGGGGCGTCGGCCGGCGTGTTCATGTCGAAGCGGTCGACCGGGCCGTCGGGGATGCCCTCCTGCCAGCGGTACGGGCTCGCCCGCGCGAGCTCGGGCCGGATGCGGGTGCGCAGGTCGTCGAGGCTCATGCGATCAGGTGCTCGATCGGGAGGACGAGGATCGAGGAGGCGCCCGCGGCGCGCAGCGGACCGAGCAGGCGCACGACGTCGGCCGCGTCCACGACCGCGTGGACGGCGTGCATGTCGCCGCGCGCGAGCGGCAGCACGGTCGGGGCGTCGAGGCCCGGCAGCAGTGCGAGCACCTCGGCGAGGCTGTCGTCGCGCGCGTTGAGCATGACGTAGCGCTTCGGCCTGGCCGCCAGCACGGAGTCGATCAGCAGCCGCAGCTCCTCGGTGAGCGCGCGCTGCCGGGGCGAGAGGTCGCGGCGC
>Ga0207683_10002629_pt1 | contig 15702 bp, 12 predicted proteins | sample KBSM73metaG_FD_184333 | JGI IMG/M metagenome (GOLD analysis project Ga0207683, IMG submission 184333) | Miscanthus rhizosphere microbial communities from Kellogg Biological Station, Michigan, USA - KBS M7-3 metaG (SPAdes) (version 2) | ecosystem: Host-associated > Plants > Roots > Rhizosphere >... | reverse complement strand
GCCCGGGCTCACCAGGACAAGCTGGCAGAGCCGCCGGGCGCTGGGCCGCGGCCATGGGCCCGCGGCGCGGCCCCCGGAGACGACGGAGAACGGCCCGAGCAGCCTGACCCGTACGGCCACGTCCCCATTGTCGCGCATTTGTCACGCGCTTTTCCCGGACCGCGAACCGGCGGGAACACCGCGGGAACAGCGCCTTCCTACTGTTGCGGCAGAACCTTCCGAAAGGGGCTTGCGATGTACACGGGGTACATGCTTTACCAGGTCGAGCGGCCCAAGTCCGCCCGCGAGCAGTACGAGATCGACAGGAGCAACGCCAGGCTGGCGGCGGCGATCGGCCGGTTCGGCCGCCTGGTGGCCAGGCCGGCGCGTCCCCGGCGCCAGACCTGGCGGCCGGCGCCGGGACGCCCGGCCGCTCCCCCGGCCCCCTGCCCCGAGACCAGCTGCTAGCGCGGGCCCGGCGCGGGGGCCGGGCGGCAGCCCCGGCGCGGGGGGGCACCGGGGCACGCTGGGATTGCGTATGAATGTGGCGCTGTGCACAAAAGAAGGTGCACAGCGCCACATTCATACCTGCCTGTTTGGAGCTAGGGGTGCCAGTGGGGCAAATGGTCTGCCCGAGCGGGCCACGCCGGCCGGGGTCTCGGGCAAAGGCTTCGGTGGTTACCACGACGCGAACGACGGGGGGCGCGGCGAGGATCGAGGGACGTTTCCGATCCCGAGGAGGGCCCCATGACCATCACGCCATCCGATGCCACGCCTGCGTCGTTCGAGACGCGATTCACCCGGCTGGTCGGGTGCCGCCTGCCGATTCAGAGCGCCCCGATGGCAGGCGTCGTGAGCGACGCCAAACTGCCCGCGGCCGTCGCGGCGGCGGGCGGCCACGGCATGTTTCCCGCGCTCTTCTTGTCCGCGCCCTATCTCACCCGCGTGCTCAGCGACCTCAGCGGGCGCACACGGGCGTACGGCGTCAACTTCATCGGCCTGATGCTCGACCGTGAATGCCTGGAGATCGCCGCCGGGCACGCGCCGCTGGTCGAGCTGTTCCTCGCCGAGCCGAGCCGGGAGATCGTCGAGACCATTCACGCGGGTGGGGCGCTCGCGTCCTATCAGGTCGCTTCGGATCAGCAGGCGCTGCGTGCCCAGGACGCCGGGGCCGACCTGCTTGTCGTCCAGGGCATCGAGGCCGGCGGTCATCCAGCAGGTGACCTGGGATTGCTGCCCTTGCTCGAGGAGGTGCTCGCGGTCGCGACCGTTCCCGTCGTGGCCGCGGGCGGGATCGGCGGTCCTCGCGCCGTAGCCGCGGTGCTGGCCGCCGGCGCGGACGCCGCCCGCGCCGGGACGCGCTTCGTCGCAGCGGCGGAGAGCCGGGCTCATGCGCGTTACAAGCAGGCGCTCGTCGAGGCGGGAGCGCGCGACGCCGTGCTCACGCGCGCCTTCTCGGCTGGTGATCCGGTGGAGACCACCCAGCGCGTGCTGCGCAGCGCTCTGCGGGCGGCCGAGGCGTTCCCCGGCGAGTCGGCCGGAGAGGTCGTGCTCGGCGGGGCGCGCGTGCCCGTGCCGCGCTTCGGCTCGCACGCCCCGACCGAGGGATCGAGCGGCGCGATCGAGGCGATGGCGCTGTATGCGGGCCAGTCGGCCGGGGGGGTGACGGGCATAGTCCCCGCGGCCGAGATCGTCACCGAGCTCGCCTCCCGGCTGGGCGCGACGGCTCTGGCGGCCGCGCCAGCCTTGGGTTGATTCCGGGCGCGCCGTGGGTGAGGGTTTCCATGGGAAGAGCGGTCGGCGTCGGCGAGGCCAGGGTGCAGGATGAATTGCTCGAGCGGCACGCCGAGCTCGGGCGCCTGCGGGAGCTGGTGGACTCGGCGGCGCGCGGGCGCGGCGCGGCTGTCCTCCTCGACGGGCCGGCGGGCATCGGCAAGACCAGCCTGGTCGCCGCGGCGCGGCGGTTGGCCGCCGATCGCGACCTGCGGTCGCTGGCGGCCCGCGGCGGTGAGCTGGAGCGTGATTTCGCCTACGGCGTCGTTCGTCAGCTCTTCGAGGCGCCCGTGGCCGCCGCGGCGCCGGCCACCCGGCAGTCCTGGTTGCAGGGTGCCGCGGCGCTTTCGGCGCCGATCCTAGGCGTGGCCGAACCGGGTGCGCCCGGCGGCCAGGCCGGCCAGCACGGGAACGACCCCCTGTTCGGGGACGATCCGACCGCGGCGGCCCTGCACGGGCTGTACTGGCTGACCGTCAACATCGCGGCCGTCACGCCGCTGCTCCTGACCGTCGACGACCTCCACTGGGTGGACGCGGCATCACTGCGTTACCTCGCGTACCTGGCCCGGCGGGTGGCGGAGCTCCCGGTGCTGCTCATCACGGGGAGCCGGCCCCCGGTGGAGTCCCACGTGCCCGAGCTCATCGGCGCACTCGAAGCCGATCCGGCGGTTATCCGGCTCGTGCCCGCCCCGCTCAGCGCCGCCGCGGTAACCGAACTGGTGCGGCGCGATCGCGGCCGCCTGGTAGCGGACGAGCTGGGAAGCCCATGCCACGCCGCGACCGGCGGTAATCCGTTCCTGGTCCGGACGCTGCTCAGTGCGCTCGCGGCCGGAGATCCCGGGATCCCCGTCCATCCAGACCGCTTGCCGGAGCTCGGCGGCGGCGCGATCGGCCGCTCGGTGGCCCAGCGTCTCGCCCGCCTCGGCCAGGAAGCTGAGCGGCTCGCCCGGGCCGTCGCCGTGCTCGGCACCGACGTCGAGCCCCGGCACGCCTACCGCCTCGCCGGGCTCGCAGACGACGCGGGCGCCGCCGCCGAGCACGCGCTGATCGGCGCCGACCTGCTGGCGCCGCACCGTCCGCTCGAGTTCGTCCATCCGATCGTCCGGACCGCCGTCGCCCAGCTGCTGTCCCCGCCCGAGCGAGCGACGCGCCACCTCGAAGCGGCGCGGATGCTCGGCACGGAGGGCCTGGAGGCCGAGCGCCTCGTTCCTTACCTGCTGGCGGGCGACGCGCGTGCGGACCCATGGGTGGTCGACACGCTGCGCCGCGCGGCGGCCCGCTCGGTGCAGCGCGGCGCGCCCGAGGCGGCGGTCCGGTACCTTCAGCGTGCGCTGGACGAGCCGCCAGCCCGTGACCTGCGGCCGACCATCCTGGCCGAGCTCGGGAAGGCCGAGGTCCGGGCGGCGCGGCCCGATGACGCCGTCGTTCACCTGCGGGAAGCACTGGCCGCCACGGAGGATCCGCGGACACGCGCGCTCATGACCCACGACCTGGCGATCGGCTTGATCGCTCCCGGCCGCTACGCCGAGGCCGTGGCCATGCTCGAACAGGCCGCGGAATCCGCCCGCGACGTCGACCAGGAGCTGAGCCGCAGGATTCAGGCCGAGCTGCTCTGCGCGGCGAAGCTCGATGCCCGGACCCTGCCCATCGGGCGGTCGCTCGGCGAGCGCCTGCCGGCCTGCGTCGAGGCCAGCACGCCGGGAGGGCGGATGCTGCTCGCGACCGTCGCCCACGAGCGGATGATGCGCGGCGGAACGGCGGCGGAGGTGGCCGAGATGGCCGCCCGCGCGGTCGACGGCGGGCTGATCAGCGAGCAGTCGGGCGATTCGGGCCTGGTGATGGACGCCGGCTTCGCGCTCGGTGCGGCAGGCGACTTCTCCCGCGCCGGCCGGGTCTGGTCGGACGCGCTGGCGGACGTCCGGCGGCGAGGATCGGTGATCGGCTTCGCCCGCTGCTCGTGCATGCGCGCGATCCTGCGCTTGCACCAGGGTGCCCTCGGCGAGGCAGAAAGCGACGCCCGCAACTCCATCGAGACCGCCTGGGAGCCGGGGTACCGTATCGCGCGGATGGCGTACGGCCCTCTGGCCGAGTCGCTCGTCGAGCAGGGGGAGCTGGCCGCCGCGGACGGTGCGCTCTCGGCCGCGGGCTTCGCCGCCGGCATCGCCGACACCTACATGCTCAACTTCGTCCTGTTCTCCCGCGGGCGGCTGCGGCTCGCGCAGGGACGGCACGACGAGGCGATCGCGGACCTTGACGAGCTGGGCCGGCGCGAGCGTAAATGGCGCGGCCGTAACCCGGCCGTGTTTCCCTATCGCTCCTTCCTGGCGCTGGCCTTGGCGGCCAGCGGGGAGCACGACCGTGCGCAGGCGCTCGCCGCCGAGGAAGTAGCGCTGGCCCGCGGCTGGGGTGCGGCGGGTCCCCTCGGGCGAGCCCTGCGCGCGCTCGCCCTGGTCACGGGGGGCGGCGGCGGCCTGGAGCTGCTCGGCCAGAGCCGCACGGTACTCGACGGTTCGGGCTGGCGGCTCGAGCATGCCCGCACCGTGATCGAGCTCGGCGCCGCGACCAGGCGGGCGGGGCGGCGAGCCGAGGCGCGCGACCTGCTGCGGCCCGGAATGGAGCTGGCCCATGCCTGCGGGGCGCGCGCCCTCGTCGCCCGCGCGCGCGAGGAATTGCTCGCGACCGGAGCCCGGCCCCGCCGGATCGTCAGGACCGGCGCCGACGCGCTCACCGCCAGCGAACGGCGGGTGGCGCGGATGGCCGCCGAGGGCATGACCAACCGCGAGATCGCGCAGGCGCTGTTCGTCACGATGCGAACCGTCGAGGTCCACCTGACCCACGCCTACCAGAAGCTTGGCGTATCGTCACGGGAGAAGCTGCCCGTGGCGCTGGGGCTAGCGGGATCCTGACCAGAAGTGTCCTGTTGGCTACTAGACGCCCATACACAACTGTCCTACGGTGCTGTCATGACAGCTCGAGGGGGGCGAGTCACGCGGACGGACCACGACCGGTGAACGAATCTGAGGCCCGCCGGCTGTTCGAACTGCGCAGCGGCCCCGCGAGCGAACTGGCCGGCCAGGCCGACGCGGTCGCGGCGGCCTGCCACGCCATGGCGGTGCGCTTTCACCGGGGCGGCAAGCTGGTGGTGTTCGGCACCGGCGGGGCGAGCACCGACGCGCAGCACGTCGCGGTCGAGTTCGTCCACCCGGTCATCGTGGGCAAGCGCGCGCTGCCCGCCATCTCACTCACCACCGACGTGGCCACCGTCACCGGGATCGCCGAACGGGACGGGGTGGCGGCGATCTTCGCCCACCAGATCCGCTTCCTGGCCGAGCCCGCCGACATCGCCCTGGGGCTGTCCCCCGACGGCAACACCGCCAGCGTGCTGGCCGGGCTCGAGGCGGCCAGGGACCGCGGCCTGCTGACGATCGCCCTGGCCGGCGGGGACGGCGGCCAGATCGCGGCGGGCAAGGTGGCCGAGCACCTCATCGTCACGCCCTCCGACGACCCGCGCGTGGTCAAGGAGCTGCAGGTCACCGCGTACCACGTGCTGTGGGAGCTGGTGCACGTGTTCTTCGAGCAGCCCGGTGTGCTCGGCCCGGGGGTGGTGACGTGAACGTGGAGCCCGACGGCGTGGGCGGGCGGCCGGCCTGCATCGGCGACGTCTGCATTACCTGCTCCGACACGGCCGTCGAGGTCAGGGTGCTGCGGCTGATCGAGGACCAGATGGCCGTGGTCGACACCGGCCAGGGCGAGGAGACGGTCAGCGTGGCCCTGGTGAGCGCCGGGGTGGGCGACACGATCCTGGTGCACGCGCGCGAGGCCATCGCCGTGGTCGGGACGCGGGCGCCGTCATGAGCGACGCCATGGAATCGCTGTATCCGTTCCTGTACTCCGACACCAGCGACCTGTCCGCCGTGCTCGACCAGGTGCGGGCGTCGACCGTGGCCAAGGCGGCCGAGATCGTCGAGCTGCGCCGCGCGGTGGGCGTACGGGACGGGGCGCGGATCGCCGAGTGCGCGCGGCAGGCCGCGGCCAGGTTCGGCGCGGGCGGGCGGCTGTTCGCCTTCGGCAACGGCGGCAGCGCCACCGACGCCCAGCAGCTCGCCACGCTGTTCCTGAACCCGGCCCCCAGCCACGGGGGTAACGGCGCTCCGCCGCTGCCCGCGTTCGGCTTGGCCAACGACACGTCGGTGGTCACCGCGCTGTGCAACGACGTCGGCGTGGAGGTGGTGTTCGCCCGCCAGCTGGCCGCGTTCGGCGGCCGGAACGACATCGCGGTCGGGCTGTCCACCAGCGGCAACTCGGCCAACCTGGTGCGCGCCTTCGACGAGGCGAGCCGGCGCGGCATGCTGACCATCGGGCTGGCCGGCTACGACGGCGGCACGATGGCCGAGCTGGACAGCATCGACTTCCTGTTCGTCGTCCCGTCGTCCTCGGTGCACCGGATCCAGGAGGCGCAGACCACGATCTACCAGGTGCTATGGGAACTGACCGCAGAGGAGGTGTCACATGTGCCTGGGCATACCCGGTGAGGTCATCGAGCTTCACCCGGAACAGCCGGACCTGGCCAAGGTGAACGTCAGCGGGGTGCGGCGGATGATCAACATCGGCCTGCTCTCCGACGACCCGCCGGCCCCCGGCGAGTGGGTGCTGATCCACGTCGGCTTCGCCCTGTCCAAGATCGACGAGCAGGAGGCGGCCGCGACCATGCAGTTCCTCGAGGGCACCGGGCAGGCTTACGAGGACGAGCTCGCGGCGCTGAAGGCATCTGTGATCGAGTAGAAGGAGCGTGGGCACGATGCGGTTCGTCGACGAATTCCGTGACGCGGACAAGGCCCACGCGCTGGCCGCGAAGATCGCGGCGCTGTGCGAGCCTGGGCGCCAGTACAAGCTGATGGAGGTGTGCGGCGGGCACACCCACACGATCTACAAGCACGGCCTCGAGGACTACCTGCCCGAGTCGATCACCCTGGTGCACGGCCCCGGCTGCCCGGTCTGCGTGATCCCGATGGGGCGGGTGGACGACGCGATCCACCTGGCCTCGCAGCCGGACGTGATCATGACCTCGTTCGGCGACATGATGCGGGTACCGGGCAGCGGCGGCTCGTTCTTCGACGCGAACGCCGAGGGCACTCACATCCGGATGGTGTACTCACCGCTGGACTCGCTGAAGATCGCCCGGCAGAACCCGGACAAGCAGGTCGTGTTCATGGCGATCGGGTTCGAGACGACCGCGCCGTCCACCGCGATGACCATGATCCGGGCCAGGGCCGAAGGCATAGAGAACTTCTCGGTGTTCTGCAATCACGTCACGATCGTTCCCGCCATCAAGGCCATTCTCGACTCGCCGGACCTGCGGCTCGACGGCTTCATCGGCCCGGGGCACGTGTCCACGGTCATCGGCTGCCGGCCGTACGAGTTCATCGCGAAGCAGTACGGCAAGCCGGTCGTGGTGGCGGGCTTCGAGCCGCTGGACATCCTGCAGTCGATCTACATGCTCATGCTGCAGCTGTCCCAGGGCCGGTCCGAGGTGGAGAACCAGTACGCGCGCGTGGTGCCGTGGAACGGCAACCTGGTGGCGCTGAAGGCCATCGGCGAGACGATGGAGCTGCGGCCCTACTTCGAGTGGCGCGGCCTCGGCTTCATCTCGCATTCGGCGCTCAAGGTGCACGAGAAGTACGCCGCGATGGACGCCGAGCTGCTCTTCCAGGTGCCCGGGGTGCGGGTGGCCGACCCCAAGGCCTGCCAGTGCGGCGAGGTGCTCAAGGGCGTGCTCAAGCCGTGGGAGTGCAAGGTGTTCGGCACCGCGTGCACGCCGGAGACCCCGATCGGGACCTGCATGGTGTCGCCCGAAGGGGCCTGCGCGGCGTACTACAACTTCGGCCGGATGAACCGCACCCGGGTCGCCGAGGCCGGGGTGGCCGGATCATGAGCAAGAGCTGGATAGACGAGGCCCTGGCCCAATCCGAGCCTGGGCACGAGGGCCTCGCCGCCGAGGGACGGCGCCAGCTGCCGCTGGCTGACCGGGAACAGCAGGTGCTGGACCGGATCGACCGCGCGCGGCGGCGCCGCCCCAAGGTCAGGGAAGAGCGCGTCACGATGTCGCACGGCGCCGGCGGCAAGGCGACGCACACCCTGATCGAGGCGGTCTTCCTCGACGCGTTCCGCAACCCGCTGCTCGAGCCGCTCGAGGACGCGGCCCAGCTGGCCGTGGGCGGCGCCCGGATCGCGCTCACCACCGACTCCTACGTGGTGTCCCCGCTGTTCTTCCCCGGCGGCGACATCGGCGACCTGGCCGTCAACGGCACCGTCAACGACCTGGCCGTGTCCGGGGCCAGGCCGCTGTACCTGTCGGCCGGGTTCATCCTGGAGGAAGGCTTCCCAGTCGCCGACCTGCAGCGGGTGACCGAGTCGATGCGGGCGGCGGCCGAACGGGCCGGGGTGCACGTGGTCACCGGCGACACCAAGGTGGTGCAGAAGGGCAAGGCCGACGGCTGCTACATCAACACCGCCGGCGTGGGCGTCCTCGAGCGGGACGGGAACCTGGGCGTGGCCCAGGCCCAGCCGGGCGACGCCATCGTCGTGTCCGGGCCGATCGGCGACCACGGCATCACGATCATGCTGGCCCGCGGCGAGCTGGACATCGAGGCGGACATCTGCTCCGACACGGCCCCGCTGAACGGCCTGGTGGCGGACCTGCTGGACGCGGTGCCCGGGGTCCGGGCCATGCGCGACGCGACCCGCGGCGGGGTGGCCACGATCCTGAACGAGATCGCCAAGGCCGCCGACATGGGCGTGCTGGTCAGCGAGGACGCCATCCCGGTCCGGGAAGAGGTGCGCGGCGCGTCGGAACTGCTCGGCATCGACCCGATGTACGTGGCGTGCGAGGGCCGGCTGGTCGCGGTGGTGCCCGGCGAGGACGCCGACCGGGCCGTGGCCGCGCTGCGCGCCCACCCGCTCGGCGAGCAGGCCGCGGTCATCGGCCACGTCCGGGCCGAGCAGCCGGGGATCGTGCAGCTCAAGACCGCGTTCGGCGGGACGAGGATCGTGGACCTGCTGGTGGGTGATCCCCTCCCTAGGATCTGCTAGCGGCTACTCTGCTCGCCACGACCAGGGCTTGGCCCAGGCTGATGCCGCCGTCGTTGCACGGCACGCGGGAGTGCAGCAGGACGCGGAAGCCGCGGGCCTCCAGCCGGGCCACGGTGGCGCTGAGCAGGAGCAGGTTCTGGAACACGCCGCCCGACAGGGCGACCGTGCCCAGGTCGTAGCGCTCGCGCATGAGCAGGCAACCCGCCTCGATCAGCGCGGCCACGCCGTGGTGGAAGCGAGCCGCGATGACGGGGGCGGGAACGCCGTCCGTTCGGTCCTCTATAACGGCGTGCAGGAGATCGGACCCGCGGATCGTGAACGGGACCCCGGCCTCGACGGCGGCCGGGTACGCGCGGGTTTCCGCCGGAGTCAGGGTTTCGGCGAGTTGTTCCAGCTCGACCGCTGCCTGGCCCTCGTAGTTGATCGCGTCGCGGACGCCGAGGATCGCGGCGGCGGCGTCGAACAGGCGGCCCGCGCTGGAGGTCAGCGGGGAGTTGATGCCCTTGGCGGCCATTGCTATCACCGCGGGCCAGTGGTCTTGATGGCGCCGTGCGACCTCGGGGTCGGCCACGTAAGCGGCCGCCATCCGCCACGGCTGCCGGATGGCGGCCGCGCCGCCCGGCATGGGCACCGGGGCGAGGTGCCCGCCGCGCTCGAAGGCAGCCAGGCCGGCGGCCAGGAACTCACCGCCCCAGATCGTGCCGTCGGTGCCGTAGCCGGTCCCGTCGAAGGCCACCCCGATGACCGGGCCTGTCTCCCCGTTGTCGGCCAGGCAGGAGGCGATGTGCGCGTGGTGGTGCTGGACGCCTTCGGCGGGCAGGTCCAGCTCGAGCGCGTACTTGGTGGACAGGTACTCCGGGTGCAGGTCGTGCGCCACCACCTCGGGGTCGATGTCGAACAGCCGGCGGAAGTGCTCGATGCCCTCGGTGAACGAACGCAGCGTCTCGGCGTTCTCCAGGTCCCCGATGTGCTGCGAGACGAAGGCGTGGCGCCCCCGGGCCAGGCAGAACGTGTTCTTCAGCTCGGCACCGCAGGCCAGCACGGGGCGCGGGAACCCGGTGGCGACGGCGAGGGGCTCGGGCACGTAGCCGCGGGAGCGGCGGAGCAGCATCGGGCGGCCGCGGAAGCTCCGGGCCACCGAGTCGTCGGTCCTGACGTGGATGGCCCGGTCGTGGGTCAGGAACGCGTCGGCGATGCCCTTCAGCGTGGCCCTGGCTTCGTCGTCGCGGTAGACGATCGGCTCGTCGGAGACGTTTCCGCTGGTCAAGACGATCGGACGGCCCACAGCTCCGAGCAGCAGGTGGTGCAGCGGCGAGTACGGCAGCATGACGCCGAGCTGGCGGTTGCCCGGTGCGGTGGCCTGCGCGACGGTGGTGCCGGGGCGCCGGGGCAGCAGCACGATCGGGCGGGCCGGGCTGGTGAGCAGGGCGGCGGCCGCTTCGTCGACCTCGGCCAGTTCCGCCGCCGCGGCCAGGTCGGCGGCCATGACCGCGAACGGCTTGTCCTCGCGGTGCTTGCGCTGGCGGAGTGCGGCCACGGCCTGCTCGCAGGCGGCGTCGGCGGCCAGGTGGTATCCGCCCAGGCCCTTGACGGCGAGGACGCGGCCGCCGCGGAGGAGTTCGACGGCCGCCTGGATCGGGTTCTCGTGGTGATCGAGGCCCAGCTGGTTTTTGAGGCCCGGCTGGCTTTGGAGGCGCAGCCGGGGGCCGCAGGCCGGGCAGCAGGTGGGCTGGGCGTGGAAGCGGCGGTCGGCGGGGTCGTGGTACTCGGCCGCGCACCGCTCGCACATGGTGAAGGGCGCCATCGTGGTCAGCGGCCGGTCGTACGGCACGTCGCGGACGATGGTGAACCGGGGGCCGCAGTTGGTGCAGTTGATGAACGGGTACCCGTGGCGCCGGTCGGCCGGGTCGGCCAGCTCGCGCAGGCAGTCCGCGCAGGTCGCGGTGTCGGCGGAGATCAGGGTGCGGCGCAGCCCGGTCTGGCTTTCGCTGGCCGCGATGACGAAGGATGCGGAACGGACCGGGCGAAGAGCCCGGGTGGTGACCCGCTCGATCCTGGCCAGCGGGGGCGCCTGGAGTTCCAGCCGGCCCAGGAACTCGGCCACCGCGGCTTCCGGCCCCTCGACCTCGGCGAACACGCCGTCGAGGTCGTTGCCGACCAGCCCGGTCAGCCCCAGGCCGGTGGCGAGCGCGTAGACGAACGGGCGGAAGCCGACGCCCTGCACCACCCCCTCGACCCGGACCTCCGTCCTGACCGTGTGCACGTGACGAGCTTAGGCCCAGACCGCTCGCCGGCTATCTAGCGGAAACGTATGAAACAAATTATTGATCTGTTACCTGCTGCGGGGTTACCGTCAAGTCACCATCAGCCTGGCCTAACCGCTCGACGGCAAGGGGTGACCGTATGTCAGGGACCGCCGCGCCGCCTGTCTCCACTCGACCAGGATGGGTCGATTGGCTGTTCAGGCGCCAGCTCGATAGCTATCCCGAAACCAGGGCCAGGGTGACGTACCTGGCCATCACCGTGCTCGCCACGATCACGCTGTACTACGAGCTCTATGTCGGCGGCTCGGTGTCCACGCTGATCCTGGCCAACCTGCACATGAGCTTCACGTTCTTCGTGCTGACGCTGGCGTTCGGCGCGCTGATCGGGGCGTTCGGCTCGCTGTTCGCCGGGATCACCGACCGGCTCGGCCGGGCCAACCTGGTCGTGTTCGGCCTGTTCTTCACCGCGGTGTTCGTGGCGTTCATCATGCCGACCGCGACCAACAAGTGGACGTTCACCATCGAGAGCTGGGTCGTCGGCTTCGTGGAGGGCATCTGCCTGGTCGCCACCCCCGCCCTGATCCGGGACTTCTCCCCGCAGGTGGGCCGGGCCACGGCCATGGGCTTCTGGACCAGCGGCCCGGTGATCGGCAGCCTGATCGTCTCGGTGGTGGGCAGTGCCACCGTTCCCGCCATCGTCAACGACGATAAGTTCTGGACCCACGAGTACCGCATCTGCGGCATCGCCGGCCTGGTCGTGTTCGTGATCGCGCTGGTCGGGCTCAAGGAACTTTCGCCGCGGCTGCGCGATCAGCTGATGGTGACCCTGCGCGACCGCGCGCTGATCGAGGCCAGGGCCAAGGGCCTGACCGACGAGGACATCGAGGCGGCGCTGCGCCACCCGTTCCGCCAGCTGCTCAAGACCGACGTCATCGTCTCCTCCATCGCGGTGTCGATCATGCTGCTGATCTACTACACCGCGGTCGCGTTCGCCGTGATCTACCTGACCACCGTGTTCGGGTTCTCGGTCAAGGACGCCAACGGGCTGGGCAACTGGAACTGGGGCTTCAACGTCCTCGCGGTGATCCTGGTCGGGGTGATCTCCGACCGGTTCCGGGTCCGCAAGCCGTTCATGGTGATCGGCGGCGTGCTCGCCGCGGTGATGACCGTGATCTACCTGGAGCAGGCCGGCCACCACCCCAGCTACTACAGCCTGGCGATCATGCTGGCCCTGCTGTCGCTCGGCCTGGGCATCGCCTACACCCCGTGGATGGCCAGCTTCACCGAGACCGTCGAGGCCCGCAACCCGGCGCTCATCGCCACCGGCCTGGCCATCTGGGGCTGGATCATCAGGATCGTGGTCTTCCTCGCGTACCTGTGCCTCCCGCTGGTGGTCAACACCGTCACGCCGCTGGTGAACTACGGGGCCCAGGTGCAGGCCTACGCGACCCAGTACAAGACCGAGCTGGCCTTCGCCACCGCGCACCCGGACGTCGTGGCGACCGCCCAGAAGATCCCGCCGAACGTCCTGGCCTCGGCGCAGAAGATCCCGCCGAGTGTCCTGACCATCGCGAAGAACGACTCCGTCCAGCTCGCGAACGCGCAGAAGTTCGCGCCGCAGCTCGCGGTGATCCAGGCCCACCCGGCGCTGTTCACCAAGCTGGCCACCTACAGCGACCCGTCCAAGATCCCGGGCCCGCTGCTGACCCAGGCGATCGCCGCGGCCGGCGGCGGCGCCAAGGGCGTCGCCATGCTGACGACGATCTCGCAGAACAAGGCGGCCATCAACGGCGTGATCGCGGTCGCGCCCGACCTGCAGAAGGTCGCCCCATACGCGGCGGACCTGAAGACCATCGCCCCGTACTCGGCGCAGCTGAACACCATCGCCCCGTACTCGGCGCAGCTCACCGCGTTGTCCAAGGTCCCTCCGAGCGTCTTCACTTACCTGAAGGCGCACGCCGCTGACGTGCAGAACGCCGCGGCCAAGACGGCAGGCCAGTGGAGGACGTGGTACTGGATCTGCTTCGGCGGCATCGTCTTCTTCCTGCTCAGCATCCCGCTGTTGCGCGGGCGCTGGCGGACCCGCGACGCCAAGCGGGACGAGGCCGAGCACGAGGCCAAGGTGCAGGAGGAACTGGCCAAGCTCCAGGCCACCGTCTAGGAACGCGGGGGCATCCTGCCCTAGGCCCCGCCTAGGGCAGGATGCCCTCGATGATGGCCTGCTGCAGCCGGTTGGCCGTGGCGACGTCGGGCTTGCGCGCCGCGAGCACGTCCGCGTAGAGGAACGACTCGCCCAGCCGGACAAGCGCGTACGCGAGCGCGCTCGGCTCGATGATCGTGACCAGGCCGAACTCTTCCATGTCGCGGCGCAGCAGCTCCTCGTTGAGGGCCACGATCCCGCTCTGCACCCGGCCGCGCGGGTCGGTGAGCACGCGCATGGTCAGCGCGGGCTCATCGTCCAGCAGGCGGCGCAATCCTGTCGATCCAGCCACCATCGCGTTGATATGGCGGATGGTGCCGGGGGTGTGCAGCTCGCCTTCGGGACGTTCGGCCTCCCAGCGCTCGACGGCGATCTCCAGCATGCGCTCGGTGAGCCGCCACAAGGCCTGGCTGATCAGCTCCTCCCGGCCGCCGACGCGCCGGAACAGGGTCACCCGGGATACGCCCAATTCGTCGGCCAGGCCCTGCATGTCCAGCCGTCTGCCCTCGTAGATCCACCGGGCGGCGGTCGAGACGATGCGGTCGGTCAGGCTGACCTTGGTGGTGCCCTTGCCCTTTGGCCGGCTGTCATTCGGCCGGCGCGTCAGGGTCGGCGCGGGCGCGATCCCACCGCTCCGGGTTCCCGGCTGGGCTTCCGACGTGGCGGTCACACTGCCACGATAACCCGCGCGAACGTCCTGGTCAGTAGGCGGGGCGACGGGCGAGGTCACAGCGGTCAGCGGCGGAAGGCGGCGGCCCAATCGACGTCTTCGCGCAGCCGCCGCTTGAGCAGCTTGCCGCCGGGGTTGCGCGGCAGCGGGGTCGAGCTGACCGCGACGTACTGCGGGACCTTGAAGTCGGCGATGTGGTCGCCCAGGTAGCCGAGCACGGCCGGGACGTCGAGGGTGGCGCCGGGCATCGGGACGATGACCGCGCCCACCTTCTCCCCCATCATCTCGTCGGGCACGCCGAGGACCGCCGCCTCGTACACGCCCGGCGCGCCGGCCAGGGCGTTCTCCACCTCGACGCAGTACACGTTCTCGCCGCCGCGGTTGATCATGTCCTTGAGCCGGTCCACCAGGTAGACCAGGCCCTCGTCGTCGATCCGGGCCGCGTCGCCGCTGTGCAGCCAGCCATCCACGAACGTGTCGGCGGTGGCCTCCGGTTTGTTCCAGTAGCCGGAGACGATGTTCTGGCCGCGGATCAGCAGCTCGCCGGCGCCGTCCGGGGCCACGTTGTCGAGGCGGACGTCGACCACCGGGGCGGGGAAGCCGACCGAGTCGGCGTGGGCCACGAACTCGTGCGGCAGGAACGTGGACACGCTCGAGGTCTCGGTCAGGCCGAACCCGTTACCCAGCCGCGCCTGCGGGAACGCCTTGCCCAGCCGGGCCACCAGGTCGGGCGCGATCGGCGCTCCGCCGTAGGAGACCGAGCGCACGTGCGAGATGTCCACGTCGGCGAAGGCCGGCTGGCTGATCGCCAGCCAGTAGATGGCCGGCACCGTGACCATGGTGTCGATCGCCTCCTCCTCGATCGCGTGCAGGAACGCGCCCACCTCGAAGACGGGCATGATCACCGCCGTGCCGCCCACGTACAGCGCCACGAGCAGCTGGCTGTTGCAGCCGGTCACGTGGAACAGCGGCACCGAGATCAGGGTGCGCAGGCCCGCCGGATCTACGGACAGAGAACGACGGCAGGTCTCGGCGTTGGACAGGAAGTTCTCGTGGCTGGTCACCGCGCCCTTGGGGAACCCGGTGGTGCCGCTGGTGTAGAAGATCGCGGCCGGGCTGGACGGCTCGGCGTCGTCGACGGCCAGCGCGTCGCCGTCGGGCAGCGCGGCTCCGGGCGTGAACACGTACGTCGCGCCGGAGTCGGTCACCACGTAGTTCGCTTCCTCCTCGGTGAAGCGGGTGTTGACCGGTACCACGATCGCGTCGGCCAGCACCGCGCCGAGGAAGGCCAGCACCCAGTCGATGCCGTTGCCCAGCCGGATCGCCACGCGGTCACCGCGCTGGACGCCGAGGCCGCGCAGGCCGCCCGCCACCCGGGCGGCGCGGTCCCACAGCGAGGCGTAGCTCAGCCGCGGGCCGCCGCCGGTCTCCACCACGGCCTCCGCGGCGCCGTCCCGGTCGACCGCCGCGCGGAACATCTGCACCAGGTTGCGCGGCAGTCCTTCGTAGCGCTTGATGCCGTCCTCGCCGCGGACGACGCCGGTCATGTCGAACATGCCGCCCAGGTCGCTGTGGTCCTTCATGACGCACCGTCCTTGGCCGGCGTGAAGTAGCGCACCGGGTTCTCCACCATCATCGTGTCGATCTGCTCCTGGGTGACGCCCGACGCCAGCAGGGCGGGCAGCACGTCGTCGGTGATGTGCTCGTAGTGCCAGTTCGGCGCGGCG
>Ga0207683_10002628_pt1 | contig 15703 bp, 16 predicted proteins | sample KBSM73metaG_FD_184333 | JGI IMG/M metagenome (GOLD analysis project Ga0207683, IMG submission 184333) | Miscanthus rhizosphere microbial communities from Kellogg Biological Station, Michigan, USA - KBS M7-3 metaG (SPAdes) (version 2) | ecosystem: Host-associated > Plants > Roots > Rhizosphere >... | reverse complement strand
GAACTCCGAATCCTCGGTCACCGTTAACTTTTTGATCAGCGTTCGCAGCGCCGGGTCGTGGATGCGAGACGGCGCGAAGGTTGCCGGCGTCACCTCACCGTCTTGCCACGCGACCGCTAGCAAATAGGGAATGCTATGGTCGGCAGTCTCCCGCGTTTCGGGGTTCCACTTCTCCGGCTCCGTCGCCGTTCGCTGCACCGCTTCTGTGTAAGTCGCTACATGAACAGAATCGATATCTCTGATCGCAACCTGCTGCCGTAGGTCCAGCACCAGGCCGATTGGTCCCTGGGTGTGTATCACTGAGGGGTAGGCCTTGAAGCTCGTCGCGGTGATCCGAAACGGCTCAGCTCCGCCGCCGAAAGCTGGCCACTTCGGCGCCTCAGCTCCCAGGTTGTGCCACAGTCCTTCTTTGCCTTCGAAAGGTTGATCCGGGCTCGTCATTCCCTCTGCCGCTAGCTCTGCGGCGAACACTCCCATGCGGACTGCCGCGGCCGTCGCGCAGCCCTTCCACATCGAAAGCTCACCGATGCGCGTGGCGCGCAGCGGCACGGTTGACGTGATTGCGATGGCGATCGCGTGTGCCAACGCCGCCCGGTCGAGCGCGAGAATCTTGCCGGCGCCGCATGCCGTTCCGATCGCAACGTAGACACCCTGATCCCAGGTTTTTAACGATAGCTGGTCCGCCATTCGGCAAAACGCCTCGTAGGCCGCCGTGATCGCCGTGATTACCGCCCGCCCGTTCGCTTTGTGGGTGTCGGCGACAGCGAGCACGCCCGGGATCATGTCGCTCGGATGCCCCGTGCCTCGCGCCGCGTAGGCGTCGTTGCAGTCGAGATAGCGAATAAGGGACGTGTTAGCGAAGGCCGCAAGATCCATCGAGCTTTCCTGTCGAGTGCCGATGATTCGTGCCGGTGGGTTTCCCTGCACCCGAGACGCGATCCGCCGCGCGATGGAAGGCGGTTCGGCATCGAAGGCGCCGACGCCGCACCCCAGGGTGTCGATCAACGTTCGCTTGACCTGATGTATCGCTTCAGGCGAAAGTTTTTCGTAGGTCAATCCATTCGCGTAATCGCTCAAGTATGCAGTCGTGGTGTCCATGAGCGCCTCCTGCACAAATGACAGCAATTTGCTTTATCAAGAGTGCTGGCTCGATCAACCATTTAGGGATTGACCCTGTGGGGTTTAACTTCCATCGCTGATGCTACGCATACGAATATTGCATTCACTGGCTCGGCCCTGCTTAAGAGTTAAGTTTCTGAACGCGCGAACTAATTGAACCCTTCGACAGTCTCAGGGCAGCTTTTGGAACGGCTTGACCGAGCGTTAGTCCGGCCGCATCACGCTTTCCAATTGGTCTAGAGGCAGGATGAGACGAAACGCATCCAGGGTAATCGTCTCGTTGGCTTTTTCTTTCGAGACAATTCCCTGGGGTACACCGCCCCGCTGCACGGTTTCGATGGCTTCTAAAAGAAGTTTGCGCAGCAGTATTACGCCGCGATCCGACGTCGCCAGTTGCTCGTCGCGGTAGCCAATCTTTCCTTGGGTGGACTGGCAGACGTAGTCTTCCCTCCACACTTGCCCACGATAGGGCACGTGTTTGCGCTTGTCGTATTCTTTTACCGGTTCAGCAGTCGGCGGCGCATAGCGTGATTGATCTCGTTTCTTGATGAGATCGACCTTATCCCGCGGAACAAAATCGCTGCTGAATACCATGAAATTATCGTCATCCACGGGCGTGACAAATAGCAACCGTTCAAAGCCTTCTTCCTCAACGCCGCGTCCGCCGAGGGAAAACACACTCGGCAATGCCAAGCTCGTGAGCCGCACATAAAGAGTTCCCGGCGTGGGGCCGGGCCAGTGAACGATAGTCTTCAGGCCATACTCGGTTCGGAACGCTTCGATATGATGATCACCCGGATAGTCCCAAAAAGCGTTTTCCCAAGAGCGGTCTGCGCGGCTCGGCTTGTGCAAAAAAAAGGCGTGCAGAGAATCAATGGTATTCTCGAAAAAATTGAACCAGTTGTAATCCCAATGGCGCGGCGGCAGCACCAAGCGCATGCCGTCATCTCGCACGAGCGCCGAATAGCGCGGCAGCGGTGGCGGCTCGCTTTCTTGCGCGCCCATAAACGCGAAGATGAGCCCGCCCAATTCCCGTACTCGATAGCTCGGGTGTTTGACCTTCTGGCAGAAGGTGCTGCCTTTGGGTTCGAGGGGTTGATCCAAGCAGTTGCCCTCAACATCGTACAGCCAGCCGTGATAGGGACATCTGATTCCACGGGCTTCGATGTCGCCGTATTCCAACGACGTTCCTCGATGAGAACAGTGAAGGCCCACGAGCCCGAGGCGGCCGCTGCCGTCGCGGAACAGCACCAGCTCTTCACCCAGAACCTTGACCGCCTGAGGAATGTCTTTCAAATCTTCGGCGCGGCCAACCGCCAGCCAGTAGCGTCTGAACATCGCGCCGCCGGGCGTGGCCGGCCCCACATGACAAAGCGCTGACAATCCGAGTTTTTCTTGCCTTGCTTCCGACATCGCTTTGTCTCCCGCTCAGATCATTTTCCTTTTTGAACTTCTTCCAACAGGGAGAAGTCGTACATCTTTTTCGCCAACTCGGCGGCCGGTTCGTTGGTCTTGATCCGTTGGCGGGTCAGTTCGATGCCGTTCTCAATGGCGCGGCGCGAAATCATGCCCTCTTTCGACAGGATGCTCAGCATGAACTTGTAATTGGTCGCGGCGATGTCCGGCTCCAAATTGAAATCTTTGGAAATTGAATTAACGATCTCATCTCGGTTGCGCGGATCTTCGAGGTATTAGAAGCCCTTCAGCGTGCTGCGTAAAAATCGCTTGATCAGCAGCGGGTTTTCTTTGATCAGTTGATCGGAAACGACAATCCCCGAGCCCGGCAGTTCCATGATGTCGGCCAAAGACTGGAGTCTTACCATGCCGAGCTTTTCCGCGACCGCGAAGCCCGGCGCCCACAATATGGCCGCGTCCACGGAACCTTTCTGAAGCGCGGCGAATACGCTTTCACTGCCCACCGCCAGAATGGTCGCTTCCTTGTCGGGATCGACGTGGTAGTGCATTAAGATCGCTCGCGCCGCATAGTCCGTAGTGCTGCCAATGCCGGTAACGGCGATCTTTTTCCCCTTGACGTCGGCCATCGAGCGAATACCGGACTCTCTTCGTCCATAAAGGATAAAAGCCGGCTTGCTGTTGAATCCAATGATGCCTTTAACAGGCGCGCCGGCCATCGCGGCGCGAATGCCCGTGCCGAAGCCGGTGCTGAATTGGATCGATCCCGACACGAGAGCCTGCATGGCCGTCGGGCCGCTCCTGAAAAGCACCTCAAGGACGTTTAAACCCTCGCTCTTGAAAAAATCCTTTTTGAGCGCCACGGACAGCGGCAGATCGGAAAGCGTCGGCGCGTCTACGCCGATGATGACTTTGTTGGCTTCCGCCGAAAAACTTTGCCGCCCTAAACTCAGGAAGATCGAAAAAAATAGCAGAGCGGCGCTTCTCATCCAGTCCCTCTTAGGTTGTCACCCGAGTCGGAGAAATATCGCGAGCTTATGAAAGCGACGATTTCAAGTCAACCAACCGGCGTATGGGCTTACTGTTAGTCGTCATTCCCAGCGAAGCGAGAAATTTTCTCTTTACATCGATTCGAAATCGACTCGGCGGGATCAACGCAGTGGAACGTTACCGCGATCATCAACATTCGTTGCAACGACTTCGCGAAAGCGTTAAACGAATCGACCTGGAGGGTTCAGTATGAAGATCGTCGTGACGGGCGGTGCCGGCAGGCTAGGACAGCTGACGACCAGAGAATTGGTTGCGTACGGTCACGATGTGCTGGCGATCGACAGAACGCCGATCTCGGATCCTGGCTGCCCTTCGTCCCTAGTTGATCTTTCACAAGCGCAAGAGCTCGCGAGTCTCTTCAAGCGGGCCGACGCGGTAATCCATCTGGCGCGAAGGCGGTTTCCCTATACCAGCAATGGCTTCGACGCCGCATCGCGCACATGGAAAATTCCCGACGTGTTCGGGGACGCCGAAAATTTCAGTTACAACGTGACCATCAGTTACAACGTGGTCGCTGCGGCATTTGCCGCAGGAGTGAAAAAACTCGTCATGGGATCGAGCCTCACGATCTACGGGTTCTATTATCCCACCCGGTTCGCCGCGCCCGAGTGTCTGCCAGTGGATGAAGCTCATCCGTTATCGCCGCAGGATCCTTACAGCTTATCGAAGCTCGTCGGAGAGCGGATTTGCGATGCGTTCGCGCACCGCAGCGACATGCAGATCGCCAGCCTTCGCTTCGCCGGCATATCAGCCGATTTGACACAGCAGAACCTTGTCGAGCGGCGCAAGAACCCGTTGCGGTGGGCCGGGCCGTTGTGGACTTATATCGATGTCCGCGACGCCGCCGTCGCCTGTCGGCTCGCCGTCGAGAAAGATTTTTCCGGCCATGAGCCGTTCAACATCTGCGCTCCCAATACTATCATGACGGGACCGACCTTAGAGCTGGCCAAAGAATATTTCCCCGATGTGAAAGTGCGCGCGCCGCTCGAAGGCAACTGGAGCGGGTACGACTGCAAAAAAGCGCGCGACTTGCTCGGCTTCACTGCGAGATATCTGCTCGACTAGGCTAACTGCAGCGACGAGCCTGCTTCTTTAGGAAGCAAACGAAGTCATGGTTAAAAACTTCGATACGATCGTGGTAGGTCTCGGCGCCATGGGAAGCGCTGCGGTTTATCAACTTGCGAAGCAGGCTAATAAAGTGCTCGGCGTCGATCGGTTTTCGCCTCCGCATCCGAACGGTTCGTCTCACGGCGAGAGTCGAATCATTCGCCAAGCGATCGGCGAAGGGGAGGAATATGTGCCCTTCGCCTTGCGCTCCTATGAATTGTGGCGCGAGATCGAAAAAGAAACCGGGAAGGAACTCCTGAAGATCACGGGCGGCGTCACGCTGCAGAGTCAAAACAACGAGGCCGTCATGCACGGCCGGCGTGATTTTTTGGGAGAGGCGATCCGCTGCGCGAAGAAGTTCAATATCCGCCATGAGACTCTCGAAACCGCAGAGATAAAAAAGTTTTATCCGCAGTTCGCCGTAACGGATGAACGCGCCTACTACGAATACGAAACGGGATTTTTAAAACCGGAACTTTGCATCGAGGCAGAGCTCGATCTCGCTCGCAAGCATGGTGCGGCGGTGCAAACCGACGAGATCGTTGTTTCAGTCGAAAGAGACGGGAATTCGGCAGTGACGGTCAAAACCAACCACGGCTCCTACCGCGCGGAAAAGGTCATCGTCACTGCCGGAGCTTGGATCGCTCGGTTCCTGCCGCCAGCATACGCACATTTGTTCAAAGTCTATCGGCAAGTCATGTACTGGTTTGCAATCAGGGAAGACTCCCGCGCGATTTTTGCGGCTCCCGAGTTCCCGATTTTTATTTGGATCTTCGGGAAGGGCAGCGAATTCGGTTTCGGTTTCTACGGCTTTCCGACCCTAGATGGCAAAACGATCAAGATTGCAACCGAGCAATTTGCGGCGAGCACTGATCCGGACCATGTACATCGTGATGTTGGCATCGAAGAAATCCGATCGATCTATAATGATTACCTGCGAGATCGTCTGCCTGGGATTTCCGATCGATGCCTAACCGCGGCAACTTGTTTGTACACGACGACTTCCGATTCGCACTTCGTGATCGATGCTCACCCGGAGAATGAGCGCATCATCATCGCGTCGCCTTGTTCAGGTCACGGGTTCAAACACTCGGCGGCGATTGGCGAAGCGCTCGCTGAGCAAGTCATCGATGGCAAGAGCAAGCTTGATATGAGTGGCTTCAGCCTGAAGAGATTTAAAGATTTGATTCAATAGAAGACCAAACGCGCAGAAATTTTCACCACAGGGACGCAAAGGATACGAAGTTTTTTGTGGGGCGCGCGTGCGCACGTTCCCGCGAAACCGAGATGCCAAGATGCCCGACGTGCCGACCTTGTTCGAGTTAATGGACAAAGAAAAAAACCCCGGCGCGCAGCCGGCTGCTCGCCACTGTGATGCTCGACGGCAGCGGATTCGCTCCGTATCCGATCGTTGCCGCGCCGGGAGTTCCAGCGGAACACATCAAGATTCTGCGAGAAGCCTTCGGCCTGACGCTCAAGACGCCGGAGTTTTTGGAAGAAGCAAAGAAAAATAAATGGGAAATCAGACCCGTGGGCGGCGATGAACTGGACGCTCTGGCAAAGAAGTTGCACAAACCTTCAGCCGAAGTGATCGACGGCTGAAATCATTGTTGGGGGACTAACTGGAGCAACGAGCGCATGAAACGAGTATCGGGAAAACGCTCAAGGCGAACCGTTTTATCGTTGAGGATTGTCACCGCCGGGCCAAAACAAGCGGCGGATTGAGAGCTTTAATGCGCTCGCGCGTCGAGTTGAAGGTCTATCGGCTCGCGTGACAGCGGAGTTATCGACCTGGTGTATAGTGTTTATCCTGCAAAATCGCCCGGGGAGCTCATTACAGCTCAGTAAGCTGAGCTATGACGACGTTTTCCATACAATTCCAAAAATCTTGTACCGCCTCGAAGGTCTACCGGCAAATCAGCAGCATACGCCGTCCGAGATTTAGCTCTTTTTTACTTTAGCTTTTGAAGCAATCCACACCTGCCGCGTCTAATTGTTGTGTTCTGACAAAAAAGGAAGGAGGTGATACTGTGAAAAGCGCAATGAAAGTTGCAGTGCTCGCTTTAACTGTTTTTGGTTTCAGCGGCATGAGTTTCGCTCAGTCCAACCCAGCCACATCCCCTACTCCGTCAGCAGATAAAAAGGCCGGGACGACCTCCACGAAGGCGAAGAACAGTCGGATTACCGGCGAGATTACTTCCCTGGATGCCAAGAGCGGCATGTTGGCCGTTAAAGCCAAGGACAAAGAGGTCAACCTGACGGCCGAGTCCAAAAGCGCCAAGGGGGCCTTGGAAAAACTCAAGGTAGGCGACATGGTCACTGTTTCTTACAGTGAGAAGGACGGAAAGATGGTCGCCAACTCGGTCAAAGCCGACAAAAGCACGGCTTCGAAGTCCAAAGCGATGGACAAACAAAGCGACATGATGGACAAGAAACCCGCCACGAAGTAATGGCTTGAGGATGCATCTGCGAGAGGGACAGTCGGGCAACCGGCTGTCCCTCTTCTGTTTTTGTTCAATCAACTGCCGAATTCGGGCTTGGCAGGCAGATTGTCGCGCGAGGACCTAAACAACAGCGTTAGCAAATCCCGCCGTATCGGTGCTATTTACCGTTGAAACTTCAGATCCCAGCGAAGAAGCCCGTGACATCTTTCTTAGCAGACCGATAGGCAGTGTCCGGAGTGACGGTCGGGAGTCGCATCTCTTTATCGCTCTTTGAAGGACCATTATTTATTTGTTCGACGATCTTCTGCTACAACAGACGGGGATTTGCATGAAGCGAGTAGCACCGGAAGTGAAAGACCTGACCGAGGAAGAGATCCCCGGCACTGGTCAGTGGCATCAGACCTTCACACTTTTTATGCCAGGAGATCCTGTCACCGAGCAGCCATTCAATCGCATCGGAAGCAAGCTCGATCTCTCCGACCCGCAGGTCCGCATCGATCTCTGGAAGACGCTCAGGGACGACCGCTTCACGGATTGAGCCGGTTAGCGCCAATTTCATTACAAGTTCCACTGCCGTGGAAGTACTAGACGTCGAGCTGGAATGCGACCGAAAGCGCAAAACCCTACTTGGCTGGCATCGGCCGAGTAGGACACGCAAAGCTTTGACTTGGCGGTTCGAATTAATGACATTACGCACGAGCTCAGATATGGCTAATGATTGGCAGCGACAACTTCCGCGATCTTCACGAGCCTTGAGAACGGAACTGCGATGCTCTGTCAGTTGTCGATCTGCTTTCGTAAATTGATCCGAGGGCGAGTCAAAGCGCGAACGCGGGGAGGCTTTAAGCTTTATGGCGGGTACGCACTATGACGTAATCGTGATCGGCGCCGGCAACGCGGGGTTGACCGCGGCCTTGGCGGCACGGCAACAACAAACGCGGGTGCTGCTTTTGGACAAATGTCCCAAACCGGCGCGCGGCGGCAATACGCGCTTTTCCGGCGGCGGCTTTCGTTTCACGTATAACAGTCTGAACGACATGCGGCCGATGCTGCCGTCACTCACAGATGAAGAGGCGGCGAAGATGGAGGTCGGCACTTATTCCAACGCAGAATTCTTCGAAGACGTCATGCAGGTCACCGAGTATGCCGCCGACAAAAAACTCACCCATATTCTCGTCGATCGATCTTACGATACCGCGCGCTGGTTAACTGACATGAACGTCAAATGGATTCTTTCCACCAGCACCCATGCGGTGAAGATGGGAGGGAAAATAAAGTTTCCCTCGGGCCGGGTAATCTCGGTCAACGACGGTGGTTTAGGATTGGTGGAAATGCTGTTTCCGACCGCTGAAAAAAACGGCATCGAAATTGTCTACGAAGGGAAAGCGACAGCATTGATATTTGACAATCGCGGTAAGGCCACTGGTGTTCGGGTGCAAACTGCGGAGGGCCTGGTGGATTTTTCGTCTCGCGCCGTGGTGTTAGCCGCCGGCGGCTTCGAGGCCAATCCGGAAATGCGCGCGCGGTATCTCGGCACGGGCTGGGATTTGGTGAAAGTGCGTGGCTCGCGCTACAACACCGGCGAGGTGCTCAATTTCGCTCTGGGATTCGGCGCACAGCCGATCGGCCACTGGAGCGGCTGCCATGCGGTGCTGGTCGATGCGCAAGCACCCGACGTCGAATGCGCTTACGAGCATCGCTATTCGTATCCCTACGGCATCATGGTCGACATCAACGGCAAGCGCTTCGTCGACGAAGGCGAGGATTTTTTCAGCTACACCTATGCGAAATGCGGCCGCGAAGTGTTGCGCCTGCCGTGGCGCACCGCCTACCAGATTTTTGACAGCAAGGCCCGCCCGCTGTTGCGCTCCGAGTACAACCGCGGCTTCCACGTCAGCGCCGATACGATCGAAGCGCTAGCGAAAAAACTGCCTGGCTTGGATTGGGAAAACGTCGTCAAAACCGTTGCCGCATTCAACGATGCGGTCAACGACGCGCCGTTCGATCCATCGAAACACGACGGCAAATGCACGCGCGGCATCAGCCCGGTGAAGTCGAACTGGGCGCAGCGCTTGGACACACCGCCGTTTTACGCATTCCCGGTGACCTGCGGCATCACGTTCACTTTCGGCGGGGTCGGCATCACCGAAAAGGGCGAAGTCAAGGATACCAGCGGGAATGTGATCGCCGGACTTTTCGCCGCCGGAGAAATCACTGGCGGCTCCTTCTTCAATAATTATCCCGGCGGGTCGGGCTTGATGAAAGGCACTGTCTTCGGTCGCCTGGCAGGCAGCAGCGCTGCGGCATTTGCCAAGGCGAACCGGATTTGAGGCGGTGGAAAGAGCGCCCCGGCAAAAACTGCCGCCCGGCACAGCGAAATCGAGCACACAGGGAGAAAGTGAAAATGGCAGTTGGCATTACCGAACAGCTGGCGATCCACACAGCTAGAGTGCGCTACGAAGATATTCCGCCTGAGGCGATCCAAAAGGCCAAAGATTGCATTCTGGACCAGATCGGCGTCGAGCTGATCGGTTCCACTTTGGAGTGGAACAAGATCGCTTACCGCTATGTCGCCGAGATGGGCGGACGCGGCGAAAGCACCGTCGTCAACTACGGCAATAAAGTTCCGACCCTCGATGCGGCATTTGTCAATGCGACCTTTGGCCAAGGTTGCGAGCTGGATGATGTCGGCTTCGCGGCGGGTGGACACCCGGGCGCGGCTACCGTTCCGGTCGCGCTAGCGCTCGGTGAAAAGCAACGCAGCAGCGGCAAGGACTTTCTCGCCGCGGTGGTGGTCGGCTGCGATGTCATGTACCGCTTGCTGGCGGCTGTCCGTCCTTCGTCCGGCAAACGTGGTTTTCATAGCCACGGGATCGGCGCGCCATTTGGAGCAGTCGCAAGCGCGGCGAGATTGCTCCGCCTGACGGATGGGCAAATGCTTCATGCCTTCGGCATTGCCGGCATGCACTCGAGCGGCACGATGGAATACGATCAGACCGGCGGCGAGGTTAAGCGAGTGATCGCCGGGATTGCGGCGCGCGGCGGTATCCAATCGGCGCTGCTCGCGCAACTAGGGCTGACGGGACCGCCGACGATCATCGAAGGCAAACGTGGATTTTTGAAAGTCTTTGCGGATGTGGTGGAGCCTGACGAAATCACCCGCGACCTCGGCCGCGAGTTCAAGATCATGCGCATTTGGTTCAAGCTCTATCCTTGCGTTGCGACCGTGCAGGGAGTCATCTATACGCTGACCAAACTCATCGACCAACACCGCTTCAGCGCCGATGATGTCGAGGAGATTCGCGTCGGAATCTCCGAGACGTCGCTCTCGCACGGCGGCGCGATTTACGAGCCGCATGATACCGCCAGCGCGCAGTTCAGCTTGCCATTCTCATTGGCGATTCGTCTATTGAAGAATGACAACGATCTGACCTTCTACATGGATCCGAAACTCTGGACCGATCCGAAAGTTCTCGCGCTGGCGAAGAAAGTGAAGAGCTACGCGGACCCGAACGCGAAAAAAGACCAGAACTACAATACAACGATGGAGGTGAAGCTCACCAACGGGGAAACTTATAAAGCATTCGAGCCCTATCCGCCCGGCTCGCCGCTTAACATGGTCAGCCGCGACGTGTTGCGCGCGAAGTTTCGCAAGATGGCGCGCGCGGTGCTAACGGAAAAGCGCATCGATCAGTTGATTGAATCCGTGGATCGGCTGGAAAATTACGGTGATGTGGTGGAATTGATACCGCTGATCGTGAAGTGAGCGTCGCGGGAGTGTTCCACATCTTCCGGCGGCGGGCGACCGCCGGTCGCCCGTCATCGATTCACGCATGTTGAGACGAGCGTCGCCAATCGACAGAGTTGTTTTACAGCCCGTAAAACCGGCGCGGGTTATCGTCCAGAATCTTGCGGGCGACCGCTGCGGGGATTTCACCTGTTTCGCCGCGCTGCTCAATCACGTCGAGAGCCTGAATTTCTGCAGACTGGTCGGCGTGGCTGTAATCGGTCCCGATCATCAAGTTGTCCTCTGTGCCGTATTTGAGAATGTAAGGCAGATCGTCGTTGGTTTGGCAGGCGACGTAGATGCGATTACGACGAAATAAATCTTCCTTGAAATCCACCGGCAAAAACGTCCGACGAAGTTTCTTAGCCACGAGATCGGCGTAGAGATATGGAATCCACGAGGCGCCGGTTTCGATGAAACCAATTCGAAGCTTCGGAAACAGATCCGGAATGCCGTGTTCGATGAGCGCGCTGAACGCGGAGATCGCGTTCATGCCGCCATCCAGGCTCTCTCCTTGCAGCGCGATTGCGGACTCGACTTTGCCCGTCGCGTTATGAATACAAATGGGCAGATCGAGGCGGCTCGCCTCCTCGTAAATCCGGAAGAAGTACGGATCGCTGGCGGCGCGGTCGCTGCATTCGATTCCTTTCTTGAACACACCGCAGGCGCCATGGTCCTTCGCCCAGCGCACTTCCTCGACCGCTTTATCGATGGAGAGCAGCGGCAGCATGGCGATCCAGCGCAGCCGGCCGCGGCTTTTCTCCGTCGATTTGGCGATCCAACGATTATAGGATTTGCAGAGCGCCAGCTCGACCTCTGCGCGATCGCTCAGCGCATGAAGAAATAAAGTCGGATAGAGGACCTGCACATCGATGCGCAGCTCGTCCATGTGCCGGATACGAGCATCCACGTCGATCAGCTCGCGCGTCGTCTGCACAGTTGCCGTGCGCTTGTCGTCGCGCCAGCGCCGGAGCCGAATGTTGCCGTCGATCACCCAGAGTCGATGCGGGCGGGCATCGCCGGGTGCTGTTGGACCGCCGGGATCCAGAGTCGTCGGTTTGAAGCGGCGCGCGCCATCGTCGAGGTATTCCCAAGTCGCTTCCGATTCGTCCACGTGCGCGTCAACGTCCACGCGAAACATAAAGCCTCCTTTGTCTAATCGCTGAAGCTTTCAACCGTCGTTTATTGCACGGCAAGAAGACTGTCAAGCAATGAGGCTAACGTTCTCTCGTTAGTGAGTCCTTGCCGGTGTTTTCCTGCAAACTTGTCGCAAAAAGTAGGACAGGTCTTAGGAAAAATAGATTTTTCTTTTTGAATTCGTGGATTCCGGGTCGCGCTAGCTCCGCCAGCTTGCCCGGAATGACAATGCCTTTTTCAGGTAATTGACTTGCAGGATAGGACGCGGTCGTTTACGGGAAACTGCTTGGCACTACTTCTGCACATTCCTGTCCGCGGAAGGAGGTAATATGGATAACAATCAATTCAAGGGCAATTGGCACGAGTTCAAAGGTGAGGTGAAGCGGAAATGGGGAAAGATCACCGATAACGATCTTCTCGAATGCGAGGGTGACTACGAAAAGTTTCTAGGGATCGTCCAGAAAAGATACGGCGACGAAAAGGATGCCGTGCAGAGTTGGGCGAACGATTGGTACTCCGAGCGTGAGCAGGAAGACATCCGCAGAAGGCACGACACGATCTCTCGCAATCAGGTGTAATTGAAGAGGCGTGAGGCTCGAACCATGAGGCGCGACTGGCAACCAGAGCTTCTATGCTTCGAGAAGCTCAGCATGAGCGGATTTCTTTTTGGTCATTCAAGTTCTGTCCGTGCATGCCGAGCTATTGAACATGTAAGCTGCTTTCAACGGCCTGTCACCTCTAATTATTCAATCACAGCAAAACGCGACACCGTTTCCGTAGTTCATTTCGCCGCGAAGCAGTATATCCGTCCGCCTCCGCCGCGCGGCGCGGTATCGGCGCAGCTTCCGTTGTCGTGCGCCGAGTTCCATACGGAGTATCTTCCCGATGGGTCGCCACCGGGGCCAAGGCCATCCGAGTGACCTACCTGAGCCTGTTGGTCGGGAGACGCCGATGTCCAATCGTTGCATGTCTTTCCGGCCATGACCTTACCGTCTGCCGTCGAGCCGGTCAGAATGTCATGCACCGTTGGTTTTGGTGAATCCGGCCAATTGCCGGGAACTCGCTGGCCGTGCTCGTCGAGAAATACGTCCGCATCTCCTTTGCGCGCGTGCAGCTCGTCGAGATTTTTAGCAACTACGACGCCTTTGACGTTGGTCCAAGGGCCAGTGCCGATGCGGCTGCGCGCGTCCGTGGGCTTGTTGCCGTTGTCGGAATCATGCTCGGCGCTCAAATAGGCGTGCCAGGTCTTGTTGCCGAGGCCGACGGCGCTCGCCAGCTGCTGGCAAATTTTATCCGCGCCACGTAGCCCTCCCAGGTTGGCTGTCTTGCTCCCAGTGCTGCTGACAAAAAAGCTCGTTGCCGGATTGGCCTGAGCGCTTTCGGCACCGATGCTCTGGCCTCTGTCACCGCTGACAATTCCTAGCGCAGCTATTGCCGCAACAAGAACGATTTGTTGCTTCATAAGTTTCCTTTCCGCTCGATATTTTTGTTCAGGAATTTTTTTTCGCTAAACCAGAGCTCAAGCACGGAGCACGCTACACCGCACCCCTTTATGGAGTCAAGAATGTGCTCGCCCAGCGCGTGGTTCAGTGAGGTGGGTAGGTCGAGCAATCAGGTAGAGGCGCGAGTAAGAATCAACAACCTAGAATCCAGCCTTCCTCGAATCGGATGATGTGATCCTCAGCTGATCCACTCGTTATGCCGTGAGGTGTCGCGAATTCCTTGCCGAGCGAGTTCGTTGCGTCGAGATCGCGCGCCCAGTGCCACATCGCGCGCACCTGGCCACGATCCTTGATCGTGTCCGGAAGTGGCGCTCGGACGCTCGGATAGATTTCGGCGTGGAGGACTCGGAGCTCCGGATCGAGCCAGGTTCCGACCGCCGGAGCCCATCCGGTTTCGAAAGGCCAAACGGCGGAGCATCGAGAGAACAGTGGAGCGAAGCGGAGATTTTCGAGGCGCGGAATGCCGGTGAGGACCTGGCTGCCGACGCTGCCGGTGCCGAATAGACGGAACGGAGTATCACTTTTCGCTCTTCGGTCAGTGATTCGAAGCGCGGCGATCGAGATGCTTTGAGAGACGAACGGCTGCCGGGGTTTGTTTTGTGGAACGCAAGTATTTTTCCCAGGCTTGAAGAGACACCAGAACGGACCTCGCGAAGCGGGACTCGATACTTGGGCGTTGATCTCGTTGGCGACTGCGAAGCGATTGCTGTGATTGTTCGGTTGCTGGCCGGGTTTTGTTCCGATGTCATCCTGAATGTGCTTGCGCAGATATTGCCAGACGATACGCCAGGCTGGCAGCTCAGCGAAACAGGAGTGTGGTAACAGCGACGCGAAACCGGTCGGATAGCCATATCCAAAATCGGCGCAGAGTAGTGCGCGGCCTTTGTTTCGCGTGACAACCGACTGGATCTCGGCGTGGATAATCCGTTCCGCTTCGGTCCGCGATGCCGGGCTTACGGTAATGGGCGCTGCGGCTTCAGCGGATCCGTGTGCGATCCAGATGCAGTCTGGCCTGCCGCCACGGCGCCGATCGCTGCCAGACCAGTCCACCATTACATACATGTTGAATAGCGGCATATGATCACGCGAGTTATTGGCCGATGCGAGAATTTCCCACAGACGGTCTACAGCTTCGCGAACAACATCTTTTACTACTCGCTTCAAAAAATGTCAGATGGGTGCCGACGATCAGAGTTCGGCAGATCCTAGTGCGGCTGCGAGGCTGAAAAGAAATGGGTAAGATTAGAAAGGACAAAGCTGGACCTGGCTGTTATTGTTCTTCGTCCGCTTCGTGTTTCAGCCTTTCCACTTCATCGCAGAGCCGCTGCAATTCGCGCGCGCTTTCTTGTATCCGCCGGTCCAGGTCGCTGCGCTTCTTCTCCAGCTCCTGAAAATGGTCGCCGATCAAAAAGCCGGTGATCAAGCCGAGCGCCGCGCCAGCTCCACCACCGGTTACACTATAGCCCCATACGCTGCCGATCCCCGCGCCCATACCCGATCCGACGACCGTCCCGACCCCCGCCGCTTTTTCTTGAGTCGTGAGCGGTTGGGAGTCGCCCAATTGAGAGCAGCCCAACGTAGCGAATAACAAAACCACCAATGAGAACCGTAGCGAGTATTTCATAGAGGACCAACAACCGATGAAAATAAAGGCAAACGGTATGCCGCAAACGGCGTGAAATGATTCACCGGTTGCAAAATCGGCAAATTTCAGTGCCAAGCAACTCAAGTATGATAAAAACGGAGTAGTTGTGCTCGGACTGAAGGGCTTCACCCATGCTTGACTGGTCGATGAATGTCATTATGATTGCCTACAGTTTTAGCGCGGTTTTCAGCATTCGAGTAGAGATATGCCTGTCTACATGGATCGCCACTACGTTGAAGGAGCGACTCGCCATGCCGTGGCGGATGCGCACCAGAAGGATCTCGCTCTTCAGGAAAAATATGAGGTCAAGTTTCTGACCTACTGGTTCGATGAGATCCGCTGTACCGCGTTTTGTCTGATTGAAGCGCCGAATCGAGAAACCATTGAGCGTGCGCACAACGAAGCTCACGGCTTGGTTCCCAACGAAGTGCTCGAAGTCGATCCCGCCGTGGTCGAAGCGTTTTTGGGCCGGATCAAGGACCCGCCAGCGCCGCCAACG
>Ga0207683_10002621_pt1 | contig 15708 bp, 19 predicted proteins | sample KBSM73metaG_FD_184333 | JGI IMG/M metagenome (GOLD analysis project Ga0207683, IMG submission 184333) | Miscanthus rhizosphere microbial communities from Kellogg Biological Station, Michigan, USA - KBS M7-3 metaG (SPAdes) (version 2) | ecosystem: Host-associated > Plants > Roots > Rhizosphere >... | reverse complement strand
CTGGCGCGTTCACATTCAAACGTTCGACGGCAAGCGCCACCGGCTTGTTGAAAGAGATGACGACGATCGCTCCAGAAATACGGGTCGTGGCTTCCACTGCCTCATCGAACTGGAATGTCAGCCGTAGATAGCCGCCGTCCGCAACGGCCTTGACCTCACCTTCGATGGGGTCGTCAGCGCGGACTGAGCAGACAGGCGCAAGGGCAACCAGCGCCAGCATCGCCACAAACACAGACCGCCAGCCGGAGCCGACCCTTGGCCGCACCCGGTTGCGCAAAAGCATACGCTTCAGCCTGAATGGCAGAGCCGTCATAAGGCCGTTCCAGCCGGCGAGCACGCCGGTCGTGCTAGCCTAAGGTGGTGCGTTTAATGCGGCGTTAACCGTCGCGATCAGTTGTCGCTCGGCTTGCCTTCGATCTTGGGCAACTGGTCCGGAGTTTGCGCTTTAGGCTGGGCGCTGGCCCGGTTGGCGAGTTCGACGGTCAGACGCTCCGCAGAATCCGGGGACATTTGCCCGAGGATTTCGGACATTTTGCGCGGGTTAATCTGGGTCGACACATCGACCAGGATTTTCAAATCGAGGCGGTCGAAGATTCGGGCGGCATCCTTTGACTTCATGTTCTCGTACATGGAGACAATGCTTTTGAAGCGTTCCGTCCCCACCTTGTCGCGTGTGCCGATCGCAGTATTGACGCGGCTTTCGGTGTCCTTGAGTTCTACGACCTTGTCCTCAAGACGCTTTTCTGCCGCCTTGATCAGGTTCTCGCGCATTTCCAGCTCTCGGTTGCGCGTATCGAGTTCCTGTCGCCGAGTTTGCAGGCGTTCGAGGATCGCCCGCTCGCCCGGCGATGCCACACGGCCCGGCTCCAACGGAATTGCGGCCCCAGCGACTTCGAGTTTCGGCGACTCCGGCGGCTTGTCGCTGACCCGGAGTGCGGGCTCGCTCGGTTTGTCGTCCCCACCAACCGAGCCCGTGACGTCGGAGCGCGAATTAAAATTGAACATCTCCTGCGCCCAAGGCTGTTTCCGCCCAGCGGCGTCGATTTTGGCTTGCCGGTCGCTGATAACGATCTTCGTTTGCTCCGGCACACTTTCAGCCGGGACGATCCGCAACCCGCCCTGATATTGGGTCTGCATCCTTTGGGCGAGCGTGTAGCCGCCATCGAACACAAGACCTGAAACCTTGAGGACAAGCAGGCTGATCGTGGCAAACAGCACGATCGGTACCAGTCGCACGTCGCGCAGCAGCCGATTCATGCCGCCTTGCCACCGATCCGGGAGCGCGTTCTTTCCGCGAAGGCCTGCGCGGCGGCAGCCACGGCATTGGCATTTTGCAGAGCCTGCGATTCATTCGGCCGCGAAATGCCGGTGATACGGACGAGCCGTGCCAGCAACTGATTGCCAGCGTTGAGATGCTGATCAAGCTCTGCAGCGAGAACCTCGCCACGGTCCAGCCGATCACTCAGAGCCTGTTCACCCTGCTGCATTGTCAGTTTCAGGCCGCCAATCGCTCGGTCCGCGATCTCTGTGGCAGTCACCAATTCAGAAATTGTCGCGCGCAGCGACTGCTCATCGGCCTTGAGCAGACGGAGTTGCTTGTTGAGCCGGACGCAATACAGGATCGTGAGTAGGAGCAGGATCGAGACCATGGTCTCTACCAGCAAACCGTAATGGTAGCTCACGGTACCTCCAATGGCGTCGTCGTTGTCGTTTCGTCAGCGTTTTCGAACATGGCGAAAGTGGTCCGCGGCTTGCGCAGCGGCTTGGCAACCCGCACGGCGACCCGATCGCCAACCCGTCCCATGCGGCCTTCGGTCAACGTGACGTCACCGCATCTGACGGTGACCATGGCTTCCGGCTTTAACTCGAGCATCAGCGTGTCGCCGACATTGAGACCCATCATCCGTCGCAGCGGCAGGCGGGCCTCGTAGAGCACGGCATCGACGCCGATCCGCGCCTGGCCAATTTCCGTCGCGAGATGGCCTTCCCAAATGGGGTCGCGGCCGAATTTCTCGCCCATGAACATCTGCAGCAAAACTGCGCGGATGGGCTCAATCGTGGCGTAAGGCAGCAACAACTCGATCGTCCCGCCGCGATCTTCCATGTCGATGCGCAAGCGCACCAGAATGGCGGCATTGGCGGGCCGTGAGATCGCGGCAAACCTCGGGTTGGTCTCAAGGCGATCGATGTTGAACCTGACCGGAGAAAGCGGCTTGAAGGCCAGTTCGGCGTCCGCAAGGACGACTTCGATCATCCGCTTCACGAGATTGGTTTCAATCGTGGTGTAGGGCCGGCCTTCCACCCGAACTGTGCTTTGGCCACGTCTTCCACCGAGCAGCACGTCGATGATCGAATAGATCAGGCTGGAATTGACAGTCGCCAGTCCAAAGTTGTCCCATTCCTCGGCCTTGAAGACTGCAAGAATTGCCGGCAACGGAATCGAATTGAGATAATCGCCGAAACGTACCGACGTGATGCGGTCGAGCGAGACTTCAACGTTGTCGGACGTGAAATTGCGCAGGCTCGTTGTCATCAATCGCACGAGGCGATCGAAGACGATCTCCAGCATCGGCAAGCGCTCGTAGGAGACCATCGCCGAGTCGATGATCGCGCGGATGCCCGAGTTATCGTTGAGCGAAACATCGGCGAGACTGAAGCCGAGCAGGCTGTCGATCTCTTCCTGGTTCAGAATGCGTTCGGCGCCGCCCTTGGCTGACTGCGGGCCGCCACTGTCCTCGCCGATTGCCGCCCATTGCGCGGCGGCCTCATCAGTCCCTGCCGAGGCGGGCGTTTCGGCGTTGGCCGGAGCCGCACCTGAGTCAGATTCCAGAGCGAGGCCCCATTCAGCGGCCAATGCGTCCTGGTCGATTTGATCTTTTGTCGCCATTAGTGCGAGCCGCCGATCTTGTTCTCGTTATTGAACGACGATTTCCTTGAACAGAACGGCCGTGATGCGATTGGGTGCGACGGCCGCATTGACCCGACGGGTCAATTCCTCCTTGAGACGATAGAGCCCTGCGGAACCATCGAGATCAGTCGGGCGCAACTCGCGCAAATATGTTTGAAAGGCGTCGAGAACGCGCGGCATCAGTGGCTGAATCTGCGGCACCAAAGTTGCGTCAGGTAACTCGAGCACGATCTTGACCTTGAGATATTGAGTGCGATCGGCGCCGGTATTCGACAGATTGACCAGCACGTCCGGCAGATCAACGAATGTGGCCGGCTTGGCGGCAACCGGTATTTCTTTGTGTTCGTGACCCTTGAAGAAGAAATAGGCGCCCCCACCCCCGCCGACGAGCAGCAGGAGGCCGGCACCGCCGATCATCATCCACTTCATCGAAGGCAGCTTGAATTTCAGAAAGGCGAATTTCGATGCAGCTGCCGGCTGCTCGCCTTCACTTTCCGGCTTGTCGTTTTCTTCCTCGACGTCCGCCGGTTTCGCCTTTGCCGCCATGATGACCCCACTTCGCGACGTTTGGCGGGCCGACGCGCAATGTTCGGCCAAACATCGCGCTTCGACGGGCCCACGCGCCCCAATTCGAAGGTAGGTCGGTATGGTTAACAGATGCTTTCCGGCGCCCTTTTGATCGGAATCTTTTGCCGGGTTCGTCGCACAAAAGGTTGTTTTTGCCTGCGACGACGGCCCCTCCTTTGCCGCTAGGCTACTGAACCAACACGTATTTCTCGGTTGGCATGACGCCTGCAGTTCTCAGGGGGCCGCAGGCTTGGGAGAGCTTGCGGCACAGCTACGGCAAGACCGGCCTCGGGAGGGCCGAACCCTGTCGAACTACTAGGGGAGCTACCGATGCAGAATGCACTTCTGGTCGGACTATCACGCCAGGTCGCGCTAGCGCGCGAACTGGATGTGGTCGCCAACAACATCGCCAACCTCAACACCGCCGGCTTCAAAAGCGATGGCGCTGTGTTTGAGGAATACATCAGTCCGGTCGCACGCTCCGAAAATTTCATGGGCGTCGATCGGCCTATCAGCTTCGTTCAAGATCGCGCGACCTGGATCGATTTGAGCCAGGGGCCGCTCGAACGCACCGGGAACTCGCTGGACGTCGCGATCAACGGCAAAGGCTACCTGGCCGTGCAGACGCCACGGGGCGAGCGCTACACGCGCAACGGTGCGCTGCAGACCAACGCCAACGGCGAGCTCGTCACCAGCGAGGGCTATCAGGTGCTGGGCGAGTCCGGACCCATCACCTTTCAACCGAAAGACCGCAACATCACGATCAGTGAAGACGGCACCGTGAGCGTGCGGGAAGGAAACAACACCGCAACAGAGTCGCTGCGCGGCCAGCTGCGCATCGTAAGCTTCGATCAGCCCGGAAGACTGCAGAAGGACGGCTCGAGCACTTTCCTCGCTCCGGCCGGGATCACACCGCAGGCAGACAAGATCTCGCGCGTCATGCAGGGCACGGTTGAAAAATCCAACGTGCGCTCCGTGGTGGAAATGGCGCGGATGATCGAAGTCACGCGCAGCTACACCCAGATTGCAACTCTTTTGGCACAGCACGCCGATCTGCAGCGCTCAGCAGTCGACAAGCTCGCTGAAGTGCCGAACTAAGCCTCGGAGATCAGTTCATGCGAGCACTTCACACAGCGGCAACCGGGATGATGGCCCAGGAACTCAATGTCCAGGTCATCTCCAACAACATCGCCAACATGCGGACGACTGGATTCAAACGCCAGCGCGCGGAATTCCAGGATCTCTTGTACGAGTACGTGAGTCGCGCCGGCACGCAGACTTCGTCACAGGGAAACATCCTTCCGGCTGGAATTGAGTTGGGGTCCGGCGTCAAGACGGTCGGCACGCCTCGCCTGATGAGCCAAGGCGAATTGACGCAGACAGGCAAAGACTACGATCTCGCCGTTCGCGGCGAAGGCTTCTTCAAGATACTGCTGCCCGATGGCCGCACCGCCTACACGCGTGATGGCTCGTTCGAGCTCGACGCGCAAGGCCGGCTGGTCACCGCACAGGGAAATCTCGTGCAGCCGGGAATTACGATTCCGCAAAACGCCACCTCGGTATCCGTCAACGCGCAGGGTCAGGTGCTCGTGACAGTTCCCGGAACTAATACGACGAGCCAGGTTGGCCAGCTCGAACTCTCGATATTCGTCAACAAGGCTGGCCTGCAAAGCATGGGCGATAACCTCTATCTGGAGACACCCGCCTCAGGCGCGCCGCAGAACGGCAATCCGACCACCGACGGTTTCGGCAACCTGCAACAAGGCTATCTTGAACAGGCCAACGTCGAAGCCGTGAGCGAAATTTCGGACCTGATCGCAGCACAACGTGCCTACGAGATGAATGCCAAGGTCATTTCGGCGGCCGATCAGATGCTGTCCGCAACATCCAACCTGATGCGCTGAGGTTTCGCCATGATCCGCACAACCATTGTCGCGCTCATCGCGCTCGCAGCACTTGTTGTCTCCGCCAACGCGCAAGTTGTCGGAAAATCGACACCGGAGCGGCCGGCGCTCAAGCCGGAAGCAATCGTAACCGGCGATATCGTTCGTATCGGCGACCTCATCGAGAACGCCGGTATCGTCTCGTCGGTGCCGATATTCCGCGCGCCCGACCTCGGCTCTACCGGCACCATCTCCGCCGACGCCGTGCTTGAGGCCGTCCGCAGCCATGCGCTCATCGGCCTGGACACAGCTGGCATCCGTGAGATCGTGGTCAGGCGAGCAAGTCGGACCATTCAGGCTGCGGACGTCGAGGACGTTATCGCTCAAGCGCTCTCAGCGCGTTTCGATCTCGGCCCCAGCAAAGACGTCGTCGTAAATTTCTCCCGCGAGTTACGGGCGGTTTACGTCGAACCTTCAGCGCAGGGCTCACCGCGTATCACACACATAGATTTCGACGCCCGCAGCGGCCGTTTCGATGCAACGCTGGAAATCCCCGCAAACGGGAGCAGGTCGAGTCTTGTAAGACTGTCCGGCCGCGCCATACCAACGGCCGAAATTCCCACCGTGGCAAGGCCTCTGGAACGCGGTGTCGTTTTGCGCGATTCGGATATCCAGATGGATCGGCGGCCGCGCAGTGAAATTGGCCGCGATGTCGTTACAAGTCGATCGCAAGTCATCGGATTTGCCGCCCGTGCCAATCTGCAGCCCGGCCGACCCTTGCGCGCCAGCGAACTGATGAAGCCGGATCTCGTTCAACGTAGCGAACCCGTGACATTGGTCTACGAGGTGCCGGGCGTCGTTCTCACGTTGCGTGGCAAGGCAATCGACGGTGGCGCGGAAGGCGACACCATCAGTGTAATGAACGAACAATCCAAGCGGATCGTGCAGGGAACGATCGTCGGTCCAGGACGGGTCGCCATTCGCAACAGTCCCCAGGTAGCCGCGAACAACGCGGCCCGAGCCAACACCGATGCGCGGTAATACGAACATGAAATTCCTAACGACGATATCTCTCAAGTGTCAGTTTTGTCCCACAAACACACGGTTCTCCGTGCGTCATCAGTGAAAGCAAGGTCATGAATGTCGTCATGGTTATGCGTCACGCGGTTCTCGCCGCGCTCGCGAGTTCGCTTCTCAATGGTTGTGCTTATATCGACTCGCTGAAGAACGTCGGGCAACAACCGCCGCTGACGGCGGTCGACAACCCAACGACAAGACCGGGTTATAAGCCCGTGCAAATGCCGATGCCCGCGGCACAGCCGGCCGCCTATAATCCCAACTCACTGTGGCGTAACGGCTCGCGCGCATTTTTCAAGGATCAACGCGCGCGCCAGGTTGGCGATATTCTCACGGTGAAGGTCAACATCACCGACAAGGCGAATATCGACAACGAAACAAAGCGTAGCCGGGCAATGACGGAAGATTCCGGCATCGCGAATTTCTTCGGCAAACCTAAAGTACCGATCATGAATACGCCCGTGCCGACGCGTATCTTCACGGCTGACTCCAACACGACAATGGACGGCAAAGGTTCAGTGAACCGGTCGGAGGCGTTGCAAACCAATGTTGCTGGCGTTGTAACGCAAGTCTTGCCTAACGGGAATCTCGTGGTCGAAGGCAAACAGGAGATTCGCGTCAACTTCGAAGTGCGTGAACTGATCGTGGCCGGTATCGTCCGTCCCGAAGACATCGAGAGCGACAATACCATCGACTCAAGCAAGATAGCGCAGGCGCGCATTGCCTATGGCGGGCGCGGCCAGATCACCGAGATGCAGCAGAACCGTTACGGCGAACAAATCTTCAACGTGCTTCTGCCGTTCTAGTCGGTCGCGTGAGTTTCGTGCCTCCCGCGCCGTTTCGCACCGCGCGAGCGTAAGCGGCGTCAACGACGCGGCCTCCGGCTGCTCCCCGGTCGGAGGCCGCGATCGTATTGAAGCGAAAAAAATGCCCGGCACGAGGCCGGGCATTTTTTACAAACAAAATTGTCTCAGTCGTCCCGATAAACGCGTTCGCGACGCTCATGTCGCTCCTGCGCTTCAACCGACAGCGTCGCGATCGGGCGCGCTTCCAGGCGCCGCAAGGAAATCGGCTCCCCAGTCTCTTCACAGTAACCGTAGGTGCCGTCATCGATACGTGTAAGCGCTTCATCGATCTTGGCGATCAACTTACGTTGCCGATCACGTGCCCGCAGTTCGATGGCACGATCCGTCTCAGACGACGCGCGATCGGCGATATCCGGATGATTCTGATTTTCTTCCTGAAGGTGCTGCAGTGTTTCCTTGGCTTCCTTGAGGATGTCCTCTCTCCACGAGAGCAGTTTCGCGCGAAAATATTCGCGCTGCCGTTCGTTCATGAACGGCTCTTTGTCGGATGGCCGATAATTTTTGGTCTTGGCCAGCATCCCACGTACTCCCTGTCTTCTTTTGTTTCTTGGGGGCGCAACTCCCCACGCGCGGCTGGCTTATATACGTCTCGCAATCGGCGGACAATATCGGAGTACGGCCCCCGCACGTTAATGTTTTTGATGACAGTTCAATGACTTAAGGCAGCCAACGCGTCGGCCCGATCGGATGCTTTGGCCTAGCGCACGCCCGCTTTTGCGAGTTCCACGGCAACGCGCAGGTCGATCTCGCCCAGCACAACGTCGAGTCCGGCATCCCCTGAAGTGTCGGTCAGGCCCTCTGACGCGACCTTCAGACGCGAAAGCATCGACTGATCCACGCTTCCATCGAGTACGCCGAGCTTCAGCGCGTCAAGGACATCCAGCGCGTTGCGGCCTTTGGCAACTGCGCGCTTGCGGCGCTCGGTCGGGTCTTCCACGCCCTGGAGGGCAATGAGCGCGTCGATCGTCGAGATCGCGCGTAGCGATCCGGCTGAATTGGAACTGCGGGGCGCGCCATCCTCGGTAACCGTGAACGCGCCGCCACTGGCACGGCGGGCCGTTGACGGCGCCGCCGCAAGTGCCGTTCCATTAGGCCCGTAGACGCGCATTGCGTTGGCTCCCCCACCCTCGAGTACCATGAGCCTGAGCCGGTATGGTTAATCCCCGGTAAAGAAGCCGGCAAAAATTACCGCCTGCGTGCATTCGTGCCCAATCGCGCGAACGCTCACGACGCGCCGCAAACGAAAAACCGCCGTCCTGCCAGAGTCTTGTCCGCCGCGAGCGGTTGGCACGCCATTCGCATAGCCTGAGCAGTCAAACGTCACATTGGGGAGCAGTGATGACGAGGACTTTGCGGGCCGCGTGCCTGACGATGATATTGGCCTTGTGTGTCCCGGTTAACGCCGGGGCGACCTCGCGCATCAAGGATCTCGCCAATATTGAAGGCGTGCGCCAAAACCAGTTGATCGGCTACGGTCTCGTGGTCGGACTCAACGGCACCGGCGACACGCTCAACAATATTCCATTCACGAAGCAATCGCTGACAGCGATGCTTGAGCGCCTCGGCGTCAACATCCGCGGCCAGACGATTCGTACCGGCAACGTCGCCGCGGTGATGGTGACGGCCAATCTGCCTCCTTTCGGCACCCAGGGCACGCGCATCGACGTGACCGTCTCGGCCATGGGCGATGCCAAGAGTCTGCAGGGAGGAACTCTCCTGGTTACGCCGCTGCTGGCCGCGGACGGCAACGTTTATGCCGTGGCGCAAGGCTCACTGGCGATCGGCGGGTTCCAGGCCGAAGGTGAAGCCGCCAAGATCACACGCGGCGTACCGACCGTTGGCCGCATAGCCAACGGCGCCCTGATCGAGCGCGAGATCGAATTCACGTTGAATCGTCTGAACCAGCTACGGATGGCCTTGCGCAACCCCGATTTCACGACCGCCAAGCGCATCGCGGCCGCGATCAACGACTATATCGGTTCGCCGGCAGCGGAGCCGATCGACCAGTCCACCGTCGTGATCACGGTGCCGGCCAAGTCAACGGCCAACATTGTCAGTTTTCTGACAGAGGTCGAGCAGTTGCAGATCGAGCCCGACCTGCCCGCCCGTATCGTCATCGACGAACGCTCCGGTGTGGTCGTGATCGGTCGCGATGTGCGCGTCTCGATGGTCGCCGTCGCCCAAGGCAATCTGACGGTAACCGTTTCGGAAACCCCCGAGGTCAGCCAACCGCTGCCATTCTCGCGCGGCGGCAGGACGCAGGTGGTGCCGCGCACCCGCATCGGCGTGCAGGAAGACGGCAAGAAAATGTTTGTGGTCAGGGAGGGTATCTCCCTGCAGCAGGTCGTCGACGGCCTCAACGCCATGGGTATTGGCCCACGGGATCTCATCACGATCCTGCAAGCCATCAAGGCTGCGGGCGCGATCCAAGCCGACCTCGAGGTGATGTGATGACAAGTGCTCTCGCCTTGCCTACGCCAGGCGCCAAGCCGGTCGATCTCCTCATTAATAGCCGGGGCCCGAGTAAGCTAACGCCGACAAAAGAGGCGAAGGCGCGTTCGACGGCGCAGGACTTCGAGGCCGTATTTCTCAATTCGATGTTCCAGAACATGTTCACCGGCGTCAGCGGTGAAGGTCCGTTCGGCGGAAGCGGAGCCGTTGGTGTGTGGCGTTCAATGCTCACAGATGAATATTCCAGGTCGTTTGCGAAGGGAGGCGGCATCGGTATCGCCGATCAGGTCTACCGTTCGCTGATGGCGCGCCAGGAGGTCCAGTCATGACACCTGCGGGATCGGTGACCACGAATGCGAATGTCGAGGCGTCAGTTGCAGGCCTCGAAGCTATAATGGATCGGCTGGAGCAAGCCATTGCGGAAGAGACTGCGCAGGTGCGCGCTGGACGTCTTTCCAAAGCGTTCGACCTGGAGAATGCGAAGATCGAATGCGCCCGCCTCTACGTGATGGAGAGCGAGCGCCTGAAGACATCCAAAGGCGCACTCGCGCCGGCCGCACTCGATCGCCTGCGACGCCGGCACGATACTTTCCAAAACATGTTGCGCATGAACCTCACCGTGCTGGCAACCGCGCACGCGGTGTCGGAAGGCATCATCCGCGGTGTGTCAGGAGAGCTTGCGCGCAAGCAAGCCCCATCGACCTATAGCGCGTCGGGCCGGGCGCAAGCTCCGAGCACAAAGACGAGCCCGCCGCTGGCCTTCAGCCGCTCCTTGTAGGACGCCATATCTCTAGGCGCTGCGGTTTCTCAGCCGAGAAAAAGATTCGTCGCCGGCAAATACGCTTTCGAAATGGGCGAGCGTGCCCTTGGATGGCGCTGCGACACGTTGCGGTGCCGTTGGGTTCCACGGCATTTCCGGCGTGTTCTGCGTTGAAAAATACCAGTCGGCCGGCGTGGCCCCGATTGCACTGGCGAAGTTGCAGAATCGCACCGGCTCGGCGAGAAGGCCGAGCCATTGGATCATGAAATCCTGCGCAGTGACCGCCGGGGTCCTTGTCTGTGCAATGTGGCGAATGGCATTGGCGGAAATTCTCTCGCGCACATCGGGCAGCAAAAGCAAACTCTGCAACAACGATCCAAGCTCTTCGACGGATGTCGCGATAAAGCCTGTCTCGGTATCGCGAATGATCGCCATTTCCGCAGGATTGTCGAGGACCAGCGCCGTCGAGCCAAGCGACATTGCCTCGATCAAAGCATTTTCTGCCGTTCCATAGTGTTCGCGTTGGAGCGGATAAAAAAAGATGTCGGCTTGGGCAAGCGCCTCAGCCGGATCAGAGGCGTGCCCCATGAAGTTCACACGCTCGGGGTGACGCATGGTTCTGGCGCGGGCAACGACGGCTCCCGCCGCATCCACTTCGCCCCAAACCGAAACGCGCAAATTATCGTCGACCACCGTGTCGATCGCATCGAAAAATCCCGGATGCATTTTCAGGAAATCGACGGTCCCCAGATAGGCAACCCCTGGCTTGCGCCCACGCGCAATCCGCGGCTGGGCATCGGCAAAGCCGAAGCCGCTGTTGATCACGCTGATTTTCTTGCGGTCCGCCGCGTGCAGATTGGACACCGAGGGTATCGAGAGCGATGCGGGGGTCGTGAACACGAACCGCCCGGCTTCCGTGACGAGTCCAGGCGGGATCCTCGGGCTAACGATCCCCGATATATGCGACCAAAACATGCTGCGGATTGCCGGAAACTCCGCGCGCGCTAGGCATTCGAACATGCGCGGGTGATTCCAGAATTCGAACTGGACGATATCCACATCACGCGCGAGTGAAGCAACGTCACGGAGACCCTCGGCGACGACAATCTCAGCGCCAGCAGCCTCGATTCTCTCGACGAAACGACGATCCCGCGGCTGCTCGAGTAGAACAAAGATCTGTTGCACGATCTCAGGCAGAACGGAGCTGATCGCCGCGTGCGCCTTGCCAACCCCACCGCCAAGGTGGGGTGTGACGTGCAGGATCTTCATTCTGCCGCCACGGCAGTGAATTTTCGATCGCTGCCACCCGGCGGGGTCACATCGGGATCGGGATTGACCGACGCAACGAACCTGTCTCGCAGCGTTTGACGATGCGCATCGATGTTGTCTGGCAGGCAGTGGCTCAGTTGGCCGCAATTGCCGCAAACGGGGTTCTGACGGCGGCGTCCCTCGAGATGCTGCAGTCGCAACGCGTTCATCGCTGCCGAATTCCAGATCTCTTTCATGGATTGCGTGCGCACGTCGCCGATTATGAGCTTGCGGCCCCAATCCAGAAAGCAGGAGCTGACCAGTCCATCAGCGTTAACGGAATAGCCGTAGAAAATATACGGGCAAGTATCGGTCTCACCGATATCCTGCTGGTAGATGCCCTTGCTGATCTTTACGCCGGTGTGCTTTTCGATGTCGAACTCGGGCCAGCACGGCGCGAAATTTTCGACAAAGATGCGGTCGCAGTGATCGCCGAAGGTGTCAAAGAATTCCTGGCGCTGCGCTTCTGTAATAAGTTCGGCCGGAATCTTGACGACGATTTCGCAGTTGCCTCTGTTGGCGTAGATCCATTTCACGTTGTCTATGAATTTCTTTAAGTCGAACTTGAATCCGGTAAAGCGCAGGTAGGTCTCTTCGTTCATCCCGTCGACGGAAATGTTGATCTTGTCGATCCCGGCCTCGAGCACCGGTCCGACGCGATCAGGGGAAAGCAAAGTCCCGTTTGTCGTCGTATCGATGTATTCGACGCGGCCGGATTTTTTAGCGTAAGCGACCATGTCGGCAAATCGCTTGTTCAGGAATGGCTCGCCATCCTTGTACATGCGAAGCACCTTGATCGGCTTTTCAAACGCGGCCAGATCGTCGACGATCTTCTGGAAGAGGTCGAGCTTCATCACGCCCTGAAAGCGTCCGGTCTCGGCGATCATGTCGCGATGGCCAGTCGGGCAAAACGTGCATTTGAAATTGCAGGAGCTTGCCGGATCAACGAACACGATGAATGGCGTTGCCAGCGGGATCACCGTCTCGAGCGGCGTGCGTCCGACGAGGTTGATGCGGGGTTCGAGCCGGGCTTTCATGGAGTGTCCTGTAAAGCGGAGCTAGCTCCGTCCTACAGGAGAATGGTTAACAGGGATTAACCAAACCGGCGGTTACCCGCCTTCGAGAACACCTACGATGCATGGCGGGTCCAGGTGGTCCGGACGCGCTCCAAACCGAAGCAGATCGCGGCGGCCGTATTCGTCCGCTATTTTCTCGGCGATTTCACGCACGGTGACCGGCTTCCCCGAACAGATATTGACGGGACCTTGAATCGACCCGAGCGCCACTTCGGCAATCATGCGGCCGGCGTCTCGCACATCAAGATAGTCTCGAATTGTGCTGCCACTCGATAGTTCGACCGGCTCTCCGGCGCCTAGTTTGGCGTGGAGAAGCGGGACCAAACGGCGCGCGTCCTCACCTTCCCCAAAAAGATAGAACAACCGGCACCAGGCAAACTCGATTCCGCGTTCAGGCAAGAGTTTGGAAAGCGCCGCAAACGTATCCACCTTCGCTTGGGCATATGGTGTCAACGGCTTTAGGGGGGTGGTGACGGACAAATAGCCTACATCGAGGTCGTATTCGAAACAGGTGCCAATTCCAATCAAACGACGCACCTTTGCTTGCTGTGCGCCGTCGGCAAGACGCATCGTCCCCGCGAAACATTCCCGATTTATCGGCGATTGAAGGTAGCGCCCAGGCTCGACGTACCAGGCTGCGTGGATCACGGTATCGACATCGCGACAGACTTCGGCCCACCACTCTGGGCTTTCGGCAAAAAGATCCGAACTTGTAGCAATCTCGACGTCAGGCCCCTGTGCGATCTGGTCCTTCTTGGTATTTCTTACGACGACGCGCACCGTGCGCCCTCGCTCCTGCAAAGCGCGCAATATCTGTCGGCCGACGAACCCGGTTGCACCGGTCAAAAGAATCAAAGAGCGAGAAGCGGCCATCGAGCGTCTTTATCTGATATTTCGGAAACCACGCGCGGCCACGCGATGGCGAGCCTTGGATCGTCAAAACGCAAGCCCCCTTCAGCCTCGGGGGCATAGGGCGCACTCACCAAGTAGAAGATACTCGTTTGATCTGTGAGTGACTGATAGCCGTGGGCAAAACCTTTTGGCACATACATCATCATGTCATTCTGCTCGGAAAGTTCAGCGCCAAAGGCGCGACAGAAAGTTTCCGAGCCCGCGCGCATATCGACGATCACGTCAAAGATGGCGCCCTTTGTGCATCTCACCAGTTTTGTTTCCGCATGCGGCGCACGCTGGAAATGCAGACCGCGCACGGTGCCCGCGCGTGAATTCGTGGAAATATTGGCTTGGACGAAGGCGCTTTCGAGGCCGTGCGCTGCAAACTCCTGAGCGCAAAATGCCCGCGCGAACATCCCGCGCGCATCGAGACGTGGCTCAAGCTCGACCAAATAAGCACCCGCCAGCGGTGTCGGCGTAAAGCGCACCGCTAGCCGGCCAGTTTCGCGCTGTTGGAGGACGGCGCGACAGCCTTAGCTTCGAACTCAGAAATTTCAGCCTCACAAAGCGCTCTTGCGTGGGTCCCTGACCCTTGCGCGCGGTACCAGGCCATTGTCCGCTTGACCGTTTCAACCAAAGTCAATTTCGGCATGACACCTAACATCTCTGCTGCCTTCGTGGCGTTGAGAGCAAGCCATGCGGACTCGTGCGGGCCTTCGCTGCCATCCCGGTAGTCTACCTCGCCCTCGCCATAGACCGTGCGAGCCAGCTCAATCAAGTCGCGCACTGTGACGGCCTCGCCGCCATCGGGCCCGAAGTTGTACGCGCCTGCCAAAGTCGGCCGATGCCACAGATGCCGAGCCAGGATCAGGTAGCCAAACAGGGGTTCCAGGACGTGCTGCCAAGGGCGAACAGCGTCCGGCCGACGTACGACGAGCGCCCTTCCATCTTGCCACGCACGCACTGCATCAGGGATCAGTCGATCCTCGGACCAGTCACCGCCGCCGATCACGTTTCCAGCTCGCGCGCTCGCAACTGCGATACCCTGCCCCGACAAATATGACTCTCGATAGCATTCGATAGCCAATTCGCTTGCGGCCTTGCTGGCGCTGTACGGATCAAGGCCTCCCAGTGGGTCATCCTCGCGATGCGCCACTACAGATTTTGTATCTCGATAAATCTTGTCGGTGGTCACGATCACGGCCGCCCGAACGCTGCGGGATTCTCGGAGCGCTTCCAGGACATGAACCGTCCCCATCAAATTCGTCTCGAAGGTGGCGAGCGGGCTTCGATAACCTTTGCGTACCAGCGCTTGCGCCGCCAGATGAAAAACTATGTCTGGCTCCGCGCTCCGGATCAGATCGGCCAAAGCGGATACGTCACGAATATCGGAAAAACGGGTATCGCAGAGCCCACCGATATCAGCCTCGATGAAAAGACTAGGTGACGTGAGCGGGGGCAAGCTGATGCCCAACACCTTCGCGCCCAAACTATGCAACCAAAGCGTCAGCCAGGCGCCCTTGAAGCCCGTATGACCGGTCACGACGACACGCTTGCCGCGCCAGAACGAAGCCAACCCGGCCGATGTCAGTGCCAGATTTTCCATGGTGCTTTGCCGGATGACCACAACTCTTCCAACATGGTCTTGTCGCGCAAGGTGTCCATTGCATGCCAAAAGCCGCGGTGTTCGAAAGCCATCATTTGCCCCATCGCAGCCAGCCTTTCGGCCTGCAGCATGGCCGAGTAGTACGAAGTGTCTTCGACCGCGAGGGCCGCCTGATACCCGATTGCCACCATTAGCTTCAGATGCTCGTCGGTAAATCGATTGATCGTAGTTCCGGGCAGCGATTTTCCCGGGGGAGTAAAAGTGTCAATGTAAATGGCTCCCACGATGCCATAGCGACCTTGCATCGGTACG
>Ga0207683_10002615_pt1 | contig 15719 bp, 12 predicted proteins | sample KBSM73metaG_FD_184333 | JGI IMG/M metagenome (GOLD analysis project Ga0207683, IMG submission 184333) | Miscanthus rhizosphere microbial communities from Kellogg Biological Station, Michigan, USA - KBS M7-3 metaG (SPAdes) (version 2) | ecosystem: Host-associated > Plants > Roots > Rhizosphere >... | reverse complement strand
ACAGCGGCGACAGCGGCGAAAAGGGCGGCGACGACAGCGGCGACGACGACAACGGCGACGAGGATCCCAAGTCCCAGCCGCCGGTGACCGCGGGCGGCCTGTACACGCTGCAGACCTATCCGCTCAGCGAGATCCAGCGCCCGCTCACGATGACCCAGGGCATCGTCCAGCTGCGCGCCGGCCTCGGCACCGACCTCTCGGCGAAGGGCGCGTTCAACACGTTCGGCGTCAACCTCGAGGGTATCTACGGCGCGACCGACAACTTCTCGGTCATCGGCGGCATCACCGACGCGTACAACTTCAAGCAGTACGGCATCTACTTCGGCTTCGAGGGCGCGCTCGCCTACGACGTCGTCGACATCCGCGTCGCGGCCAACCTCCACCGCAACGCGATCCCCGAGTTCCAGAACTTCTGCACGCCGGTCAGCTCCGCCGACCCGATCAACCCGGGGGATCCGGCGCTGTGCGGTACCGCGAACGGCGGCCCAGCCACGCCGATGGCCTCGCTCGTCAACCTGCCCGACGGCAACTACTCCGCCGGCGGCACCAAGTTCTCGATCGATGTCGGCTTGCCGTTCCGTTACGCGATCAAGCCGGAGATCGCGATCGTCGCCTTGCAGACGCTGATGTCGATCGACTTCAACGCGGTCAGCAAGGACCACGTGATCGCATCGCAGCAGCAGATCGTCGACTCCACAGGCACCCCGACCGGACAGACCGTCACGGTCAACACGCCCGTCGGCAACAGCGCGAAGCCCGACCTCAAGCCGTCGATCGGCATCGCGACCAACCCGATCCCGGCGCTGTCTCTGGTCGTCTACGCCCAGCTGCGCATTCCCGATTTCGACACGGCCGCTGGCGCATTCCAGGTGCCGGTCACCGGCCGCATCGAGTTCTCGCCAAACCAGAAGCTCGACATCGGGCTCGAGTTCACGCTGCTCAACGTCAAGCCGCCCGACGGCCAGAGCCCGATCGACAACCGCTTCCTGAGCCTCTTCATGCAGTCGAGGTTCGGTAAATGAAAGTTTGTCCGCGCTGCTACACGCGGTTCCCCGACGGCGAGCGGTTCTGCCTTCACGACTCGGCTGTCCTCGTCGAAGAAGAGGACATCGCGCGGCTCGGTCACAACATCGGCAACTACCGGCTCGACAAGATCCTCGGCCGCGGCGGCATGGGCACGGTCTATTTCGGCGAGCACATCTACATCAAGCGCCCGGTCGCGGTGAAAGTGCTGCACCCGCAGTTCGCGCGCTACCAGGAGGCGATCCATCGCTTCCTGCGCGAGGCGCGCGCCGCGACCTCGATCAACCATCCGAACATCGTCGACGTCACCGACTTCGGCATCCTGCCCGAGGGCGCGGTGTACTTCGTCATGGAGTACCTCGAGGGCAAGTCGCTCGAGGACGTGATCGAGAAGGAAGGCGCGGTCGAGCTGCACCGCGCGCTCAACATCGCGAACCAGATCGCGCTCGCGCTCGATGCCGCGCACGCCGTCGGCGTGATCCATCGCGACCTCAAGCCCGACAACATCATGCTGCTCAAGAAGCCGGGTCGACGCGATATCGTCCGCATGAACCCGGACCAGTCGTGGATCACCGAGCGCGAGGAATCGTACGACTTCGTGAAGGTCCTCGATTTCGGCATCGCGAAGGTCCTGATCCAGGACGAGCTGATGGCCGAGACTGTCCAGGGCGCGGTGTTCGGCACTCCCGAGTACATGTCTCCCGAGGCCGCGCGCGGCGAGGACGTCGACCATCGCGCCGACGTCTACTCGCTCGGCGTGATCCTGTTCGACATGCTGTGCGGCCGGCCGCCGTTCGAGGCGCCCCAGTCGAGCGAAGTGCTCGCAATGCACATCCATCAGCCCCCGCCCTCGCCGCGCGAGTTCGCGCCCCATCGCGAGATCACCGAGCAGGCCGAGGGCGTGATCATGAAGGCGATGCAGAAGGATCCGGGCAAGCGCTACCAGGACATGGTCGAGTTCCGGCGCGACCTCGAGATCTCCTACGGTTCCATCAGTTACCGCCGACGCGGCGCTCCGCAGCGCGGGCTCGACCCGAAGGGCCCCGAGGCCCGCGCGCCCAAGAAGCGACTCACGGAGGAGCTCGACGAGTGGATCTCGAACGATCCATCGGGCATGTCGCCGGAGCAGGCGCGCATGGTCGCGCTCGTCGAGACGGCGGAGAAAGCATTCACGCCCAGCGGCATGTCGCCGCAGGAGGCGGAACGCATCGCCAACGCTCTCGACCGCGCGCTCGACGACGACGACTGACGCAGGAATTTCGCGAAATGGGCAAGGCCCCGCTTCGTGGCCGTGTGCTACGTTGAGCGGATTCAATGTCCGTGCAGCACAATCAGTCTGGCCAGCTCGTCCTCCGCAAGGACGTCAAGTTCAACGGGGTGAAGGTGTTTTCGGCGACGATGGTGGCGGACCGCGATCAGCTCGGTGAGAAGGTGACGGCGTGGATCGCGTCGCACACCGAGTGCAAGGTGACGGACATCGTGATCACGCAGTCGTCGGACGAGGCGTTCCACTGCATCGCGATCACCGTGTTCTACTGGGAAGAGTCCACGCGTCGCTGATCTGATCGGCTCATGCGCAAGCTGAACTTCTCGTCGGGTCCCGCTGTCCTGCCTGAAGAAGTTCTGCGGCGCGCCCAGGAAGCGATCTGGGATCTCGACGGCACCGGCATCGGGCTCCTCGAGCACAGCCACCGCGGCAAGGCCTTCGGGCGCGTCCTCGACGCCGCCGAGCAGGCGGTCCGCGACGTCGGTGGCATCGGCGACGACCACGCGATCCTGTTCATCACCGCGGGCGCCACGCAGCACTTCGCGATGGTGCCGCAAAATTTCCTGCTCGCGAGCGAGACCGCCGACTACTGCCACACCGGCGTGTGGTCGGGCAAGGCGATGGAAGAGGCGCGCCGCTGCGGCAGCGTTCACATCGCGTGCACGGCCGAGCCCGCGTTCGATCACATCCCGGACCGCTGCTCGTGGAGCGCGTTGCCGCGCTACGTCCACTACACCAGCAACGAGACGATCTACGGCACCCAGTGGGTCGCGCCTCCGCGCGCGCCCGCGCCGCTCATCTGCGACGCCTCGAGCGACATCTTCAGCCGCCCGCTGCCGCTCGATAACCACGCGCTGATCTATGCCGGCGCGCAGAAGAACCTCGGCCCCTCGGGCATCTCGCTCGTGATCGCTCGCAAGGACTTCATCGAGACAGGCCGCACCGACCTCTCTCCGCTCGCGCAGTACCGCGTGTACGCGAAGGAGAAGTCGATGCACAACACGCCCAACACGTTCGGCATCTGGATGATCGGCGAGACGTGCCGGTGGATCCTCGCGCAGGGCGGGCTCGGCGCGGTCGAAGAGCGCAACCGCAAGAAGGCGGCCCTGCTCTACGACTTCCTCGATCACAGCAAGCACTGGAAGCCGCACGCGCAGCGCGGCAGCCGCTCGCTGATGAACGTGACGTTCCGCGGCGACACCAAGGACCGCGAGGAAGCGATGCTCGCTGCAGCGGAGGCGCGCGGGCTCTCCGGGCTGCGCGGCCACCGTTCGGTCGGGGGCCTGCGCGCGAGTATCTACAACGCGTTCCCCGAGGAGGGCGTGCGACGGCTCGTCGAGCTGCTCGGGGAGCACGACGCATGAAGTTTCTCGGCGACGAGGGCGTGAAGGCACTGGAGGCGGCGGTCGCCGAGATCGAGAAGACCAGCGCGGTCGAGGTCGTGCTGGCGGTGCGGCCGCGCGCGCGGCACTGGCTGGTCCAGCACGTGCTGGTCGCCATCGCGGCGGGCATCGGCGTGCTCGCCTTTGCGGCGTGGCGGCACCTGCCGCGCTGGGAGGTCATCGCGCTGCCGTTGATCGCCGGCGCCTGTGGCCTCGCGGTCGTCGAGCTGATCGCGCCGCTCTACCGATTTCTCGCACCGGGAACGCTGCGCCACGACCACGTGCGCGAGGCTGCGCGCGCCGCCTTCGTCGACAATCGCGTCCACACGACCCGCGGGCGCACCGGCCTGCTCGTGTTCGTCGCGGTCCGCGAGCGGTGCGTCGAGCTCGTCGGCGACACCGGCCTCGACGGCGCCCCGCTGCGCGACTGGTCGAAGCAGCTCGCCGAGGCCCTGCCCGACGGCCCGGCGGCGACCGCCAAGGTGCTTGCCTCGCTCGCGCCCGCGCTGGCCACTGCCGCGCCGCGGCGTGAAGGCGACGTCAACGAGCTGCCCGACACGCCACTCAGAGCCTGATCGATCGCGCAACTGGACATGCGTTCGGTTCCGGATCTCTCGTACGTATTCGTGCTCGGCAAAAAACAGGACCCGTCGATCGCGAGCTGATATCCATTTTCGACGATGTTTGCAGCCGTTGAGGCGCGGCCGATTCCGCGCCTCCAGCTCAGAGCCGAGACGCTGTTCCTCTCCGATGGCGAGCTGCGCGTCGCCGCGCTCAACCTGGACTTCGCGTACCAGGGTGCCCCACGGGACTTCGCCGCCGAACGCCGCGCGCGCCAGGTGATCGAGAGCCTCGGGGCGGTCGAGCTCGCCAGCCTCGATGACGCCGAGGTGATGCCCGGCGCGCGCGTCGACTACGTGCTGCGCATCGACGGCGACGTCCACGCGCTGTGTGCGTTTTCGGCATACGCGCTGCCGCAGCTGCGCCAGCTGGGCTGGGAGATCGAGATCGACCCCGAGTATCCGTGGCAGGTGGTCGCCGGCGAGGCGCCGATGTACGCCGACGTGGCCCAGAGCGAGAAGCCGGACTGGTTCAGCCTCGAGATGGGCGTCGAGCTCGACGGCCACCGCGTGAACCTCCTGCCCGCGCTGCTCGAGATCCTCGATCACACGCCGGACCTCGAGGCGCTCACGCGCAGCACGCGCCGCTGCATCGCGGTGCCGGTCGACGGCAAGCGCTGGCTGCCGGTGCCGCCGCAGCGCCTGAAGATGCTGTGCAAGGTGCTGCTCGAGATGTATCGCAACGGCGAGAAGCTGATCGCGCCGGTCGCGCGGGCTGCGGCGCTCGCCGAGCTCGGTGCGGCGCTTCACGACGAGGCGCGCCCGGTGCGCTGGACCGGCGACAAGAAGCTGCGCGATCAGGGCTACGCACTCGCACTCGGACCGCGCCGCAGTGATCCCGCGATGTCGCTCGAGGGCCTGCAGGCGGATCTACGCCCGTATCAGAAGGACGGCGTCGCCTGGCTCCAGCACCTGCGCGAGCACAACGCCGGCGGCATCCTCGCCGACGACATGGGGCTCGGCAAGACGCTCCAGACGATCGCGCACGTGCTCGCCGAGAAGCGCGGCGGCCGCCTCGACAAGCCGGCGATGGTCGTTACGTTGACGAGCCTCGTCGGTAACTGGGCCCGCGAGCTGGAGAGGTTCGCGCCCGAGCTGCGCGTCCTGAAGCTGCACGGCCCGTCGCGCAAGACGAAGTTCGTCGAGATCCCGAACCACGACGTCGTCATCACGACCTACCCGCTGGTCACGCGCGATCGCGACGAGCTCGCGAAGTACGAGCTGCACCTGCTCGTCCTCGACGAGGCGCACGCGATCAAGAACTCGACCGCGCAGGCGGCCGATGCGGTGCGTGCGCTCGAAGCGCGGCATCGCGTGTGCCTCTCCGGCACGCCGATCGAGAACCACCTCGGCGAGCTGTGGTCGCTGCTCGACTTCCTCAATCCCGGGATGCTCGGCACGTCCGAGGAGTTCCGCTTCAAGTTCCGCACGCCAATCGAGGATCAGGGCGACTCGAAGCGCCTGATGGTCCTGCGCGACCAGGTGCGGCCGTACGTGCTTCGCCGCACGAAGGATACGGTAGCCAAGGAGCTGCCGCCGAAGACCGAGCTGGTGCGCGCGGTCGAGCTGACCGGTGCGCAGCGCGAGCTCTACGAGAGCATCCGGATCGCGGCGCACGCCGATGTCCGCCAGCACATCAAGCAGCGCGGGCTGCGCGGCGCGACGATCGCGATCCTCGACGCGCTCTTGAAGCTGCGCCAGGTCTGCTGCGATCCGCGGATCGCGTCGGTCGAGGCGGCGCGCAGCGTCGAGGGCTCCGCGAAGCTCGATCTGCTGCTCGAGATGATCGAGACGATGCTCGCCGAGGGCCGCAGGATCCTCGTGTTTTCGTCATTCGCGCGCATGCTGGGCCTGATCAGCGAGGCGCTGCTCGGCAAGGGCACCGGGCATGTCACGCTCACCGGCCAGACGGTCGACCGCCAGAAGCCGATCGACGCGTTCCAGAACGGCCGCGCCGACGTGTTCCTGATCTCGCTCAAGGCCGGCGGCACGGGGCTCAACCTGACGAGCGCGGACACGGTGATCCACTACGACCCGTGGTGGAACCCGGCGGCGCAGGCGCAGGCGACCGATCGCGCCTACCGGATCGGCCAGACCAAGCCGGTGTTCGCGTACAACCTGATCGCCGCGGGGTCCGTCGAGGACCGCATGCTCGCGCTCCAGCGCCACAAGCGGCGCCTCGCCGACGCGATCCTCGAGCAGGGGCCGAGCGCCGCCGGCGGGCTCACAGAGCGGGATGTTGATGATCTTCTTGCGCCGCTGACGTAGGTCCGAACGGCATCTCCGGGCTGCGGACGTGCTCGCGCCGGAACCCGACGCCGACGGTGCGCGCCATCAGCCTCGGCACGAACGGCAGCGAGATCACGCGGCGCATGTCGCGCACCGCATCCTCGCCATGTCCCGCGAGCAGCGGCGCGAGCAGCTTCTCGTGCAGCGTGGTCTGGATGCGCTGGATCACCGCGGTCATCAGCGAGCGCCGGCGCTGGATGCCCGCGAGCACGTGATCGGGGACCATGCCGTCGCGCAGCGGCCGCCACAGCGCGTTCGCCGCCGCGATCGCATCCTGGATCGCGAGGTTGATCCCGACGCCACCGACCGGCGACATCGCATGCGCCGCATCGCCGATGCACAGAAGGCCCGACCGCCACCACCGCACCAGCCGATCCACGGTGACGCTCAGCAGCTTGAGGTCATCCCAGCTCGTCAGCGCATCGACGCGATCGGCGAGCACCGGTGCGATCGCCGCGAGCCGCGCGCGGAACGCCGGCAGCCCCGCCTCCTTGAGCGCGTCGAAGCTGCCCTTGCGGATGAGATAGGCGCACTGCCAGTAGTCGCCGCGGTCGATCATCACGAGGAACTGATCCGCGCGCAGCGTGCCGAACAGCGCGTCGCCGTCGCTGGGCCGGCGCGGCAGCCGCATCCACAGCACGTCGATCGGCACCGACAGCTCGCGCAGCGGCAGCCCCTCGCGGATCACCGAGCGCCGGCCATCGGCGCCGAGTACGAGCAGGCTGCGGATCTCGCCCTTGGTGGTGCGAACGCCGACCACGCCTTCGGCATCGCTGACGACGCCGGTCGCTTCGGTCTGCATGCGCAGGTGAAAGCTCGGGTAGCGCTTCGCCTGCTGCTCGACGAACCGCAGGAAGTCCCACTGCGGCATGAACGCGATGAACTTGCAGTGCGCCGGTACGTGACGGAAGTCGGGCCCTGCCACGCGTGTACCGAGCAGGTCGATCCCGATCCGGTCCTGGCGCGTGTGCGGCAGCGCGAGGAACTCGTCGAGTACGCCGAGCTCGTACATCATCTCAAGTGTCGACGGATGGATCGTGTCACCGCGGAAGTCGCGCAGAAAGTCGCGATGCTTCTCGAGCACCGTGACGTCGACGCCTGCGCGCGCCAGCAGCCATCCCGCGACCATTCCCGCCGGTCCACCACCCACGATGCAGCATTGCGTTTCCACGGGTGCACCTTAGCTACGACACGACGATCGGCGAGGCGTTGGCCTCCGAGGAAATGTACGTACGCTCGCTCCCGGGGGCCCGCGGTCGGGCCGCGATCGCGCCGAGCACGGCACCGAACGCGACGTGCGCACCGATCATCATCGCCTGGCGATCCCAGCGGTCGCGATGCGCATGCGGCAGCGCTCCGAGCTTGGGGACCCAGCCCTCATAGCTCGCGAACCACACCGCGAGCCCGTAGGCGGCACCCGCGAGCATTGGCACGGACCACTACGACTTCGTCGTATCGAGCGCCGTCCGGACGCGCTCCGCGAGCCACGTATAACGCCGCTTCGCATCCGCGTTCTTCACCGCGAGCTGGACCGCGCGCCGCGAGCCGACGAGCACGACGAGCTTCTTGCCGCGCGTCACCGCGGTGTAGAGCAGCGACCGCTGCAGCATCATGAAGTGCTGCGTGCCGAGCACGAGCACGACGGCCGGGTACTCGGAGCCCTGGCTCTTGTGCACGCTGACCGCATAGGCGTGGACGAGCTGATCGAGCTCGTTGCGCTCGTAGCCGATGTCGCGGCCGTCGAAGTCGACGCGCAGGTTCCCGGTCTCGGTGTCGATCGCGGAGATCACGCCGATGTCGCCGTTGAACACGCTCTTGTCGTAGTCGTTGCGCAGCTGCATCACCTTGTCGCCGCGCCGTAGCACGCGCTCGCCGCGCTGGATCTCGACACCGGTCGGATTGAGCCGCTCCTGCAGCGCGCGATTGACCGCAGCGGTCCCGAGCTCGCCCCGATGCATCGGCGTCAGCACCTGCACGTCGGTGATCGGGTTCAATCCGAACCGCGCCGGGATGCGCTCGGCAACCAGCTCGACGATCGTCGCGCGCGCGGCCTCGGGCTCCTCGCGCGAGATGAAGTAGAAGTCGCTGTCGCCCGCGCGATCGAGATCCGGCAGCTCGCCGTGGTTGATCTTGTGGGCCGACACCACGATCTTGCTCGCCGCCGCCTGGCGGAAGATCTCGGTCAACCGGATCACCGTCGCGGCGCCCGAATCGATCACATCCGCGAGCACTGCACCGGCGCCCACCGACGGCAGCTGATCGACATCGCCGACCAGCACGAGCTGCGCACCGGGCCTGAGCGCGCTCAGCACCGCGTGAAACAGCAGCGCATCGACCATCGACGCCTCGTCGACGACCAGCACGTCCTCGTCGAGCGGCTTCTCCCGGTTGCGCTGGAACCCGCCTTCGTGCGGCTGGTACTCGAGCAACCGGTGGATCGTCATCGCCTCCGCCGCGGTGGCCTCGCCGAGCCGCTTGGCCGCGCGCCCCGTCGGCGCCGCGAGCGCGACCGTCCGCTTGCCGAGCCGCGCGAGATGCACGATCGCCTTGACGATCGTCGTCTTGCCGACGCCCGGACCGCCGGTGATCACCACGCAGCGATCGCGCAGCGCCGCCTCCACCGCCTGCCGTTGCTGGCGCGCGAGCTCGAGCCCGGTCACGTTCTCGAATGCGTGGATTGCCGCCTCGACATCGAGCGGAAACGACCGCGCGGGCGTCCGCGCCAGCTCCGCGAGCAGCGCCGCCGATTCGGTCTCCGCGCCATACAGCGCCGGCAGCGACGAGCACGGCCCGCGATGCCCGAGCACCTCGCGGATGACCAGCCCGCGTTGCTCGAGCGCCGCCAGCCGCGGCGCCAGCTTGTCGGCCTCGACCGCCAGCAGCTCGGCCGCGCGCGCGACCAGCTCCTCGTCGGGGAAATGCATGTTGCCGTCCTCGACCGCAGTCTCGAGCCCGAACAGCACGCCGGCATCGAGCCGCTCGGGTGCATCGCGCGCGATCCCGAGCTTCTCGGCGATCGCATCGGCGGTGCGAAACCCGATCCCCCACACGTCCTGCGCGAGCTGATACGGATTCTGCCGAACCACATTGATCGCATCACGCCCGTAGCGCTTCACGATCCGCGCGGCGAACGCGGGCGACACGCCGAGCCCGAACAGGAACACCATCAGCTCCTGCGCGTGCTTCTGCTCGGCGATCGCCTTCGCGAGCGTTTTCGCCCGCTGCGATCCGATCCCGATCACCTCGGTCAATCGATCCGGCGTCTTCGAGATCACCTCGAGCGCCTCGCGCCCGAACTTCTCGACGATCCGCTTCGCGAGCGAAGGCCCGATCCCGGGAAACAGCTTCGAGCCGAGGAACTTCTCGATCCCGACCACCGTCTTGGGCGAATCGGGCACGCACGTCGCGACCTTGAACTGCCGGCCCCACTTGCGGTCGTCGACCCACTCGCCCGACAGCCGCACGGGCATTCCCTCCTCGATCCCCACCAGGCTGCCGACGACAGTGACCTCGCCCTCGCGCGATGCGAGCCGCGCAACGGTGTACCCGTTGTCCGCGTTGCGGAACGTGATCCGCTCGAGCGTCCCGTCGAGGGTGACCTCTGCCACCGGCGGAGCATACGCCACGGATGTGATGGCGAGATGTCTGCTCGGCCGCGGCCGGCTGATGGGTCCCCCACGTGGGGGACCGAGTCATCGACGGCACCTCGCCGGACGAACGCCAGGTCGCGCGCGAGGTTGCCCTCGAGCGAGTGGTCGGGAAAGCATGAGGGTGCGCTGTGGACTTGTGGACGGCCGCGCCCGGCTCCGCCGTTCCACCCAGGCTCGTTGGCGATCGCCGCGCGCCCCATGCGCGCCCGCCCACAGGGTCCCCAGCGCCCGTGCTCGAGCGAGAGCTTCGTCCTGAGAAAAACTTCGTTTGTTGATCCTGAAACGGTCAGCGCAGCTCGCGCAGGGCCGCTCGTAGCAACGGATCGAGGCCGGCCTCCGGCGGCACTCGAACGTGCGCGGCAGCGAGCGCCCGCTCGGCCTCGCGTTTCTTGAACCCGAGGGTTGTGAGAGCGAGCAGTGCATCGCAGACGTTCGGTTCGCGCGAGTCCCCCACGTGGGGGACCGGTGCGTCGACCGCGTGGCGCGACTCCCCCACGTGGGGGACCTCATTCCGCCGACGGAACGTCAGCGCGGGCGCGCGACCCTCGATCAGCAGCTCACCGCGGTGGTGCGCGGCGTGATGTCCCGCGCATAGCGACGTCAGGTTCTCCAGCTCGTGGCCGCCGCCGTGCTCGAGATGAAGGATGTGATGGACGTCGATATTCGCGGCGGCGCGACACCACGGTACCGTGCACTTGTCGTTGTCACGATGTTTCGCCTGCCGCTTCGTTGCCGGCGGGATCGTCGAACGCGCGCGCCCCGGCGGACCATCAAGCGAGCCGATGTGCACCGCATCGCACTCCGCGGTCTCCAGCTCTGCCGCTGTGAGCGCGATCTTCCTGCCCGCCGCGAGCTGCCAGCCCTGGCCGCAGCCCTCACACTTCGTGATCGTCGCGATCTGGGTGCGAACCGCGCGCTCCACTCGACGACGTCGGGATTCGCTCTGCGCGAATGAGGAAGCGCCATCCGGCGCATCAACATCCGGCTCATCAACATCCGGCTCATCAACATCCGCGTGGTCCGCTGCATCACCGCTCGCGTGCACCAGCAACAGGCAGCGGAACGCCTCGCCCAGGAGATCATTGTTGTCGTTGCGCTCGCCGCGAACGGCATCGAGTAGCGCGTGCGCGCGCCGCATGAGCGCGATGACCTCCGGGACCAGGTCCATGCTCACGCGCTTTGGTCGGAGCTGCGGCTTCGGGGGTGCGTCCGGGCCATCGCCCGGCTCGCGCTCGGCGACCAGCTCCTCGATCTGCCGCAGAACCTTGCCGCGAGCCGCCTCGAGCCATGCGTCTTCGGTCTTGTGCGTTGCGATCCGCGTCAGCTCGCGGACCGCGCTGTAGCTGAGCTCGCCGGATTCGAGCGCGGCCTCGATCGCGGGCAGCCCCTCGAGCGCATCGGCGACGCGCAGCCGTTCCGCAGCAACCTGCGGCCCGTATCCCATCCGGTGCTCCAGGTACTCACGCATCGAGCACATGCCGAGCGGTCGCCAGATCTGGATCGCGATCGCCTCGCGGATCAGCGCCAGCTCTTCGGCATCGAGAGCGGCTCGTCGCGAAGCAATCGAGCGCAGCTGACGATCGAGATCGCGCCACGGCTCCTCATCGCGACCGTACTCCTCACTGCGACCGTACTCCTCACTGCGACCGTACTCCTCACTGCGACCGTGCTCCTCGCTGCCGCGGACTTGGCCGCCTTCGCGTTCCCCACCGCGCCCCGCCCCATCCTCGCGCGCGCGTTGTCCCGACTCGCGCGCCCACGACGTCACGATGCCCGCTGACCACACCTTCGAGTCGTACTTGACCGCCGCAACCATGACGGACCTCCGTGTGAAAGCTCACGTGTACCACGCCAGTTTTCAGCGCTATTGGCTGCGCTTTCGTCGAGAAATCGCATGCGGAGCCAAATCAATTCATCGGGCGCTCCGATCCGCGCGCACAGCGCAGCTAATCGATTCACAAACGCTGATCCGATGCGCACCGCGCACGAGCAGTCGCGGCGCGCCGAAACCTCGTCAAGCAACTTCTTCAAGAAATCGACACGACAGATCTGCTCGTCCGGGTTTCGGACAACGTCCGACGAGCCCGGGTGCAACGGTGGGGGAGCTCCGGCTCGGCGCAGTCCCCCCACGCGGGTAGCTCCAGCTCGGCGCAGTCCCCCACGTGGGGGACCCGGTTCCGTTGTAGCGAGCTGCGCTGAGACTCTCCGGATCAAGAGACCTCGTTCTGGCTACCTATCAGCGACCAAGGCGGCATGGGGTCCCCCACGTGGGGGACCGCGTTGCAAACATGGCGGCGGTGAGCCTTCTCTCGAAACCCCAAACGAAAGTTTGCTCTGAAAAAAGATCTCGCTCGAGCATCAGGCGCTGCGGACCCTGTGGGTGGGCGCGCACGCGATCGAACCGAGCTCCCGCGCGTTGTCCTCGGCGCGGCCATCCACAAGTCCGCAGTGCACCCCATGCTCTGCACAACTCTCGCTCGAGCAACTGTCATCGAGCGCTTGCTCGATTCGCCGTAGGTCCCCCACGTGGGGGACGTACTGTCATCGAGCGCCTGCTCGATTCGCCGTAGGTCCCCCACGTGGGGGCCCCGGACACCGGGTACGCATCAGCGCGCCGCCGCCATGCACATCTACATCGCGCAGCAGCTCTGATCGCTACCGCGCTGACGACGCCGCGCGCGTCGCCGTGCCGTCCTTGTACTCGACGGCATCCTTGCAATCGAGGCTCTCGTACATCATCAGCGACTCCTGATCGCTGAACACGCCCGGGCACTCGGTCTCGCAGCGCGCGCGCTCGTTCTCCGGGTGACCCGGCTTGCACTCGATGTAGTGCGCGCACGCGCCGGGACACGTGCCGGTGAGGCGCGGACCGCCCATCAGGTGGCGGACCACGCAGCCCGCGAGCACGACACCGAGCACGAGCGCGACGATGACGCTCTTCACGTCTGGCTCCCGTGGCGGCCGGCGCCGCCGGTGAAGCGCGCGGCGCCTTGCACGGCTTCTGCGAGCGCACGCGAGCCGAGCTCGAGCTCCTGCTGCAGCGCCGCGGGCAGATCGAGATCGTGCTGCAGGTACGCGCTCGTGCGATCGGCGCGCAGCGCGGCTTGCGGCAGCGCCGCCAGTTCGTGTGCGAGCTGCTCGGCGGCAGCGCGAGCCTGACCGCGTGGCACGACGCGGTTGACGAGACCGATCGCGAGCGCCTCCTGCGCGTCGACGGCGCGCCCGGTGAGGATCAGATCGAGCGCACGCGACAGGCCGATCATGCGCGGCAGGCGGATCGTGCCGCCGTCGATGAGGGGGACGCCGAACCGGCGGCAGAACACGCCGAGCACGGCGTCTTCCTCGGCGACGCGCAGGTCGCACCACGCCGCGAGCTCGAGTCCACCGGCGACGGCATGACCGGCGATCGCGGCGATCACCGGCTTGGTGAGCAGCATGCGCGACGGGCCCATCGGACCATCACCATCCGGCGCCACGCGGTTCGGCGTGCCCGCCGCCAAGGCCTTGAGATCCGCGCCGGCGCAGAACGTGCCGTGGTCGCCGAACAGCACGCCCACGCGAGCCGCGTCGTCGGCGTCGAACGCGCGGAACGCGTCCGCGAGCGCCTGCGCGGTGTCGCGATCGACCGCGTTCTTCGCGGCGGGTCGGTCCAGGATCACGGTCGTCACCGGGCCTGAACGTTCGACTCGGACCATCGGCCGACTGTAGCATCAGACGCATGAAGCGCATCGCGATCCTGACGAGCGGCGGCGACGCCCCGGGGATGAATGCAGCTGTAAGAGCGGCGACGTTGATCGGGCGTGCACTCGGTGCGGATGTGCTCGGAATCGAGCGCGGCTATCGCGGCCTGCTCGACGACGCGTTCGTCGATCTCGGGCCCCAGGACGTCGCGGGCATCCTGCGCGAGGGCGGGACGATCCTCGGCTCGGCGCGATGTAAGGAATTCCATCAGAAGGAGGTGCGCGATCGTGCGCGCGCCATCCTGACCAGGCGCGAGATCGACGGTCTCGTGATCGTCGGTGGCAACGGCTCGCTCACCGGCGCGCTCCACCTCGCCGATCCGAAGGAGATCGCGGGTGGGCGGCCGCTCAAGGTCATCGGCGTGCCCGCATCGATCGACAACGACCTCGGGCTCACCGGGCTCTCGATCGGCGTCGACACGGCGATGAACACGATCGTCGAGGCGTGCGACAAGATCGCGGACACGGCAACGGCCCACGACCGCACGTTCATCGTCGAGGTGATGGGACGCGATTGCGGTTACCTCGCGATGACGAGCGCGATCGCGGTCGGCGCCGACCTCGCACTGTTCCCCGAGGCCGGCAAGCCGGAGGCCGAGATCGTCGAGCAGATCGTCGAGACCGTGATCGCGATCCGCCAGAAGCAGCGGCGCGCACGCAAGGTCATCATCATCAAGGCCGAAGGTGTGAGCCTTGCGGTCGATCGGCTCAAGACGCTCGTCGATGCGCGCCTGAAAGAGCGCGTGCCCGATGCGGAGCCCGCCGCGATCGAGACGCGCGTCACCGTGCTCGGTCACGTCGTGCGCGGAGGTCGGCCGAGTGCGTTCGACCGCCTGCTCGGCAGCCGGCTCGCGAATGTGGCGGTGCGCGCGCTGATGGCGGGCCAGTCTCACAAGATGGCGGCGTGGATGCCGCCCGGCGACTTGCCCGAGGAGGTCGGCACGCGATCTGCCCATGATCCGTACTGCTGGCTCGTCGACCTCGGCGCTGTTCTTGCGGAGACGGAAAACCTGCTCCACGGCAGAAGTCCCCTGGCGCGCTGGCGAGCCGTCGCCTTCGAGGAGATCGAGGACGCGCTCCTGTTATAGTCGCCGCGGTGGCGGACGACGTGTTCTCGGTCTACGACCGGTCTCCGGCCGGTATGTACCGCTCGGCCGAGGACGGGCGGATCGAGTACGCGAACGCTGCGCTCGCGCGGATGCTCGGCTACGCGGTCGACGAGCTGCGCGGCAAGATCCTCGACACCCACATCTACGCCGATCCGACCGCTCGCGCACGCTGCGTCGCGAAGTGGGCACCGCTCGGCCGCATCGACGGCGCCGAGGTCGTGTGGAAGCACAAGGATGGTCGCCATCTGACCGTGCAGCTGTGGGGCGCGGCAGTGCAGACGCCGCAGGGCAAGCGCATGGAAGTCTGGGTCACCGACGTGACCGCACTGCGTGCCTCGAATGCGGATCTCGAGCGCACCGCGTCGATCCTCGATCTCGTCGTCAAGCAGATGCCGGCGATCTACTGGGTCGTCGATCGCGATTTTGTCGTGCTGCGCACCGGCGGCGCGATCCAGGACGTCCTGGGCTACGACCCGAGCCGGTTCCTCGGCCGCACGCTCTACGACGCGCATCGCGAGGATGCGAGCACGGCCGATTCGATCGGTCTCCACAAGCGCGCGCTCGCCGGCGAGACGATCCACTTCGACAACGAGTACCGCGGCAAGCACCTGTCGAACACGATCTGTCCGTATCGCGACC
>Ga0207683_10002613_pt1 | contig 15724 bp, 11 predicted proteins | sample KBSM73metaG_FD_184333 | JGI IMG/M metagenome (GOLD analysis project Ga0207683, IMG submission 184333) | Miscanthus rhizosphere microbial communities from Kellogg Biological Station, Michigan, USA - KBS M7-3 metaG (SPAdes) (version 2) | ecosystem: Host-associated > Plants > Roots > Rhizosphere >... | reverse complement strand
CGCGTGACCGGACAGCAGGATCTTTTCCATCTCGTCGAACAGGCGCGCCGGAGGGACGTTGTGGATCAGAGGTGCCAGCACCGGAATTGGGGCTGCGGTCTTCTTTTCGATGCTGATGCCGAGCTTCGCGGCCAGCCGCGCCCCGCGCAGCATGCGGACCGGGTCTTCGCGGTAGCGTGTAACCGGGTCGCCGATCAGCCGCAACCGCCTCGCCTTGATGTCGGCTACACCGCCGACGTAGTCCCAGACTTCCTCGGTCATGGGATCGAAATACAAGGCGTTGATCGTGAAGTCGCGCCTTGCCGCATCCTGCGCCTGCGTACCGAAGACGTTGTCGGACAACAGCCGCCCGTGCTCGTCGGCGACGTCGTCGCCGGTTTGCCGCGACCGGAACGTCGCGACCTCGATCGTTTCCGCCCCGGCGAGAACGTGCACCAGCCGGAATCGCCTGCCGATGATGAACGCGCGGCGAAACAGCGGCTTGACCTGCTCGGGCGTCGCGTTAGTCGCCAGGTCGAAATCCTTCGGCGTGATGCCGAGCAGGAGGTCGCGCACCGCGCCGCCGACGACAAACGCCTTGAATCCCGCCTGTTGCAGCTTGCGCACGACGTCCTGTGCACCGCGGGATATCTGGCTCCTGCGCACCGGATGCGCGCCGGCGCCATAGATGCGCGGCTCGGCCGCAATGCGTCCGGGAACCAGGCGCGCGAGAAGCCGGCGAATCATCGTCCTCGCGATCTTGCGGGCGGGTGCGCGACGCCGCGGTAGACGGCGCGAGCGCCGGTCGCGCGCGGCGTTCGGAGGCATGCGAATCGAGGGATCAGGGGTAACGCCATCAACGATTGGGGACAGGTTGCTGCAGCGACGCGAACGACGCGTTCGAAACGCCGGAAGGAGACGCGGCGCGAAGCGGCATCATAGCACGGCGGCATGGCAGGCCGAGTCGGAATCGCGGATAATCAGTGGTTTGTGCGGCTGTCGCGGCCGCATTCAGGAGAATTCATGCCCAGCTATCAACACGTCGACGTTCCCGCCGGCGGCGCGAAGATCACCGTAAACAGCGACTATAGCCTGAAGGTTCCCGATCAGCCGATCATCCCATACATCGAGGGCGACGGCACCGGAGTCGACATCACGCCGGTGATGATCAAGGTTGTCGACGCAGCGGTGGCCAAAGCCTACGGCGGCAAGCGCCGGATCCAGTGGATGGAGATCTTCGCCGGCGAAAAATCGACGAAGGTATACGGCGCCGACGTCTGGCTGCCAGACGAAACGCTGACGATCCTCAAGGAGTACGTCGTGTCGATCAAGGGGCCGTTGACCACTCCGGTCGGCGGCGGCATCCGCTCGCTCAACGTCGCACTGCGCCAGCAGCTCGATCTCTACGTCTGCCTGCGTCCGGTCCGCTATTTCGCCGGCGTGCCGAGCCCGCTCAAGGCGCCCGAAAAGACCAATATGGTGATCTTCCGGGAAAATTCGGAGGACATCTATGCGGGGATCGAATGGGAGGCGGAATCGCCCGGCGCGAAAAAGCTGATCAAGTTTCTGATCGACGACATGGCCGTGAAAAAGATCCGCTTTCCCGCCACGTCGGGCGTCGGCATCAAGCCGGTGTCGCGCGAAGGCACCGAGCGGCTGGTGCGCAAGGCGCTCCAGTACGCGATCGACAACGACCGCAAGTCGATGACGCTGGTGCACAAAGGCAATATCATGAAGTTCACCGAAGGCGGGTTCCGCGACTGGGGCTATGCGCTGGCGCAGAAGGAGTTCGGCGCCGTTCCCATCGACGGCGGCCCTTGGTGCAAATTCCGGAACCCGAAGACCGGGCGCGACATCGTCGTCAAGGACGTCATCGCCGATGCTTTCCTGCAGCAGATCCTGCTGCGCCCCGAGGATTACGACGTTATCGCGACGCTGAATCTCAATGGCGACTACATCTCCGATGCGCTGGCCGCGCAGGTCGGCGGGATCGGCATCGCGCCGGGCGCGAACATGTCGGATTCGGTCGCGATGTTCGAAGCCACGCATGGCACCGCGCCGAAATACGCCGGCAAGGATTACGTCAATCCCGGCTCCGAAATACTCTCCGCCGAGATGATGCTCGTCCACATGGGCTGGCCCGAAGCCGCGGCGCTGATCGTGTCCAGCCTCGAGAAGGCGATCGCCGACAAGGTTGTGACCTACGACTTTGCCCGCCTGATGCCCGGCTCGACGCAGGTGAGCTGCTCCGGATTCGGCAAGGCGATGATCGAGCGGATGTAGCGCGCCGCAGCGCGGAAGAGGGGCCCCGCACAGCGGGGATCTGACCGCGAAGGCGCGCAAGCCGGCGACACACGTTGTTTCAAATGCACCGGGCCGCATTGAGCCGGCACGCGAGTGCCCGGCGAGGGGGCCCCATGCGAAGCATGGGGATCGACGGGGAATTGCGAGTCGACACGGAGGCCGACTCGTGGTGTACCAATTGCGCGCGTCGGTGACGGAGCCCGAGCGGAGCCCGAGCGACCGTCTGGCGGGTCGTTGCGCGCAGCTGTTGTACAAATCCAACGCCGGCCGCTCGGGTGCGCCGCAGCGCTTGCTCGAGCACCTCGGCAGCGCACCGGCCCGTCCTGCCTGTCACTCGGCGCGACCCCGCCCGATGCGAACTCGCGCTCGGCCCGGCCGATCGTCGCTTCGCTGCTGCCGATTGGTGCGCACGATTGAACCAGTTGGCGGGTGGACTTGCCTTATGCGTGCTTCCGTCGAAGAATGGTAATCGTGGCGACTCGACTGAAAGGGCTGCGCATGGGCCAGGGCTCGCTGCCGGTGCCGGTTTCCGCGGCACGATGGTGCGTTCCCTTGAAAAAGCCGGTGCAGACATCAAACTAGTGACGGTTGCGACGCTTCGCTCGACTCGACGGCAGCGACGCCGCGCGGCGGGCGACGCGGGACGGCCGCGTCGCTTGCGCGGCGCAGCGACGATCGGCGTCGCGCTGCGGAACCGGGGCTAGGCTCGTCGCGGGGCGTGCTGTGGCGATGCAAGAACGTGACGACAATGTCCTCGAGGTCGAGAAGACCCGGCTCAAACCCCCGCCGCTGTATAAGGTCATTTTGCTCAATGACGATTACACGCCGATGGACTTTGTCGTCGTCGTGTTGCAGACTGTGTTTGCGATGAACCGAGAGAAGGCGACCCAGGTGATGTTGCAGATCCACCGCGAAGGAATGGGAGTATGCGGCACCTATACCCGCGAAGTGGCTGCGGCCAAGGTCGATCAGGTTCTGAGCATCGCACGCAGACATCAGCATCCGTTGCAGTGTACGATGGAGGAAACGTAGCGTTGGCGGCGGGATTGCGCCTAAGCGCTCTTGCCGAGATTGAGGCCGGAAAGAAACCATGATTGCGCAGGAACTCGAAGTCTCCCTTCACATGGCTTTTGTCGAAGCTCGGCAGAAGCAGCACGAGTTCATTACGGTCGAGCATCTGCTGCTCGCGATGCTCGACAACCCGTCCGCAGCCGAAGTCCTGAAAGCCTGCGGCGTCGACATCGAGGAGCTGCGAGGGGTCCTGACCGACTTCATCAACGAGCACACGCCGCGCCTGTCGCCGCATTCGGACGCTGATACGCAACCGACGCAGGGATTCCAGCGCGTGATCCAGCGCGCGATCCTGCACGTGCAATCGTCCGGCAAGAAGGAAGTCACCGGCGCGAACGTCCTGGTCGCCGTATTCGGCGAAAAGGAATCACACGCCGTCTACTTCCTCAACCAGCGAGGCGTGACTCGGCTGGACGTCGTCAACTACATTGCTCACGGCATTACCAAGACGCCGCAGAAGGGCCAGGAAAAGCAGGAGCCGGCCAAGGAAGATGCCGAGGGTGAGCAACAGCCGGCGGGCGCGCTCGACGCGTACACGGTCGATCTCAATCACCTGGCCAAGACCGGCAAGATCGACCCGCTGATCGGGCGCGAATACGAGCTCGAGCGGGTCATTCAGGTGCTGTGCCGCCGGCGCAAGAACAATCCGCTTCTGGTCGGCGAAGCCGGCGTCGGCAAGACCGCGATTGCCGAGGGCCTCGCCCGGCGCATCAACGACGGCAACGTGCCGGAGATGCTGAAGGATTTCGTCGTCCATTCGCTCGACATGGGCGCATTGCTCGCCGGCACGAAATACCGCGGCGATTTCGAGCAGCGCCTGAAGGCGGTGCTGAAGCAGCTGACCGAAAATCCGAGGACCATCCTGTTCATCGACGAGATCCATACGATCATCGGTGCGGGCGCGGCTTCGGGCGGGACACTCGACGCGTCGAACCTGCTGAAGCCGGCGCTGTCGACCGGCGCGCTCAAGTGCATAGGCGCGACCACGTACAACGAATATCGCGTGATCTTCGAAAAGGATCATGCGCTGTCGCGTCGCTTCCAGAAAATCGACGTGCCCGAGCCGTCGATTGCCGAGACGATCGAGATCCTCAAGGGCCTGAAGACGCGCTTCGAGCAGCACCACGGCGTCAAATACGCGCCGGCCGCACTGACGACCGCGGCCGAGCTCGCGGCGCGCTTCATCAACGACCGGCATCTGCCCGACAAGGCGATCGACGTAATCGACGAGGCCGGCGCCGCGCAGAAGATCCTGCCGAAATCCAAGCAGAAGAAGGTGATCAACAAGGGCGAGATCGAGGAGATCGTAGCCAAGATCGCGCGCATTCCGGCCAAGAGCGTGAGCTCCGACGACCGCAACGCGCTGAAGACGCTCGACCGCGACTTGAAGAACGTCGTCTTCGGCCAGAACCTGGCGATCGACGCGCTGGTCGCGGCGATCCGCATGGCGCGCTCGGGCCTGGGCAATCCGCGCAAGCCGATCGGCAATTTTCTGTTCTCGGGGCCGACCGGCGTCGGCAAGACGGAGGTGGCGCGCCAGCTCGCGTTCTGTCTCGGTGTCGAGCTGTTGCGCTTCGACATGTCCGAGTACATGGAGCGGCACGCCGTCTCACGCCTGATCGGCGCGCCGCCCGGGTATATCGGATTCGATCAGGGCGGGCAGCTGACCGAGGCGATCACCAAGCATCCCTACAGCGTCCTGTTGATGGATGAAATCGAGAAGGCGCACCCGGACATCTTCAACATCCTGCTGCAGGTGATGGATCACGGCACGCTGACCGACAACAACGGGCGTAAAGCGGACTTCCGCAATGTCATCATCATCATGACCACCAACGCCGGCGCCGACGTGCTGTCGAAGAGCTCGATCGGCTTCACCAGCAACAAGCAGGCCGGCGACGAGATGGAATCGATCAAGCGCATGTTCACACCGGAGTTCCGCAACCGGCTGGACGCGACGATCTCGTTTGCTTCGCTGGACCACGAGGTGATCCTGCGCGTCGTCGACAAGTTCCTGCTCGAGCTGGAGAATCAGCTGCACGAAAAGAAGGTCGAGCCCTCGTTCACGCCGCGGCTGCGCGAGTTCCTGGCGAAAAAGGGATTCGACCCGCAAATGGGTGCCAGACCGATGGCGCGCCTGATACAGGACACGATCCGCAAGGCGCTCGCCGACGAGCTGCTGTTCGGCCGGCTGGTCAGCGGCGGCAAGGTGACGATCGACGTCGGCGACGAAGACAAGATCACGCTCGTGTTCGACGAATCCAAGGAAGCTGCACCGGTCGCTTGAGAGACCGCACTGGTGCGAACAGCGGGAGCCTGCGGGCTCCCGCTTGTTTTTTGCTCATCGCTCGCGCAATTGAATTCGACACCGAAATCGGCGACGATGCAGCGATGAGGTCCGCGTGCCTGCCGCGCCTGTTCGTCGCTTTGTGGGGCGCGTGCGCGTGTCTGCCGGTCATTGCCGCAGAGATCGACCCCGGGCGCGATATCGCCGCCAATTGCGCGAGCTGCCATCACGGCGATCGCAGTACCGGCGCCGCGATTCCCGATCTTGCCGGCATGGAAAAGGCAACGATCATCGAGCGTGTGCGGGAGTTTCGCGACGGCAGGCGCCCCTCTACGATCATGCGGCAGCTCGCCAACGGCTATTCCGACGCGCAGATCGAAGCCGCGGCTTCGTACCTGGCGGCGCAGAAGCGGTGACTGCCGTTCGCGGACTTCCCCGCCGTCGCTTTCTCGGGGCCGGTGCCGCGATGCTGCTCGCGCGGACGCTCGGCGCCTGCGCCAATGCGGCACCCGCGAGCGCGCCGAAAGTCGTCGTCGTCGGCGGCGGCTACGGGGGCGCGACGGCGGCTCGTTATCTGCGCTTGTGGAGCGACGGCACGATCGCCGTCACGCTGGTCGAGCGCGACGCCGCGTTCGTTTCGTGTCCGTTGTCCAACCTGGTGATCGGTGGCAGCAGGCAGTTGGCGGACATCAGCATCGGCTACGGCGGCCTGGAAAAACTCGGAGTGCGCAGAATCCGCGGCGACGCGGACGTGATCGACGCGTCGGCGCGTACGGTCAGTCTGGCGCAGGGCGAGACCCTCGCTTACGATCGCCTGATCCTCGCGCCCGGGGTCGACTTCATCTACGACGGCATTCCGGGGCTGAGGAGTCCCGCCGCGCAGGCGCTCGTCCCGCATGCGTGGAAGGCGGGACCGCAAACGGTCGCGCTGCGAGCGCGACTCGAAGCGATGCGCGACGGCGGCGTGTTCGCGATTCACGTGCCGAGGGTGCCCTACCGATGTCCTCCGGGGCCGTACGAGCGCGCCTGCCAGGTCGCCAATTATTTCCTGCGGCAGAAGCCGAAGTCCAAGGTGATCATTCTGGACGCCAACGAGGAAGTGCAGTCGAAAAAGGCGCTGTTCACCGCGGCGTGGAGCGGCCGCTATCGCGGCTACGTCGAATATCGACCGAACAGCGAGCTGGTCGACGTCGATCCAGCGGCCTCGACGATCAAGCTCGACTTCGATGAAGTGCGCGCCGATGTGATCAACGTGATTCCACCGCAGCGCGCCGGCGGGATCGCACGCCAGCTGGGCATCGCCAATGCCAACGGCAGCTTCTGCCAGGTCGATTTCCTTTCCTACGAGTCGACCGCGCAGAAGTATGTTCACGTGCTCGGGGACGCGATCCAGACCGCGCCGCTGATGCCGAAGTCGGGGCACATGGCCAATCAGCACGGAAAAGTGTGCGCGGCCGCCGTCGTTGCGCTGCTTCGGGACCAAGAAGTCAATCCGTCGCCGCTGATCGCCAACGCCTGCTACAGCTATATCGACGACAAGGAGGCCGCGCACATCGCGTCGGTGCATGCCTACGATCGCGAGCAGAAAACCATGCTGGTCGTGCCAGGAAGCGGAGGCCTGTCGTCCGCGCCGAGCATCGAGGAGGCGGTCTATGCGGAGGCTTGGGCGCGCAATATCTGGTTCGACATGCTGGGCTGAGCACCGCAGTTGGTTGCAGCCTTGCAATCAAGCGGAGCGGAACGAATTTCCATCCAGCGGTAGCAGCTTGCGAGCGGACAGCATCGCACGGCAGTTCGGTATATGCATCTAATCAAGCACTTCACCTCGAGCCCGCCTAAGCGCGCACCCGTTCGCCCTGCAATGCAACAACAAACTGGCTGTTTCTGCTGCAATAGCTTCCACATCGTGGAAGCTATTTTTAACACCATGATTAATTGTAATATTTATCATAGTGCAGTGCGCAAAATTGGCTTGTAATTGCGCGGAGCCTTTGCTAACGTCGTCTGAAACCACGGTCGCTCGCCGCCTCGATACCGGCCGTGCAGGGCTTCGTTCACGACGATGGGAGCAGCGATGAACTACGATCTCGAAGCGGCAAGACTCAAGAAGGACTGGGCGGAAAATCCGCGCTGGAAAGGGATCAACCGCGGCTACGCCGCCGAAGATGTCGTGCGCCTGCGCGGCTCGATTCACATCGAGCACACGCTCGCTCAGCGCGGCGCCGAAAAGCTCTGGAGGCTCGTCAACGAGGAGCCGTTCGTCAACACGCTGGGTGCGATGAGCGGCAACCAGGCGATGCAACAGGTGAAGGCGGGCCTCAAGGCCATTTACCTGTCGGGCTGGCAGGTCGCGGCCGATGCCAACGTCGCAGGCGAGATGTACCCGGACCAGTCGTTGTACCCGGTCAATTCGGTACCTGCAGTCGTGCGTCGGATCAATGCGACGCTGACCCGCGCCGATCAGATCCAGCAGATGGAAGGCACCGGCGACATCGACTATTTCGCGCCCATCGTCGCCGACGCCGAAGCCGGTTTCGGCGGCGTGCTCAATGCCTTCGAGCTGATGAAGGCAATGATAGATGCGGGCGCCGCGGGCGTCCATTTCGAAGACCAGCTCGCGTCGGTCAAGAAGTGCGGTCATATGGGCGGCAAGGTGCTGGTGCCGACGCGCGAAGCGGTCGAAAAGCTCGTCGCCGCGCGGCTCGCCGCCGATTGCATGGGCGTGCCGACGCTGATACTGGCGCGAACCGATGCGGAAGCCGCCGACATGGTGACGTCGGACATCGACGAAAACGACCGGCCGTTCTGCACCGGCGAGCGCACGGTCGAAGGCTTCTACAAGACTCGCAACGGTCTGGACCAAGCGGTATCGCGGGGGCTCGCATACGCGCCCTACTCGGACTTGCTCTGGTGCGAGACCGGCAAGCCCGATCTCGAGTTCGCGAAGGCCTTCGCCGACGGCATTCATGCCCGCTTCCCGGGCAAGATGCTGGCGTACAACTGCTCGCCCTCGTTCAACTGGAAAAAGAATCTCGACGACGCGACCGTTGCCCGCTTCCAGCGCGAGCTCGGTGCGATGGGTTACAAGTTCCAGTTCATCACCCTGGCAGGATTCCACAGCCTCAACTACTCGATGTTCCATCTGGCTCACGGTTATGCGCGCAACCAGATGAGTGCGTTCGTCGAACTGCAGGAAGCGGAATTCGCCGCGGTCGCGAAAGGGTTCACCGCGGTCAAGCACCAGCGCGAGGTGGGCACAGGCTACTTCGACGCGGTCACGCAGGCAATCCAGGGCGGCAAGTCGTCGACGACTGCGCTGAAGGGCTCGACCGAAGACGAGCAATTCTTCGACCGGCCGAAGACCGAATTGTCGGTGGCGAACGGGTAGCGACTGCGGGGCCGGCGTAGCGCCGGCCCGGTTCGTCACGAGCCGCCCGCCCCAACGGCAGACGGCGCGGGCCAAAGCGGCTGGCCCGCGCCGTTTTGTTTTATATTGGCGCGATGGCCGATCCGAAGCTGCGACTGTTCTTCGCGCTATGGCCCGATCCGCAAACCCGAGCTTCGCTCGCCGCGCTGGCGCAGCGCGTGGCAGTCGAGACCGGCGGCCGCGCGACGACGCCGGACAATGTCCATCTGACGTTGGCGTTTCTCGGCGCCCAGCCGCGCGATACCGCGACCGAGCTCATCGCGCGGGCAGGCACGATCGACGCGTCGCCCTTCGTACTCACTCTCGACCACATCGATTGCTGGCGCAAGAACGCCATTGCCTGGCTGGGCGCAAGTGAGATTCCGCCGGCGCTCGCTTCGTTGCGCGAGGCCTTGCTCGCCTCGCTCGCCCCGCTGCACATCGCCGACGAAGCGCGTCCGTTCGCCGTGCACGTCACGCTGGCGCGCAAAGTCACGGGCTTGCTGCGCCGCCGTTTGCCCGCACCGATCGCCTGGCCGGTCGACGGACTGGCGCTGGTTGCCTCGGACACGGGAAGCGATGGTCCGGTCTATCGCGTGCTCTCCAGCCTGCCGCTCGTTCGGCGGCGCTGATCGCGGGGGGTTAGCTGCCGCGCGCGACCGGACGCGTCGGATCGGCGACCCACTCGCTCCACGAACCCGGATAGAGCCGCGAACCGGGCAGTCCGGCGACCGCCATCGCCAGCATGTTGTGGCACGCCGTCACTCCTGAGCCGCATTGATGCACGACCGACGACAAAGGCGCGCCCCCCAGTTGCGCTTCGAATTCGGCACGCAGCAGCTCGGCCGGCTTGAATGTCTGCTGCGGCGTCAGGTTGGCGCCATAAGGCCGATTGATCGCGCCGGGAATGTGGCCGGCAACCGGATCGAGCGGCTCGATATCGCCACGAAAACGCTCCGGAGCGCGCGCGTCGATGATCGTCAGCGGGTTCGAGGAGTGATTGCTCAGGTTCAGGAGGATATCGGCGCTGGAGACGACCGGCTGCGGCGTCATCGCGACGAACCGGGCGGCTCGCACGCTCGGCGGATCCGCCGTCGTCGGCCGCCCTTCGGCGATCCATTTGTCGATCCCGCCGTCCAGCACCGCAGCCGCATCGTGGCCGAGCCAGTGCAGCAGCCACCACAGGCGAGATGCCCACATGCCGTTGTTCTGATCGTAGGCGACGACCTGCTTGGACGAATCGATGCCGGCTCGACTCAAGCTTCCGGACAATGCGGCGACCTCCGGCAGAGGATGGCGGCCATTGCTTCCGGTTCGCTCGCCGGACAGGTCGCGATCCATGTGCATGAAGCGCGCGCCGGGCAGATGCGAGGCGCCGTAAGCGCGCTGACCCGCGTCGACATCGCTCAAGTTGTGACGGCAATCGACGAGCACCAGCGCAGGATCGGACAGCTGCCGCGCAAGCTCGTCGGTCGAGATCAGACTCGTATACATCGCGGCCTTGTCAGAACAGTTTGCCGCCGATCGGCCAGACTTCGAGCGGCCCCAGCTTTAGCGCGTCGAGCGCGGGCTGCAGGCTGGCACGATCGCCAACCGCGATAACGACCATCGATGCCGGATCGAAATAACGCCGCGCCAGCGGCGGTAGGTCCGCGGCGCCGACCTTGGTCAATTGCGACGGCAGCTGTCGGAAGTAGTCGAGCGGAAGTGCGTAGGCGAACAATTCGCCGAACGAGCTCCCGGTGGCACCGTTCGTTTCGAACATCGCCGGCAGCGACCGGGTCAGCGAGCCGCGCGCGCGTTGCAGCTCCTCCGGCGTCAGCGGCGCTGCGCCCGCGCGCCCGAGCTGGGCGAGAATTTCCTGGATCGCCGGCACCGCGACGTCGCTTTTCACCGCGGTGCGCACGACGAACGGGCCTGGGCGGCGTCCGTATTCAAAGCGCGAGCCGATGCCGTAGGTGTAGCCCTTTTCTTCGCGCAGGTCGAGGTTGAGCCGGCTGGTGAAGCCGCCGCCGATGGCCTCGTTCAGCACCTGCAGCGCCGGGAAATCGGGCGTGGTCCGCACGGTGCTGATCCGGCCGATTCGCAGCTCGGCCTGCGGAGCGCTCGGCTTGTCGACGATCACGACGCGCGCGACGGTGCCCGCCGCCGGCGTTTCCGGCTTCGGTGCCGCCGCAATCGGCGCGGCTGCCCATGACGCCCACAAGCGCTCGGCCAGCTGGCGCAGCTCCGCGGCGTCGATGGCGCCGACGACGACCAATGCCGCATTGTCGGGCCGGAACCACCGCCGCCAGAAGTCGCGCAAATCGGCCTCGCCGATGCGCTGCATCGATTCTTCGGTGCCCAGGTTGCTGCGTCCGTACGGATGATCGGCGCCGTAAAGCGCGCGCGAAAACGCGACTTCCGCGAGGGTGCCGGCATCTTCGCGCGCCTCGACGATCGCCGACAGGTGCGCCTTGCGCTGCCGCTCGACTTCCTCCGCCGGAAACGTCGGATGCTGAGCGATGTCGGCGACCAGGCCCAGCGCCGCGGGGAAATTGCGCGCCAGCGCGTCGATCCGCAGCAAGGTCGCGTCGCGTCGGGTGTGGGCCGAGTAGCCCGCGCCGAGTTGCTCGATTTCCTGCGCGATCTGCACCGCGTTGCGCGTCGTCGTGCCTTCCTCGAGCATCCCGGCAGCGAAATCCGCTGCGCCGGGCAGCGCCGGATCATTGGCACCCAAGCCGGCGTTCACGACGAGCTGCGCGGTGACGATCGGAAGCGCCGAGCGCTGCAGATGCAGCACCGTCAGCCCGTTGGCGAGCTTGAACGACTGCGGAGCAGGCAAGGTCGGAACCGGAGCCGGACCGGCGGCCGGCGGCTTGCGGCGCCACGACTCGTCGGCGTTGATCGACTCGGTCGCGCGCGACCGGGGCGGCGGAGTTACTGACGGTTCGGGGTCCAGTTTCTTGTCGCCGCGAACGGCGAAGACGACCACCCGCGCGTCCTTGGACAAATGGGCGCGCACCGCGCGCTGCACCGAAGCGGTGGTGACCGCGGCATAACGCGCAATGTCCTTGGGCAGATAACCGGGGTCGCCGGTGTACTGGTTGTACATGTTCAGTGTGTCGGCGCGCCCGACGACCTTCTGCAAACCCTGATACGTCGAGCGCTCGATCTGGTTGCGGGCGCGCTCGACTTCCGCTTCGGTCGGCCCTTCGGCGACGAAGCGGTCAAGCTCGACGTCGATCGCGGCCTGCAACTCCGCCGCCGTGTGACCGGGTCGGGCGAATGCCTGCACGTCGAATATCGACGTCAGCGCATAGGCGTCCTGCGCGGCGCTGACCTCCTGCGCAAGCTGCAGTTCGTAGACGAGACGCCTGTACAGCCGGCTCGACTTGCCGCCGGCGAGGATGTGCGCGGCGATGCCGAGGTCGGCATCGTCGGGCTTGAAGCGCGCCGGCGTCAGCCATGCCAGGTCGACCCGCTCGAGCTCGATCCGGTCGGTCACCGTCTCGCGACGCTCGCCCACGATCGGCGGAGCGACGATCGCCGGCCGGGCAACGTCGGGCCCGCGCCGGAACGAGCCGAAATACTTGTTGACCAGGCGCTTCGCCGTCTCGGCATCGAAATCGCCGACGATGGTCAGCGTCGCGTTGTTCGGCCGGTAGTAGCGCTTGAAAAAGTCGCGCACATCGGCGAGGCGCGCGGCCTGGATGTCCGCATGCGAGCCCATGATGTAAGGACGGTAAGGATGGCCGACGGGAAAGAGGCTCCGGAACACCGCTTCGTCGACGATGCCGTAAGGCTGGTTCTCGATGCGCTCGCGACGCTCGTTGCGAACGACGTCCTGCTGGTTCGACAACGCCTTCTGATCGAGCGAATCGAGCAGGTAGCCCATCCGGTCGGCGTGCGTCCAGAGTGCCAACTCGAGCTGATTGGAAGGCAGCGTGTCGTAGTAGTTGGTGCGATCGAACGAGGTCGATGCGTTCGAGTCCGACGCGCCGGCGGCTTCGAGCAGCTTGTCGGCGAGGCCCCGCGGCACATGCTTGCTGCCGGTGAACATCATGTGCTCGAACAAGTGAGCGAAGCCGGTGCGGGTCGGCTCCTCGTTCGCGGCGCCGACGTGGTACCAGATGTCGACGGTGACCAGGGGCAGCGTGCGATCCTGCGAGAGAATGACTTCCAGACCGTTCGGAAGCTGGTATTTTTCGTACGGAATCGTCGGCCCGGGTTCCAGCGCCGCGAGCGGAGCGCTCAGCATCGATGCGAGTCCGGCGAGGCAGATGAGTTTGAACATCGGTTACCTCGCAAACGGGTGCCGCCCGGTTCCGGACGGCACGGGTTGAGGAAGAGTCGAGCGGAACTGCGCATCGGCGGAGCAGCCGCGCCGCCGCGGCGACGCCCGTCGCGCCGCCCTGACGGCGGTCTCAGATATTCGGCCCGAGCTCGCGCCGCAGGAACTCGTGGAAGTGCTGCATTCCATCTTCCATCGGCGACTGGTAGGGTCCGACCTCGCTGCGCCCGGCCTTGTACAGTGCGCGCCGGCCGGCGTCCATGCGCTCGGCGATCTCGTCGTCCTCGGCGGCCGTCTCCATGTAGGCGGCCTGCTCGGCCTCGACGAACTCGCGCTCGAACAGCGCAATGTCTTCCGGGTAGTAGAACTCGACCATGTTGGTCGTCCGATCGACGCCGCGCGGAATCAGAGTGCTGATGATCAGCACGTGCGCATACCACTCGATCATGATGTTCGGAAAGATCGTCAGCCAGATCGCGCCGTGCGCGGGCACTTCGCCGCGGTAGTAGTCGAGAACAGCCTTGTGCCAGCGCTGGTAGCTCTTCGTGCCCGGCTTCGCCAGCGCGTTGTTGACGCCGACCGTCTGCAGCGAATAGCGCTCGCCCAACTGCCAGTCGAGATCCTCGCAGGTCACGAACCTGCCCAGCCCTGGATGGAAAGGCTCGACGTGGTAGTCCTCCAGATAGACCTCGATGAACGTCTTCCAGTTGTAGTTGCATTCCTTCGTTTCAATCCGGTCGAGCATGTAGCCTGAGAAGTCGAGCGAGCTCGCAGCGCGCATCCCGGCCAGGTCGGATACGACGTCCCGCGGGCCGTCGAACAGCAGACCGTTCCAGCGCTTCAGCGGCGTGCTCTGCAGCCTCGCGCAGGGTTGCTCGGCGAAATGCGGTGCGCCGAGCAGCTTGCCGGTAAGGTCATACGTCCATCGGTGGATCGGACACACGATGTTCGGCACCGATCCGCGACCGTCGAACATGATCGCCTGCCGATGCCGGCAGATGTTCGACAAAAGCTCGACGCCACCGTCGTTGCGCACCAGCATCTGCGCATTGTCGCGCCAGGGCAGCGTTTGATAGTCGCCGGGATTCGGGACCATCAGCTCGTGCCCCACATAACCCGGTCCGCGCGCGAACAGCAAATCCTGCTCGGCGGCGAGGACACTCGGATCGCAATAAGAAGAGACGGGCAGCTGCGACGTAGCCGAAGCAATGTGCAGCAGCCGATCCGCAGTAGCGAGATTCGACATCAGCCTACCCTTTTTCGTGAACCGCCAACCCAACAAACAATATAAGAGGCGAGAATCCGCCCCCCAACCGCTTTGCTAAGTCAGCCCGCTACGAAAGGATTCGTATCAAGGCTGCGTCGTCAAATGAACTGCGAATTATAGCGAGATTGCCTGGTCCGGGCAAACTCCGTTCGCAACCGAACGCATGCGTTTCACCGATAACCCAAATCGGGTATTCTTGAGCACCTTTCAAGAGAGCGCGCCGCATTTCCCTCATTGCGCCGCTCATCGATCCGATGTCCAAGTCCTTGTCTGAGACCGCCGCGGCGCCGCCGAGTTTCGAAGCCGCGATGGTCGAGCTCGAAAATATCGTCGCGACGATGGAAAGCGGCCAGCTGCCGCTCGCCGATTCGCTGGCTGCGTACAAGCGCGGGGCGGAATTACTGCAATATTGCCAGGCGGCCCTGAAGGACGCGCAGCAGCAGGTCCAGGTGCTGGAGCGTGGCGTTCTCAAGGCCTTCGCGCCGGACGCGTCGGCGCCTCCCGCGGACGATGAACCCTGATCTTGCGTGGGAAGTCTGGTCGCGCGAGCGCAGCCTCCGCATCGAGAGCGTGCTTGATCGGGCGCTGGCCGGCGCCGACGGCTCGCGCCGTCTGCACGACGCGATGCGCTATGCCGCCCTGGGCGGCGGTAAGCGGGTAAGGGCCCTGCTTGCCTACGCCGGCGGCGAGCTGGCCGGTGCCGACCCGGATCACGTCGACGGCGCGGCCGCAGCGGTCGAGCTGATTCACGCCTATTCGCTGGTGCATGACGATCTGCCCTGCATGGACGACGACATCCTGCGCCGCGGCAAGCCGTCCTGTCACGTCGCGTTCGGCGAGGCAATCGCGCTGCTCGCCGGCGACGCGCTGCAGAGTCTGGCCTTCGAGGTGCTTGCCCGCGCGCCGGCGCGAGAACCTGCAGCGCAGATCGCGCTGCTCGCCGAGGCTTCCGGTGTATCTGGCATGGCGGGCGGCCAGGCGATCGATCTCAGCACGGCCGGCGAAACGCTTTCACTGAATGAACTCGAGCGCATGCACGCACTCAAAACGGGTGCGCTTATCCGGGCGGCGGTTCGCCTCGGCGCCGGCTGTGGCCGGCCGATGAGTGTCGACGAGAACGACGCACTCGACCGTTAC
>Ga0207683_10002611_pt1 | contig 15725 bp, 14 predicted proteins | sample KBSM73metaG_FD_184333 | JGI IMG/M metagenome (GOLD analysis project Ga0207683, IMG submission 184333) | Miscanthus rhizosphere microbial communities from Kellogg Biological Station, Michigan, USA - KBS M7-3 metaG (SPAdes) (version 2) | ecosystem: Host-associated > Plants > Roots > Rhizosphere >... | reverse complement strand
CAGCGCCGACGCCGGCATGAACTCGCCGGTGCTCGGCCAGGGCAAGGACGATTTCTTCACGAAGAACACCCGCGCGACGCTATTGAAGACCGTTCCGAACGGGACGTACTACTGGCGCGTCCGCGCTACGAACGCCGCCGGTGAGGTCGGCAAGTGGACCGAGCCGCGCTCGTTCAGGAAGCAGTGGAACCTGCAGCCGGCACTGCAGACGCCGAGCTCGGGCGCGGCGCTCACGTACCCGTCCAGCCCCGTCGTCCTCAACTGGTCCGGCGTCGCCGGCGCCTCGCACTACCTCGTCTCCGTCGCCAGCGACCCGGCGCTCGGCTCGCTCGTGTTCCGCTACTCGAACCAGGACGACCCGAAGGGCCCGCCGAACGTCGCCGCGACGAGCGCCGCGATCACCGGCGCCCTTGCGCCGGGCTCGTACTACTGGAGCGTCACGCCGGTGGACGCCGAAGGCAATCGCGGCGTCGCGACGCCCGTCGCGTCGTTCAACTGGCTCTGGCCGTCGGCGACCACGACGCAGCTCACCGATCAGAACCCGGCGCCCGAGGCATACGACCCGAAGTTCTCGTGGACGCCGGTCCCGGGCGCGGCGAGCTACGAGGTCGAGGTCAACTCCGACTCCAACTTCGCGCTCGGCTCCAAGGTGTGCTGCAGCGGGACGACGATCGCGACCTCGCTCTCGCCGACGACCGTCCTGAAGGACAACGTCTACTACTGGCGCGTCCGCGCGCTCGATCCGGACGGCAACACCGGCGTCTGGAACAACGGCACGCCGTTCACGAAGACGTTCGACAAGGTTGCCCCCGCCGGGCCGGTGACGGGCACGAGCATCAAGAACCTCCGGATGCGCGACAACCTTGCCGATCCCGGCACGGACACCGACACGCTCACTCCGGGCTACCAGACCTCGGTGCCGGTCGTCCGTTGGGACCCGGTGCCCGGCGCGGCGAGCTACGAGGTCCAGGTCGTGCCCTGGACCGGCGCCGCGTGCGACTGGACGGACACAAGCCACATCAAGAAGACCTCGGTGCCGGACTGGGCGCCCCTGAGCGCGCCCTCGCCGGGTACGAATCCCGTTGTCTGGCAGGGGACGCTCGCCGTGGACAACGGCGTCTCGACGATCACCCCCGGCACTTGGTGCTTCCGTGTTCGCGCTCGCAGCGACCGGGCTTCCGGCAGCCAAGAGGTCTGGGGCGACTACACCTACCTCCAGAACGGGAGCACGGACTCGACCGGCCCGGTCGGCCCGGCGTTCGACTGGGTCGACTACCCGGACCCGACGGATCCCGCCGACTCGACTCCGTGTGCCTTCGGCTACCCGTGCGGCGGCGACTACCTGTCGCCCGTCGTCGGCTCGACCACCGCCGCGACGCCGCTCTTCACCTGGAAGGCGCTCTCGGGAGCGAACAGCTACTTCGTGGTCGTCGCAAAGGACTCGCAGTTCAGCAACGTGATCGACGAGGCGTTCACGCAGGTGCCCGCCTACTCGCCGCGCAACAGCCTCACGCCCACGACCTACACCGACGAGACGACCACGTTCTACTGGGCAGTTCTGCCCTCGAGCAACGCCAACGGGACTGCGGCGCTGCCCGTCGACATCCCGAACTCGGCCAAGGGGACGTTCCAGAAGCAGTCCACGCCGCCGACGCTGATCTCGCCGAACTCGGTGCAGGCCTTCTACGACCAGCCGACGTTCAGCTGGACGCCGACGCTCGGCGCGCGCCGCTACCGGCTGCAGGTCTCGGCGGACCCGACCTTCGGCAACCTGCTCGACGACGTCACGACCGACGCGACCTCGTACTCGAGCAACACGACCTACCCGGCCGACACCGTCCTCTACTGGCGCGTCCGCGCCGACGACGAGAACCTGACCGGCCTGAGCTGGTCCACGGTGGGCACGTTCCAGAAGAAGCTCGGGGCGCCGGTGCCGAGCGGGTCGAACCCGACGCAGGGCGAGACGCTGCCGGTCTGGAACTGGAGCGGCGTGCAAGGCGCGGCGAAGTACGACCTCGCAGTCGACGGCCCCGACGGCACGCACCGCGACTACACGGACATTCGCACGCCGGCGGTGTCGTTCATCAAGTTCACCGGCACCGGTGTCTGGCACTGGCGCGTGCGCGCCGAGTTCCCGAGCGGAACGACGAACACGACACCCGGCCCGTACTCGGCGATGCAGACGTACACACGAACGATGGGTGAGCCCGGCAACGCGCAGACGGACAGCGCCAAGGACCACGTTCTCCTCAGCTGGAACCCGCGCCTCGGTGCCAAGCAGTACAAGGTTCAGGTCGCGTCGAGCCCGGACTTCAGCCACACGGTCGAGACGGTCACGACCGACAACACGAGCTACGCGCCGACCATGTCGTCCTACGGCTACAGCGGGTCCAGCGTCCTCTACTGGCATGTCGCGGCGGTCGACGAGGATCGCAACCAGGGCGACTGGACGCAAACGCAGACGATCCGGCTGCAGCCGCGGCTGAAGGTCCAGGTCACGGGCCTGGCGCGACACAAGCACACGGGCACGGTGCGCGTCTCGGTCATGAACGCCCAGGGGAAGCGGCTGGCCGGCGCGAAGGTGAAGCTGACCGGCGTCGGCGTCCGCCCTGTCGTGAAGAAGACAAACAAGCTGGGTCAGGTCAGCTTCAAGGTGCACCCGAAGAGGAAGGGGAAGCTGCTCGTCAGCGCGACGATGTCCGGCTTCCAGCCCGCCTACGGGTCGCTGAGGGTCCGATGAAGCGGGCGGCCGCGGTGTCGGGCCCGAGGCCCCAGCCGCCTGTCCTGCAGCTGCGCGTCTGGCGCGTGTTCGAGTATCGCCGCCCGCTGCCGATCCGGCGCCCGCGCTTCACGACCTAGGACCGGTCAGCCTGACGAGGCCGCGCGGAGTGCGCACGAAGACCTGCCGGCTGTAGAGCACGAGGTACGCGCGCGGGTCGTCGCGGATCCAGCTCGCGTACCTCAGCACAGCGTCGACGTAGAGCCTCGACGGGTTGTAGTGGTAGAGCGCACGGGCGTAGTCGGCGGGCGCGCCGTTTGCGTGCAGGTAGTTCGCCGCTCCGAGGATCGCATCGTGCGGGTCGTGGACGTCGCCGCCGAGGCCGTACACGTGCCAGGTGGCCGGGATGAACTGCATCGGCCCCTGGGCGCCGGCCGTGCTGCCGTTGCGCAGCTTGTTGAACGCGGACTCGACCGAGTTGACGGCCGCGAGCACGTACCAGGCGACGTGGAACCGCCTCTGCGCCTCGCCGTAGTACGTGCGCAGCTGCGCGGCGGGCTCGGCCGGTCCGGTGCGAAAGGCGCTGCGCGGGCGAGGCGTCGAGAGCCGCGCCAGCTCGCGGCGCGCGAGGAGCTCGCTTCTGAGCGGCTTGGCGACGGTGGGTGGGAGACGCCGAAGGACGGACGCGGCGAGGCGCGCTCGCTCGGTGAGCACGATCACGAGCCGCTGCTCGTAGAGCGCCCAGAGGGTCACGTCGAGCGGCGGCCGCCCGGTCGTGCCGGAGTCACGCCACACGTCGATCGCCGCGTCCAGCGACCGTTCCGTCGCTGCGACCCGAGCCGCGAGCGGAGCGGCGTCCCGAGGGATCGGGGCACCCGGAGGCGGCGCGGTCGCAACCGCCACTGCGGCGAGCAGTGCGGCGGCTAGTCCCAGCTCCAGCCCGGATCGGGCTCGTCGCCGTCGCCCGGGCCGGTGTTCGGCGCGCCGATCGCGATCACCTCGGCGCCGTCGGGACCCCCTTTGATCCCGCGCATCACCTGGGGCGGGACTCGCACCGCGTCGAAGGGCCGCAGCTCGAGCTCGTCGTCGCCGACCTTCATGCTGGCGGAGCCGCTGACGAGGACGTAGATCTCCTCCTGCCGCTTGTGCCGATGGCCGTGCGCCTTCGCGCCGGGCGCGAAGCGGAGGTAGCTGACGCCGCAATGCTCGCAGTTCAGCGCGACGCGGCCGAACCGGAGGTTGAACTCGGCCGGGTCGAGCCCGAGGTTCGGCGCCTGGTCGTCGACCTCGGTCAGGTTGACGTGGTTGTAGTCCATGCGCGGAACCTAGCGCAGTCCGGCGGCGTCGAGCGGCAGCACGGCCAGCTCGGGCGGCGGCCGGCGCACGAAGCCGTCGATGAGCAGCAGGTCCTCGGCCTGCTCGGAGCTCAGCGGGCCGTCGTCCGGCGCCGTCGCGCAGGCTGCCAGCCCCGCATCGATCTCCAGTCGTGCTCCGCCGCCCGGCGGCAGACGCCGAACACAGCGAAGACCGCCGCGGACGAAGAACGCCGTCCGCCAGCCGGGCTCGAGCGCCGGCGCTACGAGACACGCCTCGAGGCGGCGCAGCTGCTCGAGCCGTCGCAGCCGCTCGAGCACCCGCTCGAGGGCCGAAATCCGGTCGCGGAGCCGTGCCGCCTCCTCGTAGCGCAGGCTCTCGGCTAAATGCTCCAGCCGCTCCTGCAGGCGCGGCAGCGGGCCGCCGTCGAGCAAACGCTCGAGCTCGTCGTCGCTCGCGAGGGACAGAGCGCGCGCGGCGAGTGACGCCTGGCGGCGGCTGCCGAGCGGCCCGAGCGGCGACGGCGTCTTGGAGACGACGTGCTCGTCGCCGCGTCGCCGCAGGTACACGGCGCCGTCGCGCCGGCGGCTGCGCGAGTTCGCGGGCGGCGAGAGCTCGCGGATCAGCCGCAGCTCCTCGAACGCGGCCTCGAGCTCGGAGCCCGTCCGCCGCCACTCGATCCGCTCGAGCGCCTGCAGCGCCGCCTCGACCGACGGCCGCTGCCGCTCGCTGCGGAAGTACGACCGCAGGCGCGCCCGCAGGTCGCGTGCGCGACCGACGTAGAGCACCTGGTCGTGACGGTCGCGGAAGAGGTAGACGCCCGGCGACGCGGGCGCGCCGTGCGCGAGCGAGCGCCTGCCGTAGACGCGGCGCTTGCGCGGTGCCGCCAGCGCGCGGAGCTCGGACAGCCGCCGGGCTCCGAGCTCCTGGGCGAGGCCGATCAGCCGGACGAGGATTTCCGCCGTGGCCTGCGCGTCGGGCAGCGCACGGTGGCACGGCTGCGTCGAGACGCCGAAGAAGTGCGCCAGGGAGGCGAGGCCCACCCGCCGAACGCGCCCCTCGAGCAGCCGCCGGGCGAGCGCGGCCGTGCAGAGCGGCGGCTCGGCCAGCCGGCCTTCGAGCCGCTGCTCCAGGAACCGCTGGTCGAAGCCGGCGTTGTGCGCGACGAGCAGCGCGTCGCCGGTGAACCTCACGAAGTCGCGGACGACCTGACGTGCCGGCGGCGCCCGCCGGAGCTCCGGGTCGCGCAGGCCGGTCAGACGCGCGATCTGCGGCGGCAGCGTCACGCCGGGGTTCACGAGCGACTCGAACGAATCCGCGAGCTCGAGTCCGCGCACCCGCACGGCGCCGATCTCGCAGATCCGGTCGGTCGTCGCCGAGAGCCCGGTCGTCTCGAGGTCGAAGACGACGAACTCGGCCTCGTCGAGCAGCGGGTCGACGCGGCCGCCGGTCAGCGAGACGCTGGCGCCCGAGCACACGAGCCGCGAGTCGCCGGCGGTCACCTCGGCGAGCAGCGAGCAGGCGAGGCCCGAGGGGATCGAGGACGTGGCGAAGAGCGACCGGGCGGCCTCGACGGCGGTCAGCGGCCCGCGCTCCTCGAGTGTCTCCACCAGCCGGTCGAGCGCGTCGAGCGAGAGTTGCACCCAAGGGATCTAAGCGAACATATGTTCGCTTTGCAAGCGCTCGGCCCGCTCGAGCCACGGTGCAGCCTCGAGCCGCTCGAAGATCTCGCGCGCTTCGGTAAGGAGCGGCTCGGCGTCGCCTGGGCTCTCCGCGGCGAGCAGCTCGCCGTGCTCGAGGAGGACGATGGCGAGCAAGAACTGCGCCCCGACCTCGAGCAGCAGCTCGGCGGCGTGGCGGAACCCGCGATCGGCCGTCTCGCGGTCGCCCGCGTGCGCCGCCACGTGCGCGTCGTACCGGGCGAGTTGCGACGTGGCGGTGGGGGAGCGCCGTCCGGGCGGGAGCCGCCTCACCCCCTCGAACGTCTCCTCGAGGCGGCTGAAGTCGCCGAGCGCGGCCGCCGCGTTCACGCACAGCACGAGCCCCTGCTTGAACATCGGGTGGTCCGGCCCGACCGACCCGCGCACGGAAGCAGCCTCGAGCCCTCCGTCGAGCGCCTCCTGCTGCCGCCCTTCGCCGAGCGCGAGGGCATAGCGCCCGATCGTGATCGACGCGCGCTCCTGCATCTCGGCGCGCTCCTCATCTGGGACGCGGCTCATGATCCGCCGCGCGTCGTCGAGCCTGCCGCGCGCCACGGCAACCGGCACCATCAGCCCAACGTAGTCGAGCCGAAGGGACCACGGGAGCTCGTCCCAGTCCCGGGCCTCCAGCTCGTCGAGCGGCACGTCGATCGCGTCCCAGTCGCCGAGGAAGAACCCGTTGCCACGCAGATGGCTGCGGAACGACTCCGCCCACTGCCGGTTGCCGCGGCGCAGCATGAAGTCGAGCCCGGCCCGGTCGGCGGCCGAGGCGTCGGCCCAGCGGTCGCGTCCGCCCATCAAGAACGAGAGGTTGAAGTAGCCGCGGGCGATCACTTCCGTGAGGTCGTGCTCGAGCGCGAGTTCGAGCGCGTGGCGCATCAGGCCGAGCGCCTCCTCCCGGCGGCCGAGCTGCCCCTGGATCAGTCCCTTCGTGTTCAGCGCGTCCGAGAGGACCTCCGGGACGATGAGCGCCTCGGCGGCGGCGAGCGCAAATTCGAGGGGCTCGAGAGCTCCATCGAGGTCGTCGAGGAGGAACCGGATCCGCGCGAGCTGCGCAGCGAGCATCGCCACGTCGGCGTCGGGCTCGTCGCTGGAGAGGACGGCGAACGACCGTCCCATGCGCTCCTCCGCCTCGCGGACGTCGCCGTAGTTGAAGCGCGCCATCGCGAGCCGGGCCTCGCCGCGGGCGGCCGGATGTGTCAGGCCCTCGCCCTCCCAGAGCTGGATCGCGCGCTCGAGCAGCGGGGTTGCGTCACCGGCGCGGCCGTCGGCATCGGCGGCGACGCCTGCCTGCTCCAGCAGCTCGGCTTGCGCGGCCGGCTCGTCGGTCAGCTCCGCCGCCTGCTCGAAGTAACGCTGGGCCTGTTCGTTCGCCGCCAGCGCGGAGGCTCTGCGGCCCGCGCGCGCGAGCGCGTCGCGCGCGCTCGTTCGCAGCTCGGCCGCGTCGGCCGCATTCGGCTCGGCTCGGTACGCGTCGAGGTAGTGGGCGGCGATCACCTCGACGAGCTCGGTCTCGTCGGCGCCCCAGCTCTCCTCGAGGTAGCGCGCCGCCGCTAGGTGACGAGACTTCTGCTCCTTGCGCGAGAGCGTGTCGTGCGCGATCCGCTGGACGAGCGCCTGCAGAAAGCCGTAGTTGCCGCGCTCGGGCGAGCGCGGGTCGGACTGCACGCTGAGCAGGTCCTTGCGCACGAGCGACGCGAGCACCGGCGTGAGCTCCGCTTCGGAAAGGCCCGTCAGTGCGGCAAGGCCGCGCGGGGTGAACGTCTTGCCGAGCACGGCCGCGTCGTCGATCACCCGCCGCTCGCCCGGCTCGAGGTCGTCGAGCCTTGCGGCGATCAGCGCGTGGAGCGTCTCCGGCACTTCGAGCGAGCCGAGGTCGTCCGCCGCGACGAAGCCGTCGCCGTCCTGCTGCAGCAGGCCTCGGTCGAGCAGCATCCGCACGGTCTCCACCGCGTACAGGGGCACGCCCTCGGCGCGGTCGAGGATTCGCGCGCGCACCTTCTCCGGGAGCCCGGGCACGAGGCCTGCGAGCAACGCGTCCATCGCCTCGCCGCCCAGCGGCTCGAGCGTCAGCGACGTGAAGTCGCGCTTCGTCCCGCCCCAGGTGGGGTGCTTGTCGGCGAGCTCCGGCCGCGCGAGCGTGACGACGAAGAGCGGCTGACCGCGCGACCAGTCGAGCAGGTAGTCGACGAAGTCGAGCAGCGCCGGGTCGGCCCACTGCAGGTCCTCGAACAGGAGCACCGTCGGGTTCTGCTCGGCGAGCCGCTCGAAGAAGAGCCGCCACGCCCCGAACAGGTCCTCGCGCGGGAACGACTCCTGCTCGGCGACGCCGAGCAGCTGTGCGAGCCGCTGCTCCACCCAGGCGCGTTCCTCCGGGTCGGCCAGGTAGGTCTCGAGCGCGTGGCGTAGCTTGCCCGCCGCCGTCTCCGGCCCCTCCTGCTCGGTGATACCGGCGCGCATCCGCACCATCTCGGCGAGCGCCCAGTACGCGACGCCCTCGCCGTAGGCGAGACAGCGGCCGCGGTGCCAGTAGACCTCGCCGAGCAGTCCGTCGATGTACTTCTCGAGCTCCCAGGAGAGGCGGGTCTTGCCGATCCCGGCGATGCCGACGATCGAGACGAGCCGTGCGCGCCGCTCGTCGCTCGTGGCGTGGAAGAGGTCCTTGACGAGGCGGAACTCGCCCTCGCGGCCGACGAACGGCGATTCCAGGCCGGCTACACGACCCTCGCCGCCGCGGTAAGCCGTGACGTGCTCGGCGCGCCAGAGCGCGACCGGCTCGGACTTGCCCTTGAGCGTGTGCTCGCCTGCGTCGGCGTACGAGATCGCCGCCTCGCTCGCCCGGCGCGTCCGCTCGCCGACGAGCACCGATCCCGGCTCGGCGACCGACTGGACTCGCGCCGCAGTGTTGACCAGGTCGCCGGCGACCATGCCCTGCCCCTCCGCGCCGACCGTCACCGCCGCCTCGCCGGTCACGACGCCGACGCGCATCGCCAGCGACGGCGCGCCGACCTCGCCCCCGAGCGCGGCGACGACCTCGACGAGCTCGAGCCCGGCGCGAACGGCGCGCTCGGCGTCGTCCTCGCGCGCGACCGGCGTGCCCCAGACGGCCATCACGGCGTCGCCGATGAACTTCTCGACCGTCCCGCCGTAGCGGTCGATCACGCGGCGCGCGGTCTCGAAGTAGCGCGAGAGCAGCTCGCGCACCTCTTCGGGGTCGCGGTCCTCGGACAGCGTCGTGAAGCCGACCAGGTCGCCGAACAGCACCGACACGAGCCGCCGCTCCGCTTCAGGAGTTGCCGCTCGAGCCGGTTCGCCCTCGAGCGGCGACCCGCACTCGCCGCAGAAGCGGTCGTCGGGCTCGTTCGCTGCGCCGCACGAAGGGCACGCGCGCGCAAGCGGGGCGCCGCAGTTCGAGCAGAACTTGCGACCCGCGCGGTTCTCGGCTCCGCAGGCTGAACAGGTCATCGCCGCGATGAGCGTATTCCGCTCGATAGGTTGCCGCCACCCGAGCGGAGGAGGCTTCCATGAGCAGGTACGCCGTGGCGAAGCTGGACGAGATCGACGAGATCACCGACGGCCGTGAGCCCTGGCGGCCGGTCCGGCAGCACTTCGGCATCAGGTCGTTCGGCATCAACACCTGGACGGGCAAAGAGGCCGGCGACCGGATCATCAACGAGCACGACGAGTCGGGCGCGGACGACGACGAGGAGCTCTACCTCGTGCAGACCGGCCGCGCGCGGTTCGAGCTCGACGGTGAGAGCGTCGACGCGCCGGCGGGGACCTTCGTATACGCCGAGCAGGGTGTGAAGCGGACCGCGTACGCCGAAGAGCCGGGCACGACGCTCGTCGCGATCGGCGCGACGCCCGGCCGGGCGTACGAGCCGAGCGGTTGGGAGCTCTGGACCCAGGTTGCGCCGCTCTACAACGCCCAGCAGTACGACGAGGCGGCCGATCGTGCGCGCGAGCTCGTCGACGCCCACCCCGAGTATCCGGCGATGCTCTACAACCTGGCCTGCGTCGAAAGCCTCGCCGGGCGCAAGGAGGACGCGCTCGAGCACCTGCGCCAGGGGGTCGCGCGTTCGGATCGCTTCCGCGAGATGGCCAAGGAGGACTCGGACTTCGACGCGATCCGCGATGAGCCGGCCTTCAAGGAGCTGGTGGCCGGATGAAGATCTTCAACCTGTACGGCGACGAGTGGCACGAAACGCGCGACCGCGAGGGCTGGCGCATGCGCGAGGCGTTCGTCGGCCACCACATCGGTGGCGAGCTGATCGGCGCGAGCATGTGCGAGGTCGAGCCCGGAAACAAGATGTGGCCGTACCACACGCACTACGCAAACGAGGAGTGGGCGCTCGTCGTCCGCGGCGAGCCGACGCTTCGCACGCCGGAGGGCGAGCAGGTCCTGAGGGAGGGTGACGTCGTCTGCTTCCCGCGCGGCGAGGCGGGCGCGCACCAGATCGTCAACGGCACCGACGCGCCGGTCCGCGTGCTGATGCTCTCGTCGATGGTCGCCCCGGACGTCGTCCACTACGTCGACACCGAGAAGGTCGCGGCCTCGAGCGCCGACGGCAAGCCGATCATGCTCGCCCGGCGAGGGCCGACGCTCGAGTACTGGGAAGGCGAGGACTAGCCGCGGCGGCCGTCTAGACCTTCGGTTTCGCGTCCTTCCCCGGCCACACACCGGTGCGGCGGAAGTACTCGTTGGCGAACGCCCGGTCGACGAACGCTTTCACGCCGCCGAAGACGGCGCCCTTGAGGAACCCGGCGGCGACGACCTCCGCCCAGCCGCGGTGCTGCTCCAGCGCCTGCGGCAGCTCCGTTTCCCTGGCGAGAAGCCTCCACAGCCGCTTGAAGATCGCTCCCGCGGCCCGGCTCGCCACCAGACCGGCGACGATCGCGAACGGCTTGTAGAGCAACTTCATCATCGGCGGCATGCAAGGACGCGCCGTCGAGTCAACCACGTTCGGGCGGCGGAGCGCGGCCCGAACCTCGCCGATCGGACGGTTGCGCGCCCCCGGATCGCTGGCCAGGATGAAAACGACAGCTCGTCCGAGGAAGTGTCGTGAGTCGAACGCCGCCGCTGCATTGCTCGATCGCGCTCTGGCGCGGGTACGTCAGTGCGCAGTTCTATGCCCGCGACCCCAACGGCGGCGTGCTCTTCGCCTCGCCGACGTTCCAAACCTGGCGACTGCCGTGGCAGCCCTCGGTGCCGATGCGCGACGACCCGAGAGCTCTGGAGGCGCTCGAGGCGCTCAAGGCCGAGCTCCGCTCGAGAGGCTGGACTCGGGCGCGCCGTGAGCCCGGTTCCGACTGGTACGAGTTCCGTTTCCGGCTCGGCCGCCGGCCGACGTCGGCGACGGCGGGCGAGCGGCTCGCCGCGGCGCTCGACTGAGGCGCTCAGCAGCTCTGGCCGCTGGTCAATCCGCTGCGGGTCCCCAGCACGGGCTCTTCGGTCTCGAGGCTCGAACCGCAGTCGCCGCACAGCCTGGTCGCGACCTTCGCCTGGTGCAGAAGGCGCGAGAACACGTTCACCGGGAGCTTCGACGAGCCCAGGTCGAGGAGGAACTTCCCCGTCAGCTCCTCTTGATGCGGCGCCCCGCGCTGGGAGAACGACTGCACGGGCGCCTGGATCCGCCGCAGCTGTCGGATGTCGGCGGACGCGACGGCGACGGTCCGGCGCTGGGCTGCGCTGAGCTTGCAGGCGGCCGACGTCTTCACCGAAGCGGTTGTCGTCGTTGCAGCCTCGTGGTTGCCGCCGCTGCAGCCGGTCGCAAACACCGCGAGCACGGCGACGACGCAGGCGGCTGGCAGGAACCGCGACATCCCACCGAGCCTAGCGGAGAACCGGTTGACTTTCCTGGTAGGAAAGCTACACTGACTTTCCCAGTAGGAAAGTAAAGGAGCCACCATGACGAACCCACTGAGCGATGCAGAGGCCCGCGTCGCATTGCACGAAGTCGAGCGCGGCCGCGAACGGGTGATCGACCAGATCGGAATGCCGGCCTGGTACTGGTGGGGGCTCGCCGGCTGCTGGATCGCGCTCGGCGTCCTGAACGACGTCGCAAACGCCTGGGTGATTGCAGTTGCGACCGTCGCGTTCGGCGCGGTTCACTCCGCCGTCTCGCAGCGGCTGCTCGCGGGCCGGCAGCGGTCGGGCGGCGTCAGGGTCCGGGCCGACGTGGTCGGTCGGCGCGCGCCGTTGATCGTCTTCGGCTTCCTCATCGCCCTGGCCGGCGTGACGGTCGCGGCGGCCTTTGCGGTCTACGCAGACGGTGCGGAGCACCCGGCGACGATCGCGAGCGTGTTCGTCGCCGCGCTGATCCTGCTCGGCGGGCCACGTGTGATGGCCGCGATTCGCGAGCGCGCACGCCGGGCCGAGCCGCGATGAGGGACGGCGCCGGCTTCGACGAGCTGATCCACCCCGCCACGAGGCTGTCGATCGTCGCGCTGCTCGCGGCGGCGGACTGGGCGGACTTCGCGTTCATCCGCGACGAGCTCACGCTCTCGGACTCGGCGCTGTCGAAGCAGCTCTCGACCCTCGAGGAAGCGGGCTATGTCGTCATCGACCGGCCGCTGAGCGACCGCCGCCGCCGCGTCCGTGCCCGCTTGACGCCGCTGGGCCGCAAGCGCTTCACGGCCCACGTGGCTGCGCTCCGAGGGATCATCGAGAGCTCGGACGCGACGCTCGTCTAGCTGCGACGGCCTGCAACCGGATTGCTACCCGACTGCTGCGTGCGGGTCGTCCGGTTGGCAGTGAGGTTCTCGCGAAAGGAGAGCAAGCGATGCACAAGCAGATCCTTATCCCACTGGTCGCCCTCTTCGCGTCGGCCAGCCTCCTGCTGGCGGTGCCGAGCGCTCCGGCCAAGCCGGTCGGCTCGACCCAGCCGGTGGTCGGACCACCTGACCCGTGGCTGCAGAGCCTGTACGCCCAGGCGAGGTTCGTTCAGGCGATCGATCCATGGCAGTCGAACCTGTACGCCCGCAAGGCGTATGAGACCCGCACGGTCGCCGGGCCCTCCCACATCTCCGCCTCCACAGGCGGTTTCGATTGGGGCGACGCGGGCATCGGCGCGGGCGTCGTGCTCGGCGTCCTCCTCCTCGGAGCCACGAGCGTCGTGGTGATCCGGCGAAACCGCCAGCCGCTCGCGCACTAACCGACCAGTACCACGTCGAGAGGCCGCCTCGCGCGGTCTCTCGACCTACTCACGCCCCGCTCGCGCTTCCGCCGGTGGGGCAAACGGATCGCTCAAAACGGCCGGTTGACTCATTGTTGGCCGAGGCAGAGACTGCGCTCGGGCAGGTGCAGCGGGTGTCACAGAAGGAGAGCAGCAATGCAACGAACCGCTCTTCTGTGTCTGATCGTCGTCCTGATTTCGGCCCTGACGGTTGGCTGCGGCGGCGGGACGAAGAACGCCGGGAGCGGCAGCGCGGTGCGCGTCAACGTCGCCGAAGCGGCAAAGTCGGCGGGGGCCAGAACATTTCGGGCGACCCACGAGGTGGCCGATCCTGGAGACGAGTCGGCGGCGCCTTTGCCTTCTCGACCCACCACCGGTACCCGCAAGCAGGCCCCTCTCGCGACTCAGCAGCCATTGCGCATTCGTCGATGTGAGATCACCATTTTTCCCTGCCCATTCGATGGCGTCGCTCAAGGCCCTGTCGGTTCGGCCACTTCCGGGTCGCCACCGGACCCAAACGCCGCTGTCGGCGCCGGCGACATCGTCGAAGTTGTCAACGACCAGTTCCGGGTCACAAACCGGTTGGGTGCAGTGCTGTGTAATGGCTCCATAACTCTCCAGAAGCTTCTGGGGGGTATCAGCGACGACCTGACCGATCCACGGGTGCAGTTTGACGACGTGAATCGGCGCTTCAGTCTGTCGGTTACCGTCAGCAACCCAGGCGCCTCAGCCGCGCCCGCGATCTTTGTAGCGGCCAGCGAGACTGCGGACCCCTGCGGCAACTGGTTCGTCTTCCGGCTGACGTTTCACGGAGACGCCTACCCCAAGGGCGATTTTCTGGATTTTCCGATGCTGGGTCAGGACCAAAACGCCCTGCTGCTTTCGCTCCGCACCTGCCTGCAGCACAAGGACTGCTTGAAGCCAGACGGCGCGATCTTCACGGTGTTCGGACTGCCCAAATCCACCATCTACTCCGGCCAGCACGTGGAGTTCAACGCGTTCAAGGTGGATTCACTCACCGCGCCGGTCACCAATGCCGGGCAGCCGTTGATCGCCAGTCCGGTCAGTTTCTTCCTCGCCGCCGTACCCGGCACCGGATACAAGCTGTACCGGCTGACGAACAGCGGCGGCTCCGGCGCAAGCTTGTCGAAGACGACCATCAGCGATCCATTCTCCAAACCGTCGCGATCGGTCAATCAGCCCGGCGTCGGCAGCACACTCGATCCCTCCGACGGCAACATCACCAGCTTCCCCTACTTCGACGGCAGCGTCATCTGGTTCGTCCATGACGCTGACGACGATGGCTTTCCCACCGTGCGATACGGGAGGGTAGACCCCAGCAAGAACACTGTGCAGACGACCTTCGCGTTCCACAGCGGCAGCAGCGACGACTTCAATCCTTCGATCGCGGTGGGGTTCGCTCCAGGCGGAGAGAAGGTCTTTCTCAACTGGGCGTTTACCAATACCCCTGCCGGGACGGCGACCACAAACGTGTTCGCCGAAGGGGATGCCAGTCAGCCGCTCGTACAGATCGCCGGCCCAGGCACGGTCGACACGACCGGAGGCGTCCTTACCCCGGCCAAGTGCGTCAGCGGCAGTAACGGTTGTAGGTTCGGTGACTTTTCGTCGGTGTCCGTGGATCCGGGGGTCGCCGGCTGCGCTTTCGCGGCGCAAGAATATTTTGCGACCGACGGAAGCTGGAAGACGCGCATCACGCCCATCGGCCAGTGCAAACAGATCGTTGTGCATCCTTGAATGCGTTCAACGCGCGCTCGTTCGGCAAGGCGCAGCGCGACGAGGCGCGCGAGCGGCTGCTTCAGCACGGCTTCGGTGCGATCGAGCCGGTCGAGGCCGAGGGCGTCCGTTTCGCACCGCCGTTAGCACCGGGTCGATTCGCGGCTCCCGGTTGAGTGGGCGGAGCGCGAATCCCTTCCAAATCCTGCGATGGAGCGTACCGGGATCGAACCGGTGACCTCCGGCTTGCAAAGCCGGCGCTCTCCCAGCTGAGCTAACGCCCCGTGCACCGGTCATGGTAGAGCGGCGCGCGGGCGTTCGCTCAGGGCGCTACGGGCTCTGCAGTTCGCCGACCTTGACGTGCAGCGTCATCGTCTTCCCGTGCCGGTCGACTTTCACGGGGATCGTCGTTCCCGGCTTGATTCCGGCGAGCGCGGTGGCGAGGTCGTCCGTGCTCTGGACCGGCGTCCCGTTGATCGCCACGATCAGGTCGCCTTGCTTCATTCCCGCCCGCGCGGCGGGCCCGCCCGGCTGCACCGACGCGACGAACACGCCGCCGTTGACGAGCGTCGCGACTTGCACGCCGAGGAAGGCGCGGCCCGACGTGGTCACCTTGCCGCTCGCGATCAGTTGGTCGGCGATCCGCCGGACGGTGCTGCTCGGAATCGCGAACCCGATCCCGGCGGCGGGCGTCGAGCCGAACTCGGGGTCGAGCGCCGCCAGTGTCGGGATCCCGATCACCTCCGAGCGGAGGTCGACCAGCGCGCCGCCCGAGTTGCCGGGGTTGATCGCCGCGCTCGTCTGGATCACGGAGGGGAGCGCGATGCCGTTCCCCTCGCTGACCGTGCGTCCGAGCGACGAGACGATGCCCTGCGTGACGCTCGAGCGCAGCCCGAGCGGGTTCCCGATCGCGAGCACGATGTCTCCGACGGCGATCGGCGTCTGCTCGCGAAAGGTCGCCGCGGGCGGCGCCGCGCCGTCGACGTGGACTACGGCCACGTCGTTCGGCGGAAATGTGCCGACGACCGTGCCGGAATGGCGCGAGCCGTTCGAGAGGGTGACCGTGACATTCTTGGCGGTGTC